>Ga0302247_1000063_pt1 | contig 123134 bp, 125 predicted proteins | sample AAG_UR_Ile_MG_FD_193529 | JGI IMG/M metagenome (GOLD analysis project Ga0302247, IMG submission 193529) | Enriched activated sludge microbial communities from anaerobic digester in WTTP, New Holstein, Wisconsin, United States - AAG_UR_Ile | ecosystem: Engineered > Bioreactor > Anaerobic >...
ATGAAAACTTCAGCGCCACCGTCGGCGCCGGCACTATCATCGCCAGCGCCGCCGCGGCCTCGGACTTCCAGGTGGGGGCGAAAAACACGGTCGATGACCGGATCGGCGTCACCCTGTCGAGCATCAAGTCCAGCACTCTCGATGCCGGTCTGGTGGCCGATCAGCTCAACACCGCCGCGAAGGCCCAGTCGTTGCTGACCTCAATCGACAGCGCCATCAACAAACTCAGTGAACTTCGGGGCGGCATCGGGGCAGCCCAGAACCGCTTCAATTACGCCGCCGCCAATCTGGCGACGACGATCGAAAATTATACCGCCGCCGACTCGGTGATCCGGGATGTGGATATGGCGGCGGAGATGACCAGCTTCACGAAGAACCAGATCCTCCTCCAAGCGGGCACGGCCATGCTCTCCCAGGCCAACCAGGCCCCGCAAATGATCATGTCGCTGTTCAAATAAAAGTTCGTGAAGCAATTGACCCTTTGAGAAAGCCCCGCATCGAAAGATGCGGGGCTTTCTTTGGCAGATATCTTGCAAAATCGAGATTCATATTAAAGTTCCCGGCAATTTTTTCCGATGTTAACAGCAAGGACGCCATGGTCTTGACAAAGAGCCGGAGGTGAGCAGCGAGATGAGTTCCAGCACCAATTTGATCAGCGGTCTTTCCAGCGGCTTCGACTGGCAGTCGATGGTCACCAAGTTGATCGCCATCGATCACCGCCGGGTGGACATCGTCAGCAACAAAAAGACGGCGGAGTCGGGCAAACTCAACGAATGGCAGTCCCTGAACACCAAACTATTGGGTCTGAAGACCGCCGCCGCCAACCTGAAGACCGCCGAGGCATTCTCCGTCTTCAAGGCGGCGGCGACCACCGACAGCGCGACGGTTAAGGCGGCGGACCTCTTGACCGTAACCGCTTCCGAAACGGCCGCCATCGGCAGGTACACCTTGAAGGTAAACAGCCTTGCCGCGGCGGAAAAAATTTCCTCCTCCTCCTTCGCTTCCCTTACCGGCGCCCTCGGCGGCGAATACGCGGGTGATATTCTCATCAATGGCGCCACGATCAGCATCGCCGCCACGGACACCCTGGTCAATATCCGGGACCGGATCAACAGCGCCAACACCGGCGCTACCCCCACCGGGGTTACGGCGAGCCTGATCAACTACGGAACCGGCGACTACCGCCTCCTCCTTACCAGTGACGATACCGGCGCCGCCGGCATCAATCTGGCAAACGGCGGCGGCTCCGACATCCTCAACAAATTGGGCTTCACGGACACCGGTCGCTCCGCAAAAAACCATCTGTCCGGAGGGGACCGGACGGACCGCTTCACCTCCACAAACGTCGCCATCGCCTCCCTGCTCGGTCTCAACGCCGGCGCAAGCGCCGGCGCCGGGGAAATCGCCATCAACGGTCAGTCGATAGGCGCCGTCGATCTGAATACGGACACCCTGCTCAGTCTGCAAACGAAGTTATCCGCCGCCGGTCTGACCGCCTCGATCACCAGTGAAACGGAAAACGGCCAGACCTATTACCGCCTCATGGTGGCCGGAGCGGCCAACACCTATACGGACAAGAACAATATCCTGGAGACCCTGGGCTTCGTCAAGGGCGGCGTTTCCGACGTTTACGGAGTGACCGGAGACGTGGCCAACACGGCCGGCGGCAGCGCCGTCACGTCCGCCACCCTCCTCAAGGACATCGACGGCTATACGGGTTGGGAGGCCACGGACTATATTCATCTAAGCGGCACGGACAGCAGCGGCAACCCGGTGAACGACGATACCTTTTCCATGAGCGACACCGCCACCGTTGGTGACCTCCTCGGGAAAATCGAAGCCGTTTTCGGAGAGGTCACCGCCTCCATCACCGGCGACGGCGCCCTGCGGGTCACCGCCAACAGTCCCGGAGCCAGTCCCCTGACGGTGCAGATCAGCGTCAAAAATGCCGGCGGGGCCGACGATGAAACCCTGAAGTTTGCCGACGACGGCGACTTGGGCGCCGCCGCATCTCTGAGGAAGCGCCAGGTCACCGCCGGCGCCGATGCCTCCATCACCCTGGACGGAGTGACTCTCACCCGGTCCCAAAACACCATCGATGATATAATCACCGGCGTCACCCTCGATCTGGCCAAGGCGGATTCTGGTACGACCGTGTCCCTGAACATCGGCCGGGATGTGGACGCGGTAATGAGCAAGATCAGCGCCTTCGTCGCGAGTTATAATGTCGTCTTGTCATATATCAACTCCCAGACGTCCTACGATGCCACCAACAAGAAGGCCGGCGGCGTACTCTTCGGCGACGGGACGCTGATGTCGGTGAAAAACGATTTGTCCTCCACCCTGCTGCAGGATGTATGGGGCGTTTCCAAATCCTTTTCCACCCTGGGCCTGGTGGGCGTCAACGTGGACAACCAAGGCCTGCTTGCAATCGACAGCACCGTCCTTAGAGGACATCTGACCAATAATTACAACGATGTTCAGAAACTGTTCACTCTCACGGGGGCAACTGATACCGGTGTGCTGGAATACATATCCAATCTCAACGACACCAAGCAGGGTGAATATGCGGTTCAAATCGACACCGCCGCGACCCGGAGCGCCTCCAACCCCTCGGACAACACAAGCCTGAGCGGCGACGAAGTCCTGACGATCGGGGAAGGAAGCGCCGGCGCCGTTATAAACCTCACCGCCGGCATGTCCATGAGCCAGATCGCCTCCGCCGTCAACAGCGAACTGGCGACGGTATATACCCAGGCACTGGCCGGCGGCGAAGAGCTTTATGCGGACGCCGGCCAAATCTCCCATCTCACCGCCGCCACCCATTGGGAGGATGTTTATGACAGCGGCGGGATCTCGGCGGGCCTCGTCAACGGCGACGCAATTACCTTCTCGGGAACGGCCCGGAACGGCGCCGGCATCAGCGGCACCTACCGGATCAACAACGTGGAGACGGACACGGTCCAGGGTCTGCTTTCCGCCATCGAGACCGCCTACGGCAATCAGGTGACGGCTTCGATAGACGGCGCGGGAAGGATCGTCGTCACCGATATGACCTCGGGAAGCAGCAATCTGAGCTTCGCCCTCGATACCCAGCCCCACAGTCTCGATTTCGGCACGGTAACCACGGGGAACGACGGCGGCCGGACCGGGCGCTACGCCATGGACATAACCGCCTCGGTGGATGGCGGCAATCATCTGATCCTGACCCACAACAGTTATGGATCGACTTACGCCTTCACCATTCACCAGGAAAACAACCTTCTCTGGACGTCAGGCGATCAGGAGGTAAACAACGGTCTCGATGTAGCCGGTACGATCAACGGTGAAAAGGCCACCGGAACCGGGCAGTTGCTGCGGGGAGACGACGGCGAGGCAAATACGGCGGGCCTGGTGGTAAAATACACCGGGACCTCCACGGGTGACGCCGGCAATGTCAAGCTTACCTTCGGAGCCGCCGAACTCTTCGATCGCGCCCTGTACAACATCACGGATTCCCTGAGCGGGTACGTGAGTTTCAAGCAGAACTCCGTCCAGAACAGCATCACTGAATATGACCGGCAGATCCGGGACATGGAGGCACGGCTGGACCGGAAGCGGGAACAGCTATTGAACCGTTATACCCTGATGGAACTGGCCCTGCAGAAGATCCAGTCTCAAAGCAGTTGGCTTTCCAGTCAGTTGACCGCGGCCACCAACGGCTGGAGTTCCATGAACTCCTGATCAAGAAAGGATAGAGGTGAAATATTATGTATCAGAATGTGGCATACACCTATCGTGAGGCAAATGTCCTGACGGCAAACCCCCTGAAGCTTGTCCTGATGTGTTATGATGGCGCGATATCCAGTATCGAGCTGGCCAAAGAGGCCTATGTCAGGAAAGATTATGAGGCCAAGGCCAAGGCCCTGCGGAAAGCCCTGGACATCATCCACGAACTCGATGCCTCTCTGGACATGAACAGGGGTGGAGAAATATCCAAGAATCTCCGCGGACTGTATCTCTTTATGACCCAATCCCTTATTGAGGCGGATTTGAATAGGGATTTGAAGATGTTCGGACGGATAATCGGTCTGCTGCGGGAACTGGAATCGGCTTGGCTGGCCATCGGCATGAACGGGGAAGCGAGACCGGGAGAACATCAGGACGATGTAAAGACACAGCCGGCGGGGATACCGCTGTCGGTCCTGAAATCGGCGTCCGCCGCCCGATCCTGGAGTGCATGAAAATATGAACCGCGCTACGACGACCATGCAAAAGAGCTATGACATCAATCTCCTGCTGGAGAGGAAGCTGAAGGCCTGCCAGCACTTTCTGGCCACTACCCGGGAGCTGAAAAACGCCCTGGCATCCGAGGAGATGTCGGAGGCCCTGCACCTCATTCAGGACCGGGAGAAACTTATCCATGTCATCGGGGTGCTGGACAACTTGATAAATCCTGATGAGCTATCCATCCTCATGGGAGAGCGGGAGGACCTTTTTCAGGAAATGCGTCTAATCCTGGAACGAATCGCCAGGGAAAACCTGGTTTGTGAAAGGCTGACGGCCGATCGCTGTACGGAACTGAAGGATGAATTGTCCCGGCTCCGGCAGCAGGGCAAGGGACTCAAGGAATACACCGCCTACGGCAGCCACCTCCCCAAATTTCTCAGTCTCAAATCCTGATCATTTCCGGTCTCAAGTTTCAGCGGGAAATGCCGATTAATGAAGCAAGGGTGTTTTCTTATAAGGAGGTGATAAAGGTGAATACCCAAGCAGTGGCATCATCATACCCCATAACTGTCTTTACGCCGGCAGGCGAACAAAAGAAACCCGAGGCGGCAATCAGTGATGCCTCCAAGAAGGATAACCCCGCCGACGAAGAGCAACTGTCGCAGGTTGTCAGGGAAATGCAGAACCAGATCAGTCAGGCGAATGTAAGTCTGGAGTTCAGCACCTATGGAGCCAAGGGGGATAGAATCGCCGTGGTCGTCGCCGACAAGGAGACAGGCGAAGTCATCAGGGAAATCCCCGCCAAGGAGATCCAGAATCTATACAACAAGATGACCGAACTGGCCGGCATGATCTTCAACCGACAGGTTTAGACCTGCTTCGTATCCGCTCCCCCGCCGTTACCATTCCCCGCTAAGCCGGAGAAATACAGACCTGTCGGGCGAGTTTTTCCATTCCTCTTCCTTTTTCCTGTCCCGGGGCCTGAAAATCCATCCGATGGTCGAGGACGTCAAACTGTACCTGAAAGGCAGGATCATCCAGGACAATCTGGTTGGCCATTCTGTTGACCGCGTTGATGAGCAGCGGCGCCCTCAGATTCGCCGTCACCCGGAACGGATTGGAGCGGATGGTCACTATGGACAGCATGGCCACGTCGTCCTTATCCTTCACGTCGAGGAATTCCAGATCGCTTTCATAAACGAGGGGATCGTAGTCCCCTTTTATCAATCTGGGATTGACGACGACAAAGGCAACAGCCGGATCGTCAACCGCCTGAAGCCACCAAAGCGGGGTTCTTTCGTCCTGAATGAGCAGAACGAACCGGGACAACCTTTCGAAGCCCAGGATGGAACCCTTCATCAAGATGAATTCCTCTTCCGGAATGTCGATTTCGCCGAATCGAATGGTTTTGATCTTCATTTTTTTCTCTCCTTCTGCAATTGTCCCAGAATGTCAGTTAGGCTGAGCTCTGAATTTGCCGCCGCCAGACGGTTCTGTTCTTGAATCATCTCAAAGATCTCGCTACGATGAACCGCCACCTGCCGGGGCGCCTCCACGCCGATTCTTACCGCATTTCCTTTTATGTCCAGTACCGTAATCTTTATCTCGCCGCCGATGTTAACCGCCTCTCCCAACCTCCTTGTCAGGATCAACATTTGCTTGCCTCCTTCATTTCAAAAAATTCAGGATCGTGTTGTTTTGGATCCGCGCCGCCACTTCATAACAGGCCTGCAGCGCCACCTGCTTCGCGGCTATCTGGGTGGCCAGATCGGCGATATCGGCGTCCTCGATGTCGGAAACCATGGTCGTGATGCTCTGGTCCATCCCTTCCAGGGTGTTTTTGGTCATCTCCATGCGTTTTGCCGCGGCGCCGCTTTTGGCCACCGCCAGAGTCACCTGTTCCCGAGCCCCGTTCAATTTGTCGATCTGGGCGGCGATATCGGCGGGTTTATTGTTCTCCAGGGCAGCCTTGAGGTCCGTGAGGACCTGGAAGATATCCACGCTGCCTTGGCCCTGATTCGTGAAGGCCTCTTCTCCCGAGACATTATAGACGGCAGTGGCGTTTTTCCCGAGAGAAACGGAAAGGTCTTCACCGTTGCCGTGGTAATAACCCGGGCCATAGGCGTTCAGGTAAAAGACGTCTCCGGAGGCAAAGGCTCCCTTCTCGAAGGTCATGTTCATGCCGTCGCCGAGGGTGATCGTAGCGGCCAGGGCGCCCGGTTCACTTATATCCCCCCAGTTCCTGCCGCCATCGGTGGATAATCGATAGGTCGCATCGCCTTCGGCGCCGCCTTCAACTATTTTCACAACAAACGATTTGTTGCCCTTCCCGGTGTAGGCCCCTCCCTTTGTCACTTCGCCGGCATAGGTATTACGGGAGGCGGCGGTAGGTTCATCCGTTTTCGCCTCCTGAAAGGTGGAAGAAAAGGGCTGGGCATCCGTCCGTGATCCGGCGAAGAGATACCGGTCTCCCATCTTGGTATTGGCCAGGGAAACCATCTGATCGTACAGCGCCTGAACGTTCTGGGCGGCGATCTTGCGGCTCGCGGCATTGGCCGTGGCCGAGGATTGGGAAACGGCCAGTTCGCCGGCGTTGACCAAAAGATCATGGGCGCTGTTAAGCGTTGACTCTGTCATCGAAAGCCAGGATTCGGTATCGCTGGCATTCTTAAGATAATCGGCGATGTCGGCCTTCGTCTTCTTGAAATCCACAAGCTGGGAAGAACCGAGGGCATCATCGGAGATTCTGTTTATCTTTTTCTGGCTGGCAAGCTTTTCCATCACCTCGCTGTACTGACGCTGAATGGTGAACATATTGCCTACCGCCGTTTGGTAACGCATATTGTCGGTGATCCTTATGCTCATCTTGCCCGCTCCTATCGCACCAGACTCATCAGGGTTTCCATCATCTCGTCCACCACCTGGCAGAGTTTACCGGCGGCATTGTAGCCCATCTGATATTTGATCAGATTCATCATCTCCTCATCCACGGACACACCGGAAATGCCCTCACGCTGATTTGTCAATTGATTGAGGACATTAGCCTGATATTCCGAATTCCGGCCTGCTTCCGCCACATCCCGGGCCACCTGGCCGATAAGGGACGCATAAAAAGAACTTAGCGTGGCCTGGCCGCCGTTCATAAGCAACTCATCCTTAAGGGCGGCGATCGCCGCGGCCTGATCGCCGTCACCCGCTACGGTCGCGGAGGCGGCGATCCGTCCCGAATCGGCGAGAATCGCACCGCTGATGGCCATATCCCGGGCATAGGCCTTGGAGTTTTCCGGAATGGTGATGAAGAAATCGCCCCCCGCATTGCGTTTGGCGTCGAAACCCCGGCGGTGGATCTCGTTGACCTGGTCCATTATCGTCCCGGCCATGTCATCGAGCCTGGCCATGTATTCCGGAATTATGCGGTCCCGGATATCCAACAAGGAACCGAGCTTCCCCTTGCCCGGCAACAGAAATGCATTGACGTTTTCCCCGGTCGCCGAATAAACGACATCCGGAAATACTGCGGAGCCGCTTTTCTTCAGGGCCAGTCCATGACTCATATCACCTTCCACCAAGGGTTTGCCGTTGGCAAGGTAGATGTTCAGGGAACTGTTGGCACCTTCGATATACTGGCAGTTGATCAACCCGCAGAGCTTTTTCAAAACAACGTTGCGTTCGTCCAGCAGTTGGTTCGCCTCTCCGGAGGTGTCTGAAATCTGGCCGATCTGCCTGTTCAGGGAGGCGATCTCCCCGGTATAGACATTGATATCCGCCAGCGTGTTCTTGATGGTGTCGTTGGCGCTCATCTGGAGTTCGTAAAGCTGATTGCCATAGGAATTGAACATGCCCGCCATTTCCTGACCCACTGATGCGAGGGCATCCCGCTCCACCTTGCCGGCGGGATTTCCGGCCACATCGTCCCAGGCGCTCCAGAAGCGGCTCATCACATCATTGAGTTTGCGTCCGTTGGTCTCGTCGAGGACGGTTTCCACCCGCTTGAGCATGTCGTTCTTTGCTTCCCCGGCTCCGACCTTCTGGGATTGCTCGGCAATCTGCATCTCCGTGTAACTGTCGAACATCCGGTCTATTTTTTCGACTCTGACACTCAGTTGCGCCGAGGCCGATTTGGCGTTCACCGTGCCACTGGCCACCATCAAAGCCCGCTGGCGGGTGTATCCAGGGGTGTTGACATTGGAGATGTTGCCGCCCGTGACGTCCATGGCCAACTGGTAGGAGAGCATGGCATCTTTCGAGACGTTGAGGAGACTGCTTATGGACATGGCTTTCTCAACCCCGCTTATTGATGAGTTTGCCGTTCAGGCAACCCGGTTGTATTTGACCGTTGCTCACATAACCGTTCTGGGGGGTCAAAATCTGGCGAAAATAGCTGAACCAGCTTTTTGCGTATAGAAGCGATTCTTCGGCAAGTCGCTGATTCTCCCGGTTGAGGGTTTTTATCTTCAGCGCCATTTCTCCAAGTTCCTCCTGGAACCTTTGCAATCGTTCCCGCTGGGGCAGATGTAGGTAGTTCATCAGGTAAGACAAGTTTATTGTTTCCGGGGAAGCCTTTAGATACCCGGCGATCTGCCTGACCAGATTAATCCGGGAACGCTCCAATAAGGCCGCCCGGTTTACCATGTCCTCTTTCATCTGATTGTTTTGCGATAAAACCGGGAGCGAGGAAAGGATGAGGGCATTTTTTTCCTTCCGGAGAAGTCCCTCCATCTCCCGATAGACCGTTAACTCGCTATCCAGAACCGAAAAGAGAGAATCATAGAGGAGTGATAAATTACGATCCATGGCGGCAAGCTCCTGAAATATTCCTCGTTGTTGTTATAAATTGGTCTTTGCTTTACCCCTTGCAAACACCATACCATGAAAACGGCCAGGCAGTTTTTCGTTAGTTGCGAATATTATTGGTATATTTTGGTAATTATTATGAGGGAGAGAGATAAACGGCGGTCTTATGTGAACCGCCGTTTATCGAGAGGGGAAATTTTTTCCTATGGTGATTTGAACCTTCATGCAAAAATGTCCAGCAGGTTTTCTCCAACCATTTTCTTCAGGATATCCTCAGCGGGAACGCGATAGGAACCGTTGTCTATCCGGCGCTGCAATTCTTGAATCTTTTCCTCCCTGATTTCCGGGCTGCCATCCACGATTCCCTTGATTTGGCCGTATTCCTTAGCCTGATTGGAGATGTCCACCTTCTCTTCCGGAATGGAAGAACCCTGGATGGCACCCTTACCGCTTACGCCCCTGGCGGCTTCATTTTTCTGATACTGCTGGATCAACTGCAGCGTCGAATCCCTGCCTTCGGTAATCTTCATGGAGCACCTCTTGTAACAGTCTTCTTTTAAATCCTATATCGGCACATGGCCGGGAAAACTTAACTCCGCCAGGCAATTTTTTTATTTCGTTACCTTTTGCGGAGCTATGGCTTTGATTGCGTGCTCGTAAAGTATCTTTTGCAGCCCCAGACCTCCGTTCCTCTTTGAGAATTCCTCGGCAACATTCTGATCCATGATCATGTTCCAGGAATCGTCCTTCACGCTTTTCGGAAAAAGGCCTCCCGGAGGTATTGTCCGGCGCATGGTTTTGAACAATTCATATACAAAAAGGGCTTCAAAATCGGCGCAGGCCTTTTTCAACTGCTTTTCCTTCTCCGGGGTCAGGACGTTGCCGCCCTTTCCCTTGGCCGCCGTAGCAGTCGCGGACGCTATTTCCATAATCAGATTATCCTCAATTCCGCCTGCAGCGCCCCGGCGGCCTTAATGGTCTGAAGGATCGTAATGAGGTCCCGGGGAGAAACGCCGATGGCATTAAGGGCCTGGACAACTTCCTGAATCGTTACCGCCTGGGGGAGCATGAGCAGTTGTTTCTTTTCCTCCGCCACCTTGACGTCGGTGTCCTTCGTAACCACCGTCTGACCTCCCGGCGCCATAACCGTACCCCCCTTCTCATCCACTATGGTCGGCCGCGCGGCCCGGTGTGCGGAAGGCGAAAACGGCAGCGGCTGGGATACGTTGACGTTTTCCTTGATGGTTATGCTCAGGTTGCCGTGGGCGATGGCCACTGTTGATATCCGTACATATTCTCCCATGACGACCGTGCCGGTCTTTTCATTGAGCACCACTACCGCCGACATCGACACCGGAACATCGATATTTTCTATTTCGGAGATGATGGTGGTCAGGCTGGCAAGGTATGAATCATCCACGTGGATCACCACGGTTCCCGAGTCTTTGGCATAGGCGCTGATGCTGCTGCCCATCAGAGTGTTCAATCGGTTTGCCATCTGCTTTACCGTAGTGAAATCCGGATTGTATAGGTTCAAGGCGAATGTCTTGGCATTGGCGAAATCCGTTTCCACTTCCCGTTCCACCAATGCCCCGCTGGCCACGATACCTACCGTGGTCTGATTCTTGACCACCGAGGCATTGGCGCCGCCGGCGGAGAATCCCCCCAGCAATATGGGGCCCTGGCAGACGGCATATATCTCGCCGTCGGGGGCGCGCAGAGGGGTCATGATCAGCGTGGATCCCTGGAGGCTGGTTGCATCTCCCATAGAAGAGACCGTGCAGTCGATCCGGGTGCCGTTTTTGGCAAAAGGCGGAAGATTGGCGGTAACCATCACCGCCGCGGTATTCTTGGACTTGACATCGATGATGCGGTCCCGCATGTGGACTCCCTGACGGGTCAACATATTGGCGATCGTCTCCCGCGTATAACCGTTTTTCACATCGTCTCCCGTCCCCATCAATCCCACGGCCAGTCCGTAACCCACAAGCTGGTTGGACCTGACGCCGCCGATCCCGCAGATGTCCTTGATTCGCGCCCCCTGGACCTGGGATGCAGTTACGCCCATAACGACCAGAAGGAGGAAGAAGATTTTTCCGAATTGCTTCATCGCCTTGACCTCATGCAGTAATTAAGGTGTGGCACTCAAAACGGCCATACCCAATCAAGGATCCGGGTTCCCCACCCCGGCCGCGACTTGTCGTCAATGATCCCGGAACCGGTATAGATGATCCTGGCATCGGCAAGATGTTGTGAATAAACGTGATTCGTCGCCGACACATCCTGGGGCCGGACGATGCCGGTGATGATGATATACTGGTCCTCCGCATTGATGGTTACCTGTTTTCGCCCTTCCACCACAAGATTGCCGTTGTCCATCACCTGAATCACCCGTCCGGAGATTCTCGCCACCAGGGTGTTCCCGCGACTGGTATCTCCGGCTCCCTTCATGGAGTTGGACGAGGAACCTCCCGCGGCGATCTGGGCCCCCATGTTGGGATTGGCCTTGATGATGGACGTATCGATGCCGAACAGGGCGGAGATCCGGGCATCCGTCGATGTCTGCCTGCTGGTGTTGGTCGCCGCCTTGTTCAGACCCGTGGACGACTCGTCGATGATGATGGTTATGGAGTCATTGACATAACGCGCCTTGTAATCGGCAAAAAGATTGTTGTGGTTGTTCTCCCCTGTCCAGAGGGATCCGGGCGCCGTCTTCACCTTCGGGGTGGGAACCGCTTTCGGCAGCGTGGAATAATAATCCTTTTTGATGGCATGTTCGGATACGCATCCCAAGAGCGCCGAGATGAGGAGCCCGCAGGCCATAATCCTAAAAATCGACGACCACATGGTTCTCACCCTTGACCTTCGCATATATGATCCGGTTTGACGACATATTCTTGATCCTCACCAGGGCGTCTTTGACGCCGTCCTCTTCGCAGATGGCCAGGGTGGAGATTTGGATGGCGCCCCGGTCAAGTTGGAGCCGCACGACTTTTCCCCGTTTGACAAGCTTGGGTTCCTGGAGCATGTAGGTCGTAATCTCTCCTCCCGCCGGAACGTTAACCACGAGTCTTTTCCCCTCCACCTGATCCACGGAGTTCAGAAGTTTAGGATCTATCCGCCGTACCCACTTCTTCTTTACCTGGACTTCATCGGCGGAGAGGATACGGTTGCCTTGCAATGTCCCGCCGGCCACGACCACATCCCGGGCAACCTCGATACGGGCATGAACGGTGAAAGAACGGCGTTGTCCTTTCCGGTCCGCCAACCGCACCATAACCGGCACCTCGCCCACATACTCACCGGTGCCGCTCTTTTCGATATCCATTTGCAGACCCCGCTCCTGAAGGCAGGATACGTCGGGCAAGAGACTGGGGAGTTCAATACGCGCCTCCCGTGCCGGCCAGGGCATGTTCCTTTCTATGTAACGCCGCACCTCTTCCCGGATTCGGACATCATTCACGGCCCCGGCTTCCGCGGGCCTCATCCCGAAAAGAAATACACTAACGCTTGAGATTGTTAACAATACCCAGCATAGCGTCGGCAGTCTGAACCGCTTTAGAATTGATTTCATAATTCCTCTGACCTGCAATCATCTTTACCATTTCGTCGATAACGTTGACATTCGACATCTCGAGAAAAAACTGGGTAATGGCGCCGCGCCCGTCGGCATTGGGATTTCCCACCGTGGGCTCCCCGGACGCTTCGGTCTTGTCAAAGAGATTCCTGCCGATACTGGTCAGTCCCGCGGTATTCACAAAACGGGCCAGTTGAATCTGGCCTACCTGGGATATGTTTCCCTGCTGGTCCGTCACCGATACGGCACCAGTCTTGTCCACCGTGATCGTCACCGCCGTGTTCGGAATCGTGATGCTCGGCGTCACCAACAGACCCTCGGAATTGACGATATTTCCCTCCTTGCTGAGCTTGAAATTTCCCGCCCGGGTGTAATACGTGCGGCCGGTCCCGCTGTCGATCTGGAAAAAGCCGTCCCCCTCGATAGCCCAGTCCAGACTGTTTCCGGTTTGTACGAAATCCCCCTGGCTGAACATCTTTTGAGTCGATATGGGCTTTACGCCCATGCCGACCTCTATGCCCGCCGGCAGTTGAATACCCGTGGCCGAGGTGGAGCCGGCCTTGGTAAAAACCTGATACATCAGATCCTGGAAATTGGCCCGGGATTTCTTAAAGCCATAGGTATTGATATTCGCCAGATTGTTGGCCACGACATCCTGATCCAACTGTTGCGCCGCCATGCCTGTCGCCGCCGTATATAGCGATCTGATCATTGTTTCCTCCTCATGGTTACACGAGTTTGCCGACCCGGCCGGTTGATTGCTTGTCCTCGTCGCTGATGGTCTGCATGACTCTTTGATAACTCTCCACAGTCCGCTGAATGTCGATCATGTTGACCATCTCCCTGATTACGTTTACATTTGAAAGCTCAAGATAGGCCTGTTTGACCGCGGGAGCATCGATCCTGGCCGCCCTTTCCTCGGTCTGAAAATACCCCCCGTTGCCCCGCTTCAATCCTCTCATATTCTTGAAGCCGACGATATTCAACCGTCCCAGGGAGATCCCGTCCACTACCACCGAACCATCGTTTTCAAAGTTCACCACCTGTCCGTTTATCTGGAGTGGTCCCCCTTCGCCGAGGACCTTATCACCGGTCTGGGTGATCAGGAAACCGTCCCTATCCAGTGTGAAATCTCCTTTACGGGTATAGGCGACGCCGTTCACGGTCTGGATGGAAAAAAAACCTTCTCCGTTGAGGGCCAGATCAAAGATATTGCCGGTACGATTGATCATTCCCGGCCGAAAATCGATCTGCACACTTTCCATTTCCGCCCGGCCGTTGGCGGTTGCCGTTCCTCCCTGCGCCGCATCTTCCAGGAACGAGAGATACTCCTGCTTGAAACCCGGTGTCCCGGCATTGGATATATTATTGGCCACGGCATCCATGCGTCGCATGGTATTGTGGCAGGCAACGGCGATTTCTTGAACATCGTAGTTCATATTTCTCCCGGCCGAAATTGTTTTAATTCAGGATTTGCAATAGCCATGCCATGATCCTGACACAGAACGGCATGGGTCAGCGCATCTATTTCTGTATTTTAACGTAATGTTACGAATTACTTGTGAGGGGAGGCAAATGGGGAGGCGCCCCGTCGGGGCTGATAGGGAAAAAATTTCCCTAATGGTTCGTCAACGGTTTGACGTCTCCTCACGCCGTTTTTCATTGAGTGAATAGACAAACGCCAAAATCTCGGCGATGGCACGGTAAAGTTCACTGGGGATCTCCTCATCCAGATCGAGTCGGTAGAGTATCTGCACCAGATGCGGGTCGGCCTTGATCGGGACATCATGTTTACGTGCCATCTCGATGATCCTCTCCGCTATGAGTCCCCGACCCTTGGCGGTTATTCGGGGCGCCCGATCTTTTTTCGCATCGTACTGCAGGGCGGCGGCAAGAGGAGGAGATGCCGGCCGTGGCGGATTTTGTTCACGCATATAAGCTCAAGGCCTCACGGTTGTCGATCCTGTGTTCACGCCGGCATTCATCGCGGAGCTGCGTCAGTTTCGGATCCAGACAGCAGGATGCCTCCACGACTTTCAGTCCGGCACTCTCCAGTCGGTCCTTCAGCTCCGCCATCAGCGAAGCGATCAGAATTTGCGACCCCTCCTCCTGGCACCTGAGACGGCAACGCACCTTTTCACCCGTCAGTTGCACCTCCGCCATCATCTCCCCCAGGATGTCCATATCCAGGAAAAGGATGAAACGATGCCGGGCATTCCCGGCAATATCTCTTTCCCCATCGTTGCCCTTTTCCATATAGAGATCCTGAAAGCGGATGCCGTCGGGAAAAGACATGGGTATAGACAGGAAATACGGGCGTCCCTCCTCTTGGGAGAGGACGTTGAGCACCTGCTGGATCTCGATGGCCGTAATGGAGCTTTGGGATTGTCTCAATAGATTATTTATGGCCTCAATCTGATCAGCCGGTATCGATCCGGACGTACCGGCCAGTTCCTGAAGAAGCGCCGTTAGTTTCAGCAGTCCTCCCTTCAGTCCCTCGCGGTCCCGGGCACCGGCAAGGCGGGTATTGCCGTCCAAGGCTCTAAAGAGGCCATGTTCAAGCAGGAGTCCCAGTCCTTGAATGTAATCCTTTATATAACCGGGGCTTTGCATGGTCTGGGGAGAATAAACGAGCGATTCCATCAACTGACTGATTTTACGCGCGTCTTCTTTTAACGACTCCGGATGGGTTTCCGAAAGGGCGGTCGCGTCGAGTTTCTGTTTTAAAACGAGGAAAATATCGCTCAGGGACCGGGGCTGGGACCGATTCAATATGAGGTACTGATTGATTTTTTGCGCTTCCGGATAACTTTCCCCAAGGATCTGCAGAATCGTTTTGGGTCCCGTTTCCTCCACCCTTAAAACCAGTTGCTCCCCCGCTTTCAACGGCGTCTGGGTGTCTGCTATTATCCTGGAATCGCCGATTTGCAGCAGGACCCGGTTGTTCGTTCCGGACTGCAGGACAAATCCCTTCAAAACTTCCCCGGGATTGAATAACAGCGGCCGGGCAACGGGCTGTACTTCCGCCGTCGCCAATCCGATCTGCCCGGGGGGCAATACGGGGCCGAAGGTCTGGATCATGACGTTTCCTGATTCCGCCGCCGGTCAAGATTCTTGATGAGCTCAATCTCCCCCGTCGTTACACCCAGACTTTCCGTCACCTCCTGGTCGGTGTGGCCGTCATCTATCATTTTCAGGACTTGCCGATAAGGGTCGCTCTTTGACACGGGAGCGCTCTTTCCTTCCCTTGATTCCGGCTTCAGTAAATCACCGGCCCTAACAAGGAGATCCTGCAGCCGCCTTTCCCGCTCATCGAGGGAGAAGGCCAGGGACTTCAAGTTCTTTCGTCCCTCTTCGAGGGCGGCAACGAAGTCCGCGGACAACTTCCGGGATTCCTCCATGAATTTCCTTAGTTCATCCATATCCGCCCCCCCATGGTCCCGGGGCTGCTTCCCCTTTCGGCGGCCGAACTGCCATAAGAACAGCCCGAGGAGGAGACAGAGCAGGATATCGATTGCCAGTTGTAGCAACAGCAGGGACTGGATGTTCACCTTACACCCTTATGTCGATACGGGACCCTTCATCAATTGAGGTCTCTTCAGTATCTTCTTCTGGCGGTTTCCTCGCCGCGGAATGCTGTTTTGCAGACTCCCTTCCTCCGTCGGACCGGTTTCCTTCCTTACGTTCCTGGAGTCTGCGGAAATCAGTCTCATCGGCATCCTTTACCTTATCTTTGAGGCGCTTGCGTTCCTCATTAAACTGCGTGGCGAAATGCCGCTGCTGCAGGTCCGCATGCTGCTGCTGAACCTGCTGTATCTTTTCCATGGCCTGTAACTGCGCGATGGATTGCTGCATTTCGATCGTACTCAGCAAATTTCCGCTCCCCCGGGCAAGTCCCGCTCATTCTTCCTTTTTTAGTAACTATCGACAGTTTTCATATCAACCTTTAATATTTAAGTTGAATGTTCAAATGCCGGCGCCCGCTCTCGTCATGTATTTCCAGTTTTGAATCCATGGCGGTCAAAAGTCTCTCCGCCAGGGGCAGCAGTTGTTCATCCCGCCGCCGCTCCGGAGCCGTGGAACACGAACATTCCCTATCGGTGGGGGCGTCCCTGTCCCCAAGGCAATTGGCAAGCGGGTGATCAAAAGTTATCACTGCGCCTTCCTTTTCCCTTATGGTCCTGATCAGGAGTTGTTTATCAGGCACATCATCCATATCATGCATCGCCTGCCGTAGTATCGCCCAGACGCTCAAGGAACAGTGGGCGTAGTTGCCGGAGACGGGGGGAATGCTTTCATCCAGATGCACGTCCTTTTTTACCTGGTGTTTAAAGTTCAAATAGTAATCGGCAAACCGCAATTCCGCCGTCATGAGCTGATGAACGGAAAATTTCCCGCAATCATGGGTGGCGAGGCTGTAAAACTTCCCGCTCACATCCTGGAACATGCGGTAGAACCGGTCGCATTCATTATTGATCTCTTCTATGTCCCGTGAAAGCTTTTTGAAGAGGTCCTGTTGTCCCAAGACAGCCTGGGGGCAATATTGTTCGAGTTTTTCAATTAGTTGATCGAACCTCCGCCTCATGATCTGCCCTCGTCCCATGATGCCGTTCAGGGGATTGGCAAAATTGTGAATGATGCCGGGAATCAGTTCGTCAATAAAGGTTGATGCGAATGCCGACTCCAAGGCGCGATAACGATCCTGTTCGTCCATGTCTTCACCGCCGCTCCTACAAAATGATGTACTTTTCAAAATAAACCTCTTTGACGGCGCCCTTGCCGAACAGACCATTCAGCTCTTCGTGTATGTCTTTCTTGATGATCTTTTTTTCCTCCGGCCCCAAAAGGACCGCTACGGAACGACTGCCAAGGATTCGATAAATGGTCTTTCTAATCTCCAACTGGCGGTTCGATAAATCCTGATGCCTGGTCCGGTCGATATCGAGGACGACGCTGCACTGCAATATGCGCGCTTTGCCCTGGCCATCACGCACTTCGATGAAAAAATCGCTCAACGGCAACCGGTCAAAATCCAACGACGGCGCCGGGACGGCAGCCTGTTGTTCCTTCTTGGAACCAGCGTCCTGCCATTCCCCGGCAAGATACCACACCGCAACGATCACCACAACCGCAAGAACAATTCCCCCGGCAAGCCAAAGCAGCTTTTTTCTTCTCCTGCCGGGAGACGGGGAATCCGGGGGGGCTGGGGAGCTATCCTTATCTTCCGGCCCCGGCCCCAGATCGCTGTCGGGGATAGAGATGTCGATGATGTCGATTTGAGCCTTCTGTTTCATTGACGTCTTAATTACGGCGCCGGTCCGTTTTTGAATCTATTGCTCATCATCATGGAGATACCGGAGGGCGGAACGCATTCTCAAGACAGCCTGGGAATGCAGTTGACAAACCCTCGATTCGGTCAATCGCAACGTGCAGCCGATCTCCTTCATCGTCAATTCTTCGTAGTAATAAAGAGCCATTACCATCCGCTCCTTTTCCGGCAGGGCGTCGATGGCTTTTTTCAGCCGCGCCTTGGTTTCTTCCCCGGAAAGGAGATCCAGGGGGTTGCCTTTATCCACGGTTCGCAGCCAATCCGCATCGGTGTGATAATCGAGATAATCCGAGGTCATGTCCTCGGCACTGATCACCGTTATCGCCTTTGCGCCGGTGAGCAGCCGGTAATACTCTTCCATACCCACACCGATATGGGCCGCCGCCTCCTCTTCGGTAGGAGCGCGTCCCAGTTCTTTTTCCAGGCTGTGAAAAGCCTTCACCAACTTGTCGTCTTTGTCGCGAACCGACCTGGGCACCCAGTCATTGACCCGCAACTCATCCAGCACCGCACCCCGAATCCTGAATTTGGCATAGGTTTCGAACTGAACATTGCGCGATTGGTCAAATTTCTCCAGGGCCCCCATCAAACCGATTATGCCTACATTAATCAGGGCCTCCTTGTCCGAGCCATCGATTGGAAGCTTGGCCGTCATCCTGGCCACGATGTTTTTCACCATCGGCGCGTATCTCAGGATCAGCTCGTCCCGTTTTTTTTTATCCATGGCCATGATGAATGCCTGCTTCTCCAAAGAAAACCAGACTGCCGTTCTCCACATGCTCCGGAGTTTCGCCGCACATCTTCTCGGCAATCCCATAGATGCATTTACTCGCCGGTGAAAGGGGATAAAGTTCCGTCAATGCCTTTTGGCGTTTGATTACCTCTTTGAATTTGTCGTCATGCAATACGTACCCAAGCAGTTCGATCTGGAGGCTGAGGAAGTGATCCATGGCATGACGCAACCGTTTGAATACCTCCATGGCTTCTCCCTGGTGTTTAACCATATTCACGATCAGCCGGAATCGTTTCCGCGCATAACTCTGATAGAGGATTTTCATCAGGGCATAGGCATCCGTCATGGAAGCAGGTTCGGGAGAAGTGACTACGACGATCTCCTTGGCGGCCAGGTTGAAGTAGGTGACATTGCCGGCGATCCCGGCGGCCGTATCCACGAGCATGAAATCCGGGCGCTCCTGAAGGGAGTTCAGTTCGTCCAGCAGGGCAAGCTTGTATCCCTTCGAGAGATCCGCCATTTCTTCGATCCCCGAAGAGGCGGGGAGGATCGTGATCCCTCCGGGACCCCGGACGATAATATCCTGGAGCGATTGTTCTCCGTTCAGGACGTGGTATAGGTTGTATTTCGGCGTCAAACCGAGGACCAAATCTACATTGGCCAGACCCATGTCGGCATCCATGATCATCACCTTGCGGTTCATCACCGACAGGGCGTATGCCAGGTTGACGGCAATATTCGTCTTTCCGACCCCACCCTTGCCGCTGGTGATGGCGATAACCCGGATGGATCGATTTTTCTCGTCCCGCTGTTTAGTATTGGCCACTTTTTTTCGCACCATCTTTTCTCTGTTCACAAGCTCTCTGAGGGCCGACGCCTGATCCACATTCCCTCCCCATTAATGGAATGAATTTTCGATAATTGATCTTGCCATCGTCCGGGCTGAAAACTCGGCGATATCCTGGGGCACGTTCTGACCGTTGGTTATGTAACTCACCGTCGCTACCGCCTGATCGAGGACCTCGTAAAGCACGCCGAAAGAACGGCATTCGTCGAGTTTGGTCAGGGCAATCCGGTCATAACCTAAAACGCGATAGTGTTCCGCGGCATCAAGAAGCGAATCCCGGCCGGTTGTGGAGCTAAGGAGGAGATGTACATCCAGCGATTGTTGCGTGGAAAACATCTCTTTGAGGCGCTGGAGATACGCGGCGTCCCGGGGTGATTTTCCAGGTGTATCGATCAGTATCACGTCCCGATCGGCAAGGGCCTGGACGGACTTTTGAAATCCTTCCTTGTCCGCGGCCACGTAAACGGGGATATCGAGGATCTTCGCATATATTTTCAACTGCTCCACGGCGGCGATACGATAGGTGTCGGTGGTGATCAGACCGGTCTTTTTCTTCTCATCGATCTGGTATCTGGCCGCAAGTTTTGCCAGCGTCGTGGTCTTACCCGCACCCGTAGGACCGACGAGGGCCTTCAATCTCCCACCGCCGCCGTCCGCCCTCAGCCGCCGGAGCGATTCCGCCAGACACTGCTCGGCAAACGACGTTATTTCTTCATAATTCCTGACCTTGAAAAAACGGGGATCCTTCTGGAGCATCGCGATGATCTTGGCCGTCTTAGTCTTGGAAACGCCGTTGTGGATCAAAGTGCGATACAATTTAGAAACGTCGTCGCGGCCTCGATATTTCACTCCCAACCCCAAAACATTGAACAGGGTATTCATGCCGTCTCTCAATTCCGCCAGATCTTCATTAATCCTGTGGCCATGATTGATCATGGCCAGCATCTCCTTGATTTCCCGGATCTGCTGCCGGCATTCGGCGATGCCGGCCGCCATCTCTTCCTTGCCGCTATCTTCCCTCTTGCTCCCCGTCCCCTCGCTTGCCGGCATTTTTGATGTTCCGGTCCGGTCCACGGCGGCAACGACCTCGACAAGACGGGGCTGGGTATTTCTCAGGGTTTTGGTCGATAGGATGATGGCATCCGGACCAAGATCACTTTTGATCCTGCCCAGGGCTTCCTGAACATTTGTCACTTCGTAACGCTTCACCTGCATCTTTAGATCTCCACCATACCAAAGGAAGTTATATTTGCGTCACGGCTGATCTCGTTGTGGGAAAGAACAGTGACATTGGGGAAAAAGCGATCGACGATCTTCTTGAAATGGACGCGGATATTGGGTGAACAAAGGACGATGGGCTGCAGCCCCCGCTTCATGAACTCTCCGGCGCTGTCCTGAACCTTCTGCATAATCCTCTTGACCACATTTGGATCGGGAGAGACAAACGACTCGTATTCCGTATGTTGAATCGACTGCTGGATAATTTCTTCAATCTCCGGTGACAGCATCACCACATTGACGCTTCCGCCGGGGTCCTGATACTGTCTCGTTATCGCCCGCGCCAGCGATTGCCTCACATATCCCGTCAATATGTCCACATTCTTCGTCAGCGGCGCATAATCGGCAAGGGTTTCGATGATGCACAAAAGATCGCGGATGGAGACTCTCTCTTTCAAAAGCCTCTGCAGCACTTTTTGGAGGAGACCGAGGGAAATGATCTTGGGCACCAGTTCCTCGAGAATCCGCCCGTGAGTCTTGGACAGATTGTCGAGCAGCGCCTGGACTTCCTGCCGCCCGATGAGTTCCTCGACATTTGTTTTTATGATTTCCGTCAGATGGGTGGTAAGGACCGTCGCCGGATCAACCATGACTATCCCCCGGGCCTGAACCATCTCCTTCTCCCTTTCCGGCACCCAGACGGCCGGCAATCCAAAGGCCGGCTCCCGGGTCTGAATCCCGGACAATCTCATGCCGTCATCGTCGGAAGTGATGGCCAGTAAATATCCGGGCATCAATTCACCCTTTGCCACCTCCGTCCCCTTGATCAGAAAGCTGTACTCATTGGGATTCAACTGCAGGTTGTCCCGGATGTGAATGGCGGGAATAATGAACCCCAACTCCTGGGCAAGCTGTTTCCGCAGCACCTTGATCCTCCCCAGCAGTTCCCCCCCCTGGTTTGAATCCACGAGGGAAATCAAACCATAGCCCACCTCCAGACCCAAAGGATCTAAGGGGGTCAGGGATTCCACCGTATCCGATATTTCCGGCACCGGCATTTCCACGGCTTCAGGCTCCTCCGGCGGCTTTTTCCCCATCATGTTGTAGGCCAGCACGGCCATTCCCGCGGCCACGATCATAAAGGCGATCTTGGGCATCCCGGGTATCAGGGCAAATACAAAGACGAAAAATGAGGTGAGGGCAAAGGCCTTCGGCTGGGAAAACACCTGGCCTTTCAGTTCCTCACCCAGTTCCGAGGCGGCGGAGGTACGGGTCACCAATATACCCGCGGCAGTGGAAACGATGAGGGCCGGGATCTGGGTTACCAGCCCGTCCCCGATGGTGAGGAGAGAATAGGTACGCGCCGCATCGACAACATTCATATCCTTTTGAAGCACGCCGATTATCAATCCCCCGATGAGATTCACCAGGACGATGATGATACCGGCAATGGCATCACCCCGGACGAACTTGCTGGCCCCGTCCATGGCGCCGTAGAAGTTGGCTTCGTTTTCTATTTCCCGGCGCCGCTGTCTTGCCTCCGACTCGGTGATGAGTCCGGTATTGAGATCGGCGTCGATGCTCATCTGCTTGCCCGGCATGGAATCGAGGGTAAATCGGGCGGCGACCTCGGCGATCCGGGTGGCGCCTTTGGTGATGACGACGAAGTTGATCAGCACAAGCACGGAAAATACGATGAATCCGATTACGTAATTGCCCCCCACCACGAAGGTTCCGAAGGCCTTGATTACCTGACCGGCGGCATCGGTACCCTGGTTGCCGTAAAGAAGCACCAGCCTTGTGGAGGCCACATTCAACGCCAGTCGCATAAGGGTGACGATGAGCAGCACCGTGGGAAAAACCGAAAAATCCAGCGGCTTCATTACCGACATTGCCATGAGCAGGATCACGATGGCGGCGGCAATGCTCATGGAGAGGAGCAGATCGAGGATGATCGTGGGCAGGGGAACGATCATCACCGTCAGAATGCCGACTACGCCCAACGCCAGGAAAAAACCGCTGCTCCGGGTCAGATCGGCAAGGAAAGAAGACTTTTCCGCGTATGCTTCGGCCATTATTTATTATCCTCTGGAGGCGCGCAGGCCATATACATAGGCCAAGATCTCCGCTACCGCCCGATAGAGATTTTCGGGTATTGACCCGTCTATATCAACCATTCTATACAATACCTGTGCCACCCATTTATTCTCCACAATGGGAACCCGATGCTCCGCGGCAATCTTTCTGATCCTTTCCGCGACATGATCCGCCCCCTTCGCCAGCACTACCGGCGCGGCCATGGTGGCGGTGTCATATTTCAGCGCCACGGCCAGATGGGTGGGGTTGGTGATGACGACATCCGCTTTAGGTATGCTGGCCATCATCCGTTTCCGGGCGGCTTCCCTCTGCAAGCGTCTTATCCGCCCCTTGATCAAGGGATCGCCTTCCGTCTGTTTGTTTTCTTCTTTCAGTTCCTGCTTGGTCATCTTGATGTTCTTCTCGTGTTCCCACTTTTGGTAGAGGTAATCGAGAACGGCCAGCACCATGAGGAGCCAGCAGACATTACTGAGGATCTTGAAGGCGTTGCCGCCGATGAAGGACAGGATCTGCCATACCCCCTGATCCATAAGGGGCAGGAATCCCAAGGCCTCCGACCGGATGGACAGATAGGCAATGACTCCGATAACCCCGATTTTCAACGTGTTTTTCAACAGCTCGACAAAGGCGCGCAGGCCCAGGACGTTCTTCATGCCCTTGACTGGGTTGATCTTGGAAAATTTCGGCGCCATCGCCTCGGTGGAAAAGATGAAGCCGACCTGGATGATATTGGCCAGCAGGGATACGACGACAACCGTCAACATGAGGGGCAGCAGCAGGATCAGGACCTGGAAGGCAAGTTCAGCAAAGAATGAAGGAACACCGGCGGCGTTCAACTGGGCCCGTCCGGCACGGTCCAGCATTTCTTTCGTCATGGTCATCATTCCATTCATCAGGCTGGGGGCGTTGAAATAGAAATATATCAGCACCCCCACCAGGATGGCCACGGAAGAAAGTTCGCGGCTTTTCGCCACCTGGCCTTTCTTGTGGGATTCCTCGCGCCGTTTAGGTGTCGCCTGTTCTGTCTTTTCCTGTCCTTGATCGTTTTGGGCCATAATAAAGCATCCGTTTTATGACGGCGGCGTCAATAATTCACCTCTCTCACATCACCTTGAAAAGCGCGGCCAGGTCTGATTGCAGATGAAGAAAGAGCCGGCCGGTCATTTTGACGAAGATCGGCGCCATCAGTCCCAGAAAGAAGAGTCCCGCGGCGATCTGAAGCGGGAATCCGATAATGAAGACGTTGATCTGGGGGACCGTGCGGGCGATCACTCCCAGACCGACATTGACCAGCAATGCCACGGCAATGAGAGGAGCGCATATTTTAACGGCAACGAGAAAGATATTTTTTGTTAGATCGATGAGCAGTTGCATCAGGGGGCCGGAAAAGGCAAATCCCAGGGGTTGTATCCGTTGATAGCTCTCCGCCAGAACGGACAGAAAGATATGATGGGCATCGACCGCCAGGAATACCAGCAGGCCGACAAGATATAAAAACTCCCCTATGATGGATACCTGCATGCTGCTTAAGGGATCGATGACATTGGCCATGCTGAATCCGATCTGGATCCCCGCCATTTCGCCCGCGGACTGCAGGGCGGCAAACAGGCAGCGGGCGGTGAATCCGATCAGGACGCCGATAAATATCTCCCCCCCCATGGCCATGACCATCATGAAGAGATTGTCGAGATAGGACTCGGGGAGGGGAAAACGGATAAAGGGATAGAGCATCGCGGTTAGAACCAGACTGAGGGTTGCCTTCACCGGGGCGGGAACCGAACGTTCCCCGAAGATGGGAAGCATCACGAAAATGGCGCCGATCCGGAGAAAAATGAGGAGAAAGACGCCCACTTGCTCAAAAGTCAATACCGGGAAGCCAGCCATGACGATCCCAAGCCTTTCATGATCCATCCCATGTAATTTAACGGATGTACATGGGGATGTTCTGGAAAAGATTGGCCGTGAAGTTCAACAAGATGCCGATCATCCAGGGCAAGGCGGCGACGAGGGCCACCAGGCAGGCGACGATTTTCGGCACAAATACCAGAGTAATCTCCTGTACCTGAGTCATGGCCTGGATCAGGCTTACGAACACCCCTACCACCAATCCCACGAGCAGGACCGGCGCCGAAACCAGGAGGGTAACCTTGACGGTCTCGCTCATCATCCCCACCACCAAATCTATGGACATCTTCAGCTCCTTGCCGTTTACTGAAAGCTTTTTACGAGGGAACCGACAATCAAATACCAGCCGTCAACGAGGACAAACAGCAACAGCTTGAAAGGCAGGCTGAGCATGATCGGCGGCAGCATCATCATTCCCATGGAAAGGAGAATACTGGCAATAACCATGTCGATGATGAAAAATGGGAGATAAATCATGAACCCGATCTGAAACGCCGTCTTCAGTTCGCTGATCATGAAGGCGGGGATTAGAACTGTCAAAGAGACGTCTTCGGGTTTTTCCGGACGCTTTTCCCGGGCAATCTGGACGAACAGGGCCAGGTCCTTTTCCCTTGTCTGTTTGAGCATGAAGCTCTTTATAGGCCCGGACGCCCTGTTCATGGCCTCTTCTCCGGATATTTCTTCGTTGTAGTAGGGCCTGAGGGCCTCCTGGTTGACCTTTTGCCAAACGGGGGTCATGATAAAGAACGTCAAAAACAGCGCCATGCCGATAACGATCTGGTTGGGGGGAATCTGCTGGGTGCCTAGGGCATGTCGGAGGAGGGAGAGGACCACGACCACTCTGGTAAAAGACGTCACCATCAGGAGGATGGCCGGGGCCAGGGAAAGGACAGTGAGGATGAATAGAAGTTGAATGACCGTTGCCGTTTTTGTCGGGGATTCCGGTGGCCCGCCGCCGATCGAGAGACTGATGTTGGGGAGGGAAATCGTCTCGGCGCCCGCGGTCCCGACGGCCAGGAGAAGGAGGCAGCCGGCCAGAAACATCGCCAGCGGCACCGGGTAGTTATCGTCTGTTTTGCCCTTCACTTCTTCTCCCTCTTTCTGATCGCGGCCATCATGGATTCGACTACCGCCCGATACTGGCCGGGAACTGTTAGGGCCGCCGCGCTTAGGCGACCCTGATGCATCCGTTCCGCCCTGATCCTCTCCACCGTCTTTTGATCGTCTATTTCCGTCAGAAGGTTGATGCCGTTGGCGGTAACACCGACAATCAGGATCCGGCCGGTTACATCCAACATCATGATGGAGCTCTTCGGTCCCAGATAACGTGTCGCCAGAATATCGATGGGGCCTTCCAATCCGGCCCGGGGCGCCGTGTGCTGCGTAATCCGCTTGAGCAGATAAACGGCGCCCAGCATGATCCCCAGAACAATGGCCAGGGCGAAAAGCATTTTTGCAAACGAGGCGATATAAGAATAATCCATGATTTACAAACCCGCTATCTCAACTTGTTCACTCTTTCCGTGGGAGATACGATATCAGTGAGGCGAACGCCGAACTTCTCGTTCACCACCACCACTTCCCCCCGGGCGATAAGGCGATTGTTCACGAACACATCCATGGGCTCTCCCGCCAGTTTGGCAAGTTCCACCACCGAACCCTGCCCCAGTTGCAGTAGTTCGCTGATCAGCATCCGGCAGCGTCCCAGCTCTACGGTGAGACTCAAAGGGATGTCCAGAATGAAGTCCAGTTCCATATTTCCCTTGGGAGTGTCCGGCTTCTGTATCTCCTGGAACGACACCTCGCTTACCTCGGCTTTTACGGCCGGGCCTTTGGAAAGGGTCATCTCCTGCTCCACATCGTCCCAGGTCAGCTCTTCATCCTTTTTCCCGGTTTTCGCCCCCTCGGCTCCCGAAGAAACGCCCTGCAACAGGGCGTCGATTTCATTTTGCTCCATAGTTCAATCCCCTTCCCCCGTTATGATTTCAGTAACCTGGACCGCCTGGCTGCCCCGGTAGCTCCCCGCATATCCGGCATACTTCGCGACCCCCTCCACAAAGATCCGTACCGGATCAGAGGCGTACTGGTCCAGGGGAACGACGTCCCCCACTTGAAAGTTGACTACATCTCCCGCGCTGATCTGGGTTCCCCCAAGTTCTACAACTATATCCACTTCCGCCTGGAGGATATTTCTTCGGAAGCGCTCCAAAAGACCTTTATCCACTTCCATTTGTTCGCTCTGAAATCCCGCCTGAAGCTTTTCCCGCAAAGGCTCCAGGGTGGCGTAAGGTATGCACAGGGTCATGAGTCCGGAAGAATATTCGACCTCGATCTCGAAATTTATAACCACCACCACATCCGTGGGAGAAACGATATAGACGAATTGAGGATTTACCTCGGAACGCTGGTATTCCATCCGCAGTTCGATCAATCCCCGCCACGCCTTTTCCAGATCCGCAAGGGCATTCAACACCACCCGGCGGATGATGTTGCTCTCGATGGCCGTAAATTCCCGACCTTCGACCTTGAACATGTCTCTGCCGCTGCCCCCGAAAAGGATATCCACAAGCATGAAAATTACCTTCGCCTCCACCACGAAGAGACTGGCTCCCCGCAGGGGATCCATACGGAACAGATGCATGCTGGTGGGAACCGGCAGGGTTTTCAAAAATTCTCCGAATTTGACCATATTCACCGATATGGCGCTGACACTGGTAACCTTTCGCAACAGAGACGACAAGGTGGTCCGGAGGAGGCGGGCATATTTTTCGTTGATCATTTCCAGGGTCGGCATGCGTCCCCGGATGATCCGGTCTTGACTGGTCAGGTCATAGGCAACGACATCGGAAGGATCATGGATATCTTCCACATCCGTTTCTATATCGCCGCCGGATATACCCCTCAACAGGGCATCAACTTCTTCCTGGGTCAATATCTTGCTCATAACGCCTGCCTCTGGAGAAGAGCCGTTTACTGGATGACGAATTCGGTAAAGTAAACCCGCGTGACCTTGGCACTCGGGAGAAAGCTGTTTAGCCGCATGGCGATTTCCTCACGCAGCCGTTGTTTTCCCGCGGTATCCATAAGCTCGCGATATGTTTTTGCCGCCAGCAATTCGAGGATGTTGTCCCGCAGTTTCGGCTTCAATTGATCCAGGTCCTTGACGCCCAGTGGATCGGATATTTCCAGTTGCACCACCAGCTTCAAATAGCGATCCCCACCGGTGTCCTGAAGGTTGATGATGAAGGGCTCCATAGGCCAGATCGTACCGATGACAGGCTGGGCGGCAGTTTTTTTCTTCGCCGCGCCGGCGCTTGAACTCCAATAATAATAAGCCCCGCCGGCAATCACTCCCGCGATCAAAAGCACTGTCAGACCGATGATCCCCCACTTCAAAAGCACCCCTTTCTTCTTTTCCCGCGGTTCCTGTCCGGATTCCTCAGTTGACCTTTCTTCCCGCTCTGTTCTGGCCATGCCTTCCTCCTAAATATATCTCGCTGAAATACGGATTCTGATCATACCATCACCGTCCGCCGGCGCTTCTTTTCTCGGCCCATGTCCCGAAGCGGAAACTCTCTTTGCTTCCAGGCCTCCGAGGGCAGTCATTGTTTCCGCTATCGCCGCCGCCCGGATAGCCGACCCATTATACGATCCCCTTCCCGATTCCCTTGCGGGAATCGTTCCATCATAAACCTCCACACGGATAAATGCCGCCTCCTGCTGGAAGACTTCGCGCAACCGGGCCAGCAATTCATAGCCCCGCTTGCCGATTTCACCGTCGGCCGGTTCGAATACCGCCGCCGACGGGAATTCCAGGGACATTCCTCGCGGCCAATCGGTTATGGACGCACCCGGAGAAATCTCCATGACCTTGAGAAGCTTCGTCCTCATCCGGTGCATCGTCTCCACATCCCGACGGGCGTTCTTTTCTTTCTCCGCTTCGATATCCGCGTCGCGAACCGGAGGTATGAAAGGCTTAAATACCCTTGCGGATACCCCCTCCGCAGTCAGGCCGCCGGCCAGGGATTTCCTGAACGATTTCGCTGCCTGGGCGACATAATCCGTCTGCAGAGTGGAAAAAGCCAACAACAGGACAAAAAAGGTGAACAGAAGGGTCAGCAAATCATTGAAGGTCATCATCCAGTTACCGGCGGCGCCAGACTTGTTCTGTTCCTCCTTATTTATCTTTCCGTGCTTCATGGGCTTTCAAACTCAGCGGTCAATCAATATGGTCACGTTGCCCGTCGCACCGTCCCGGCCGTCGCCCCGGTCGGAGCATGAAATGCCCCGGGCGGCGGTTTCCAGACGATCGGCCGGGAATCCATTTTCCCGGGATAGATAACGTTGCACATTCAATGAGCGCAACGTCGCCAGTTCCCAATCAGGCTTGATCAATCCGTCGCCGGCCGGTCGGCATTCGGCGCCGATATATACTTCAATCCTGCTCCCGTATTTTCCGGCGTGCCGGAGAACCTCCCGGAGGATAAACTCGGCTTTCGGCAATAACATTGACCCCCCGGACTCGTAAAAGATGAGTCCCTTGATGGTCAGTCGCATCCCCGCGCCGTCCTTCACGATCCCGACATCCTGGTTGCTGAGACCGGCATTGGACAGCGCACTGCGCAGAGAACCTAACGTCTCCTGTCCGCCCGCAACCGCCGGGGCTTCTTTTTTCCCCTGTTTGCCGAGCACCGCCTTTTGAAGCTTCCGCATGTTTCCTTCGCCAAAGCGGGCATGGGAAAGCAGCATGATGAAAAATACCAGCAGGATCATGATGAGCGCCGCATAAACCGGTTGCCAGTCACTTGTCGTCACAACGGATCCACGAGAATATTTGCGCCTGTCCTCAGTCACGGTAGAACCTCGATCTTCGTTCGGTCGGCGCGATAAATGAATGCAGCTTCTGCTCTAAAATCCGGGGATTGTCCCCCTCCTGAATCGACATTACCGCTTTGATGATGAGACGCTTTACCAGTAATTCTTCGGCACTACGCGTCCTCAGCTTCCCGGAGATGGGATGAAAAACCAGGTTTGCCAAAATTACGCCGTAAAACGTGGTAACCAGAGCCACCGACATGGATGGTCCGATGGAACTTGGCTCTTCCATCTTCATCAACATCTGGATCAAACCGATAAGGGTTCCCATCATGCCCATGGCAGGGGCGAAATTGCCCATACTGGCAAAAATCTCCGCACCCAAGCGATGCCGCTCGGCGATGAAATCCAACTCCGTTTCCAGAATATTGGCCATAAGAGCTGGTTCGTACCCATCCACCATCATATCCACCGCTTTCCCCAAAAAAGGATCCTTGACCCGGACCCCCATATTCTGCAGGGACAGGATTCCCTCTTTCCGGGCCATTTTGGACATTTCCACCAGAAGTCGAATGATTTCATCCGTTTTGTATTCCCTTTTGAAAAAGGCGTTTTTTGCCACCTTCAAGACACTCAGCATATCCGACATGCGATAGTTGACGAGTACGGCGCCGAAGGTCCCGCCGAAGACAATCATTGCCGATGGTCCATCCAGAAACCAAGTCAAACCGCCCCCGGTGCTCATCGCGGCCACGACCAGCGCGAATGCCCCTACGATACCGATAACAGTCGCCAGATCCAAAGTATCAATCACCTCAAGGTTTTGCAGGGTAGCCAATGCAACTTGCGTCAAAACCAGAACAGCAATTTGCATACCATCACGATAATTTGGCTTATGTCATTAATAATCGTTGGCTTTTTACGCTTGAAAACATTGGGCGGCAACGGGAGGGAAAAGGATTGTTGGCAACGGAAAGACCGGTTGTCATAATTTTGACGGGGGATGAGCAGAGGGCGTCAGGCCCAGGTGTCGATGATGGAACCCCGGACGGGAACCGCAATAAAACCAGCGTCCTCATAGTTAGGTGACCGGAGATTTACGGTTATCGCCTCTCCTGCTATCTCCGCGGCGGGATCCAATTCGGAAATATCGACGATGTCCTCGGGGGCGTATATTTGCGGACTATACCCTGCGTTTGCCTCGGCAGGCTGGTTTTGACGGCCGATCCGGGCGGACGGGGTTTGCAGATTGCGGGTATAGGCAACGAGTAAGGGCGATTTTACATCCATAACGGTCAGCGGGGATGATCATTTCTCCTGGGCGCCATGGGTCCTCCGCAATGGCACGGAACTCACAAAAAATCGACCGCGACGACTCACCGCCCCGGCGGGGCGGTGTCGTCATCACTGTCAACAAGAGAAATCCATGCCAACTATTGAAGCGGTCTCTACCGCTTGATATTCATCAGTTCCTGCAGCATCTCGTCCGCCGAGGTGATGATCCGGGAATTGGCCTGGTAGGCCCGCTGGGCGGCGATCATCTTGATGAATTCCTTGGCGACGTCGGTATTGGAGATCTCCAGGGAGTGGGACTGCAGGCCGCCGAGGCCGCCCTGGGAAGGAACACCGATGGTAGCCGCCCCGGATTCCGCGGTCTCCATGAAGTAGCTCCCCACCTTGTTCAAACCGCCGTTGTTCGTGAAGCTGGCCGTCATGACCCGGGCCAGTTGCTGCTGCTGGCCGTTGGTGAAGAATCCCTGGATGATGCCGTTCTTGCTCACGTCGAGGGAGCTCAAAAGACCGGCGGGATAGCCGTCGTTGCTCACGTAGTTCACCCGAGAATCTATGGCGTAGCTGGTGATCTCCGGGGCGTCTTCACTGGTGAGATCCCAGGTGATGAGGCCGGTCTTGCCGATGGAGGTATTCTGACCGGAAAAATCGAAGGCGACATCATGGGCGATGGCTTTAGTCTCCCCGCGCTGACCGTACTCATGTTCGTTCGACATGGCGCCGAACACGCCGCCGTCGCCGGCAAAGGTACAGGTCATGGTGCTGGCGCCGGCATTTTTGTCAATCAGGACGATTCTTCCGTCCACCAGGTTCGCTTCGACGCTGTGGGTCGTATAGGCGCTTTGAATGGCACTGAGGAGATTATTGATTGTATCGTTCAGGGCGACGGTATAATTGACCGCCGCTCCGTCACCGGTGATGGTAATCGTATCACCCACCGCAAAGGTCTTGTCCTTCAACCCGTTGTAGAAAGTTCCCGCCATCACGGTGCTTTTGGTCACCCCTTCCGTTTCAGCCGCGTTGGAGTAAATCTTTTCCCCGGCCAGGATCTCCCGCTTGGTATCCGTAATCAGGGCCCCCTCGCTGTCGAATTCCAGCCAGGAATGGTCGGGCACTACGTAAGCGCCCTCGTCAACCCTGCCGCTCACACTCCAGAGTCCCTCCTGATCGGACGAACGGGTGAAGGTGATTGCCATGGTGTGCTTGGTGCCCGTGGAATCGTAGATGGTCTGGCTGGAGCTGAAATGATTGACCGGATCAGTGGAACGGGTCTCGACGTTGAGGTTCAAACCCAGGTCGAATTCCGTCGTCTCGTGGGGCTTGGACTTGCGGCCGGTGAGGTTGATCCTGGTCATCTCCGTGGATTCCTTGCCGTCCGTACCTATCATGTGACCCTGGACCAGATAGTTGCTCAGGTCGCTGAGATCGCCGTTCTTGTCGATATAGAAGGAGCCCGCCCGGGTGTAGTACAAAAGGTCTTCCTTCTTGTCCTTGACGATGAAGAATCCCGCCCCGTCGATGGATACATCCGTGGCGTTGCCCGTGGTTTCAAAAGAGCCCTGGCCGAACTGAGTCGTCACCGCCGATACCCCGACGCCCTGCCCGACCTGCATGGCGCCGGAACCGCCGCTGAGGCTCTGGCTGAGCATACTGGCGAAAGATGTTTCTCCGGCCTTGAAGCCGATGGTATTGGCATTGGCCAGGTTGTTACCGATGACGTCCAGTTGCTTGTTGCTCGCTGACAGCCCCGTGGTCCCGATCCAAAGTGCGCTCGACATATCTTATATCCTCCTATCGAATATTTTTTTCTAAGCCTGTTTTACTTCCCTGACGTCGGAGAAGGCTATTTCCCTACCGTCAACGTTGACATATATGGACTGGTTCTTGAAACTTACCGCCGTTACTTTTCCGGATGACAGCGTGGTCGCGGTCACTTCCGCTCCGTTCGCCCCCGTGGCCGTCACCCGGAAGGTGTATTTGCCGTTATGATTCACCCCGCCGTTCCAGGTCGCCCGGTTGGCGCCGGCGGCCTGATCGCTGACCTTGAAGCTGTCCACCAGCGCGCCGTTATTGTCGAAGATATCGACGTTTACCGATTTTGCGGCTCCCGACAGTTCATAAGACAAATCCACGGCATTGCCGGCGGCCTGGAAGGCATTCCCCTTGCCGATGACAACTTCCTTGCCGATGAGATTCACAGCCTGGGCATTTGCCTGGCTCATCTGATATACCCCCAGGTTCTTGATCCCTTCGTTGAGATTGTTGAGCTGTTCCAGGCTTGAGAACTGGGCGAGTTGAGCCGCGAAGTCCGTACCGTCCATGGGATTCAGGGGGTCCTGATTCTTGAGCTGGGCCACCAGCAGCTTCAGGAACTCGGTTTTCCCCAGACTCTGGGTTGCGGACTGGGTAGTCGCCGTTTCCTTACTGTATTGGGCGATAATGTTGTCGATTCCGTTAACGTCAGACATGGTCTATCTCCTTATAATATTATGCAAAAATGCTCAATCCGCTCATCGTTCCATCTACGGACTTTTCCACCGCCGCGGATATGTCGCCCATCTGCCCGGCGGAGCGATTTCCACTCCGTCCTCCTGCCATGCCGCCGCTGTTGCGATCCCGGTTCATTCTCTCCTGCCAGGAAAACATATTGCTGAAATTGCCGCCGTCATTCATGTTGTTCTGTTTCTGGAGCATCACGTCCACCCCGTTTACCTGCCACCCCTGGTTCTGAAGGGTCGTCTTCAGATCGTCCATACGGCCGCTCAGGAACTGGTGCACATCACTGTTATCCACCTTCATGATCAGGTCCACCCGATCCTGGCGCACGACGATCTCCATGTCCACCCGTCCCAAGGACTCGGGATAAAGGGTTATCCTTACCCGGCCGCCATCTTTGAAACCGGCGGTCATGCCTTCCCGAACCTGATTCAGCACCGACTGGTAAGGGAACACGCCTTCGGAATTCCCCGCCACCGTCGGTCGATCGAAGCGAACGGCAAAATTATCTCCGTAGGCCAATTTATTAATGGCCTCATAATTATTCATCTTGGAGGCTTTTCTCGCCTCCAGGGGCCGGTCATCAGCACCCCCGGGTGGGTTGTCCAGAAATACGACCTTTCCGTTTCTGGCCCGTTGTTCATTGGAAATTTCGATTTTTTCCGAACCATCTGGATCGGCGCCCCGGTGTAACGCATCCATCCGGAGGTAATGGTTATCTCGGTCATGATCGCCTGTCGTCATCCTTTGACCGGTCTGATCATCCGCGGCAACGGCTGTCACCGGCGCGGCAAAGGAGCCGGAGCGTCCGGGGGCGGTTTTTCCGCCCTCGTCGGGACGAGCGGCCCCGGCCTGGCGGTCTTGGGTGTCCCGTGCCGCCATGATCGATATTTCATTGCCCCTGGGCATTTCCTTCGGTGCTTGATTTATGGTTATGGTGTCATTCTTCCCTGCCTGAGGGTATGGCGCTTCCGTGAACTCGGCGTCCTGGCCGGTGACATCAATATCTTCCACCATGTTGAATCGCATCCCCCGGGAGGACTCATCCTGGAAATTGTCGCGCGCTTCCGCTAAATGGAGCTTGGCGCCGCGAGGGTAAACTTTACGGCTGTCAGATACTGTCCCTGTCGATTCGGCCGTCTTCCGCTCGATTTGCCCGTATGCCTTACCGGCCGGCCTCTCCGCGGTCGCCGCAATCAGTTCTTCCCGAACCGGAGCCATCTTGTCCGGGGGCGGTTCAGGCACCGCCTGCGCATAAACCGTATCGGCGCTGACGGCTTTACCCTTCACCACATTATCATTTATCTCCAGAAAGGACACATCCCACGATTGCTTCCGATTATTGATGCCAAACCACCCCGCGGCATCACCGTTTGACCTGGGCGCCCCGGCATCCATTGCCCTGTCTTCATCCCGGCTGACTCTTTTTTCAGCTTCGGAACCGGCATTGATAACAACCTGTGCCGTTTCGGCCCGCTCCTGGTAATTTCCACGCAAAACCGGGGAATTGCCGCCGGCATCAGTATCGGGGGCAGCGTCCATGAAACCCTGGCCGACGCCCGGCATGGCGCCGGTCTGGGGGTTGGCCATGTCGATACCTCGATGGTGATTTTCAACCCCGTCTTCATTAGCCACCCCGATGCCGGTGTAACATGCCCATGTTTCCGTTTCGGAAAGGGATTCTCCCTCATTTATCAACTGTTCCGACTGTGAAGGCGGCAGTTCTTGCCCAGAGACGATGTTTTCGGGAACTTCCTGGGGAGGGGACGGCACTGCGCCGGGCAGGAAGGATTGAGTTGGGACAACGGCGAACGGCACAGCCTTGCCGACAGCAGGCATGCCCACCGTACCCCGGATGTTCATAACACCCAAGAGATCCTCTGCCGTTAAGGTAAACACGGGATTCTTCGGGTCTGTATCGATGGTAATTTCTTTTTGATCGCCGGCTTTGAACAGACAGGGGATCCCGTCCATCACCTGGGAAAAATCGTTCTGTCCCGCCGGCATGGCGTTACGGTCCGTGCGAGACCCGAACCGCGAGGCGGCTGAACCTTGGGTGCTGAAACAACCAAATACCTTATCGGTATCAATGAGCGTTCCGGTATTCGATTCTATGATGTTGGGCAGATTCATGGCTCATCCGTTGTTTCGATTTTAAAAATCATCGATGCAACGGATATGCCATCATGTAATCATCCCATAACACGATTAATTACATGTACTTATGCAGGTGACCTTTTTGAAGAGACACAGCAGATAGGGAAATTTTTTCTTCTTCTCATCATATCCGGCAATCATTTCTTTTCCGGCTCCGCCTTGAAACTTTTTGTTATTTCTTTCGTGATTTCGACTACTTTTTGGACATTGACATTGGAGAGGACCGCCCCGGCCTTATCACGCTTCATATTCATGGTGATGCCGGCGGCGGTTTTGTTGTCCAGTTTTTCCAGCATGGCGCCGGCCTTCGCCGGTGCCGCGGACTCGTAGATCTTGGCCAGATCCTTGAATCTCTTGGCATCCGCGGATTTCTCCGCATCTAGCTTCACTTCGAGACGTTTCTCGATGATTCCCAGTTGATCGATCTTATCCTGAATCTCTTTTTTCAATACCGACAGCTTCTGCTCTTCCAGCCGCAGGGACTCCTGACGGGAATCGAGTTCCTTCTTTCTCTTTTCCAGCAGCGCATATAGATCCCTCTCCTTTTGCAAATTGTTTTCTCCGGCATCGCCCAATGTAGTGGAGATGACGGCCTGGGGGTTGGTGCTGGCAACGGCCGCGCGGACGAGATCCATTTTATTTGTAAAACCGGCATGTTCGAACAACTGGCCTATGGTGGCGACCTTGACGCCAATTATCAAAAGAATCACTATCTGCCCAATAATCAGTGTCCTTTTCATCTATCTTTCCTTTCGTATCTCTGTACCGCCGTTTCATCCGCCGCCAGCCTTTCCTGCATAGACTGGCGGAGCAGATGTTCCTTCAAATGCCGTTCTTTCAGATTCTCCATTATTTTTCTGTCTTTTACCATTTCGAGCAGGACATGGCGCTTTTTTTCAACATCCTGCGCTATCGTCAAAACCAGATTCTTCTGCAAAACCAGCTTTCTATTCCATACCTTGATATAAGAAATCTGGAGATCAATGTCGGCGGGATGCAAGAGGCGGTTTTTCCCCTCGCGCAGATGCTGGAGGAGACGTTCCTTTTCCGTTCCCATCTCGACGAGTGATTCCTTTTCCTTCTCGAGAAGCCTGGCCTGTTCCGTGAATTCAGCCAGAATCTGCTCTTCCTTCGTCTTCCGCGCATCAAGAACAGTCTGCAATTTGAACGTAAACATTGTCAGTTACCCTTGAATAGATTTACCATCTGTTTTTTTGTCTTGGCTATATCTATCTTTTCATGGATACTTTGACGGAGGAAATCGTTGACCTTGTCGATCATGCCGACCGCATAGTCGATATCCTGGTTGGAGCCCTTGACATAGGCGCCGATGTTGATCAGATCCTCAGCCTTCTTGTAGGTGGCCAGGATATTCTGGATATTGTTGGCCATGCGCCGTTGTTCTTCATCGACGATATCGATCATAACCCTGCTGATACTCTGCAGGATATCCACGGCGGGATAATGGCCGCGATTGGCCAACTCCCTGGTCAGGGTGATGTGGCCGTCCAGAATTGAGCGGGCGGCATCGGCCACCGGTTCATTAAAATCGTCTCCTTCCACAAGGATGGTGTACAAACCCGTGATGCTGCCCCGCCCTTCCATCTTGCCGGTCCTTTCCAGCAGCTTGGGCAGGAGGCTGAAGACGGAGGGTGTATAGCCTTTGGTCGTCGGCGGTTCACCAACGGAAAGGCCGATCTCCCGTTGCGCCATGGCAAAACGGGTGAGAGAATCGACCATGAGGAGGACATCCTTTCCCCGATCGCGGAAATATTCGGAAATGGAAGTGGCCACATAGGCGGCACGCATCCGGATCAACGGATGACGGTCCGATGCCGCCACAACGACGATGGAACGGCTGAGGCCCTCTTTACCGAGATTCTTTTCGAGAAATTCCCTTACTTCCCTACCCCTTTCACCGATCAGCCCGATCACGTTGACGTCGGCTTTGGTATTACGGGCGATCATACCCAGCAATACGCTCTTGCCCACGCCGGATCCGGCAAATATTCCCATCCTCTGGCCCTTCCCGCATGTAAGTACACCGTTTATCGCCTTGATGCCCAAATCGATGGGTTCGTTGATGCGCCCCCTCTTCAGGGGATTGATGGGATCGGCGTAAATCGGATAGGCGGCGCCCATCTCTATCGGACCCTGATCGTCAATGGGCTGACCGAGACCGTCGATGACCCGTCCGAGAAATTGCGGTCCGATTTCCACGGACGCCTTTCTTCCCAGGGAGACTATTCGGGAGCCAGGACTCAATCCCTGGATCGTATCCAAGGGCATGAGAAGAACCTTCCCCTTTTTGAAGCCCACCACCTCCGCCGCGATAGGTTTCCCGGCGCCGGCGGGATGAATGGCGCACAACTCGCCCAGGGATACCGCCGGTCCATGACCCTCCACGACAAGTCCAACAATTTCGCTTACCTTTCCGTGGACCTGGATCGGATTGAAGTCCCGCAACTTGTGATGGTATTTCGCGAAATCGATCATCGCCGGTTCTATGTATCCCGATGCCCTTGGATGGATTGCACAGCCTGCCTCACTTCCCTGAATTGCTGATCGATCCGGGCATCGACCTCGCCTTGCTGGGTTTCGATTACCGCTCCTCCCTGCCTGATCGTTTCATCCTTTTGAAAGCTCACATTTTTCAAGCCGTCAAAATTCTGTAGAAAATCTGTTTTTATTTCCATCACGTAAAGATAGTCATGGGGATGCAGACGAATGATGATGTTGTCGCGATCGAGAACGTTTTTCATGGCGTCCTGGAGGACATGATGGATCACCTCGCGGTTGGCGTCGATTTCCCGATGGACTATCTTTTCCGCGACGTGAAGCGACAGGCCGATGATGTCCTCCTCAGCCTCGTCGATGATCCTTTTCTTCATCATGCCCAGCTCCCGGATCACATTATCCAGGGCATCGGCTCTTTTTTTCATCTCCATCCGCTGCCTCTGCTCGCTCTGGCTTATTCCCGCCCGTACCCCTTCATCATATGCCTGCGCCTCCTTTTGTCGTATCTCTTCCGCATGTTCCAAACGCAATCTATCTATTTCCGATTCCTGTTCTTGTGGCGGGATATAATTGTCCCCGGCGTTTTTGAAACTCACTTTTCTGAATCCCGGCGCCTCCCGGCAATCCGGATGCTTCTTTTTTACACAGGCGGACTTGATGATCTTGCTCCTATACATACTCATCTTCTTCACCGCCCCGGGAAATTACTATGCGGCCTTCCACCTCCAGACGCTTGGTCGCATCAAGAATTACCCGCTGGCTCGCCTCGACCTCGGAAATCCTTATCGGAGGCATCATTTCGATATCTTCCCTGAGCATCTCCGCCCCCCGCTTGGACATATTTTTAAAGATCTTTTGCCTCATTCCCTCATCCACCAGTTTCAGGGCCTTGGCCAGATCATCGCCGCCGATCTCCTTGAGGAGTTCCTGAAGGCTCTTGTCATCCAGCTTGAGAACATCGTCGAAGGTGAACATGAGACTGCGGATGGAATTCCCCAATTCCGGATCCTTTTCATCCAGGGACTCCATAATTGCGTTCTCGGTTGACCGTCCCAGACGGTTGAGAATTTCCGAAGTCACTTTGATCCCGCCCACCAGTTGATCGTTGATCCCTCCGATAACGATTTCTTTTTCCAGGGTTTTAGCGATTTCTTCGATAAATTCGTGGGGGACGCTCTTGAGGTTCGCCATGCGGCGCACGATCTCGCACTGCATTTCGATGCCGAAATTCTCCAGGATTTCCGCCGCCTGATCCGGCTTAAGGTGGACAAGGATCAGGGCAATCGTTTGGGGATGCTCCGACTTGGTAAATTCCATCAACACCTTGGGATCGATATCCCGCAATTTATCGATGATGGGGTTATCCATGCTCTTTGCCTTATCCACCTCCGCCAGGATGTGCTGGGCGTCTTTTTCACCCAGGGCCTTCATGACGATATTCTTCGCGGTGCCGTCCTGGATGGCGATCGTGCCGCCGTTTTCCTTGGCCAGGGTAACGAATTCCTTGGCAACGGCATTTACCACCTCCGCCGGGATCATGGTGATACGATTCATGTACTTTCCCACCCGGCGTATTTCCTGCGGTCTCATGTTGCGCATCACTTCCGCCGCCACATCCTCATCCAGGCTCAAAAGCATGATCGCCGCTCTTTCCTCGTTGTTCATCACACCTGTCCCCGCTCGGGTCAATTAACCCAGTTTCTCAATATTTCCGCGAATCTCTTGGCATCCGCGCTGGCAAGTTGACGGACGATATCGGTCTCCGTCTGGGCGCCCTTTTCCGTCGGTCCGGCGACCATGGAAATGCCCTCTCGGGCGCCGATAGAGACCGGCGCCGCCGTTCTCTGCATAACCTCGCCCATCATGACCGGCCGGGACGGAGCCGTTGCCATAGCCCCGCGGATAAGTGGGCGGACTACCCAGAGAAAGATCATGACGAAGGCCGCCAGCAGTACCGCATATTTTAACAGCGGCAGCAGGGTATTGAAGATTTCCCGCCAGTTGGAGCCGGTCAAGGCCGTATCGCCGTCCATTTTGTTGAACGGCATACTGCTCACGACCACCTGATCGCCCCGGGAGGCGTTGAAGCCGGCTGATTTCCTGACCAATTCCTCTATGGCGTCGATATCTTTCTTGGGCCGCTCCTGATATACCTCCTCACCCTTGTCGTTCTTGGCATATAAACCGTCCACTAAAACCGCCAGGGACAGTTTGCGGATCTCGCCTACGGGCATGACCGTTTTGTTTACCACCCTGTTGATCTCATAATTAACCGTTTCGTCAGTTTTCTCGTGCTCCTGCCCTCCCGCCGCTCCGGTTGTGCCGGTTTTCGCAGCCGTTGCGGTAGTTTTATCGGACTGCCTTTGGGTGCTCCGAACGACCGGTGACTCCGGATCGTATGTCTCCTCGGTCTTTTCCGTGATTCTGAAATCGAGATCGGCGGTAACCCTAACCACGGCCTTTCCCCGGCCCACCACATTCTCCAGCATAGTCTGTACCTGGGCGGACAGATCCTTTTCAATATTGCGCTGATAATCCAGTTGGGCGCTCGAGAGCCGGGAATTTTTAGCCTCGCCCTGATTTTTGGACAGGATGTTTCCCCTGCTGTCCACAACGATCACATCTTCGGGTCCCAAACCCTCCACGCTTTTGGCCACCAGGTGAGCGATGCCCTCTATTTGACCCGGTCTCAGCGTCTTGCCGCCTTTCAACTTCAACGTAACCGACGCCGTAGCCTTTTTCTGCTGTTCGACAAAAAGCGATTCCTTGGGAAAGGCGATATGGACACGACTCTGCTGGACCTCATCCAGGCTGTTGATCGTTCGTGACAACTCCCCCTGCAAAGCCCGGCGAAAGTTCAATTGCTGTTCAAATTCCGTTGCGCCCAGGGTCTTGTTGTCGAAAATTTCATAACCCACATTGCCGCCGCGCAAGGCTCCCGTGGCAGCCATCTCCATCCGCAGTTCCGGTACCTTGTCCGCCGGGGCATAGATGACATCGCCTGAGGCGGATACCTTGTAGGAAACTTTTTTCTCCTGAAGCTTGCTTACAATGGCGGCGGCATCATCGTTGGACAAACCTGAAAACAGCACCTGATATTCCACCTGGTTGGCCAGGTAGGCCAGGCCCCCGATGAGCACCATGGTCATCACTCCGGCGCCGGCAATCATCATTTTTCTGGCCGGACTCAAAACATTGAAGCTGCCCGCCAAACCGGAAATAAATTGCATAAGCTGGTTCATAATGCCCACCCTGTCTTAAACGGTCATTCTCATGATTTCCTGATAGGCATCGAGGACTTTGTTACGAACCTGAAGCATCGTCCGGAAGGAAATATCCGCTTTCTCCATAGCTATTATTACCTCGTGAATACTGCCTCGATTGTTGATCTGCATGTTTTTGACGGCCTCTTCGGCCTGATTCTGAAGTGCGTTCGCCTCCCTGATGGCCCCCTGGAGCGTTTCGGTAAAGGAACTGCTTCCCGTTTGTCCGGATGTGCGATTCTTTCCTCCCAACGCAGCGGAGGAAATATTATCTGGAATGGTTAACGTCTTCATTTTTTTCTTCTCCTCCCTACTCTCTCCAATATTTATCCGCACGCAACGGTCGTCGTTACTTGCCTAATTCCAGTGATTTCAAAGCCATGTTCTTCGTGGCGTCGAAGGCCGTCACACAGGCGTCGAAAGACCTGGTGGACGAAATCATATCCGCCATTTCCATCACGACGTTTACATTGGGGAGGGTAACCATGCCCTTATCGTCGGCATCGGGGTGGGATGGATCATAAACCGCCTTGCCCGGCCCCTGATCTTCAGCAACCGATTCTATCTTCACGGTCTTCAGTGCATTTTTCATGGCGCCGTCAAAAGGAGCTTCCACATCCCGAGATGAAAGCACCACTGATTTGCGCCGGTAAGGACCGCCTTCGGCGGTGCGGGTTGTGTTCGCATTGGCCAGATTGGCGGCGACGATATCCAACCTTGCCCTCTGTGCGGCAAGTCCATCGCCGCATATCTTGAATGTATTAGATATATCCATAGTTATTTAGCCTCCTTCAGCACCGTGTTCAGTCCGCGAAACTTTCTGGCCAGCATTTCGATCGTGGCGTTGTACATTAGGTGGTTCTCCGAAAGGGTGGCCATTTCCCGATCCAGAGAACCCTTGTCTTCCATTGTCTTCAACTCGAAATCTCCTCCGGCCCCGTCGCTCAGAGTCCCCCGGGAGGAAATATGCCCGTTCTGGGTCGTTTTCAGGCTTACCGGCGCCGCGGCGGGTGATTTCCCATTCTTGTCGTTTTTCAGCACCAGATCGGAGGCCCGATACTCCGGCACGTCAAGATTGGCGATATTGGAGAGAAGAATCGAGTGACGTTTGGACCGGTAATTGAGCATGCCGGAAAGTACATCCACCGTCTTGTTGAATAGCGCCAGCATCCGTCCCTACCCTCCTTTTCGTGTCCTGTCGTTTAAGATGCAATCCACATACCATATGATCCGTTACGCCGGCGGTTCATATATCCTCGAGATTATACTCATGGAGCTTGTTGCGCATGGTTCGGACACTGATGCCCAGGATTTGCGACGCCTTGGTCCTGTTCCCCTGTACCTTGTTCAAGGTTTCGATGATCAATGCCTTTTCCACCTCCCGAAGCGTCATGTTTTCCATCTGCGCCGGTGAAATGGCGGCCGGAGCATCCTGTATCGCCGGTATGACCATAGGGAGTTCCGTTTCATCGAGGCCGAGATGCTCCGGTTCGATCGTGGTTTCGTCACATATCAATACCGCCCTTTCCATGACGTTCTCCAATTCCCTGACATTTCCCGGCCATGTGTAGATGCCCATGAGCCGGAGAGCCGCCGGGGAGAGAGACAATCCTGTTTTTTCGGATGCAGCGCCGTATTTCTTGAGAAAATATCCGGCCAAAATCGGTATGTCTTCTTTTCTATCTCTAAGCGGCGGGATCACGACCGGAATGACATTGAGGCGAAAATAAAGATCCTGACGAAATTTTTTCATTTCGATTGCCTTTTTCAAATCTATATTTGTCGTGGCGATAACGCGAACATCCACGGGTACCGGCTGCTTCCCCCCGACACGGTCCACCTCGCCCTCCTGCAAGACCCGAAGGAGTTTAGCCTGCAGTTGAATATCCATTTCACTTATTTCATCCAAAAGCAGGGTGCCGCCGTCCGCCATCTCGAATTTACCGATTTTTCTCTGTATGGCGCCGGTGAACGCCCCTTTCTCATAGCCGAACATTTCACTTTCCAGGAGATTGTTGGGAATGGCCGCGCAGTTGATCGCCACGAAGGGTTTATGTTTCCTGCCGCTGTTTAGATAGATGTATCTGGCCATAAGTTCCTTGCCGGTTCCGCTTTCACCCTGGATCAGAACGCTGGATTTGCTTTTGGCGACATTTCTCAACATGGCCAGCATGGAGTGCATACGGTTGTTTTCCGTAATGATTTCCTTGATCGCCGTATGTCCACCCCTTTCGGAGCGGTGCTGTTCAAATTCCTGCTGCATCTGGTTGGCCAGGACATTTTTAACCGTGAACTCCAGATCGTCCAGGGAAAAGGGCTTCATGAGAAACTCCGCCGCCCCCTCCTTCATGGCCTCCACGGCGGTCTTTACGGTCCCGTAAGCGGTAATCAGGATTACGGGGGTCTGGGCCGAAATCTTCTTTATCTGCCTCAGTACATCCATACCTCCCACCCTGGGCATGCGCATATCGGAGATCACCACGGAAAAGATTTCCTTCTGGAACATCTCCAGAGCCTCCTGTCCGTTTTCCGCCGCGGCCACTTCGTATCCGCAGGATTCGAGCGAATCCACCAGGGCCATCCTCATGGCGTCATCGTCATCGACAATAAGAACCCTTTTCATCTATCCCCCTTTTTCGCGACCGTTTGAGCCGACCGAGCTCGTGTTTCCAATGATTGTAAGGGAAAGAAAATATCCAGATTTATCGCTCCCCCGCCTTCGGCGCCGAGGGTAAAAAATCCTCCATGCAGATCCATGATGCTCTGCAGAATCGCGAAGCCGAGGCCAAAGTTCTTCCGGCTGCTGGTCATGAGGATGTCAAAGGGGGTGACTTGATCGTCCGTTCCTTTCTTCATCCAATCGGTTCGGGAAAATCTAATGACCAATGACCCGCAAGGTCCCTCAGGCAGATCATCCGGCCGTCCGGACGCCATAATCTGAGTCTCGATATGGAGAGAACATCCCCTGGAAAGCGATTGCAGGGCGTGAAGGATCAGGTTTACGAAGAGATGCTTCAATATTTCCCGGTTGCCGGAAATCAGGGGCTCAGCGTCGGCATAGGCGATCTTGAAGTAAACCTCGCTGTTGTCGTCGCTTATTTCCTCATGCCCCACGATCTCCCGCAGGAGATCGTGGATGTTGAATTCCTCACGGGATACCCGTGAGTTTCTCTTGGAGACCATGAATTCCGACATATACCGGTTGATGGTTTTGACGGCCCCGAGGATCTGCTCCAGACGGCGGTGATCGGCATCCCGTCGGCAATCCTTGAGCATAAGCGAGGCAAACAGCTCTATGCTTCCCAATGGATTGCGAATCCGATGGGCCAGTTCCGTCGTCAATTCATGCGCGATTCTGGCCGTTTCTTCCCCAATGCCCTCTGCAATTCCGCTTCTATCCGCACCCATCAGTATAAATCACCGTATCTTTCCGACCATCTTGATTCCTGGACGGCATAATCGCTCAGTTTCGTCCAGAAAGGATCCGTACTGCCATCCTTTATTTGCAGAAAACTCCTTTCCGCCGCCGCCGGCTCTTTTGATTCCATATGACGGCGTCCGATCTCGAAGAGCAACCAGCGACGCCGTATGCCGTCGGTCCCGGCCAGGGATTTCTCGATCATTTCCATCGACGCCCGATGTTTTCCATCTTGTTCGGCTCCCGTCTCCTGAAACTGAACTTCGGAATAGGCACTGCCGGGTGTTTGAACCATGGACTCCATGATCTTGGCGATTTGGGATTGCCATTGGGCATCCACGGATATTGTCTTTGCGTAATTCAACACCCGCAGCGTTTCGTCATTCAGAGACATCCTGTGGAGTGAATCCGCAATCTTCAGGAGGGGGCCCGAGTCTTCCCGGTTAAAGGCAATGCGTCCGAAGGTTCGACAATAAAGGGAGGCAATCGCCACATAATCTCCCTGAGCGTGTAGATCTTCGACCAATTTAATCACCGCGGTTTTCAGTTGTTGCTTGGCAGCCGTTGAATCCTTGCCGTCGGGATATTTATCCTGCAACAGCAGGTAATTGGCAACGGTATCAAGGTATCGTCCTTTTTTGAATAAGGTCTCGGACTTGGCAAAACGGATCCTCTCATCCAGATCTTTTTCCGGTCGCTGGGACAGGAGCAGATCATAAGCGGCCAGAGGGTCTTCGTAATAACCCCCTACGGCAGGATAGACAGGTAAGCGGAGCCCGGGATTCTTGACCCCCAGGTTCGCTATCTTAAGAATGCTTTCCCGTGCCTCCGGGGAGGCGGCATACCTTTCCACAACCTCGTTGAATATCTTTATGGCGGTAGGAAATTGCTCCAATTGTTGAAAACAGGAACCAAGAAGATACAGCCCTTTGCCCGCCTTCTCGTCCTGGGGGTAGAGGCTCAAATAGGTGGAGACGATCCGGACCGCTTCGGCGTATCTCCCCTTGCGATATGTTGCCTCAGCCATTAGATAAAGTGTTTCTTTAGGAATATCCGATATATCATTCTTTTCTGAAATGATATTTTCATAAAGCTTCATGGCGTTGTCGAGATCATTCATCTGGACATAGGCATCCGCCAAATGCAGGGCAGCGGTTTTGCTGTGCACTCCCTGCCTATATTTATCCAAATAAAGCCTGTAATTCTCCGCTGCCTGCTCGTAGCGCTTCACCTCCCCATGCGCCTCCGCCAATTGGAACAGTGCTTCCTCGGCATGCGCGGATTCCGGATATTGCAACAAGAGCTTCTTCAAGGCGTCAGCCGCCTCGTAGTAGAATTTCAGGGCCCTGTAACTTCTGGCCAGGTTCATATAAGCCAAATCGTTGCCTTCCCTTTGATCTGGGTAATGCTGGATGATGTATTTATAGTGATCCACAGCGGAAAAGAGAAAGGGGTTGGCGCCGTTGCGACCGATGGACAGATAACAGTCCGCCACCCTGCGTATGGACTGTTCATAAGCTACCGGATCGGCGGGTATTTGACGCATGACCTGGCGGAACAGTTCGGCCGCGGCCGGGAAATCACCTGCTTCGTATTTCTTCATGGCCTCGGCAAACAGTGGATTGGAGCTTGACGCCGGAGAAGAATTCACGGTTGTGACGCCGGTAACAGTCCCTTTCTCCGCATTAGCCGCGGACGCCTCTTTCTTGGGGATGCTTACGCCAACATTTTGACGTGCCTTTCTTTCATCACTAACTGTTTTTGCCCGTCTCTTTTCATCCCCGACCTTTTCCGTCGCTGCCGCGACCTCTTTCATGACGGCCTGCGGATAAGCCTGCCTTATCTTTCCCAGGGCCACGGCGGCATCCTTTTTATTCTTATGCCTCCCGATCCTGATTGCATATGCCTTCCCGTCCTTCTGAACCCAGAAGCCTTTCACTTCACGCCTTTCCAAGTCCTTGATCATTTTCTGCACGTTGTCCGTTTCCGTGAGGAAGGCGATCTGAACGGTCCAAATCCTGGCCGGTGCGGAAACGGCCCTTCCAGGCATGGCCAGGGCCGGCAGACACACCGTCATGAAAGCCACAAAGATGTTGATGAATATCGATGCTGTCGATTTGTTGATCATTCGTGACAATCCCTGCTGTGACGGCTATGCAACCCTACATCCCTTCACGAGAGATTTTGCAATTAACATACCACCATCATTCAAATATTCTTTTAAAGCGCCAATTCATGGGAAACCGTGTTCCGGACGGCATACATGGCGTGTAGTTTGCATCTGTATAGCTCATAATTACATCCGGAAAGGGAAACCGGCACTTATGGATCAACCTGGAGAGCCTTTTGTCAATCGTCGGGAATACTCCCGGGTCTATGCGTATATCCCCATCGGGTACCGAATTATCCAGCCCGACGAGCACCATTCGTCCCTTCACGCCCGGATATCCGGAGATACCGCTATTTCGGACTTCAAACTGCTGCCGGAAATGGAAGATTTCCAACTGGGCGAATGGTTCAAGATACTGAATAAAAAACTGGATATGATCATCAGACTGCTTACTGTTCAAAGCGAAGGGTTCCAGTTGTTGCCCTTCAAGGCGGTAAACATCAGCGGCAGCGGCATCAGTTTTTCTGTCCACGAATCCTTCCAGGCCGGTGATATCATTGAATTGAAGATGATCCTCGCCAGCGCCCAGTCTTTCCCCATCTACCTTTATGCCTACGGGGAAGTGAAGAAGGCGGAGAGGCAAACGAGCGGCAACGTTGTTTCCGCCAAATTCATCAACATGGATGACGCCATCCGTGATGAGATCATCCGTTTCGTTTTCGAGCGGGAACGGGAGATCATCAGGGAAAAAAGGAAATAGTCCCAAAGGTAATGTAAATGCTGGTGATTATCGGTTTCATAATCGTCATTGCCTCGGTCGTCGGCGGCTATCTGATGGAGCAAGGCAACCTCTCCGTTCTGTTCCAGCCCGCTGAATTGGTGATCATCGGCGGGGCCGCCATCGGTTCCTTCATCATCGCCTCCCCGATGAAAACCGTCAAGTCGGTCATCCAAGGCATGCTGGGAGTGCTGCGCAGTAAAACCTATGGCAAAGATGATTACCTCGAGGCCATGCTGCTCTTGAACGGCATCTTCTACAAGATCCGTCAGCAGGGCCTGGTAGCCATCGAATCCGACGTTGATGAACCGGAAAAAAGCGCTCTTTTCAACCGCTTTCCCGGCATATTGAAAAACAACCGGGCCATGGGACTCATCACCGACACGTTGCGCATGGTCATGACTACCACCATCGCTACCCATGAGTTGGAATCCCTTCTGGAAAGTGAAATTGACACCCATTTTGAAGAGATGATGACCCCTTCCAAGACCGTAACCTTCATTGCCGACGGTCTGCCGGGCCTTGGTATCGTGGCCGCGGTTCTCGGGGTCGTGTTGACCATGGGAAAGATCGGCGCCCCGCCGGAAATCCTGGGCCACAGCATTGGCGCCGCCCTGGTGGGCACCTTTCTCGGGGTGCTGCTTTGCTATGGCTTCGTAGGTCCCATGGGGAGGCATATGGAACACTCCGTCCAGGAAGAGCTGCAATATCTCAACGTCTTCAAAGTGGCGCTGGTGGCCTTTGTGGGCGGCGCCGCGCCGAAGGTGGCACTGGAATTCGGACGGCGGGTCATTCCCCACGACAGCAAACCGTTGTTCAGCGAGGTGGAAAACATCCTCAGACAGGCAAAGAAATAGATGGAAGACCGCAATGTAATTATCAGGAAGGTAAAAAAGAGGAGGGTTCACGAGAGCCACGGCGGTTCCTGGAAGGTGGCCTATGCCGACTTCGTCACGGCCATGATGGCTTTCTTCCTCCTGTTGTGGCTGATCACCATGGTTTCACCAGAGAAAAGGCTTTCCGTATCCGAATATTTCAAGAATTTCAATATTATAAGGGAACAAACCGCGGGATCGAAAGGCCTCATGGACAAACAGCAAGCCTTGATCGGGGAACAGAAGGGGGCGATCAGAACCGGCATGCAGGAGCAGACCGGGAAATCGAAACAGGACATTGCCGGCAAGCTGAAGCACGCCGTCGATGAAAAGCTCCATAATTACAAGGATCAAATCTACATCGACATCGTCGATGGCGGCGTACGGATTCAGGTCGTGGATACGGAAGGGAGCACCATGTTCCCTCTCGGCAGTGCCGAACCGACGGACAAGGCAAAACAGATCATCGGCATCATTGCCGAAAACACAAGGGACCTGCCGAATAAAGTGGCGATTGAAGGCCATACCGATGCGGCGCCCTTCCGGGGCTCCCAGACCACCAACTGGGAACTGTCCACCTCCCGGGCTTCCGCCGCCCGGCGGGAAATGGAAAAGAACGGTACCGATCCGATGCGCATCGCCCGGGTGGTCGGTTATGCGGACCAGGAGCTTTACAATCACGACAATCCGAGGGATCCGAAAAACCGCCGCATCAGTATCACCGTCATTACCAATCCCGGCCAACCGTTGCCGCCGGGGGTGATAACTCCACAGGCGCCGGCGCCCGCCCCCTCATCCCGGCCATAGGAAATCCATTATATGTGGTAAGGAATTACCCCGAAGCGAGCGCAACATGGCAACTACCGTTTGATTGCTCATCTCGGAGCGAGCGGTGGGGGATAATTAGAAGAGAGAGGAGAAAAGGGTCGCGATCGTCCGCCGGTTACATGATCATGACTTAATATGTCCCTTTGCTTTTTTGCTTTTGATCGCGGTTTTTGCTGGTCTTCCTTCCCGTCCCTATTCCTTGCGGCTCAGGCAGACGTCCACTACGAACGACCCGGAATCCGTATCGAAGGGGATGATGATGCTCGGACCTCCCATGACGTGAAGGATGGAATGGTTCCGCCCCGAAACGACCGTCGGGATGGCGGCGGTGATGCTGTAACCGGAGGCTTCCATTTTTTTCCTGGCTACACCGGATACCATGTTGGTAAGCTCGCCGACCGCGTCCTTGATATCGCCGTTCATGTCGGTAATGGTTTCTCCCAGCATGTTTGCGACGATCTTCAGGATGGCCCCCTCACTGAAGCTCAGTGCCAGGGAACCCCGGGCGTCCCCCGTCAGGCCGATTATCCCGGAAATATCGCCCTTGGCGGCGTTGTCATTTTTCAGATAAGGCTTGCCCGGCAGCGGCTCCACGAAAGCCATCGTTTTGAGCACCTCCACCGTCGCCTCCAGGAAAGGGTTGATAAATGCTACGTTCATTATTTTTACCTCGCGTCCTTATTGTATTCGTCAATCCGCTCCAAGTATCTTTACGATCTTTTCATTCAACGTCTCGGCGGTAAAGGGTTTCACGATATAATTACTTACACCCGCCTTGACGGCCGCAATCACGTTTTCCTGCAACGCCTCCGCCGTCACCATGAGAAAAGGCGTCTTGGCCAGATCCGCATCGGCCCGCACCGCCTTGAGGAGCTCCAGGCCGGTCATGTTCGGCATATTCCAGTCCGCGATCACAAAGTCTATTTGCTGCGATTTTAGCACCCGCAAACCGATCGATCCATCCTCGGCCTCGACAATATTCTCGAATCCGATCTGTTTCAAAATGTTTCTGATCACCTTGCGCATGGTGGCAAAATCGTCGACAACCAGTATCTTGATATTCTTGTCCATCAATCCTCCCGAGTAAATTGCTCATCGTTCATCATCAAGACCGCCTCAAAATATCCACCGCCGTCCCCATCGAAAGCCACATAGACCACACCCTCTCCCGTACCGCCAGCCGCGGTGCCTGCCGCGGGCTCACCATAAATAGGCAGGCCCATTTTGAAAAGGCGGTCGGGATTGTATTTCTGGAGAAAATCTCCACAAATCATGTTCAAACATTCCTTGAGGCAATCCTGTCGGATCGGCTCCGTAACCTCTTCACGATCGAGATTCAGGGAATTGGCGATCATCTGTTGCGCCAGGTCTTCAGAAAAAAAAACGACTATATTGCCTGTTGCCGGTCCCGAAAAAGATATGTTCAAAACCCTTTCGCGCCGTTCCGGCAAATGTCTTTCTCTTCCTTCGAGGAAAACATAATACATCTTTTCAAAGACCTCATAGACCGCGTTGTTGAATATCTTCCTTAGCTCCTGTATGTTCATCGCCCCCCCCATAAATGTCTCGATCGCTTTTTCCCGCCACCCTGGCTAATTTACAATATGGAGAAGTTCATTTGCCTGCTCCAACTCGTCAAAGAGGACCAACATGCTCTCCTCCAGATCGTTCTCCTTCAATCCGTATTTGTGCATCACTTCACTGATGCCGCGGTGGGCCAGGCCATCCATGCCACCATCGATTCCCATCATGAGACAAAATTGATCGGCGATATAAACGAGACTGGGGATCATGGTATCGCCCGAAAGGATGCGATCGGGTCGGTGGTGATAGGCGATTGCATCATGAATCTCCGGAGGGAAATTCCAATACACCGCAACCCGCCCCCCCAACTCCGCATGATTGATCCCGATGACGGCCTCTTCCGCCTCGAGAAATGAATATTTACCCGAATCCATAAGCTCGAAGATCTTTTGCGAAGACTCCTGGACATACTCGCCCATGACCAGTTTTCCCACGTCATGGAGCAATGCCGCTGTGTACAATACCGTATCCTCCTTCCGGGCAATCCGGCGGCTGAGGATCTGCGACATCAGGGCAACCGCGATGGAATGCTCCCAAAGTTCCCTGGTCTTCATACCGTATCCGGCTGAGCGTTTGGAAAAAATCCGGCTGACGCTGGCTGTCTGCAGCGCCCGGACAAGATTCTTCTGCCCCAGGTAGATCACGGCGTCATGAATGGACCTTATCTTCTGGCGGACTCCGAAGTATGCGGAATTGCTAATTTTAAGAATATTTGCAGCGATTCCCTGATCGTATTTGATCACGTTGACGACATCGTTGACGGCATAATCTTCATTCTTCAGCAGTTCCGATACTTTATGTACCGTGGTGGGAAAAGCCGGCAATTGTTTGATGGACAGGAGTATCTTTTCTATCATTCAAAGCTCCTTCGCCATGCCGCCCGAGGTCCGGACAAAACATTTACCGTCGGCAATTTGAAGACGAACGGTGCGGTTGTAATTCTGGCCTGTATCTTCAGAATCGACCATCACATTGTTCTTCCAGAAGATCTTTCGGACGGCGGTGATATTCTTCTGACCGATTCGAAAATAATCCCCATCATTCAGGATGCTGGCGCCTCCGGCGATCTTGACGATCATCCGCCTCTTTTCGGCCCCCAGGGCATAGCAGGATTTGAAAAGCAGCGGGATGCCCGTATCGGCGAACATGGCCGGACATTCGGACGCCTTCTTCTTATCGAGATTCGAGTCCGGCAGCATGAAGTGGAGCAATCCCCCAACCATCGCCATCGGATCGAAAACAACAACGGCAATGCAAGAACCCAAGGCATAAGTCACAAGGACATCGCCGGGTTTTTTGCTGCAATTGAAGTCGGATATGCCGATAATAACATCGCCCATAGAGTTTATAGATTAAACTTTTATCGTTTTCAACATGCAAATCGAGGACCACTTATCCGGCAAGGGAAGACATCCAAAATTATATCCGAATTTTTTCTTTGGAATCTGTTCCGAAATGGAACTGTTATAGGCGTTTCAGTTTTTCTACGAGGGTCGTTCGTTTCAAGTTCAGCATCTTTGCGGCTTTGTTCTTGACGCCTCCACACTTTTCGAGGGCCTTGAGGATCAATTCCCTTTCATATGCGATCAGCATCTTGTTGAAATCAACCCCTTCTTCGGGAAGATCAACCTCACTTGTCGCCGGTTGCTCCCGCTTCTGCTTTCGAATCTTGCTGGGCAGATCATCTATTGTAACAACACCGTTTTCTTTCATAACCACCAGCATTTCAATGAGATTTTCCATCTCCCGCACGTTTCCCGGCCAGTGATAAGAGTTCAGGGCGCCCAAGGCTTCCTGATCGATGCGAATGACGTTCTTTTTCTTTTGCTGATTGAATTTCTTCAGGAAATGATTGGCCAGAATCGCCATATCCATTCCCCTTACCCGGAGGGGGGGTAAAAAGATCGGGATGACATTTATCCGGTAGTAAAGGTCCTCACGAAACCTTTTGGCCGTCACCAGTTCATCGAGATCCTGATTGGTGGCGGTGATGATCCTTACATCGGCAGTCATGGTTTTGACGCCGCCGATTCTTTCGAACTGCTTTTCTTGAATCACCCGCAATAACTTTACCTGAAGCGCCGGAGACATGTCGCCGATCTCATCCAGGAATATGCTTCCTCCCTGGGCCAGTTCAAATCTTCCGATCCGCGTCCGAATGGCCCCGGTAAAGGCCCCCTTCTCATGCCCAAAAAGTTCGCTTTCCAGGAGTTCCTCGGGTATGGCTCCGCAGTTCACGGCAACCAGCGGCCGGTATCGCCGATCACTGTTGAAATGTATCGCCTGAGCCACCAGTTCCTTTCCCGTGCCGCTTTCGCCATGGATCAGGACGGTGCTGTCCGTCTTGGCGACCTTTTCTATCTTCTCGAAGACTTTTTTCATCGAATCGCTGTAACCGATCATTTTACCAAAATCGAACTTGTCCTGCAGTCGGTCCTTAAGGTCGATGTTCTCTTCCTTAAGCCTGGCAAAAGACAAAGCCCGGGATACGGTAAGCCGGACCAGGTCGTCTTTTAGGGGTTTGGTAATATAATCGAAGGCCCCGATCTTCATGGCATCGACGGCCGTTTGAACGCTGCCGTATCCGGTCACGAGAATAATGAGCTGGTCGGCATTGAGCTCTTTGATTTGCCTCAATAACTCCAGGCCGTCCATATTAGGCATGCGGAGATCGGTGATGATGAGATCATAGCTGTCATGGCCAAAAGCATCCAACGCCTGCCGTCCATCCCCTACACCATGGGTCTCATAACCGCAGGATTCCAGCAGTTCCTGCAAATTCTGCAAATTCAGATCATCGTCTTCGGCAATTAAGATCTTGAAGGCCTTCATGTTATGAACATCAAGCTCCACATTCGTTCCAAAAGCGAACAAAGATATTTTTCCGCGTCAATGAGATGACATACTTCGTCAACAATCACTCGATGTCAAGATATTTTTTCGTCGCGGAAACAAAAGTTTCCCCGGTAACGACTTGGTTTATTTAGAAAACGCCCTTACATTTCCTGGTCCGAATATTGCAAACACTCTTTATCATCTAAATAGACCGGCACCCCTGAGTCCTTTCCGGGCGAATGGGCATTGAAACGAAATATTAACATGATCATGATTCGAAAGGAGCCACACAAAATGAAAAAGGGGTTTTCACTAAATCAGAAAATGATGGCCGGCGGCATCCTTGCGGTGTTGATACCGCTCCTGGTAATCGGTGGATTCGCGGCGGTCATGTCCTCCCGTTCGCTGAAGGAAATGTCTCACCAACAGTCGTCAAACGTCGCCAAGAGTCTTGCCGAGATGGTGGAACTCTCCATGATTGAAGAGACAAAAATGGTAAAGGGTCTGACCGTTGACCCGGCGCTCAAGGATGCCGCCGCGGGAAGGACGGAGGCCGCCATAAGCAAACTCACATCGATGATAAAAACGATCGGAAATGATTACGAGGTCCTTTTTGTCGCCGATACCACGGGCCTGATCCGTGCCGACGGCGTAGGCGGATCTTATCAGGGAATAAATATCGGCGACCGGGACTATTTCATCAATGCCAAGGCCGGCAAGGCCAATGTGGGAACACCCATAAAATCGAAAAAGACAGGTAATCCCGTGGCGGTGGTCGCCGCCCCCATCTTTGACAATTCCGGCACTTTCACAGGCATTGTCGCCGCCGCCCTCAAAATCGATTTTCTGATCGAAAGGATCACGGCCCTGAAAGTCGGCAAAACCGGTTATGCCTTTATGGCCGACAAGAACGGAACCGTAATCGCCCATCCCAACAAGGAATTCATCCTGGAACTAAATTTGAAAAACATTCAGGGGATGGAGAACATCTCGGCCCAGATGCTGGCCCAGAAAGCAGGGACGGAGGAATATGTCTTCAAGGGGGTAAAAAAGATTGCCGGATACTCCCCGGTGCCACTCACCGGCTGGACCGTCGCCATGACCCAGAACGAAGATGAATTCATGTCCACGGCTCATCTCATCCGCAACACCATCATCTTCATCGCCCTGGTTTTCCTGTCCCTGACCATTCTCGTCGTGTACTTCTTCTCCCGGAGCATCTCCCGCCCCATCACCCGGGCCACCTATCAATTGACGGAAGCGGCGGCGCAGGTCTCCACGGGGTCCGACGAGGTATCAGCTTCCAGTCAGGCCTTGGCGGAGGGCGCCTCTGAACAGGCCTCGGCCCTTGAAGAGACATCCTCGTCCCTGGAGGAGATGTCGTCCATGACCAAACAAAACGCCGGCAATGCCTCGGAGGCGGACGGTCTCATGAAACAGACCAACCTGGTGGTCAAAAAGGCCAATGATGCCATGAAGGATTTGACCAATTCCATGCAGGATATTACCTCTGCCAGCGAGGAGACCTCCAAAATTATCAAGACCATCGATGAAATAGCATTCCAAACCAACCTCCTGGCCTTGAATGCCGCCGTCGAAGCGGCACGGGCCGGAGAAGCGGGCGCGGGCTTCGCCGTCGTTGCCGAGGAGGTGCGCAACTTGGCGATGCGGGCCGCTGAAGCCGCCAAAAACACTTCCCAGCTCATCGAAGACACGGTAAGGAAGATCCGCGACGGGTCCGAAATCGTGGGCAAGACGAACGAGGCCTTTGCCGCCGTGGCGACCAACGCCTCCAAGGTTGGCGAGCTGGTCGGCGAAATCTCCGCCGCCTCCAATGAACAGGCTCAGGGCATCGATCAGATAAACAGGGCGGTGGCCGAAATGGACAAGGTCACCCAGCAGACGGCCGCTTCCGCGGAAGAGTCGGCATCCGCATCCGAAGAGATGAACGCCCAGGCCACCCAGATGAAGCAAATCTCCCTGGAACTGCTCGATATTATCGGCGGTCAAGGAGCGGCTTACGACGACGGACTGAATCGCCCGAAGGTAAAAACGGATAAAAAGAAGGCGCTTGCCTGGTCGGCGGCATTGAAGCCCGGCGGCAAAACAAAGGCCGTGTCGACCGGAAAATTGAAGAAGCTTCCGGAACCGAACGGTGATTTCAAGGATTTTTGATCAGCCGGTGAAGTATGACCTATTCGGAACTACGTGATAAAGAGTTCGAGAAAATCAGCAAGCTGGTTTATGAACTCTGTGGGATCAACCTCCATGACGGCAAGAAGGAGCTCGTCAAGGCAAGGCTGGGGAAACGACTCCGGGAAGGGCAATTCAAGTCCTTTGCCGAATATTTCCGGTACGTCACCACGCCCGAAGGCAGCGATGAACTGATCACGATGATCGATTCGCTCTCCACGAATTTAACCTACTTTTTTCGAGAGGATAAACACTTTCAAAGGCTGAAATCCATTCTGCCTCAAATCGTCCGGTCCGACAAGAGCCTTACGGCGCCCAGATTGAAGATCTGGTGCGCCGGATGCTCCACCGGAGAGGAGCCGTACTCCCTGGCGATAACCGTCAAAGAGTTACTGGGAAACGACATCGCCGGTGCAAAAATCATCGCCACGGACATCTCCACGCGGGTGCTAAAGACGGCACTCAGTGGCATCTATACGGAAGAAAAAATAAAAAAGATACCCAAAGACATCTTGCGCCGTCATTTCCAGTACGGCACCGGCACTTCCGCCGGCTTGTTCCGGGTAAAACAGGAACTTCGCCAACTTATCGATTTTCGGCGCTTCAACCTCATGGAACTGCCGCCGGCTGAATTTCGCTGCGACATTATCTTTTGCCGCAACGTAATGATCTATTTTGATAAAGCAACCCAAAACAGCCTTGTCAACAGGTTTTTCGACTGCCTGAACAAGGGGGGTTATCTTTTCGTCGGCCATTCCGAAAGTCTGACGGGGCTGAAACATGACTTCACCTATATTGAACCGAGCATCTACAGAAAGACTAACAAATAGGATCGCCCCATGCCGGCGCCGGCGCCGGCCGCACCAGGAAAGAGCGTCACCATTTAAAAAAATGGAGAAGAATAAATGTCCTGTAATGTTCTGATCGTTGACGATTCGCTTTCCATGAGATCAGTAATCCGCAAAATCATCACTCTTTCCAAATTCGACGTCGCCGCCTTTCATGAAGCGGCGAACGGAAGAGAAGCTCTGGACGCACTTGCATCGTCCTGGATCGACGTCGTCATTACGGACATCAATATGCCGGTAATGAATGGCATCGAACTGATGCAGGAGCTTGGAAAAGACGATCTGTATCGAAACATTCCGGTTATCGTGGTTACCACCGAAGCCAACCGGGAGCGCATTGAAGAGGCGGCCCGTCTGGGTGCAAAGGGGTTTCTGAAGAAACCCTTTCTTCCCGAGGAACTCAAACATATCCTCCAATCCGCCCTCGGGCTTGAAAAATATGGAGATTATCCGGAAAGGGATGAAATCGAAGGCGAAGATCTCGATTTCTAGAAATCAGTCCTGTGACACAAGCAATTAAACCAAGAGACTTCATCGATTTTATGCTCTTGCCTGGGCAGATATACATGAGCGAAGAACCTTCGCGAATATCGACGGTGCTTGGCTCCTGCGTGGCGGTTTGTTTATGGAATTCGAAAAAAAAGATCGGCGCCATGTGCCACTATCTCTATCCGTTCATCGATGTCCCTGAAGAGGCAACAGCCAAATACGGAAATGTCGCCCTGGGCTGCATGATCCGCCTCATGACCGGCAAGAACGTAAAAAAAAACACCTGTGCGCACAGATATTCGGTGGCGCCGCTCTTGATGACCGAGCATGCATGGGTATTGCCAAGGGAAACGTCTCCATGGCGAAGAAGGTTCTCGCGAGGCACGATATCGCCATCGTATCCGAAGATGCCGGTGGCAACATGGGCCGCAAGGTAGTTTACAATTCCTTGACTAATGAAGCGATCATCTACAAGGTGCAGAACCTTCGCCGGGGCGACTGGTTTCCTTACGAACAGGAGGACCGATAGCATTGAACAAGATCAAAGTCCTTATTGTCGATGACTCGGCGATTGTAAGAAAAATTTTTTCGGAAGAGTTGGCGAAGTATCCGGATATTGAAATCGTCGGGGCGGCGCCCGATCCATTTGTCGCCCGTGACAAAATCGTCAATCTAAAGCCCGATGTCATCACGCTGGATGTAGAAATGCCTCGGATGGACGGTCTGACTTTTCTCCGCAAGTTGATGAAATATTATCCCCTGCCGACTATCATCGTAAGTTCACTCACCCCCAAGGGAGGGAAGCTGACCCTGGAGGCCCTGGACATCGGCGCGGTTGATGTCATCGCCAAACCGGGAGGTTCTTACAGCGTTGGGGACATGAGCGCCCAACTCGCCGATAAAATCAGGGCGGCGGCACGAGCCAAGTTGATTCAATCGCCCGCCCGCGGCGCAACCGTGCAGACATCCCAGGAACATCTCCGGGCGCTGGCGCAGACCACCAACAAGATCATCGCCATCGGGGCTTCCACAGGCGGAACGGAAGCGCTCAAGGCGGTCCTTACCAAACTGCCCCACAATGCCCCCGGAGTGGTCATCGTTCAGCACATGCCGGCCAATTTCACCACCGCCTTTGCCGAACGCCTAAACAGTTTATGCCAGATCAATGTCAGGGAGGCAAGAGACAACGACTCAGTGATTCCGGGCACGGCGCTTCTCGCTCCGGGAAATTATCATATGATCCTGAGGAGGAGCGGCGCACGGTATTACGTAGAGGTAAAAACCGGACCCATGGTCCATCACCAACGTCCCGCCGTGGATATACTCTTCAAATCGACGGCGCGATTTGCCGGCGCGAATGCCATCGGCGTCATTCTCACCGGCATGGGCGCCGATGGCGCGGAGGGGCTCAAAGAAATGAGGGATGCGGGAGCGGGCACCATCGCCCAGGATGAAAAATCCTGCGTCGTTTTCGGCATGCCCAAGGAAGCTATCAAATTGGGGGCGGTGGAAAGGGTCCTGCCCTTAGACCTCATTGCCGCAGAAATTATAAGGATGGTTTAGCAATGGATTACGAAAAACTTTCAAGCCTTGTTGACCGTATGGCGTCCGATTTCCTTTTCCTCAGCACCCGTGAGCTCGATATTCCATCCGCAGGCGGCTTCCTGAACACATTGGAAGGCATAACCGAAGCGGCCACCCAGATCCAACTGGCACCGGTTCTGAGGGTGGGAGTCGCCATGAATCACCTCCTGGAACAGATCATTATGGACAGTGTCGGTGACAAGGCCGGCGGCTTTGAACTTTTTGAAAGAGGTATATCGTTGTTGCAGGAAATCGTGCGTGATTACCAGCACAAGGAGGGCTATGAGAACGATGGGTGCATCGATATCTACCTCAAGTCCATCAGCGGCCTTACGGGTTTTCAGGAAGGGCGGGAAGCCATAGAGAAATCGGACAGCGCGGAGGAAGGGCAAACACTGACAACGGCGGCCACCTCCCTCCAGGAGCAAGATGAAGGTCTCCTCAGGGATTTCATCACCGAGTCACTCGAATACATAGAACAGATCGAGGTTAATATTCTCAATCTGGAGCAAAATCCGGAAGACAAGGAATTTATCAATGCCATCTTCCGTCCCTTTCATTCCATAAAAGGGGTGGCCAGTTTCTTGAATCTCGATACGATCCGAGACCTCTCCCACTCCCTGGAAAACCTCCTCGACAAAGCCCGTAACGGCGAACTCCGCGTCTCACCGCCGATTATTGACGTCATCCTGGACGGCGCCGATGCCCTGAAGTCATTGATAGGACAGGTCAGAAACGAACTGGATGGAAAGGCGATCGCCGGAGAAGCTGACGATTTGACCGATTTGCTGAACCGCATCCATAAACTCGATCAAGGTGAGGAGATAATACCAGTCGCCAAGCTGGTGGGCGAAATTCTCCTGGAAGATGGGATGATCACCAAAGACGCCCTAAATGAAGGCTTGAAGGTCTCTGCGGAAAAGCCGGGCAAAAAAATCGGCGAGACGCTCATCACTGAGGGGCTGGCCACGCCCAAACAAGTAACCCGGGCACTGAGAAAGCAGGCGGAGCAAATAACCGATACAACCACGATACGAGTGGACATCCGCAAGCTCGATGATATGATCGACATGGTTGGAGAACTGGTCATCAGCCAGTCGATGATCGAGCAGGATATCAGCAACCAGTTGACCACGGACAGGAATCTCATGAGGAATATCGCCCAGCTATTCCGTATCACCTCCGGTCTGCAGCGGGCGACGACAAGTCTGCGGATGATTCCCATCAAACAGGCATTTCAACGCATGTCCCGCCTGATTCGCGACCTCGCCAAAGACAGCGGTAAGCTTATAGCCGTCGAGTTGGTCGGAGAGGATACTGAAATCGACCGGAACATGGTGGATGAAATCTACACGCCCCTCGTTCACCTTGTCCGCAATGCCGTGGATCACGGCCTGGAAGTACCCGCGGAACGTCTGGCGGCGGGCAAGGAGGAAAAGGGGCAGATCAAACTCAAGGCCTATCATCGGGGCGGCAATATCGTCATCGAAATCTCGGACGACGGACGCGGTTTAAATCGGGAAAAGATTTTGTTTAAAGCACTGAGCAACAACCTGATCCAGGATGGAGAGGTGCTCTCCGACCAGGAAATATACCGGATGATCCTCCTGCCCGGACTCTCCACGGCTGACAAAATCACCGACGTTTCCGGACGAGGGGTGGGAATGGATGTCGTCAAGCAGGCCGTCGACAAGTTGCGCGGCAAGATTGAGATCTCCTCCTCCCTGGGCGTTGGTACCACCTTTACCACAAGCTTCCCCCTTACCATGGCCATTATCGACGGCATGATTGTAAAAGTGGGACGCCAACGCTACATCCTGCCCACGACGGCTATCCGACAAGCCCTCCGGCCAACCAGAGAATCCTGTTCCAATGTGGTGGGAAGAGGCGAGATGATCAATGTCATGGGTCATCTCCTGCCTCTGATGCGACTCGGCGAATTGTTCAATGTCGAGACAACTCCAAAGGAACCATGGGAATCCATAATCGTGGTTATGGAAGGAGACGGCCGTGCCAAAGGACTGATGGTCGATGAAATATTGGGCAAAGCCGAAGTCGTCATAAAAAGTCTGGGCGACGGCATCAAGAATATCAAGGGGATTGCCGGAGGAGCGATTCTCGGGGACGGGCAAATTGGGTTGATCATAGACACGGAAGGATTGTTTACCTTGAGCGAATCGATGTCCTGACGCCCTGCCGGCGTACTTCCCCATAGGATTATCCATTCGCTCATCGATATAAATATGAATGCAAAGGAGAATGGACATGACGGACGACACAATCAAGACGTTAGATGAAAAAATCAAGCACAGCAAAGACCGGGAAGGGAAATACCTCACCTTCGTCCTGGCCGGAGAAGAATACGGCATCGGCATCCTGAAGGTAAGAGAAATTATCGGTATGATGACCATAACCACGGTCCCCCAAACTCCATTATATGTCAAAGGCGTAATCAATCTGCGCGGCAAGGTTATACCCGTAATGGATTTGAGGCTGAAGTTCAACATGCAAGCCATGGAATACACGGAGAGAACCTGCATTATCGTGGTGGAAATAACGGGTCCGATGCGGAAGATTCCCATGGGCATCGTCGTGGATTCCGTTTCCGAGGTACTCAACATCAAGGCTTCGGATATCGAGGAGACCCCCAATTTTGGCAACAAACTCGAGACGGACTACATCCTCGGCATGGCTAAAACCGGCGGCGGGGTAAAGATACTCCTGGACATCGATAAAGTTCTGAACAACGAAGAATTGACGGCGCTGGAAAAGGCCGCCTGAGAATAATTTAATTCTATAAAAAGGGGGAATGGATAAATGACACTCAATCAGAAATTGTTTCTCGGCAGCAGCGCAAGCGCGGTACTGATACTTTTTGGCGGCATCATGGGTTATCTGAGCACCGGCGAGTATCTGACCAATTTAATCAGCAAAGGCACAACAATGACATTGCTGGCGACGGGAACGGCTTTAGGCGCCATTCTTGCGCTTGGAATCGGCTTCATGATCTCACGATCCATCAGCGGCGCGATCAAAGGAACGGTTGACGGCCTTTCCGACAGTACGGCCCAGGTTTCCTCCGCTTCATCTCAGGTTGCTTCAGCCAGCCAGAGTCTCGCGGAAGGCGCCTCCGTCGCCGCCTCGGCGATTGAGGAAACGTCTTCATCCCTCGAGGAAATGTCATCCATGACGAAGAAAGCAATGGATAATTCAAGTTTGATGACAAAGACGGGGGACATAACTTTCGCACTTATGAAAAGCTCTCACAAGTCGCTCCGGGAAACAGACACCTGCATGAAGCGCATCGGCGAATCCGGCGCCGAAGCGGCAAAAATCATCAAAACGAGTGACGAGATAGCTTTTCAGATCAACCTTCTGGCCTTGAACGCCGCCGTCGAGGCCGCCCGGGCCGGTGAGGCGGGGGCGGGTTTTGCCGTCGTTGCCGAAGAAGTGCGCAATCTCGCCATGCGCTCGGCGGAAGCGGCCAGAAACACCGAATCGATCATCGGAGAGATGTCTCGGGAGATCAAGGAAGGGATGAACCTCGTCGCAAAAACCCTGGAAGAGTTTTACAAAATGGGCGACGAGGGCAAGAAAACCAACACCCTCATCAAAGAGATAGATTCCGCCATGCAGGAACAGGCCCAGGGCATAGAACAAATCAATCGGGCCATTGCCGAAATGGATAAAATAACCCAGCAGTCGGCAGCCAATGCCGAGGAAACGGCCAGCGCCGCCGAGGAACTATCCGCCCAGGCCGCCCAGATGGAATCCCTTGTAACCGAGATCTATTCCGTAATAGGCGGAGGGGCAAGAGGTGATGGCTTCTCGCATTCATATCGGATCACGGGTCAGGCAATCACTAATTCCGAGGCAAGCCTTGCGCCGGCCGGAAGAGGCGGCAAAAAGTCGCTCCCCTATCCGGGCGGAAAGGAAGGGGCATACGGTGTTGCCGGACATGCAAGGAGCACCGTTGTTCGACCGGATCAGATCATTCCTCTGGAAGAGGAAGAAGCGAAATCTTTTTGAATTGTTAGGCTCGCGGACATATTATTCTTCACGAGCCGTTTCTTAAAATCTGTAATGGCGGCGACATGAAAATTCCAGTGGATGAACTGGAGATAGGCATGTTTGTGGAGATCCCTGTCTCCTGGCATGAACATCCCTTTCTCAGGAACAACTTCCTGATTACCTCGGAAGCGGAGATCAACAAGATAATCGACAGCGGAATCGAACATGTAAAGGTAGATTTCGGTCGCAGCAGATTGCGAGCGGGTGGTCGGAAGTCGTTATCGGGACCGGTGAAAGACCCGGGCGAAGACAATGGAATAAATGTCGTCCCTCCCGAGCTGATAAGCAGCATTCACGATAAGACCCTCGCCTCTGAGAAAAAGGCAAATCTGGTCATCGAACACTCCATGGTCATGATGCAGAATCTTTTAAATAAACCTTCAACTTATCGAATCAATGAAGCAAAGAAGGGAATTTCCGAAATCGTCAATCTCATCCTTCAAGATGATTACACCACTTATTATCTGATCAACATCAACTCACACGATTTTTACACTTATACCCATTCGGTAAACGTAGGGATCCTGGGGGTGACCCTGGCGAAGTCATTCTTCAAAAATTCCTCGGATCATGACATCCATGCCCTGGGGGTCGGTTTTTTCCTTCATGATCTCGGAAAAGTGAAAATCAACCAGGAAATCATCAACAAACCGGCAAAGCTCACGGAAGAGGAAATGAGGGAAATACGACGTCACCCCGCCGACGGCTATAAAATACTTCTGGAAACGAGGCAATTGACCACGGAATCGAGATTGATCGTCTTGCAGCATCACGAGCGTTATGACGGTTCCGGATACCCCCGGGGCCTAAGAAAAGACGAGATACACATTTACGCACGGTTGTGCTCCTTAGCGGACGTGTACGACGCCCTGACATCCGACCGGCCTTACAAGAAAAGACTTGAACCTTTCGAGGCTCTGAAGCTTATGAGGGAAGAAATGCTCTTTCATTTTCAAGCCGAACTATTTGAAAAATTCGTCCTGATGTTCAGAGCGCCGAACCATGGTTGTCAAAACTGAATTTTTTCTTGAGATCGGCAAGAAAAATCCGGATCGCCGCTTCGTTGTTATTCTGAACACCCTGACCAGGAACGCCGCGGAACTTCAGTCCCAGACGCGCCAGGTTCTGATCCTCATGGATCATTCGCAACTCCGATTCCGTGTCGATCAATTGCGAGACGTCCGGCAGCCGGAATTGCAATTGCATCACCATTCCGATCTTCCATTCCGGAATTTCGCTATTCTCCGACAGGACAATTTCAAAGCTGCAGCCGCCGCTGCTCAGATCGGTAAGTTTTCCCTCCCCGATTGTCGTTTCCTCACCAGGGCCGGCAATCTTCAAGACCCCCGGCAGCAGGCAGGCGAAGCGCTCCTCCCTGCGGAGATTCATGCTCTCCACCGCCTCGGGATAGGCAAAGATAGCCAGGCGGATAGATTCCCTGATCAGACCGATAAGAGTGGAACGGAAGCCATAGATATTCCCTCCGTGGACATAACGGATGATGACGTGGTTCTTCATGTAAAGCTTATTCCCGATGTCGGGGATAAGGGGCAACTTGACCAGCAGGTATTGACCAAACTCCATCCCGACAAAAAGACCCCGGCAGGCGCCCGCTCCCTCCAGGGCAACATGAACGTAAGCCCCGATAGCCAACCCCGGACACAACGGCAGAAGATTCTCCATTTTTCCCTTTTTGTCCTTATTTCTCATCTCGATGTACTCCCCCGGCAGTTGATACAAAACGGTACGATAAAGGAGCGTTGGCTGTCAAGTCGGAACATAATGGCTGTCGGATGATTGACGAAAGCGACATAATATCGACGCCGGGATCGATAGTCAAAATTTCGTTTACAACCACGGGAGAAACGTATAAGGAAAGTTGGGCGAGAAAAATATTCATGCATGGCGGAAATATTCAAATATATTGAAAAATGGATGACAGACAAGCCGATTTGATCCTGGGTAATATCGAAGAAATAGTTTTCGCCCATCTTAACCGCTTCATCGATCCGGAAGTCATCGCCGTACTCGACAACCCCGATGCCAACCACAACGACATCGAATGTCTCAAATCGAGATTGGCGCCGGAGATCACCGGGCGCCTCTTCGCCATGGCAAATGCGGCATACTCGGGAAAGCTTCGGTCCGGGGCACTGACTCATTTTTACGATGCCGTCATGAGATTGGGGGTTGAGCATACGAAACTTTTCATCCTTTTCTTTTCCCTGCCCCATAACTCCGACGACAGGGAAACCACGCTTCTTGCCGCCAAGAGTTTCGCCCGCTACGTCGTTGCCGGAACCATATTCGCCCGGGAATTTCGTCTCAATCAGCAGGAGCGAATGGAAGTCGAACTCGGGGCCTTACTATATGAAGTAGGCAAGATGCTCCTCATGAGCTTCCGGCAGACTTTTCCCCATTTGTATGCCGATTACGCCATTGACGACAAATTTATCGACACTTATCACCGGCGACTGGGAATTTCATTCTGCGACAACTTCAATCTTCCGGGGTATCTGAAGAAAATAATGGAAACGCCTTTCTTTGCCCTGGAAGCGGAGCTCATTTCCATAAGCGGCATGGTCATGCTGACTCATTATCTGGTGGAGGCTATTTTCTCCGCCTCCGGAGACCGATTTACTATTCAATCCCCTATGCCCGACACCCGCGATGTGCTGACCCACAGCACCGGTGCGGTCATTTACGAGCTTTTTCAATCTGTCGGCCTGTCGAAATTTATTGTCATTCACTCTGTTTTGACTGACGCCCAGATGCGGAACCAGTTAAAGGCCCCATCTTGATTGGCGTCGGCAACCCGGCAATAACTAAATAATCGAGGTTCGCTATGATTTTCTTCCAGATACGGCATGAATATTGATAGCAATTAATCAAGGTGAATTTCTAAAAGTCACGAACAAGACGTCGAATTATAAACGCTCCCGAGTCAAGGCGCAAGAATCCCAGGGAAGGAGACGTACTGTTGCGCACTTGACAGTAACGAATGGTAAAGCGCTCTCGCCCCATATGAACTTCTTTACGATGCCGCCAATCAATGGCGAGACGTTTTTTAAAAATCCGGCAAAGCCGATTAGTGTTTACCAATGACGAAAAAAATACTTGTCGTTGACGACGAACGACCCATGCGGGAGATGATGGAGAATATCCTCGGTGATATGGACTGTGAGGTGTTTTTGGCCGACGGAGCTGCTGAGGCCCTCTCGCAGGTAAATATTAATGATTTTACGGTTATTTTCCTTGATTTAAAACTTTTTGGAATGAATGGAATCGATTTGTGCAGGGCCATCCGCAAGCTTAAACCCCTGACGATCCTCTATGCCATGACCGGCTGGGCTGGTTTGTTTGAAATCGAAGAATGTCGGGAAGCGGGATTCGACGATTTTTTTACCAAACCGATAAAGGTGGATATCCTTGTGCAAGCAGTCGAAGATGCGTTCGAAAAGCATCAACGCTGGACTGGCAAGGCCATTTCAATTTAAGGCAGCCATGGATGTCAAATATATAAATCCATTTATTGCCGGGACCGTGGAGGTATTGAAGACCATGGCCTTCGTGAATCCTATTGCCGGGAAGCCCTACGTAAAAAAGAGCGATGATGCCCACGGAGATGTTTCCGGCATCATCGGGATCACCGGAGACGCCATCGGTTCCCTGGCCATCAGTTTCAGTAATGCCTGCATATGCCATATTGCCGGCAACATGCTCGGTGAAACCATTGACGAACTAACACGGGACGTGCTGGATGCCGTAGGCGAGATCACCAACATGATCTCCGGCGTAGCCCGAACGAAGATGGAAAAGGAAGGCATGTCCGTATATGCGGCAATTCCTTCGGTGGTGTATGGCGGCGATCACACCATCAACCACATCCTGAAGAATCCAAGCATCGTCATCCCCTTTTCCACCGCCCGGGGCTCCTTTGTCATCGATGTCTGCATCAGAAAAACCAAGTTGATGGAAAAGGCATCCAACGCTTACGGAGTGCGAAACATCAAAACGCTAACGGAAGATCCCGGCGCCAATCGGCCCAAGGCCACTGGTGGAGTGGCAAATCCTACCCCCTCAACGATTGAAAATGGATACTCTTCCGAAATGGATGCCAAGACGTCGAAAACACCAGATAGGCTCCAAACGGACGCCGACAGGGGGCAACATTTGAAGAACCGGCTTGCGGAGCTTATCGTCGCCCGCGATGCCATGCGTCGGCAGCTCACGGAAAAGCCCTTTCTGGAGAAGGCCAAGCGACAATTATACAAGAAGAACATCCCCCTGTTCGATGCCAAGATCAAACGCGTCAAGCTGGACATAGCCGCCCTGGAGATGCTTGAAAAGATGACCCCGGATGAGCTTGAAAACCCTAAAGTCATAAGCCATTTTCAGCATTATGAAAAAAAGAAATAATCATTGGTCCATGAAAAGAGATTTCTTGTTTTTGCTTTTGGTTGCCTGTCAGATACTTATCGCTCCGGGTTTTACCGCTGCCCTAACTCCCGAACAGGTCATGTCTCTCAAGAAGGCCGGTGTTTCCGATGAGACGATCCAATTGATGATCCGTCAGGAAATAGCGGCCAAAGAGGGCACGGACGATTTGGGCGTCAAAGAGATCAGGGACAAGGATGGACAGGTGATAACTGTATATTCACCCGGGCCTTCTTCAAAGACAGCGAGAGAAACGGAGAGAGAAAACGTCGAAAAGGCCTGGAACATGTTGCAGCATATAATCATAGACGGTAGGAAATAGCGCCTATATGCATAGGGAAACGAGCCAGCCAAATAATATCCCCAAGGAAATCAAATCCTATCTCGAAGGGATGCCCAGCCTTTCTACCACCATGAGTAAGGTGCTGGCTATATGCAATAATCCCTTGGCCTCGGCAAACGACCTAAACCGCATCATCGCTCTCGATCCGGTACTGACCGGCAAAGTGCTCAGATTGATAAATTCCGCTTATTACTCCTATGGCGAACCCATTTCGTCCCTGACACGGGCGATAATCATTCTCGGAATGAACACGGTAAAAAACCTTGCTCTAAGTTCGGCCGTTATGGACAATCTTTGCCGGCACGAGAAGATGTCTGCTAAAGTCATGAATGATTTCTGGATGCACAGCCTGTCCACCGGAGTGACAGCCAAAATTCTCGCGATCCAAAAGGGCGTCCCTCCCACCGAGCGGGAAGAATACTTCGTCGCCGGGCTTCTACATGATCTCGGTAAAATTCCGCTGATGTCCCTGTACATGGACCAGTACCGCAAGCTCCTATATGCCCATGAAGACAACGGTCGATATTTACTCCATGAAAGAGAGGAGGCAACATTCGGCATGGGGCATTGTCACATTGGAACTCTCATTGCGGAAAAATGGCGCTTGAGCACACAAATAACGGTCGCCATGCGGGATCACCATATGAGCACTCCGGCCCGGAATAAAGCTGATTTCTTCCCATCCATTGTCGCGGCGGCAAACATGATTTCTCACTGCCTGTACCCACAAACGTCCGCATTCGTACCGAAAGACATCATCGATTCCTATATCGAACTCGCGGGGATCGATGTGGAAGCAATCCCGGCAATGGCCGGACTCGTGGACCAGGAGCTGGAAAAGGCAAAGATTTTTCTGGAGTTGACTTAGAAGCTTATGAAAGTGACATTCTGGGGGGTACGAGGCTCAATCCCCTGCCCCGGCCACAAAACCGTGAAATACGGTGGCAACACACCTTGCCTGGAATTACAACTGACTGATGTAAAAAGGATCATCATCATTGACGCCGGATCGGGGATACGCGAACTCGGCAATAGTTTAATGGCAAGAAATATCCCATGGAATTCCACCGAACTCGATATTTTCCTGAGCCACACCCATTGGGATCACATTCAAGGATTGCCTTTTTTTACCCCCATTTATCTACCATGCGCTCATCTGCGCATTTACGGTCCCATAACATTCGAAGAACGCTCGCTCAAGGAAGTATTGGGAACAGTGCTGAGCTATCGTTATTTCCCGGTTCGCCAGGAAGAATTGTCTTCCCATATCTCCTATCACGATATCAAGGAAGGCTCTTTTGACCTGGGGGACGGTCTGCATCTCCGAACGAGATACCTGAATCATCCGGTGCTTTGCATGGGATACCGTTTCGAATACGGGGGAAAGGTTCTGTGCACCGCATACGACACGGAGCCGTTCCGGAACATTTTTTGTACCGACCCCGGCAACCCCGGCTATGATGAGCAAATACACCGGGAGGGCGACCAGGCGGCACAGGAAGCAAATCAAAACCTGGAATCATTTTACCGGGATGCCGATCTTCTCATCTACGATTCCCAATACACCCGCGCTGAATATGATCATGGCAAAATCGGATGGGGACATTCACCCTACGAGTATGCCATCGATACGGCAATCAGTTCCGGGGTCAAACAGTTGGCGCTTTTCCACCATGATCCCATGAGAACCGATGATCAGCTCGATCAAATGTCTCTGGATATCGATCATTATCGTGCTGAAAATGACCTCCATGTTTTTTTTGCCCGGGAAGGAACCTCCATCGACATCTAATCATCCTCTCAGAATCATTTCATAATACGAGAGATTTGCATAACTGCGGAAAAATGGTTCGCAAGCGGCGAATCAAATCTTTTTCGCCGTTGCGTGATTGAACTTAACGCTCGGTAATGAATAAGGTTTATACGTTACCCATTCAGAGGCGAAAAAGATTTCTGAGCCGCGGCGAAGCCATTTTTCAATGGTCTCAATACTTCTATTTATCAGATTAAAGCGCCCTTGAAATATATCCGATATATGTGTTGAAGAAACATGTATATCGGGAGGCTTATCATGATGGAAAGACACAGAGCGTCCGCTTACGAACTGGTAAAGGCAATGGGGCTCACTCCGGTAGATCGCAGTGTGAATTATCGAACCAACGTCCCCTGGAAAAGCAATGCCGCCTATGACCAGCTTAAAGCCTATTTTCACTACCGCGATCTGCTGTCCGCCGTGGGAAGCAACCCGATGATCTACGGTCCCCTGGCATATGCGGCAAACTGGCAGAAGGAACTGCTCGACATCTTCGTTACCGGGCCGATGAAAAACAATGTTAAAAATGCCGTCAGAAAAGGCACAAATTTAGACATCTACAGCGAGGGCAACGCCCGGGTATATGCCCGCTATGGAGAACTTCTTTACGAATTGACCGATCGCTTTATTACCGACGGCCGTTTCGACAGGCAGAGGGCCTTTGCCGCAGCCACCACATCCCGGGGGCAAAAGATGCTCCGGGGATATATCGGTCGTTTTCAGGACCTTGAATATGATTACAACGTGACGGGACTCTCGAGGCTGAAGGCGATGAAGGAGCTCCTCAAATCCCTGCTGATCACCATTACGGAATCTCCCATCGGCGACGATGTTCTGCCCTTCAGTCCGATTCAGAACAACATCGATTCGCCCCAGACATTCCTGGCTTATCTTGAGGAAAGCCGCAGGCGACTGGAGAACCTGCATCGGATGAAAGCCTTCGACATCAAGGCGTTTTCTGAAGCGGCCACAGGTGGAAAAATCGGTTGCTGCCCCCATGAAACCGTTGCGGGCAGTAATCTGCACAGCGTTTCTTTACGCCGTTACCTGACTCCCCCGGGAGTAAAGAAAAACGGCCGCATTCTCTATTTGGCCACCCCACTCATCAATAAGCCGGAACTTTTTGATCTCGCCAAAGACAAGTCGGTCGTAGAAGGTCTCCTGTATATGGGATATGACATCTACCTGGTTGATTACGGCGATCCGGGCGCCAGGGAGAGCGGTCTCGGCCTCGATTTTTATGGGGGAACCGTTCATGAAACATATCTCGATATGATCTCCGCAATGAACCCCGGCCGGGAGATATGCGCGATGGGATACTGTATGGGCGGTACGTTGCTTTTACCCTATCTGGCCAGAAGAGCTGAAGAAAGACTGATCAGCGGTCGGGCCATGGACATCAGGAAGATCGTGCTGATGGCCTGCCCGGTCCAATTCGATGACGGAGCCAGCGGACAGGGTCCCATGCGCTCGTTCATCAGAAAACGCTACGACCCCCTGGTTATGGAAAACCTCTTCGGAGACGTCAACGTACCCCCCCAGGTTATCCAGGCGGGCATGAACGAGATCCAGCCGGGAATTCACTATACCGTCCCAATAGGTTTCTATGGCCGGGCCTCATACCCCGGGGCCGTCGAAGATGCCGCGCCATTCCTGTATTGGCTGACCCATGGAACGAAATTCCCTGCCCGCGCCCATCGTGAATGGCTGGCACATATCTTCCTTGACAACCGGATTGCTGAAGAACGATATTGCCTGCCATCTTCAAATCCCGCCCTGAACGGCAAAGCCGTGAACATGGGAAGCCTGAGGGAGGCGGGGGTCTGCATCTTCGACTACCGAGGATCCCGGGACCCCATCGCCCCTCCGGGGTCGTGTGTGGCCAGTCAAAAATGGGGCCTCAGGGAGGGAGGCAACCTCTCCATATCCACAAACGGATTGAATCGCACGATCGAGAAAAACATCGGGCATATCTTTGTCGTCAGCAAAAAATTGCTCGGCGAATTCCTCGCCGCCGCATCCCGTTTCCTGGAAGGATAGAGCACATCGGCGATGAGTTCATCATCAACGGCCGGAATGGTTTTAATTGTCTACTTATCTCAAGTTTGGATTCGTCTTCATTACAAAATGTGCAGATCTTGATCTGCAACGGGACTATCCAAAACGCCGCGGATCTCTCTGGACAATTCGTCAAGCTTGAATGGTTTGGAAAGAAAGCCGTTGCATCCCCTGGCCATGATCTTCTGGATTTCATTGTTGACGCTGTAGCCGGTCGCCAGGATGATCCTGACTTTGGGATTGATTTCCTTCAGCAGGGTAAAGGCTTTACCCCCACCCATGCCCGGCATGATCATATCGAGGATGATCAGATCGATCTCATCATGCTTTTCTTTATATACCGCAATCGCTTCCTGACCACAACCAGCGGCGAATATCCGGTAGCCAAGGATTTCCAGCATCTCTTTCAGAACGGATATGATCTGCCTTTCATCATCTACGATCAGGATGCCTTCCCGACCTGAGAGAGCACCCTCCGTTTCCCGGCGCATTTTCTCCTCCGGCGGCGAATCCACCGCCGGCAAATAAATAAAGAACGTCGTTCCTTTACCGTGGATGCTGTTTACCCTGATATGTCCTCCATGACTTCTTATTATTCCATATGCCGATGCCAGCCCCAATCCCGTGCCCCGGCCAATCTTCTTAGTGGTGAAAAAAGGATCGAAGATGCGCGGCAGAATCATTGGATCTATCCCCATACCCGTGTCGGAAAGTGAAATCCGAACAAAAGGCCCCGGATTGATACCCATGGAATTGAGTTCATCACCATGGAGGTAAATGTTTCTTGTCTCCAAATGGACCTCCCCCTCTTCCGGCATGGCCTGCCAGGCATTTATGAACAGGTTGAGAAACACCTGTTCGATCTGATGGGGGTCAATTCTTACCGTCCAGAGAGAGGGACATAAATCGAAATGAAGCAGCACATCCTTTTTCGCCCGGTGAAACATTTTGGCCTTTTCAGCAAGAAAGGCATTCAGGTTTGTAGGTCTGGTCTCATGGGGACCAACGCGGGCAAATCCCAGCAGTTGTTTGGTAAGAGTGGCCCCGCTTTCGATCTGCGCTTCGATGCACTTGAGCTTTTCATACATGTGATGATTCTTTTTCAGATCGTGAAGCAGAAGCGACACATATCCCTGTATCCCCATGAGGATATTGTTGAAGTCGTGGGCGATGCCTCCGGCGAGGGTGCCGATGGCTTCCATTTTTTGCGACTGCAGCAGGTGCGCCTGCAGATCGGCCCTTTCTTTCTCGATCAGCTTCTTTTCCGTTATATCGCGGCTGACGATAAAAAACCGGTTATGCTCTCTTTTGGCATCGCCAACCGGATAAACGGTATGTTCATACATCCCGTCGTTTCCTGACATCTCGAGACGTATTGACCGGCCGCTTTCCGCAGCCTTTGTCAATCCGTGTCTCCATAAGCGCGCCGAATCTTCCGGAAGGACGGAAAAAATATTGGCGCCGATTATTTCTGAGATGTCATGTGCCAGGGCACAGGAAAACGATTTGTTCGCCTGGAGGATGAATCCCCGGGCATCGATTAGCGAGGCGCCATGATCCGTGGCGTCGATTTGTTCCTGGACGGATGAAAAAACATCTTGGCGGCAAACATCGTGCCATACGGCATATTTGTTGCTAACCATGTTTTGTATTGATTCAGAATCGAGCGCCGAATCAGGAGAAAGTTCTGCTCCATGAGGCTGGGATTGAGGATTCATTATATCGCTCCGGATTTTTTGTAGAGCTCTTTTCACAAAACTTTTTAAAGATCATCGGCATTCAAGCCGATAACCTTTAGAGAAAAGTGGAAGAATTAACAATGGCCAAAATCAGTGCTAAAAGAAAGACTGTCCCCCAATAGATGGAAAAAACATGAAGGAACCAGAGGAAGATAAAGCCTTGCGATGGAAGAGGAGAAGAGTTCTCCTCGTGGACGATTTCCGTAACTTTATCATCACCATGCGTAACATGCTCACCTCCATGGGCATTGTAAGCATCGATGATGCCCTGAACGGTGAAGAGGCTGTCAATCGCATCATGACCCGCCGTTATGACATCGTCCTGTGCGATTATAACCTCGGTAACGGAAAGGATGGGCAGCAGGTGCTGGAAGAGGTTAAATACCGGCAGTTGCTTCATCCCCTGGCGATCTTTATGATGGTGACGGCGGAGAATTCTCTGGAAATGATCATGGGAGCGGCGGAATTTCAGCCCGATGAATATCTCATCAAACCCTTCACCAAACAGATTCTGGAAAAAAAGATCCGAATGCTGATCGATAAAAAAGAAAGCATCAGAATCATAGAACAAAGAATCGAGGCCATGGAGTACGAAGATGCCCTCACGATATGTAATGATTTGATATCAGGGCACCCGAAGCATCTTGCCGAGTTGCTTAAAATTAAGGGCGATCTTCTGATTAAGATGGAATCTTACGATGACGCCGAGGCCTTTTTCGATCAAGTATCCGCGTTGGGGAAATTTCCCTGGGCCATGCTCGGCATAGGAAAAATAAGGTATATACAGGGAAGATACAGTGAGGCCGCACAGATATATTTGGAACTTATCCAAATGAACGACAAAGTGATGTCGGCCTATGATGAATTGGCAAAGACATGGGGAAAAATGGGCGACTTCGCGAAGGCTCAAGACACGCTGATTAAAGGTGTGGCGATTTCACCGAAAGCCGTGAGGAGGCAGCGGGAACTCGGAGAAATCGCTTACCGTAACCAGGACCTCATAACGGCGGAGCTGGCTTACAAGAAAGCGGTAAAGCAGGGTAGGTTCTCCTGTTACAAGAGCCCATCCGACTACACTGGTCTGGCCAAGGTTCTCACTGAAAAGGCTGCTCCGGAAGAAAGCCTGAAGGTCCTCCGGGATGCCACGGCGGAGTTCTCTCACGACTCGACGGCAGCAGTCCAGATTGCGGTCGCCAAAAGTCTTGTCTTCATGAAAATGGATCAACCCGATAAAGCCAAAGAAGAAATCGACAGGGCCATGAAGATCATAAATAAGGACCCGCGGGTTATCAACACAACTTCCGGGATCGACCTGGCACGAACACTGCTGCACCAGGGCAACGAAGATCTTGGGCGGGAATTTGTGCGACGCATCATTCAGAGCAACCATGAAGACCAGGAGATTCTCGATCATATCAAGGAAATGTACAAGGATCTCAAGCGGGAAGACGAAGGGGAAAGGTTACTGGAAACCGCCGTTGACGAGGTGGTCCAGATGAACAACCAGGGTGTGCGCATGGTACAGGAAGGAAACCTGGAAACCGCCATCCGGTATTTTGAAAAAACTACGGAAACCCTTCCGGAAAACAAGATCATCAATGCCAATGCCGCCTATGCCTTTATGTTGTATTTAAAGGATAATGGGCCCGAACCGGATAAAATTGCCAAGGTACGCACATATCTGTCACGGGTTCATCGCATCGACCCTGATTATACGGATCTACCCAAACTGGTGGCCATATACAGACAAATAACACAGGTGAAACTCCCATGGATGAAAACCATCGATTAGATTTCTCAGACGTCATTGCCGCTACGATGCATGACACTAAAAATACCATCGGCATGATCTTCAACACCCTGGAAGAAATGACCGCCCGGTGTCGCCGGCAGGGATGCAGCCACCATGAAGAGCTCTTCCTGCTCCAATACGAGATAAAGCGTCTCAACAACAGTCTAATTCGCCTTCTCGCTCTTTACAAGTCCCAGAAAACCCCCATGACCGTCAACATGAACCTTCATTCCGTCCGGGATTGCCTGGAAGAGGTTATGGATCAGAATGAGCCCATACTGGCCTCCCGGGGTATCGTTGTGGATCTCGATTGCCCCGACGATCTCTTCTGGGCCTTCGATAAAGGGCTTATTGTCGGTATTCTGGATAATGTCCTGAACAACGCGTACCGATATACGAAAGACCGGCTGATAATCAGAGGGGAAAAAGATAGCGATTATCTGATTTTACACATCGAAGACAACGGTTCTGGTTATCCGCCCGCCTTCCTGATGGATGGAAGCGACCGGGAAGGGCTGGAGACGACAGTGTCCTTCCTCACCGGAAATACCGGACTCGGATTGTATTTCTCCAAATTGGCGGCCAGGTCCCACGAACGGAACCATCTCAATGGATATATACAGGTTGCCAACGGCAGTAGTATCGGCGGCGGCATCTTTTCACTTTATCTGCCATGAACAAGCGATCAGGTGGTCCCGGCGTCATTCTGTTCCTGTTTAAAAATGATTCGGGCCATTTTTCAGGCCGGATCATTCATGGATGCCGCAAGAAGGAACGTCGATAAGAAAACGTACCGAAACAAAGGCATTCTTTTGTTTGTCATGGCCCAATTCTTGACGTGATGACGACTAATTGACATAGATGAGTCCGGAAATCGGATCTTCATCATGAATCAGCGGAGGCTATTCATGTTTAGCAATCATTCCCCATCTTCCCGCCTCCGCCATGATCATAAGGAGGGGTGGTCATGCCTTCATTACAAGAACCGGTCGGCATCACTACCTTCTCAACAGCGGCTCCTGAGGTCCCGATAAGAGCAAATGAGCGAAAAGAATCGACAGGATAAGAATAAGGACAAACCGGCGCTGATGGCCAGTCGGCAACCGCGAATACTGTGCGTCGATGACGAGCGGTCAAGCCATGTTTACCTGGAGGCGATTCTGGCGCCGCAGGGATATGAACTGATTGACGCCTACAGTGGGGAAGAAGCGCTGCAGACCATGCAGGACGAAAGGATCGACTTGGTTCTTCTGGACATCATGATGCCCGACATGGACGGCTACGAAGTCTGCCGCCGCATCAAGAGTGAAGAGCGCTTCGTTCACATTCCCGTCGTCATGCTCTCGGGTTTGCACTCAAAGGAGGCTCGGATCAAAAGCATCGAAGCCGGGGCGGAAGATTTCCTACAAAAGATGCAGAACCAAGAGGAGGTTTCCGCGCGGGTCAGGATGCTGCTCCATGTCAAATCACTCAATGAACGGCTGATAAATTCATTTAACAATATAGCAAACCTAACCTCCTTCGGCGAGAATATAATCAGACATTTCGACCCCTTGCGCTTCGATTTCATGGAAAATATCGACAGCATCGTCCGGCAGATAATCAGAAGGACAGCCGACATGATCGACAAGCCGCTGCTGATAATTGTGGGTATAAAAATGGGTGATACACCTTGGCAGTGGCATCATTATGAATATGTCTTCACCGAGTTGATCAGGATGTCTGTCCCCTTCTACATAGATACCGACATGGCGATCCTTCCGGACCGGAAGTTGCCCAAGATGATCCACTTCAACGAACATGATTATCCCAAGCCACCAATCCATGACGAGTTGAAGAAGCTTCAGACGATCAATGTCCATATTGGCAACGCCGTATGCTATCTCAGCGGGGAGTTGTGCATCTTTGCCGTCAATTATGGCCGGGCGGTTACCCAGTACGATGCCGCGGTACTGGAAAACATGGTCGTGCAGAGCCAGTTTCTCCGGTCCCTGGCTGCTCAGATCCAGGAGGTCGAAGATGCTTTCAATTATGCTGTACGCGCTCTGGCCAGGGCAGCGGAAGCTAACGATGAAGATCAGGGAAAACATATTTTGCGGGTAGGCGAATATTGCGCCGTCCTGGCGGAACGATTGGGACTGGGCAAAGAATTCACCGCCGCCATAAAGATCCAGGCCACACTTCACGATGTAGGAAAGATCTTCACGCCCCCCGATATTTTACGCAAACCGGGCAAGCTTACCAGCGAGGAATGGATCGAAATAAAGAAGCATCCCGTTTACGGGGCTAAGATCATCGGCGACCACCCCCGTTTGGTGATGGCCCAGAGCATCGCCCTCAATCATCACGAGCGATGGGATGGCAGTGGCTATCCCCGGGGGCTCAAGGGCCCGGCGATACCAATTGAGGCCCGGATAGCAAATCTCGCCGATCAATACGATGCCCTGCGCAACGCCAGGGGGCATAAACCCGCCCATGATCACAGCACCGTTTGCCGGATACTCAACCAGGGAGACGGGAGAACACTTCCCCAACATTTTGATCCCCAGGTCTTGAAGGCCTTCCGGGAGGCTGATTTTCTCTTTGCTAACATTTACAAGGAGATAATTTAGTTGCGATCGCATAGAAATCATTGTAACCATACATCAGCAACACAAATTGACTACCACCGGACAAATCATCATCTACTGCAATAAGTGTTAATGCAAAGGGAAACTTCGGCGGCAGGCAAGGTTGTTGACACAATTAACGGGGTGATATGACGATGCCGAAGATTTTTTATTGGGAAGATTTCCGGCCGGGGGACCGAATCGAGTCTCCCGGGATTACCGTTACGGAAGGCGCCATCATCGATTTTGCCCAGCGTTTCGATTCCCAGCCGTTTCATATGGACCGGGAGGCCGCAAAGGAGTCCATTTACGGCGGCATAATCGCCAGCGGCATCCATACCGTGGCGCTTACCTGGCGCCTGCTCCTCTCGACCGGCGTCCTGACCGCCAACCTGGGTTCGCCGGGTTTCGACGAGCTGCGGTGGCTGCGTCCCGTCCGTCCCGGCGACACCCTTCGGGCCGTCGCCGAAGTTATTGATGTGCGCCCCTCCACCCATCGTCCCGATCGCGGCACGGTGCGTCTCCGTTTGACCACCATGAATCAGCATGGCGAAACAGTTCAGACCGTTCTGTGCAACCAATTGATCGCCAGACGCCGGGAATAGCGCAATCCTGCCAATCAACCCTGTTCCTTGGGGTCCGCGCCGCTTGTCCATGCTTTATATTCTCGCTGAATCTCGTTGACAGCGGGAGGAAAACCCATATATATGATCCCGACATTTCCGGCGACCCCCGGTTTGCCGTCAGAATGACGGGAACATCCAACAGTTTTCAAATGCAAAAGGAGGAATGAAAATGATTGCCCATAGACATGTATCAATATCACTGCTAACGTTTTTCGCCCTCATCGCATCTTTAATCGCCGGTTGCGCCGGCATGGACAAGGCCACCACGGGAGCGGCGGCGGGGGCCGGGATCGGCGCCCTGGCGGGACAGCTCATCGGCCACAATACCGCCGGCACCCTGATCGGGGCGGGCGTCGGGGCGGGTCTGGGCTACATCATCGGCAACGAAATGGACAAAAGCGAAACATCCAAGCGCCAGACCATAACGGCGGATGAAACGAAGCCCCTGGCCGACACCACCTGGCAGATCGTCAAGGTCACCCCAAAACCAAAGCACAAGGATCCTTACACGTCCCGGGTTTCCCACTTTCAACCGAACGGCACCGTCATCTCCACGCTCATGAAACCCGACGGCAAGGTGGAAACCACCAGGGAACGTTACCGTATCGTCGGCGCCACCCTGATCATCAATCATGACAATTATGTGGTGAACGCCCGCTTCCAGATCAACGGGAACCAGATGATCCTGGATACGGGAGAATACAGTATGGTCCTGCAACGTCTCGATTCTTAGGAGGCTCCTGATGATCATCAAGGCAGAAAGCAAAAACCATTACGCGCAAGGAAGTTTTGCATTCGTTCCAAACGACTGACGAGCAAGACTATGACGAAAAGCCTCCGGGTTATCGCCGCGGTGTTGCCCATCCTGTCGATATGGATCTGCCTTGTCATCGCAGCTCCGTGCCTTGCCCCACCCCTCCATGCCCAGGGGGCTTACTTCAGCCCCACGGAAAAGAACGATCCTTACTTCTTTCCCCTGACCAGCGGCGGTAATGGCTACCCCGGCCAGTGGCACCTCTGGAACAAGGCCCCCCTCGGCGATGTCAACAAGGGACAAAGCGCCGGTCTGGAAAAGGCATGGAACATTGAAGGCACTTCCGGTTACACGGGGCGGGGCGTCGTCATCGGGATCGTCGATGACGGTGTGGAGGGGACCCACGAGGACCTGAAGGATAACTATCGTGCCGATTTGAGCAAGATCTTCAGCCAGGACGACTCCCTCGCCGCCCGGGTTCAGGGGCCCGTAGATGGCGGCGACAATCACGGCACCGCCGTGGCCGGCGTCGCCGCCGCCCGGGGAGGAAACGGCATCGGCGGCACGGGCGCCGCCCCCTTTGCCTCTATTGCCGGACTCCGCGTCCGTCTGGGGAAAGGTTTACCCGGCGACCCGTCTGGCACTGTTCAGGACTCCTACGACGCATATCTATGGAAGTCCGGTCTCAACAACGCCACCCTGGCCATCGAGGCTGCCCCGGAGATCCACATCAAAAACCACAGCTATGGCCCTGAAGAACCCTTTGAGATCGGCGAGGGGAGTGAACGGATCAAGGATATCCTCAAGGCGACGTCGGAAAATGCCGTTGTTCATGTTTTTTCCGCTGGGAATGCCCGGAACCGGGATAAAGATACAAAAAAGGTCAGTTGCGAGGACGCCAACAAGGATTTCACCATCACATCTCCGTATGTCATGGCCGTCGCCGCACTGGGAAGCGACGGAACCTATTCCTATTACAGCAGCTACGGGGCCAACGTCTTTGTCACCGCCCCGTCGAGTTCCTATGCCAACTATCTCGGCATCACGACGACGGACCGGACGGGTGCGGATTACGGCTACAACAAGTATGACGCCGTGAAGAATCCCGACGGCGACTCCCGGGACGCCTTCCCCAATACGAACTACACCAGCACCTTTGGCGGCACCTCCTCTTCCGCGCCCCTCGTCTCGGGCATCATGGCCCTGGGCAAGGAGGCCAATCCCCTGATGACGATCCGCATGGCCAAGCACGCCCTTTCCCTCCCTACGGTAACGGACAAGGTAGATGCCGACAATGCCGAATGGGTATTGAACAACCAATCTAAAGGGGGCGATGGTGTCCAGCGGAACTTCAACCCCAACTACGGCTTCGGCCTCATCCAGGCCGACAAGTTCGTCAATAAGATTGCCGAGGTGGCCTATGTCACCAAGGAACGAATTGTGGACATCAACGCCACGAAGGTGAATCAGGCCATCCCCGACAACGATCCCGCCGGCCGTTCCGTGACCTTCGCCATCAATCCCGCCCTGCCCATCGAAAGCATCGAGGTGGGCTTGCAGTTTTCCCATGATCGGCGCGGGGACCTCCGGGCTTATCTGATCTCTCCCGATGGGACGGAAAACCGCCTCTTCAACGACACGAGCGTCACCATCGCCAACAAGGACCATCAGGACAATGAAAACGTTACGGAGTTTGATTGGACCTTCCTCACCAACGCCTTCTGGGGAGAGCAGCAAAGCGGGGCCTGGACCCTGAAGCTGGTCGATGTTACGGAGAAAAACACCGGCACCTGGCTCCAGTACGGCCTCCGTTTTCATCTCGGGAAGATGGAACTTCAGAAGGACGGGGCTGTCGATTTCGGGGCCAACAATATCGAGGCGGAATCTCTGACGATGACCAAATATGACAACGCCAGCTACAAGATCAACAACGGCTATACCTTTACCGTCCGTGACGGCCTCACCCTCAAGAAGGGCGCCATCGAGGTCAACGGCACCTTCAATCTCGGGGGGGCTTACGATTCCGTCATCGACGGGAAGCTGACCGGCGCGACAGCCGGGGTATTTTACAAATCCGGAGTGGGTACCCTGACCGTCAATGGCGACGCCTCCTCCTTCTCCGGCACCACGGACATCGGCGCCGGCCGCCTCAAGATGGGCGCCGGAGGCGTCCTGGGGGGAAACGTCGAGATCCGCGGCGGCGGCACGCTCAGCGGCACGGGCAAGGTGAGTACGGTCTTCGCCAATAAGGGCATGGTGGAACCGGGCAACTCCATCGGCACCCTGACGGTAACCGGGAACTACACCCAGAATGCCGCCGGCGGGCTCACCATCGAAGTGGCCTCGACGACAAGCAACGACATCCTCGCCGTCGGCGGCGTGGCGGAACTCGACGGCCTGCTGAAGACCGTCTGGCAGGGCAGCGGCGTGCCCAAACCCAACACCCGGTTTGCCAGTTTCCTTACCGCGGGAAAGGTTATCGGCGGTTTTGCCCGCTTGTCGACCTACATCAGCCCCACCTTGAAATTCACTCCTCTGTACACCGACGACGCCAAGGAGGTTTACCTGCTCACGGAGCGCGATTACGCCAACTCCTCGCTCCAGTCCTCCCTGAATCCCAATCAGCGGGCGGTCAGCAACATGCTCAGCCCCCTGGCCAACAGCGCCTCGGGAGACCTGGATGCGGTCCTGAGCAAGATCGACGCCCTGACCTCCGACCCCCAGGTGGCCGCCGCCTTCGACGCCCTCAGCCCCATCGGCGGTGCCGCCCATACCACCATGTCGAGCCGGGCCGCCGTCTTTCAGGCGGGCAACGCCACCGGCCGCCTCGATGATTTGCGCGCCGGGATGCAGGGGTTCAGTTTTTCCGGCCTGGAGATCATCGATGCGGATATTTACCGCCGTCATGACCGCCGTCCCGTCGTCCTGGCCGCCAACGGCGACGATCTTCGGGGCATGCTCGCCGCGACGGCGGATCCGAACTGGGGCCTCTTCGCCAAGGGGAGCATGATCCTGGGGGACCAGAAGGACACCCCGGACCAGAAGGGCTATGATTTCCGGAACAACGGCATCACGCTGGGCATGGACTACCGCTTCGCCCCCCGGGCGGTGGCCGGGGTGCTCTTCGGCTATAACTACGCCAAATCATCCGTCAACGACGCCGGCAGCACCGTAAAGATGGAAGGATATTCTGCCGGACTTTACGGATCTCTTTTCGGTGACGCCCTGTACGGCGACGCCCAGGTAGGCTGCGGCTGGAACCGTTACGACAACAACCGCCGGATCGTCTTCCCCGGCCTGGACCGGACCGCGACTTCCAGCCCGTCCGGCGACCAGTTCTCCGCCTACGGCGGTACCGGCTATGATTTCAAGCGGGGGAACTGGACCCTGGGGCCGACCCTCTCACTCCAATACATTCGCCTCAGCGTCGGCGATTATACGGAAACCGGCGCCGGCTCCCTGAACCTACATGTGGACCGCAAATCCGTGGAATCGCTCCTGGGCAGCGCCGGAGGACGAATCGCCTGGCGGTGGGAGGGGGAAGGGATCAAGCTTTTCCCCCGCCTCTGGGCGGCGTGGCGTCATGAATTCGCCGCTGCCGATCAGTCCACCCTTGCCTCCCTGGCCCAGACCGGATCGGCCTTCACCGTGACCGCTCCTGGGCTGGAAAGCAACTACCTCGCCGCCGGGGCGGGCATATCTCTGCAATGGCGGGCGTTGGCCACGTTCTTTCTGAACTACGACGTCCAGTTCGGGCAGCACGAATTCTGGGCCCAGGGCGTCAACGCCGGGGTAAGACTTGCTTTTTGAACCTTTGTTCAGCGTACGACGGCCGGGCTCCGGTTGCGGCCAAGGATGGAGATTCAGGCATTCAAGGCATTTCACGCCACCCTCAGTCAATGCCTTTATCGGATAACCCTATAAGCAAAGCCGCTTCGAGCGGCGGCCCATCTTCTTACCCCGGGACGGCGATCTTTGGGGTCAGAAATTCACGTTTTCCATGCCTTTGAGATTAAGGATCCGCCGGGCCTCGTCGGGGGTAGCGGGTTCGATGCCCAGTTCCCGGGCGATGCGTACGACCTTCTCCACCTGCTCCGCATTGCTCTTAGCCAGCACTCCTTTGGCGATGTAGAGATTGTCCTCCAGCCCCACCCGGACATTTCCTCCCATGAGCAGCGACTGGGTGCACATGGGAAACTGCTGGCGGCCGGCGGCGCAAACGGAAAACTCGAATTCGCCGATGAGCCGGCGGGCGTAATCGATGAGAAAAATCAGGTTTTCCGGAGAGGATGAGATGCCGCCCAGGATCCCCAGGACAAACTGGAGAAACAAGGGCTTGCGGACGTGACCACGGGACATCATGAAGGCGATATTGTTGATCATCCCGGCATCATAGGCCTCCAGTTCCGGCTTCGTTCCCTGTTCGTCGAATACCTGCAGAAACTGACGGATCGATTTGAAGGTATTGGGAAAGATGAAATCTTCCGTCATCTCCAGATAGGCCCGCTCCCAGTCGAACTTGTATTCGTTGTATTTATCCAACTTGTGAAACGTGGCGAAGTTGATGGAGCCGGCATTGAGGGTCGCCAGTTCCGGCTTGAAGATCCGGACGGGCCGGACGCGCTGCTCCACCGTCATTCCGATGCCGCCGCCGGTGGAGATGCAGACGATGGCCCGGCAGCGGTTCTTGATCTTCGCCATGACTTCCTCGATGAGGGTTACGTCGGGCGACGGCCGCCCCGTTTCCGGGTTCCGGACATGGATATGGCATATCGCCGCACCGGCCTCGCAGGCCCGCACCGATTCATCGACGATCTGCTGGGGGGTGATGGGCAGATGGGGTGACATGGCCGGGGTGTGGACGCCGCCGGTAATGGCGGCGGTAACAATCGCTTTTCCTTCCATTGATTAGAACTCCTTAAAATATTACTCTCGTCGGCATCCGCTTCGGATCCGATTATTTTCCTGCTCGCCCCGGCCGTTCCCGGGATAAACCACCGTCATGGCAGCCGGCCCTCCCGGCGCAATTTTTCCGTCGCCTGCCGGACGGCCGGCATGGCCGCCGCCGCCGCCTTTTCCCCTTCGAGAATCGCCTCATGGCGGCGGGAAAGATCGGTGCCGGCGATGGACCCCACATTGGGTCTGATCACCACATCCGCCCCGCGAAGATGGCTCACGGCGATCCGATTGTACATGATGTCGATGGACTTGAGAATGGTGTCGATGGTCCCCTGAGGGGCCGTCGTGCTTACCCCGCCGGAGATATCGACGGCGATGACCAGATCGGCGCCATAGCGCCGGGCTGTTTCCACGGCCACGGGGGCCACCACCCCGCCATCGACATAGACGGAGCCTCCGAAACGCGGCGGCTGAAAAACCCCGGGGACCGAACAACTGGCCCGGACTGCCATCCCGGCGTTACCCTGACCGAAGACCATCTCCTCTCCCGTCTGGATATTCGTCGCCACCGCATGAAAGGGAATGCGGAACCTTTCGATGGGGGTGTTCCGCACGGCATTGTTGACATATCTCTGCAGTTTCTCGCCTTTCACGAAGCCGTTGTCCGGAATGGTGAGATCGGCGATATCGTCTTTGTCCAGGGACATGGCCAGTCCCTGGAGCTGGTAGGGATTGTATCCATATGCATACAGGGCGCCAACAAAACTCCCGGCGCTGGTGCCCACGACCATGTGAATGGGGATGGTATTCGCCTCCAGGACCTTCAGAACGCCGATATGGGCGAAACCCTTGGCCGCCCCGGCTCCCAGCACTACCGCCACCCGGGCCGGTGCCGTCGGGGTCGGCGAAGCTTTCGGCATACAGCCGGCAACAAGGAGGGTCAGGCACAAAAGGATCGCCGCCGGCCCAGCCGCCGCCCATAACCGCTGCTTATGTCTTTTCACACCCCCCGGATCGATTTCCCCGCTGCGGTTGGCGGGACGGTTCCGCGACTGAGGTGGACTTAAAAAAGGCAGACAGCTCATCTTTATCTCTATTTTCCCTTTCAACTTTAAACATCTCCTGTCATTTCCTGTCCTTACATTATTCCAGCCGCCGTTCTCAATTTTCGGCCATCGAGGTGACCGCCCCCTTTCTCCTCGTCATCCAAATGTTCAACTTGTCGATATAAACGTAGAAAACAGGGGTGATATACATGGTGAGGAACTGGGAGAAGAAGAGACCCCCGACCACGGACACCCCCAGGGGTTGCCGGGACTCCCCGCCGGCCCCGAGTCCCAGGGCAATGGGCAGGGTGCCGAAAAGGGCCGCCATGGTGGTCATCATGATGGGACGGAAACGGACGAGGCAGGCCTCGTGAATTGCCGCTTCCGCGGTCTTTTTCTCGTTCCGCTCCGCGTCCAGGGCGAAATCGATCATCATGATCCCGTTCTTCTTGACCAGACCCACGAGCAGGATAATGCCCACGAAGGCATAGAGGTCCAGTTCCATCCCGAAGATCCGCAGGGCCGCCAGGGCCCCGAAACCCGCCAGGGGCAGCGCGGAAAGGATGGTAATGGGATGGAGATAGCTCTCGTAGAGGATCCCCAGCACCATATAGATGACGGCTATGGTAACGAAAAGCAGAAACCCGAGTTTGGCGAACGACGTCTCGAAGGCCTGTGCCGCGCCCTCGAAACTCCCGGATATGGACGCCGGCAGGTGCTGCTCCGCGAGCTTTCGGATCTGTTCCGTCGCCGGTCCGATGGAATGGCCCGGCAGGAGGTTGAAGGAAATCGTCGCCGCCGGACGCTGCCCCTGGTGGTTCACCGCCAGAGGACCCAGGGTCTTCTGGACCGTCGCCACCGTGTTCAGAGGCACGAGTTGGCCGGTGCGGGATTTGATGAAGAGGAGATCCAGGGTATCCGGATAGGCCATGAACTCCTCCTCCAGTTCGAGGATGACGTCGTACTGGGTGGTGGCGGCGTAGATGGTGCTGACCTTGCCCCCGGCAAAGGCGTAACTCAGGGCGTTTTCTATCTGCTGGGCCGTCAGCCCCAGGGTGGAGGCCTTGTCGCGATCGATGTGGATCGCCATCTTCAGGCTCCGGAAGCTCAAGTCGCTGCTCACGTCCGTCAGTCCCGGCAGGGCCCGGACCCGTTGCTCGAAGTCCTTGCCGTACCGGTAGAGGTTGGCGAGATCCTCGCTCTTCAAGGTATAGTTGTACATGGCATTGGTTTCCTTGCCGCCGATCTCGATGGGCGGTGGATTCATGGGAAAGACGAAGAGACCGGGAATAATGTTAACCTTGGGACGGAGCTCGTTGATGATCTGATCGACGGATCGCCGGCGTTTCTTGCTCTCCACGCACCGGGCGAAGATGAACCCCTTGTTGTTGTTGGGAACGGCGGCGACGGACACGATCCCGTCCACGTCGGGATCGTCGATGATGATCTTGTTCAGGACGTTCTGGTGGGCCGACATATCGGCATAAGAAATCGTGTCGGCGGCCATGGTGAAACAGATGAAAAAATTCCGGTCCTCGCTGGGGATGAAGCCGCCGGGGGAGATCTGATAGAGCCACACCGTTCCAGCCATGATGAAAGCCGTGAAAATCAAGGCCTTTAGGCGGTGCCGCAATACCTGGCAAAGGCTCCGGTCGTAAAAGGCGAGCATGGCGTTGAAGATCCGCTCGGTGGTTTCATAGAGCCGCCCCGGCTTCCTCTCTCCGGGATTCTTCAAGAAAATGGCGGCCATCATGGGGGTGAGGGTCAGGGAGACGAATCCGGAGATGAGAATGGCCGCCGCGATGCTCACGGAAAACTCCCGGAGGAGCCTTCCCACGATGCCGCCCATGAAGAGTACCGGGATGAATACCACAACCAGGGAGATCGTCATGGAAAGGATCGTGAAGCCGATCTCCTTTGAGCCGAGGAGCGAAGCGGTCCGGGCGTCTTCTCCCTGCTCCATGCGGCGGATGATATTCTCCAGCATGACGATGGCGTCATCGACAACGAAACCCACGGACAGAACCAGGGCCATTAGAGACAGGTTGTTGAGGCTGTAGCCGCAAAGGTACATCACCGCAAAGGTGGCGACCAGTGACAGGGGGACGGCGATGCTGGGGATGATCGTGGGCCGGAGGGACCGCAGGAACAGGAAGATGACGATCACTACGAGGCAGATAGTCAAAAGGAGGGTGTATTGAACATCCTTGATGGAGTCCTTGATGAAATCCGTCTGATCAAAGATGAGGCGGACCTCCGTACCCCTGGGAATCTCCTCCCCGAGTTTCGGCATGATCTCCTTGACCTTCGCCGCCACTTCCACAGCGTTGGCTCCAGGCTGTTTCCGGACGGCGAATACGACGGTGCGCTGGGAGATCTCGTCGTTGGCGTACCAAACAGTCACCCGCTTGTTGTCCACGCTGTCCACTCCCCGGCCCACATCACGGATCCGGACGGGATATCCCTTTTCATAGGCCACGATGAGGGGATCATAGGCCGTGGCCGTCTTCAGTTGTCCCTGAGGGTCGAGGGTGTAGGACTGATACGGCCCGTCGAGACTACCACCGGGTATGTTGACATTGGCATTGGCCAGGGCGCCGGCAATCTCGTTTATCCCGATCCCCTTGTTGGCAAGCCGGTGGGGATTGACCTGAACGCGAACGGCATATTTTTTCCCGTATTTAATTACCTCGGAAACACCCTTGATGGTGGAAAGGTTCGGGGCAATGACCGAATCCACATATTCATAGGTCGTCGTATCCTTTATGGTCTCCCCCACCATGGCATAGAACATGATGGGCCATTCCGCGGGATTTACCTTCTGGTATGTAGGGGGAGCCGGCATGGTGGGGAGGATCCCCATAGCCGCGGAGATCATGGAGTTCACATCCTGGGCCGCTGCATCGATGTTTCGGTCCAATGAAAATTGCATGGTGATGGAGGTCGAACCCTGGGTACTCGTGGAGGTCATGGATTCGAGTCCCTGAATGGTGGAGAATTTCTTCTCCAGGGGAGTGGCCACCGTGGCAGCCATGATCTCCGGACTGGCTCCGGGCAGTGCCGCAGATACCTGGATAGTGGGATAATCCATCTGGGGCAGGTCGTTGACAGGAAGGTTACGATAACCGATGATCCCAAAAAACAGGATGCCGATCATCACCAAGCTGGTCATGATGGGACGGCGGATCCAGAGGGCGGAGATGTTCACTTGCCTTCCCCTCCGGCGTTACCCTTGACATTGCCGCTTCCCGGCCCAACACCTAAGCTGTCCTTGATCTCCACTTTACCGTTCGGTCGCACTTTGAGATGTCCGTCCGTCACCACAGTTTCCCCGCCCTGGAGTCCCTTGGCGATCACCGCCTCCTCTCCGGTGCTTCTCTCCATGACCACGGGGGCAACCTCGGCCGTCATATCCGGTTTGATTACGAAGACAAATTGCCCCTGGTCTCCGTTCTGGACGGCGCGAAGAGGCGCGACGACGGCTCCGGATTGGATCGTGAGACGGAGGGATACGTTGACGAACTGACCTGGCCAGAGGGATCGGTCGTTATTGGCGAATTCCGCCTTCAATTTGATCATCCCCGTTGCCTGGTCGATGGCGTTGTCCACAAAGACGAGTTTCCCGTTGGTGATTTCCATGGGAAAGTCCTTACCGGGGATAACCCTTACGGAGACCGTTCCCGCCGCAAGATATTTTCTGATCGCGGCAAGCTGTTTTTCCGGTACGGAGAAACGGATATAGGCGGGACTGATCTGGTTGAGGGTGGTCAGAGAGGTGTCATTGGCCCGAACGATAGAGCCGAGATTGACACCGTAGGCACCGGTCCGCCCGGCAAAAGGTGCTTTGACGGAACAGTAGGATAGATTCAGCCGCGCGTCTTCCACCTCGGCACGGTCGGCCTTAACGTTCGCGTTGTATGCGGCGGCGTCGGTCAGGTACTTGTCCGCCTCCGATTTCGATACCGCCCCTTTGGTCAAAAGAAAGGCATAGCGTTTCGCCTCCTCTTCGTTGAACTGTGATTGGGCGATGCTTTTGGCCAACCGGGCCTCGACCTGATGAAGCTTTTCCCGGAAAGGGGCCGGATCGATTGTGAAGAGCAGTTGTCCCGTCCGGACATCCTCTCCTTCCCGGAAATGGGTCCTGAGAAGCTGCCCGGTCACCCGAGAATAGACATTAATGGATTTATAGGCCTCCACGGTGCCGATGGCGGCAATCTCCAGGGGCATATCCTTCTTGACGACCTTGGCGGCCAGGACGGTGGCGGGAGGGAAAACGGGCGGCGGTGTCTCTTTGCCGCAGCCGCCGGTGATCAGCGACGCCGCAGCCACTAAGGAAAGAAGCAATGATCCGCTGATCAAACACCGTAACCACGATCGCCACGAACCATTCCGGCGCCGCCGGCCGCCATGCCCCGTTGCCAATATGATCTTGTCGAACATAAGATATTTGACCGTCCTTCCCTATCGCCCCCCCATGGCCTTTTCCAGGTTGGCCTTGGAGGTTACGTAATTGTAGTAGGCGTTTACCCGCGTCTGTTTTGCCTGGCTGAAGTTGACCGTGGCGGTGGTAACCTCCACCGAGGTAGCCAGACCCGACTGATAACGGAGATTGACCAATTCCAGATTTTCCGTCGCCTGCCGTACTAACAGTTGGGCGTTGGTTATCGATTCTTCGGCCTTTTTCATATTGAGGAGCGCCGTCTGCACCTCTTGGCGGATCTGTAGTTTGATGGCGGCGATCTTCGCCTCGGTTACCTTGAGATTCGCCAGGGCCTTCTGCACGGACTGCTGGGTGGCAAAACCAGCAAAGAGATTCCAGGTAACCCCCACCCCTACGTTCCAACCCTGGGCCAGAGGGGTCCGGCTGCCGGCAAACTCATAACCGGCGTTGGCGTCCAGAGACGGGAAATAATCCTTCTTGGCCAGGGATACGGATCTTTCCGCCGCCTTCTTTTGCAGCATGAGAGACTGGAGATCCTGGCGGTTTCCATATGCCCGCTCCAGGGCTTCCTGTTCCGCGATCCGCAGTTTGTCGAGGGTATGGAGTTCCCTGATGGTGTAATTGGCCGGACCGTCATATCCCATGGCCTTGTTCAGGGAAACCCAGGCCTTGCTGAGTTCGTTTTCCCCGTCGATGAGCTTTAGCTCGGCACCGCTGAGATATACTTCGGCATTTGTCACATCGTACTTAGGCTTCTTGCCGGCCGTAAAGAACAATTTTGCCTGTTCCAACTGCTTTCGGTATTGCTCCCGTACTTCCACTTCAATATCCCGGGACAGTTTCGCCTTCAGGACATCGTAATAGGCGTTTTTGACGGTATTTACCACCGCGGTGATCCTGTTTTCCATGTCCATCCGGGAAGAATCGACGTTGAGACGGGCCACGGCGACGTTATCCTCCCGCTTCCCGAAGTCGTAGATCTTCTGGGTAAGGGTCAGATTGGTGTCGCCGTATTTATATCCATAGAGATTGTTGATGGGGGGATAGGGGTCGTCGGTCTTCTTGGCCAGGTTATAGCTGTTGAAAACTGATTTGGCATCTAACTGGGGATAGTATCCTGACAGGGCCTTGCCCAGATCCGCTTCATTGGCCCTGGTCATGTACAAATACTGAATTATTTCCGGCTGGTTATGGACGGCAATCTCTATGCAGCGTTCCAGTGTCAACTCCTCGCCGTCCCGGATGAGGGGCATCTCCGCCGCTACGACGGTGCCTGCCCATAGGCCGATCCCGATAGACAAGATGGTGACGAACCGAATCATATCCCACGCCTCGCTTACAAAGCAGTCATGCCTATCATATGGGGCGTTCCCTTGTCAAAGAAATGCAGCTTCAGTCGCCATCCGTAACGTCCCGGCCGTTTGATCAGTTCAGACCCCGGCAGGGAATGGCGTCGGGCAAACGTTCATGATCCGGCAGCGGCGCGGTAATTGAAAAACGCTCGTTCCCGTCCGGAGCAACCGCCGGAAAACCGAGATTTCGTTCGATCACAGCGGCCATTCTCCCGGTGTTCTCCCCTTCGCCATGGATCACGAATACCTGTTTCGTCTTGGGGAAACGGGACAGCCAAGTGAGAATCCGGCAGGCGTCGGCATGGTTGGAAAAGAAGTCGAATCTCTTCACCCGCATCCGTATTTCCGTCTCCACCCCCGGTTGCGGCGCCCCGTTCCCCGGAAGATGGAAAGGGGGAATGGCCACCCGCCGCCTCCCGGTCAGCAGCGCCTCCCCCAGGCTTCCCGGGGCCTGCCAGCCCACGATGGCCAGAAGGTTCCTGGGGTCGCCTCCCATCCTCTTCAGGTGGCGCGGGGCGTTGCCGTGATCGAGCATGCCGCTGGAGGTTACATAGATCGCGGCCTGGCGCTGTTCATGGGTCAGGAGGGCGGCGGCGCCGTTCAGCTTTTGCAATCCGGGAAATTGGAAAGGATCCCGACCGGCGTCGAATTCCCGCTGCGCCTCCGGATGGAGATAATTCCGGTGCCGGCGGTAGGCCTCGGTTATCTTGCCGCCCAGAGAACTGTCAGCATATACCGGGGTGGCGGCGGGGAGCAAACCCCGGCGCTGCCAGCGCCCGATGGTGAACAGGACCTTCTGGGTTCGGTCCATGCTGAAGGCGGGAATCAGGACGCTCCCTCCGGCCGCAAGGGTCTCCCTTATCTCCCGGACAAATAGCTCCTCCTGGCCTTCCGTATCCCGCCGGCTGGTCCCATACGTGGCCTCGACGACAATGAAATCAGCTTCAGTAATCATTTCCGGCTCTTTGAGAAGGGGGATGCCCCCATTCCCCATGTCGCCGGTAAAGACAATCTTACGCATTTTGCACCCGGAACCCGTCCAGACCTCGACCATCGCCGAACCGAGGATATGCCCCGCATCCCGGAGACGGATGGCGATATCCCCGGTAAGCTGGCGCCGGCGGCCATAGGGAATAGATTCATAGTTTCTCAACATCGTCTCTACGTCCCCAGGGCCGTACAGCGGCGCCCCGCCGCCGGACTCATAGGTCAACCCGGCCTTCAGGGTAAGCCCGGCCAGGGTTTTCGTGGCCGCCGTACCGACAACCCGGCCCCGGAAACCCTGCCGGTAAAGTAAAGGTATGCGCCCGGCATGATCAGCGTGGGCATGGGTCAGCAGGACATAGTCGATCGCGGCGGGATCAAAGGGCGGCTTGGTGCTTACCCCGGCCTTACCCCGTTCCATGGAAAGACCGTAGTCAATGAGTATTTTTGATTTTCCCGTCTCCAGAAGGATGGCGCTGCCGCCCACGGTGCGGGCCGCGCCGAGAAACTTCAGGGTAACGTCCTCCGCGGCCCGGGCCGGGAGGACGGAAATCGTCATGAGGAGCAGGAATAACGGTAAAAACCATGCCCGCAACGATCGTGTTGCGGCGCGGCGGTACCGCGACGGCAGGACAATTGATTTCCAAAACATGGCTTATTAAATCACAGCCACCTTCTCAATGCAACCGTCCCTTCACCCACACCATCCGCCCCACGGCATGGGTGTATCGGAATTGGTTTTTCATGTCTTCCTCGTGGGTTAGAATATAAATCCACACGGGGACATCCTTCTTTTTTATTGCATTACGCGGCAAATGCCGTTATATCGTAGCAACTTTCAGATGTCATACTCAGGACAGAGGCGTTGCATTCCTATAGAAAGAGAAGGCTCTTATGGCGGCTATTACCACATCGGTTTTCGAGCTCCTGAAGATCGGCCCCGGTCCGTCGAGTTCCCACACCATGGGTCCCATGAAGGCGGGACGGGATTTTCATCTCCAGATGAAGTCTCTGGACCCCGGGGAACTGGCCGTCGCAAACCGGTTGGAGGTGAATCTCTACGGCTCCCTGTCTGCTACCGGCAAGGGTCACGGCACCGACCGCGCCGTGCTGGCGGGCCTCATGGGCCATGATCCCGAAGACTGCCCTCCGGATATCCTCGATGCCGTCCACCTCGATACCCGCACCCCGCTGACTCTGGAAATCGGGACGCAGCGCCTCACCTTCCGGGCCGCCGACATGGTCTTCAACAACAACGGCGATTTTCCCTTCAGCAACACCATGATCATCCGCCTGCACGGACCCCGGGGCGTCATCATGGAAAAGGAATATTACTCCGTAGGCGGCGGCTTCATCCAGTGGCGGGGATGGGAGGAATCACCCCGAGGTGTGCCCAGGTATCCCTATGAAAACGCTACCCAATTGACGAAACTCCTCAAAAGGCGCCGGCTGGATCTCTCCGAAATCATGATGGCCAACGAACGGGCCATAACCGGTCATTCGGAAAAGGAAATCAACGACGGGCTGGATCTGGTCATCGCCGCCATGGAAGGCGCCGTGCAGCGGGGTCTGACGACCGAGGGCTATCTGCCGGGACCGATCCGCCTTCACCGCAAGGCCCCCCTCTTCTTTCAGCGCGCCCGGGGGATGTCCCAGAACGCGGAGCGTCTCCTTGTTTATCTTTGCGCCTATGCCTTTGCCGCCGCTGAAGAGAACGCCGCCGGGCACCGGGTGGTCACCGCCCCTACCTGCGGCTCCGCCGGGGTGATCCCCGCCCTTATCGTTCTCCTGCGGCGCCACGGGAGGATTCCCTTGGAAAAGGTGCGCCGGGCGCTTCTGGCCTCCGCCGCCGTGGGTTTCATCGCCAAGCACAACGCCAGCATCTCCGGCGCCGAGGTGGGTTGCCAGGGAGAAATCGGCGTCGCCGCCAGCATGGGCGCCGCCCTCGTTTCCCTGGCCAACGACACCGGCGCCCGGATCGCCGAAAACGCCGCCGAAACCGCCCTGGAACACCATCTGGGGATGACCTGCGATCCCGTCCAGGGTTATGTGCAGATCCCCTGCATCGAACGGAACGCCATGGGGGCCGTCAAAGCCTACACATCATATCTCATCGCCCGGGAGGGAGTGCCGGAATGGCATCTCGTCAGCCTGGACAAGGCAATTGCGGCCATGAACATGACGGGACGCGACATGCCCTTCCAGTACCGGGAGACCTCCCTGGGGGGGTTGGCCCGCTGCTGCTGAGTTGGACTAGGCCATTGCAGCCACAAACTTGAGGGGACGCGACATGCCCTTCCAGTGCCGGGAGGCATCGCAGTTAATCCTGGCCCGAGGGCGAGGAAAGGAACAGCAATGGCAAAAAACCTTCCTGCCCCGCGGATCAGCAACGCCCGCCTTATCATTATCGGCGGCCTCATCGGCGCCGCACTACTGTCGATCGGCTTCTTCATTTCCGCCGTTCCCGGCGGGGCCGATCAGCACCAGATCGGGCATAAGGCCCCGCCCTTCCAAGTGAGCTCCGGAGACGACCAGACTTTGACGGCGGAAGATCTAACCGGAAAAATCACGTTGCTTTTTTATGAAAGCCGGGAGGCGGCTGAAAAGAATCGTTCCCTCAAGAATCTCCTCAACGCCTTTTACCGGCAACAAGCGCCGGAGTTGCGGCAAAACATCCGTCGGGTAGCCGTAATCAACTGCACCGCCGCGGTATGGCCGCTGCAAGGGATATGGAAGCGGGAACTCCGGAAAAATTCGCGCCGGGAGGGGTTGACCATATATGGCGACTGGGAAGGACGGATGCTTTCCGCCTACGGCATGAAAGGAGACGATTCAAATCTTTTGATTATCGACAAAAAAGAAGTCATCCGCTTCTTCCGCTCCGGCGCCATCCCTCCGGCCGCAATCAAAGAAATCCAGGAGATCCTGTACGCCATCGGCAGAGAATGAGGCCGCCGCTCTTCTCGTTCCGAACGGCCGGACAGGTTACAGGATTCTAAGGGAAAATGATCGCTATCCCCGGATCACCATCCTTGACCCGGCAGGGAAGTTTCTCCTCGAATTCCTCCTGCGAAGCCAACATCTTCATCTTCCAGGGACCGAGGTGCGCCGTCTCGCGGCCGTTTTCCCTCTTCAGTGCGATCTCGGCGTAAGCGCCGACGCCGTTGCACTGGCAGTAACAGGTCAGATAGGGCCAGACGATCCGGACCCGGAGGCGATAACAATCCTCGCAAAACCCCATCATCGCCGCCAGATCCGGGCAAACCAAAGAAAATTTCTCATCCCCGGCCGGCATCTTCTCCTCCGGTAATCGCGACCGTCAAATCGCTAATCACTTCCTTTGGTTTTTTCAGACGCCGCGCTCATTGGTTTCAATGATTTGTCAGTCGGAATTATCATATTTATCATGGTCTCATCAGCCCGGGCACTCATTGTTTTTGCTACTTGGCAAAACAAGGCGATCATCATTCTTTTCGCTGTTTCATCAAGATATAAGCCCCCACCACAATGAGCGCTACAGGAAGCAGATACTTGCCGAGGGCGTAAACCTGGACGCCGAATATCTCCGTAAGGAGGAAAATGACGCCTACGACAAGGATGATCCAACCGCCCAGATCCTTGACGTGCTGGATCAAGGTGCCCACAGCGATGACGATGAGCAGTACCGGCCAGCTCGCATTGAAGGACCAGATGCCCGTCTTGCCCAGGATGATGAGGACGCCCAGGGTAATGAGAATCAGACCGCCGGTTATGGCGTGCATTGTCCCTTTTCTTTCCATTGTCCATCCCCTCATGCGTCCGGTCGTAAACCTGCTGGTTGCCGGTTTTATTGAAGGATCATTTATTGCCCTTCCCCAGGAAATGGCTGAACATATCGATGGGGATGGGGAACACCGTGGTGGAGTTGTTCTCCGAGGCAATCTGGTTCAGGGTCTGCAGATAGCGCAACTGCAGGGTAATGGGCTCCCGCGCCATAACCGATGCCGCCTCCATGAGCTTTTCCGCCGCCTGAAATTCGCCTTCCGCCGCAATGACCTTGGCCCGCCGTTCCCGTTCCGCCTCGGCCTGTTTTGCCATGGCCCGCTTCATCTCTTCCGGCAGATCGATATGCTTCACCTCCACCAGGGTCACCTTGATTCCCCAAGGATCGGTGCTCCGGTCCAGGATCTCCTGAAGATGGAGGTTGATCTTCTCCCGCTCCGACAGGATCTCGTCCAACTCTACCTGGCCGCAGACGCTCCGGAGGGTGGTCTGGGCAAGCTGTGACGTGGCATAGAGGAAGTTCTCCACCTCCGTTACCGCCGAATTGGCGTCCATAACCCGGAAATAGACCACGGCGTTGACCTTGATAGAAACATTATCCCGGGTGATGACATCCTGGGCGGGGACATCCATGGTGATGATCCGCATATCCACCTTTACCATCTTGTCGATAACCGGGATGAGGATTATCAGACCGGGGCCTTTCATGTCGATGATCCTTCCCAGCCGGAAGATGACGGCCCGTTCGTACTCGTTCATGATCCTGATGGCCGAGGCCAAAAACATGATGATGAGAAAAACGATGATGGTAATCGTGTATGTCATGTTGCTTCCCTCCTTATTTATCTTTCCTTGGTTGCCGCCACCTTTATTTGCAAACCCTCGACCTTGACCACGGTGACCCTCGTCCCATGTTTAAGTGGCTCGTCGCTGTAGGCCGCCCAGTATTCCCCTTTGACCATGACCTTGCCCTCGCCGTCGATGTCGGTTACCGCCTTGCCTGTCGCGCCGATCATCCCTTCCTTGCCCGTAAGCTTTTTCCGGACCTGGGCCTTGACCACCAGATAGATCACCCCGGCAAAGAAGAGGGAAATAATGGTCAAAGTCGGGATCATCACCCCCAGAGACACCCGCAGGGCCGGGTCCGGGGAGTCGAAAAGCATCAGAGAACCCACGGCGAGGGAGATGATTCCCCCGACGGTCAGTATCCCGTGACTGACCACCTTGATCTCGGCTATGAACAGCACGATCCCGAACAGGATGAGCAGGACCGCGGCGTAATTCACCGGCAGGGTCTGCATGGCGAAAAACGCGAGGATCAGGGATATTCCTCCCACCACGCCGGGGAGGATGGCCCCGGGGTGGGAGAATTCGAAGTAGAGTCCCGCCAGCCCGAGCAGAAACAGGATATAGGCGATATTGGGATCGCTCAGGGTGGTAAGGATCCGTTGCCGGTGCCCCATCTTTTTCTCCATCAGGGTCGCTCCCGCCGTCTTCAAGACTCTTTTTTTGTCGCCTACGAGCACCTGCCTTCCCTCCGCCTGGGCAAGGAGATGGCGAATATCCGTGGCGACATAATCGATGACGTTGTTTTTCAGAGCCTCTTCAGCGGTGATGGACTCGCTTTTGCGTACCGCCTTTTCCACCCACTCCTCGTTTTTTCCCCGGATCTTGGCGATACTGCGGACATAGGCGGCGGCGTCATTGGCCACCTTTTCCATCATGGTCTTGTCGCCCGTTCCCCCGCCCAGACCTACGGGGTGGGCGGCGCCGATGTTCGTTCCCGGGGTCATGGCCGCCACGTGGGCCGCCACGGTGATGATAACACCGGCGGAGGCGGCGCGGGCGCCGGAGGGATATACATAGACCAGAACCGGCACCGGGGCGTTGAGGATTCCCTTGGCAATATCCCGCATGGAAAGATCGAGCCCCCCCGGGGTATCGAGGAGAATGATCAGGCCTTCCGCCCCTTCCTTGCCGGCGGAGGCAATATGCTGGAGGATGAATTCCGCCACCGGGGGCGTGATGGGACCGCTTACGGTAATCTGGTGAAAGGTGGGGGTCCGCTCCACGGCCGGGACATCCATACCGGAAACAAGCAGGAGCAGGAGCAGCGTCACCGTCAAACCGGCGCGTAAATAGCGTTTCTGAAACATTTCAACCTCCTTCGCCGTTCCCGGCTTCGAGGAGCCGCATAATCTGCTGGACGTCCTCCCACACCTGGCGCTTCTGGGCGGGATTCCTCAAGAGATAGGCCGGGTGATAGGTCGGCATCAGGGGAATGTCGTGATAGCTATGCCAGCGCCCCCGGAGGGTGGAGACGGGAGCTCCGGTCTTCAGGAGCGTCTGGGCGGCTATGGTCCCCAGGGCGCAGATCGCCCGGGGCCTGATGGCCTCTAATTGCCGGACCAGAAACGGCTCGCAGGCGGCGATCTCCGCGGGGGCGGGATTGCGGTTTCCCGGCGGCCGGCATTTGAGGATATTGCAGATGTAAACCTCCGGACGCTTCATCTTCATGGCCTCGATAATCCTCGTAAGGAGTTGACCCGCCCGGCCGACGAACGGCCTCCCCTGGGCGTCTTCATCGGCCCCGGGAGCCTCGCCGACAAATACCAGCGCCGCCTGGGGGTTCCCCTCTCCGAAGACGATGTTCCTTCTCCCGAGATGAATCCGGCACCGCCGGCAGTCTCCCAATTCCCCGCGCAACTGTTCCAGATCCAGGGGAACAGCCGGTGGCTCCAAGGGGTTCGGAATCCGCTCTGGTTCCGTAGCTCCCATTATCACCGGGCGGGGTGCCCCAGCCGCGGGTTGCGGCGCCATCTCCAAAGGGTCGACCGGTGGCGATGCCGCCGAAAAAAATGCTTCGGACGCGGGGAGCGATGCCTGATCGATCGCCATTACGCCGTCTCCACCCGCACGGAATGAGATTGTATTCCGGCCGGCGGTCGCTTCCGCCTCGATATGGGCCCGCAGCGCCCCGATCAACAGGAGGAGTTCCTCTTTACCTTGAGCCGGCATCTATGAGCCCCTTGACCCGGTCCAGAATCCTGGCCGCGATGTCGAGTTTGTCCATGAGGGGGACTGTTTCGACCCCTCCCTGGAGATCGAGAATCTTGATGATGTTGGTGTCTGATTGGAAACCCGCCCCGGACTGGTGAAGATCGTTGGCCACGATCAGATCCATATTTTTGGCAAAGAGTTTGGCCTTCGCGTTGGCCAGGAGATCTTCGGATTCCATGGCAAACCCCACGACCACGCGTTTTTCTTTTTTCGCGCCGATTTCGGCGATGATATCAGGATTTCTTTCCAGAACGATGGTCAAGGGACCCCGCTTTTTCTTTATCTTATTCCCGGCGCGCGAGGCCGGACGATAATCCGCCACGGCCGCCGCCTTGATGACCACTGTGGCGGCTTCGAGGCGGCTCATGACGGCGTCGCGCATCTCCAAGGCGCTCTCCACGGAAACGAAATCGACCCCATAGGGGACGGGCAAGGCCGTGGGACCGCTGACAAGGATCACCTCCGCCCCGCGTCGCCGGGCCATGTTCGCCAGGGCGTAGCCCATCTTTCCCGATGAGTAGTTGGTAATGAATCGGACGGGATCGAATGGCTCCCGGGTGGGCCCGGCGGTGACGAGAATCTTTTCCCCGGCCAGATCCTTATCCGTCCAGGCCGACTCGATAGCCTCGACAATCGTCTCCAGTTCGGCCAGCCTTCCGATCCCGGCGGTCTTGCACGCCAGTTCGCCGCAGCCCGGCGACACGATATTGACACCCCTTTTCTGCAGAATCCCGATATTTTTCTGTACCGCCGGATGGGTGTACATGTTGTCGTTCATGGCCGGGCAGACGACCACCGGCGCCCGGGCGGCCAGGAGGACCGTGGAAAGCAAATCGTCGGCGATACCCGCCGCCATCTTCCCGATGATATTGGCGGTGGCCGGCGCCACGACGATCACATCCCCGTAGGCCGCCAAAGAGATATGGTTCAGATCGTAATGTTCCTGGGAAAAAAGATCGCTGAAAACAGGATGGCCCGTAAGGGTCTGAAAGGTCAGGGGCGTGATGAATTCCTTGGCATGTTCCGTCATCACCACCATGACGGCAATATCTTTTTTCGCCAGCAATCTTACCAGTTCGGCCGCCTTGTACGCGGCGATACCGCCGGTGACGCCGAGAACCGCCTTTTTTCCTGCCGCCATCTTTTCCGCCCCCTCCCGATTGGCCGCTATTTTACGGCGACTATAGCAATAATGACCGCCAAGATCAAGGTAAGGAATACATCCTTTACGCTTTATCTATGACTTGCAAAAGCCGGAGAAAATAACTATAGATCGGAAAGTGTTTTTCCGCGTTTCCACATCGCCGACAATAAAATAATTCTATTTACAGGAAGGCCATGAAGACCTACAAGATCTATTTTTTCACCGGAGCGGTTATCATCATCAGTGCCCTCGCCTGGTGGTTCTTCGCCACCATCGGTGAATTCGGCGCCCCCCGTATTGAATTGATGCAGGACCTTCGCGGCATCGGCCCGCGCACGGTTTTGGAAATCACCTTTTCCGATACCGGCAGCGGCCTCCGGGAAACTGCCGTTACCCTCACCCAGGATAACCAGCCCCGGGTGCTTTCGAAACTGGAATTCTCCGGTCCCAAGACAAAACGCCACGTCGTTTCGATCCCCATCGATCCCCAGGCGCTCAGGCTCCATGACGGCCCGGCCACCCTGACCTTAACGGCGACGGATCATGCCCTGTGGAAGAATTCCACCGCCGTCAACCGCCTGGTGAATGTCGACGTCATCCCACCGCAGATCTTTTTGCTCACCCCGGTGACGCACATCAATCCCGGCGGCACCGGGATGGTGCTCTTCCGCATCTCCAAGACTGTACCGGTAGCGGGGATCCGGGTAAATGACTTAAACTTCCCGGCCTATCCCGCAACGATCAACAATAAACCCTGCCTGATTGCCTATTTTGCCCTGCCCGTCTCCGCGGCATCCCAGGTAACGGCCATAAAGCTGTACGCCCGCGATGAGGGGGGAAACGAAGCATGGCAGAACCTGCCCCATCTCCTCCTCAAGAAGAAATTCCGGAGCGATCGGATGAACACCTCCGATTCTTTCCTGCAGCAAAAGATGCCCGAATTCGTCGCCCAGAATCCCGCCCTGGCGGGAAAATCCCTTCTTGATGCATTTATCCATGTCAACGGCGTCTTGCGGGGAGAGAATTTTCGGACCATCCAATCCGTATGCGCAAAATCCGTCCCCCGGCAGCTCTGGGAAGGGACATTTCTCCGGATGAAGGACGCGGCCCCCATGGCCCAGTTCGGAGATCACCGCATCTACTATCATGGCGACAAACCCATCGGAGAAAGCACGCACCTGGGAGTGGATCTGGCCTCCACGGCCAACGCCCCCATCGAAGCCGCCAACAGCGGCATAATTTCCTATACCGGTTATTTGGGCATCTACGGCAACATGGTCATGATCGACCACGGGCTGGGGCTCTTCAGCCTGTATGCCCACTTGTCGAGCATCGAAGTGAAAACCGGGCAGGAGGTAAAAAAAGGGGCGGTACTGGGGAGAAGCGGCCTCACCGGTTTGGCCGGCGGTGATCATTTGCATTTTTCCATCCTGGTGGGGGGGCAATTCGTGAATCCTACGGAGTGGTGGGACCCTCACTGGATCCAGGACAACATCACCAAGAAGATGGACGTCTCTTTTTAAACACGGGGCTGCGATCGGTCACGGTGAGTAAATCATCACGACGAGAGCTTCACTGCGGGAAAATGGTTCGCAAGCAGCGAATCAAATGTTTTTCGACCATTTCGGAGTTGAGCTTAACACCCGGTATTGGATAAGATTTATACGTCACCCATTGAGAAGCGAAAAGATTTCTGAGCCGCGGCAAAGCCATTTTTCAAAGGCCTAACGACTTCTTGAAGGAGGATTTTCCTTCTCCTTTTTTGGGTTTGGTCAGCGGGGAAGGGGTTAAGGCTTGGTTTGGTATTGAAGGGGGAGAGGGCCGCGAGATTTATGCGAGAGTGCATATAATCTTCATTGTCCGAAGAGCGCCGCTATCTCCCCAGGTCCTTCAGCTTTTCCCGATGTCCCGGTGGTTGGCATGGATATTGTAACCCTTGTCGGAGAAATATGCGGCCAGTTCGTTGGCCATGGCGACGGAACGATGTTTTCCCCCGGTACAGCCGAGGGCGATATGGAGCTGTACCTTGCCTTCCTTTTCATACAGAGGCAATAGAAAAGACATGAGGGCAAATAGCTTTTCAATAAACCGCCGTCCCTCATCGGAGGCCAGGATGTAATCCCGCACCGCCGGATGATGTCCGTCGTGTTTTTTCAAGGAATCCACAAAATACGGATTGGGGAGAAAGCGAACGTCCAGGACGATGTCCGCATCCACGGGGATACCATAGCGGTATCCGAAGGATGTCACGTGAACGATCAGCCGCTTTTCCGACCCGGGTGACAGGAAGATCCTCTGCACGGTGTCTTTCAACTGATGGACGTTGGAGGACGTGCTGTCGATGATCTTATCAGCCATCAGCTTCAGCGGCGCCAGTTTTTGCCGCTCCAGCGCGATGCCCTCCATAATCGACCCCTTCACTGCCAGCGGATGACTACGCCGCGTTTCACTGAACCGATGCAGCAAGGCCTCGTCCCCGGCATCCAGAAACAGGATCTCAATGACATAGCCCTGCTCCCGGAGGCGTTTGAAGATCCGGGGGTATTTTTCCAGGAAGCCCTGTTCCCGCAAATCCATGACCATGGCCACCTTGGAGATCATTTTGGAAGGATCGGACTGGATATTCAAGAATTTCGGCAGCAGGACGATCGGCAGATTATCCACGCAAAAAAAACCGAGATCCTCCAAAGCCCGCAGAGCGGTACTCTTGCCGGAACCAGACATCCCGGTGATCACCACAATCTGCATCTCATCCCTCCTTGCTGCCCTCCCGGCATCGGAGTCGCCGGATGATCCTCGGCACGGTGTTTCGAACGTCGTCATCGACCATAACGGACAAAAAAACGACCCTCAAATCCATGGACTTCCAGATTTCACCTACGGTTATATATTTTTCCGTCGTATTTTCATTTTTTTTGATCAGTTCCACAATAAAATTGATCCGGCACTCCGGAATGGTGTGAAATGACGGAAACATCCGGGTGACGGCGAAGATGCCTTTCGACGGCAACCAGGCAAGTCCGCGTATCCTCTCATGGGCTTTGCCCAGGGGACGGCGGTCGTCGCCAATGCTTAGTTCCACAAGATCGTCGGCCACCCATACGCCTCCCCTGCGGACTATTTCCAGGGCACAGGTCGTCTTCCCGGCACCGCTATCTCCCACCAGCAGAACTCCCCGTCCCATCCATTGGATAAGGCAACCGTGAATATTCTTCATGGTTCTATCCGCTTCCCAGGGTTATTCACTGCTGTAAGGGCAGATCCCGACGAAAGCAAACCGCTTTTTCCGAAGATGGGCAACTACGATACAGACCGATCAGCAGGATTCATCCTTGTTGATGATAACCTGCATGATCTCGTCCCTGGACCGGGCGGCAAGGAGATCGTTGCGAAAAGCACCATCTTTCAGCATTTTAGACAGTTTGGCTAACATTTTCAGGTGCTGACCCGCCGCGTTTTCCGGCGCGAGAAGGAGAAAGAACAGATGGACGGGCCGACCGTCCATGGCATTGAAATCGAGACCTTCCTGGCTGATTCCGAAGGAGATGGTCAATTCATCTATGGTGGCGAGTTTCCCATGGGGGATGGCGATGCCGTCACCGATTCCGGTACTCCCCAGTTTTTCTCTCCCCAAAAGGACATTCACCGTTGCCTCGGCGTCATAACCCGGCCTGCCGGTCAGGATGACGGCGGCCAGTTCCTCCAGGACATCACGTTTGTTCCGGGACGACAATTGCTCGATTATGAAGTCCTTTTTCAGTATTTCCGCAATCTTCATCTGCATCATCTCAAGTTTAGCTGTTGGTCTCGACCAGAACGTAATTGCCGTCGTCCCGCCGATATATGACGGCAACATTTTCCGTCGCGGTATCACGGAAGATGATAAAGAGGTTTTTCGATGCCTCCAGTTCCATAATCGCATCGTCATGGGACATGGGGTTCAAGATTGCCTTACGGGTCTCCACGAATCGGGGCTCATGGATGTCTTCCAGTCCCGCTTCCGGGACACTTTCAAATATGCTCTCCCCGGCCTTGACGCCGGCGCCCTTGTGAATTCGCATCTTTTCGCGATGCTTCTTCAACTGCCGCTCGATTTTCTCCACCGCCTCGTCAATGGCCAGCGCCATCTCTTTTGACTCTTCCCTGGCATTTACAATCATACCGTTGTCCGTGAGATTGATTTCCGCCACATTCCGGAATTTTTCCACCGAGAGCACCACCCTTACATCCACCGGACGATCGAGGTATTTTTTCAGCTTGCCGAGTTTCTCTTCCACATAATTCTTGAACCACTCTTCCCCGTCTGTATTTCTGAAGGTCACAGAGATCTTCATTCTTTCCTCCCGTTGTTTTACTTGTAAAAAGGTTTTGTGCTATATTGGTGTCGCCGGAAAAAGTCAACCCTTTTTTGTTTCAGAAGAACTTCTTGCGCCGCGAAGATGGCAGGATATTCATCATTTCCCTATACTTCGCCACTGTCCGCCGGGCGATTCTGATTCCCGACGCCTTCAGCAGTGCAACGATTTCGTTGTCGCTCAGCGGTTTCTTGGGATTTTCATCACTGATCAGCTTGCGAATTTCTTCCTTGACGCTTTTGGAGGCGATGTTTTCCCCGTTGCCCCTGGACAGCCCACTGCTGAAGAAATATTTCAGCTCAAAAAGACCGGCGGGTGTCTGCATATATTTATTCGTCACCACCCTGCTGATCGTCGATTCGTGCATCTCCACATCCATGGCGATGTCCCTGAGAACAAGTGGTTTGAGATAATTGATCCCCTTTTCGAAAAAATTTCGCTGATGGTTGACGATGCTTTCCGCCACCTTGTAAATTGTTTTTTGACGTTGCTGGATGCTCTTGATCAACCAGGTCGCCGACTGGACCCGTTCCTTGATATACCGCTTTCCGGTATCGGCATCCCGGCCGCCGTCCATTCCCGCCATGATCTCCCGGTAGAAGTTGCTTATCCGCAACCGCGGCATGCCGTCATCGTTCAGGACGATCTTATAGTCATCCGCCGACTTATATACATAGACATCGGGGATGACGGTCTGCGCCTTTTCCTCCTGAAAGACGCTTCCCGGCTTCGGGTCCATATTGCTGATGACCATGACGGCCTGCACCACTTCATCGATCTCGATCTTGAGTTTCTTGGCGATCTGGGGATAGTTTTTCATTTCCAGATCCTTGAGGTGATCCCGAATGATGGTTTCCACCAGGGGGTTGACCTCCCCCAGCAGGCGGGCCTGAATCAGAAGGCATTCCGTAAGATCCCGGGCGGCAATACCCGGAGGATCGAAGGCCTGTACCATGGTGAGAACCCGGGCCACAAATTCGGCGGCTACTTGTTCCTGAACGGCTACCTCCTCGATACTCGCCTGGAGATAGCCGTTTTGATCGAGGTTGCCGATTATCTGCTCCCCCACCCTCATCTCAGTTTCCGTGAGCGGCGAGAGCTTCAGTTGCCACATGAGATGATCGGTAAGGGACGGCGTTTTGGTCAAGATGTTATCCCAGGAAGCCCCCTCGTCATCGGCCCTCTGGTAGGTGACACCCATGGGACCGTAATCTTCCAGATAATTGTTCCAGTCGAAGTCTTCCCGCCCGTCACCCTCCCCTGTGATCTCGACGGTGTGATCCACCGGCTTGATCTCATCTGCCTCCAGGCTCCGCAGGGAATCCGTTTCCGCCGGGGCTTCCTCAATCATATCCTCACTAATGGAGACATCCTCCAGAAGCGGGTTCTCCTCCATCTCCTGATTGATCATGTCCACCATCTCCAACCGCGACAACTGCAGGAGTTTTATCGCTTGTTGCAGTTGCGGGGTCATGATCAACTGCTGGGAGAGTTTCAGATTCTGTTTGAGTTCAAAAGCCATGCAAATGTTTCCTTAGAGGCAGAAGTCTTCTCCGAAATAGATCTTTTTCGCCGTTTCGCAGGAGGCAATCGTGTCGGGATCCCCTTCCACCAAGATGCTTCCTTCGTTGACGATATAGGCGCGATCACAAACCGAAAGGGTTTCACGGACATTATGATCCGAAATGACCACACCGATCCCCTTTGCCTTTAGTTTATATATGATCTTTTGTATATCTGCAACCGCAAGGGGATCGATACCGGCGAAAGGTTCGTCCAAAAGGATGAATTTTGGTGAAGTTACCAGGGCCCGGGTAATCTCCACCCGCCGTCGTTCACCCCCCGAAAGTGAATAGGCGGGATTTTCCGCCAGGGCCTTCAGGTCCAGTTCCCCAAGGAAAGACTCCATGCGCTCGCGGCGTTGCCGGTGATCCATGTCCAGGGTTTCCAGGATCGCCATGATATTCTCCTCTACCGTGAGCTTTCGGAAAATCGACGGTTCCTGGGGAAGATAATTCAAGCCTTTTTTTGCCCGGAGATACATGGGGCTTCCGCTTATGTCTTCCCCATCAAGAAAGATGTTGCCGCCATCAGGGCGGATCAATCCAACGATCATATAAAAGGTTGTGGTCTTGCCGGCGCCGTTGGGACCGAGGAGTCCTACCACCTCTCCCGCCTCGATGGCGAGGTCGATGTTGTTCACCACGCGCCGCCCTCCATATACCTTGACCAGTCCCTTAGCCGCCAGCATGCCCACCTTCCGATGCCGCCCTCCTATTTCTTTTTCTTGCCGTTCTCACCGGGATAGATGGTTGCCGTCACCCTTTTGCCGGCGGTGCCTTCCACAAGTCCCCTGTTTTCATTGAGGAGGACCGTAATCCGTTCTCCCCGGACGACGCTGTCCCCTTCCCGCATCAATGCGTTGCCGCTCACCACGATCTTCTGATCGTCTTGATAATATACGGCATCTTCCCCAGTAACCACCCTGTTAAGCTCGGTGACGCGCACCTTTCCCCTGGCTTCAATCCGATCGAGATCCCCGCCCTGACCGAGGGCCGCACCCGGCTCCGCTTTCCCTTCGTCCGCCCCTTTCTTGTAATAAACAAGGAGCTTTTCGGCGCGGATCACCTTGCGGCCCTGAACGGCCACGGCGTTACCGGCAAAAACAACCAGGCGTTGTTCGTTGAAGGCCTCCAGGCGATCTGAGGTAATCTGAATCGGCTCTCTGGGAAGCTTTCTATCGAGGGGCTGCCCCGCCACATCCGGGACCGGAAGCAGAAGCCCGACAACAGCGGCGAAGAATCCCAGCCGGAGCAACATGCATCTAATATCCTTCTTCATTTTACTATCTTCCTGTCTTCATGGTGGCTTTTATTTGCGACAACAATTCGATGTGACGGGTCTTTGTGTAGAGTTTCATGCCCTTTCCACCCAATATTATCTTTTCGTTTTCGAGCATTACCGGCGAATCCGTATGCAATAGTTTGTCCTTTTCCGTGTAATGGAGTTTATCCGTCGTAATGCGATCCCCCTCATCGGAAATGATCACTACATCCCCCTTGACCTCCATATCCTTAGTGGCCGTCCAGTAGCGTCCCTCCTTCCCGGTGAGCCGGTATGTCCGCCCGTCGGTCATGATCATCACGACCGCCACCTGATCGAAGACGGCCAAGTTGTCCTGGCGTCCATAGGTGACCGTCTTGGCCCTTATTTCCCATTTGGCACCGTCAGCGGAAACATCGGTGTAGAGAACGTCCCGCACCTGCATATCCACGTGATCGGGCAGGATCTTCAGGGCCTTATCGGCGTCCTTCCTGCCCTGTTCCCAGAAGTAAAACAAGATGGCGGCGGCAATCAATATCAATACTGCCGTTATCGCCGGCAGAAATTTTTTCATTTCAGGAGAAATATCTGGCCAGGAGGCCTTCCCATTTCCCCTGGCCCTGGAGGATCAGATCACACACCTCCCGGACCGCACCCCGTCCTCCCCGCCGGCTGGTCACATAGTGGGCGGCCTGTTTTGCCTCGACCACGGCGTCGTTGACGGCTACGGCGAAACCGACCCTTTTCAGCAGCGGGATATCGACGATGTCGTCACCCACATAGGCCACCTCCGCCGGGGCAAGGCCCTTCCTGTTCAGGATTTCCTCGTATACCTCCACCTTGTTCCAGATCAGTTGATAATATTCACGCACCCCCAGATCTTTCGCCCGGTGCTCGACCACCTGGGACTTCCGGCCCGTGATCCATACGACCTCCAGACCGTACCGCATGAGGACTTTTAAGCCGTGTCCGTCCTTGACGTCGAAGAATTTCGACTCTCCGCCATGATCGTCCATAACAATGCGTCCGTCGGTAAGGACCCCGTCCACATCGAGGATGAGGAGGCGGAGGGGTATTATTCTCTCTCTAAGTTCCGGGGTGATTTCCATGTTCATTCCTTGATGCCGATTTTCACCAGGCGGTCTATATCCACGAGGGCGGCCAGCAATTCCTCGAACTCCGCCAGGCGTAATGAATTGGGGCCATCACAACGGGCCGCTTCCGGCTCCGGATGAACCTCGAAGAATATTCCATCCACGCCGGCGGCCACGGCGGCCCGGGCCAAAAAAGGAATCATTTCCCGCTGCCCTCCGGAGGAGGTCCCCATTCCTCCCGGCAACTGGACGCTGTGGGTGGCATCGAAGATCACGGGATAGCCGAAATTCCTCAAGATGGGCAGCGATCTCATATCGGCCACCAGGTTGTTGTAACCAAAGGAAGTGCCGCGTTCCGTGATCAACAAATTTTCGTTTCCCGCGGCTTCCGCCTTTTCGATGACGTTCTTCATATCCCAGGGAGCCAGAAATTGCCCCTTTTTGATATTGAGCGCCCGGGACTTCCGCGCCGCCGCCATGACGAAGTCCGTCTGGCGGCATAAGAAAGCGGGGATCTGAACCACATCAAGGACGGCCGCGGCGGCGTCGATCTCCTCGAAGCGATGGACATCGGAAAGGACGGGAAGGCCATAATCCGCCCTTATTCCCGCCAGGATCTCCAGGCCCCGCGCCGATCCCGGCCCTCGATAGCCTTGCAGCGAAGTGCGGTTTGCCTTATCATAAGAGGCCTTAAAAATGAAGGGGATGTTCAGCCGACCAGTGAGTTTTTTCAGGAAGGCCGCGATCCGCCTGGTCATCCGCTCATCCTCGATCACACACGGACCGGCGATGAGCGCCAGCGGTCGACCGGCGCCGATGGCTATTTTGTCTATCCCGACGGTTTTCGTCTCCGCCCGCCGCTTCCCCCCGTTTTCCGTTTTCATTCCTCCACCCGATGTTTTTCCTGGATGATCTTGATCTTCAGCGCCGGGATCCTTCTTGCCGCCCGCTGGTTTTCAGGATTGAGCTGATTGGCGGTTTGATAGGCCTTCAACGCCTCCGGATAAAGAGCCTTCTTTTCATAGGCCTCCCCAAGACCGGCATAAACGGCATCATCCTCCCGGTCATACTTCAACGCCTGCCGGTACATCTCGATAGCCCGGTCCGCGTCCCCTTTGGCGCCATAGGCCCGGCCCAGGCCGGCATAGACCCGCCCTTTCTTCTTGGTGACCGTCAAGAGCTTTCTTGCCGTCTTGATCGCCTCGTCATAGCGTTTCTCCCGCATATAAGCCTCCATGAGAATATTCAGCACATTCTCCGTAGGCTGGGCGGCGGCAAATTTCTCATAGTTGGCGATCGATTCCTTCCGTTTGCCGATTTTGGCATAGGTAAAACCGAGGTTATAGTAAAGCTGGGCATTCCGCAACCCGGCTTTGAGTGCCCGCTCGTAATTATCCGCCGATGATTTGTAAACCTTCAGTTCACCGTAGGCAAAGCCGAGATTGGCATGCAAAGAGGCCTTGTTTTTTACCTTCGGCAAGGCCTTTTCGTAGAGTCTGATCGCCTGGTCGTAATTCTTGTTTTTCATCTCCATATCCGCCAGCCGGACCAGGGCGTCGGCGTCGTCGGGTCGGAGCTCCAGGGCCTTGCGGTAATGTTTTGCGGCTTCCGTCGCCTTTCCTGATTTTTCCAGGGCGGCGGCAAGATTGTATTGGATGACCGGATCCTTCGGATTCAAACTCAACGCCTTCCGGTAATTTTCCATTTCCTTGCCGGGTTGTTTCTTGTTTCCGTAAGCCAGGCCAAGATTTGCATAGGCGGTGGCATTGCGGGGCTGTCTTTTGATCAGTTCATTGTACCACTTGATGGCCTCGTCGTTGTTTCCCGCCTTGAGACTGGCATTGGCCAGGGCGGTGACGATTTCGTCCGCGGTCGGATTTTTGCTCAGAGCACTCTGATAGGAACCGATGGCTTCCTTCATGCGGTTGCCGGCCTCGTATGCCTTTCCCAAGAGAAAATGGACTTTGCCGTCTTCCGAGTTGAGGCGCAGCGACTGCTGATATGATGATGCCGCTTTGGACCACGCACCCATGGCCGCATAGGTGTTTCCCAGACTGGTGAATACCGAGGCATCGTTGGGCTGCACCACCGACAGGCGTTCGAAGGCCCTGATCGCCTGTTCGTAGTTTTTTTGGCTTTGATGGCAACGTGCCAGTTCCTTGAGGGCGCCGCCATCCTGGGGATTGATCTTCAATAAGCGCTCGTATTCGTCGCCCGCCGCCTTGAACATGCCCTGGCGGTAATAAATTCCCGCCAGAACCTTCCTGATCCCCACGTCGTCGGGATTTGCCGCAATCACCTTTTTCAGGGACTCGATCTGTTGCCGTTCGCTTGCCGATCCCTGGGCGTGTCTCAGCCAGTCCTGGGGAAGCAGGACGATCTTTAAAGGAATCGTGCCGATTTCCCGATCCCGGTATCGGACATGGATTCGATAATCGCCGCCGGCGTGCCTTTCCCCGCCGGCACCTCCCTGTTTCATCAGCCGGTCCACAAATTCGACTCCCTTCATGAGGACCTGGAAATCGTTGCGCCGTCCGGTTCCGTCAATATCGACGGTTATGCCTTTCCCCCGGAGATCGTCGCTGGCGATCCCGGTGATGATGAACTCGTCTTTGTAGGTCACTTCGAACTGGTCCCGGGGCGTGATCCGGTAAACCTTGCCGTTCTTTTCTATATCCAGATAGTATAATTGCGGCTGCTTGCCCAAAACCGTGAAGCCGACAAAATTTGTTACCCGCTGCCAACCGGACGATGAGGGCGGCATGTTTTTCGGAAAGACGGCCGCCAATCCCCATAATACTCCGGCCAGGATTGCAACCACCCCAAGCCCCGCCGCCACCGTGAAGATTAACTTTCTATACTGCCTATGCTGACTGTTGCGCTCCGGCTTTCTTTTGCGGATCAAATCGGTTTCCATGGTTACTCAACCGCGGGGATGAAATCGTTTGTGGACGCTTTTCAGTCGATCTCGGGTTATGTGCGTGTAGATCTGGGTGGTGGCGATGTCGGCATGACCGAGCATAACCTGCACCGCCCTCAGATCCGCTCCCCCCTCCAACAGATGGGTGGCATAAGTATGGCGAAAGGTGTGGGGATGCACCTTTTCTTCCATGCCGACGTTCCGGGCATATTTCTTCACCAGCTTCCATAGTCCCTGCCGGGTAAATTTGCCCCCCGATCTATTGACAAACAGACTGTTGCTCATCCGTCCCTTCAGGAGTGCGCCGCGAGCCTCTTCCACATAACGCCGCAGGAGATCGTAAGCCGTCCGGCTAATAGGCGCCACCCGTTCCTTCCTTCCCTTTCCCATGACCACCACAAAGCCCGCCTGCCAATCGATGCCGTGGAGCGTCAACTCAATAAGTTCCGTAACCCGCAATCCAGTTGCATAGAGCATCACCAGAATCGCCGTATCTCTCATCGCCGCTGGGCTGTTCATCCCCGGTTGAGCCAGGAGGCGATCGACATCCTCGATGCTGAGCACGTCGGGGAGAAGCATCCATGTCTTGCCCGTGGACATACGGTCCACGGGGCTGGCCGCCGTTTTCCTCTCCCTGGACAGGAAGCGGTAAAAACCGCGGATGGACGCAAGGGATCGGTTCACGGAATTCGCGGACAGATCAAGACCCCGGAGATGGGCAACGAAAGCCAGGACATCTTCCGGTGCGACCGTTCCGATGTCTTCCCTTCCCCTTTCCGTCATGAACCCGATAAAACGTCGCAGATCGCGTCGGTAGGCATCCAGCGTATGTGGGGAGGCGCCTCTTTCCACTGCCAGGTAGTCGAGATATGTCGCCAGGTAATCATTCACGTCTTTTTTGTAGCTCAAATCGGATAAGGACGCAAAGCTTTTTTCCTTCCATTACCGACGGCGGGCGGACAAATGGACCGGCGGTGGCCTCCCGCTGCCGGCGATTTCCTACCAGCCGCATTCCCGGTCCTCGCAATCTCAGCCAAAGGAAAGAGCCAAGCTTGATGATCGGTCGGATGAACTATTTTTTATAGCCGGAGTCGCCCGACCTGTGCTATGTTTACCCCGCCGGGTCCAAATACATCGGGAAAGGTCCGCCCGCGTCTCAATTCCCCCTGCCGGGGAGGCAACAGCATAAATATGAACTGCCGCGCAGCAAGCTGAGGGGCACCTAAAACCCGGGAAGAACGAAGCAAGCTTCGGGGAATATAAACCTGAGAGATTCAAGTAATAATCTGGGAGGATGATAAAGGGAGGATAAAATGATCGTCTCAAGCAGGGGAAGGCTCCATGAGTCCATCTATGCCATCGGCGCCGCCGAATTGCCGGGTTACCTTGTCACCGGCGACATGCCCATACTCTTCGACGCCGGAATGACCTTTATGGGGCCCCTCTACCTCGCCGAGTTAAAGGAGATCCTCTCCGAAAGCAACCGCCTGCGCTTCCACTTTCTCACCCATTCCCACTTCGACCATGCCGGCGCCTCTCCCTATCTGAAGCGGCTTATCCCCGAACTGAGGATCGGCGCCGCTCCGGCGGCGGCGGAAACATTCCGCAAACCCAGTGCCGTGGAGCTGATCCGCGATCTCAGTTCCCCCTGGGAAGAAAGATACAAATTCCTGACCGGGGATGAGGATATCGCCTTTTCCGGCCTGGAAATCGATCTGATTCTTGAAGACGGCATGGAGTTGGAACTGGGGCCGGGGCTGACCTGCAGGGTTATCGCCACCCCCGGACACACCCGTGATTCCCTGTCTTTTTACCTCCCCGAGCTGAAGGCCCTGATAACGGGCGAGGCGGTCGGCGTTTTCGACCGCAATTTAAAAATTCATCCCGAATTCACTTCAAGCTATTGTGATTACTCGAATTCATTGGATATTTTGTCTTCCCTGACAATCGAAATACTGATGATGAGCCATTTTTTCACGCTCACCGGCGTCGATGCCCGGGAATATGTACAAAAATCCTTGGCGGCAACCCGGGAATTCAAAGCAAGGATTGAACGCTACCTTGCCGATTGTCATGGAAATCGCCATGAGGTGGCAGAAAGGATCTTCCAGGAGGATTTTACCGCCACCGGGGCCATTCTCCAGGATGCCCGCCCCTACCGCATCAATCTGGAGGCTAAAATCCGGGCCATAGCCGAAGGGAGATAATCTGTCCTGCCGCTATTCACCCAGGACCTGGAACATTGCCGATCCTCCCTTCTTACGACGGGTTCAGCGATTTATACCTGTCACGGCTTTGGGCAAGGCACGCTCATCATGAGGCACTATGAGTGCTTATGCTTAAGCCGCCGTGACCAGGAATCGATCGTTTTCTTTGCATCCGGACCGTAAAAGAAGCCGTCAAGCTTGACAGCGGTTATCCCTCCGGAGATCGCCGCTGCGGGCTGCGATCTCCGGGTCAAGATACAGCGGCACGGCCACCCGGCGTCGATTCCGTTTCCGCTCCACCTCCCAATGATCTCTGCCGGTGAAGGATATTAAGGTTTGCTGGATCCCTTCGCATCATCGGGACGATACGGGGTGGCGATACCCCACCAGCCGCGGGTCATCGATTTGTTAACATCGTTTTGATCCACATCCCGATAACCAACCCAACTGAACCACAGATGATTCATGTCCTTGTAAATGGAGCCGTGCTTCCCCAGTTCGGATTCCTTGATCGCCGCGGCGCAACCGGAAATCATAAGTATCATGACAATTGCCAACATTTTCTTCATCACTTGTCCTCCTTTGATGGTTTTTATCGTTTATTTCAAACGGTGGGCCATATTTCGACTCAACGTTTCTTGAAAAAACCGATCAGAAATTCACTGTCCACCGGAGAAAGATCGAATTTGAAAACTGCCTGCTCCACCAGCTTCCCAACCGATTGATCCGGTTTTTCTTCCAGTGCCTGGGAAATCCACTTGATCGCTCTTTGTACGTCATCGCTGTCCGGCATGATCGTAGCCATAAAACTATACCTCCTTCTTAATTGATTGATAACTTATCTCGTTGCTGCTGGCCGATGACCTCGTAAACGGCCAGATGGCCGATAAGCGATGGATCATCGACGATTTCAATACTCTTCACTTCCACCACGGAACCGATTGCCGATTTCAGGGTCTTTTCCGTTATCAGAATCGAGTTCGGTCTCCGCTTGGTAAGCCCCTGGAGACGGAAGACGATATTCACGGAATCCCCGATCACCGAGTAGTCCATCTTTTTTTCGAAGCCGATATTGCCCACCACCGCCTCGCCGGTATGGACGCTGATCCCCATGGTCAGGGGCATGTTGATCAACTCCATCGCCCGGCGATTGATATCTTCCATGGATTGCTGCATCTCCATGGCGGCGGCGATGGCGTTGTCGGCATCCTGGGGATAGGAAACGGGGGCACCGAAAACGGCCAAGAAACCATCGCCAAGATATTTATCGACGATTCCCCGGTGTTTGAATATTATCTCTCCCATGACATGGAAAAACAGATTGAGCATCGCCACCGTTTTTCGCGGTCCGATTTTCATAGACAGACGGGAAAAATCGCGCAAATCGATATTGAGCATCGTCAGCATGCGCAACTCCTCGGTAACCTGTTGATCTATCTGGACATTGTGCACGATCCGGTCCACCACTTCCTTGGGTACGAACTTCTGGAACATCCCCCGGATGCACCGTTCCTGCTCCGCCATGGCGAGGGTCTCCCGATACAAACTGGCATTTTCCAAGGCGATGCTCACCGAGGTTCCTATGGACTGGAGGAGTTGCATGTCTCCGGCGTTGAATTCTCCCCGTCTTTTGTTGAGTACCTCAATCACACCCAGGACCCTCCCCTTGGACACGAGGGGCACACACAGGACTGACCTCGTCACAAAACCGGCCTTTTCGTCCAGCAGGGGATAGAAATATTGGGAATTCTTCACATCATTGACGATTACCGCCTCTCCCCGGGTCGCCGCATAACCGGCAATGCCTTTTCCGAGCATCAGCTTGTGATTCTTCAATTCCGTCAGATTTACCTCTTTATTGGTATTGAATGATTCCTTGAAGACGAGTTGATTGTCCTCCCGCAACAGCAACGAACCAGCCTCGACGTTGATCATCGCCTGGATCATCTGCATGGTGTGCTTGATAACTTCATCCATGTCAAAGGTCGAGGCAGCGAGGAGGCTCCCGATCTGCTTGAGAAAATCCACCTCCCGATCCCTCTTTTCGACCCGGGAGGTCAGGCGCCCCCGATCTATGGCGAGCGATATAAGGCTGGCCACCAGATCCACATGACCCTTCTTTTCCTTGAAGAAGAAGGCCTGCTGGGAACCCAGAGCCAGGACTCCCACCGGTTCACCCTGGCTCTGCAAAGGCGCGAGGCATAGCGATTTGAGCTGATGCTTCTCATGAAGATCCCGCTCGACGTCACTGGTCCCCAATTCCGCCGGATTGTTGAGGATCAGGGCACTCCCCTGCTGCATGGCCTTTTCCAAGATGGTGCCCCGGTATGGATAAATCTTGTTTCTGACCAAATCAGTCGGAATATAGGCCAGATAATCGAAGATCTTCACCGTGGCGTTTTCATCCTTCCTCACCAACATGATGACGGCCAGATCGTAAGTAACGGCATCCCGCATCTGATACAGGTAGGCATGGACAAGGTCAAGATCCATACTTTTGGCGCCGATCATCTTGAATCCCATATCCATGACCTTGACCAGATGGCGCTGTGCCTCGTTCTCTTTCATCAGGGCCAGATTGTCATAGGTAAACGCCGCATTGCTCAACAGGGGCGTGAGGATGTCGGCGTCTTCCTGGGTGAAGCAGCTATCCGAGACGCGTCTTGACAACGTCATGACCCCGATGACTTCGTGAATCCCCTTCAGAGGCATGCAGAGGAAGGATTTCGTCCCGTATTGCTCCCGGTTTTTGCGACCAAAGCGGCTGTCGGTCTCGATATCGTTCACCAGCAGCGGCGATTTGTTGATGACGGCAAATTTGGCGACACTCGCCGTAAAATCAATTCGATCTCCCTTTTTTATTATACCGCCCAAGCCAATGCTGGCCTGGACAAGGAAGGCCTCTCGATCGGTATTTTCGAGGAGCAATACCGAGCCTACATCGGCATTGACGATTTTAAGGGCCCGCTCCAAGGTTATATAGAAGAGATCTTCCGTGTCGAAGGTAACATAACAGAGATCGGATAGCTCCTTGAGGGTCGTTATCTGCGCGGATTTTTGACTCAAATCGGCAAAGGTCGTCCGCAGATCTTTTTCCAGACTCTGGAAGGAGGTCACGATCTCTTCCAGCTCATTGACTTCCTCGTTTCGGACGGCCTTTCCGGATTCGGCCATGGAGGCCGCCATCTTTTTGGAGACGGAGACAATCGTATCGAAAATCCGGCGCACGAGGGAGTAGCCGAAGAGATAAAAGAACAACAGGCTGATGAAGAAAATTGGGATATATTCATCATGAAGGATGTTGTACTTGAAGGCGAAAAAGAAAAATCCCAGGAGGGGAAAGAGAAAAAACAGACTGAAGATTATTGTTAGTCGGTAGTAAAGACTTCTGCTTTCGAGAGATGATTTGGCAAGCAGTCTTTTTATGTTCATCTTTTTCCTTCAGGATATCCAAATGAGATCTGCTTTCCTATTTACCTGAATGCGTTTTGTTTTACAAGTTCATTCATTACTTGACTTTGATGCGCACAAAGTCCTTGCTTTCCAAAACGGCTTGTTGTAATAAGTGCGAACTTTTTTATAATCATTGCCGGAACTCCTTGTTCAGGCCCGGAGCCTGGACTTTAGAGCCGAGAGGAGGAAAGATGACAAGAAGATACGAAACCATCTTCATCACCCCCGCTGACATTCCTGATGAGGAACTGCAGGCCTTGATAGATAGGTACGCCGCGATCATTACCGTTCGCAAAGGCCTCCTAATCAAGGTGGAGAAATGGGGCAAGCGTAAGCTGGCCTATGAAATCAAAAAGCAGCTCCGTGGTTTTTACGTGCTGCTGGATTTCGGCGGTCAGACGGACATCGTCAATGAACTGGAAAGAAATTTCAAGATTGACGACAAGGTTCTCAAATACATGACCGTGAAGAAAGACGAGATTGTCGATCTCCAGGCCCTGGAAGGAGAATTGAACGCCGCCGCCGCCCCGGAAGCCAAACCACTGGAAAGCGCTGCCCCGGCCACATCTGAGGAAAGAGACGCCGCCGGAAATGATTCCACGGCAGCAGCAACGCCAACTTCATCAGGAGAATAAGTGGAGAAGAGGAAATGACACCTGTAAGAAGCCCAAGGCCGCAACGGCCGCAAAAGAAGTTTTTTCACCGGCGTAAATTCTGCCGGTTCTGTACGGATTCCAATCTGAAGATAGACTACAAGGATCCCCACACGTTGCGGGACTTCGTCACCGAACGGGGAAAGATCATGCCGAGAAGGATAACGGGGAATTGCTCCAAACACCAGCGTGCCTTGACTCTGGCGGTAAAGCGGGCCCGGATGATCGCCCTGCTTCCCTTCGCCGTATCCGAAAGCTGACAGACACCAGTTTCAGCTGTCGTCTGACATATTCACACCACTCGGACGTCCAGGCCGGAATGGAGATGGTGAAACGGACATGGCCGGGGAGGAAGGAAGAAACAGCCTCATGATCCGGGGGATCTTCCGAGGTACTTTGATAACCTCGCTCTTCTTTCTGACCGTGGCGCTGGTTCCGTTTCTCAGTTCCATGCTGCTGATTTTCCTTCCGCTCCCGGTGTGTTTCTACTCTATCAGGCTTGGCCGTATCGGTGGTCTGGCCGTATTGATCTCTTCCCTGCTTATCCTCGGCGCGGTGCAACAAACCGTAGCTTCGCAGTTATCCATAACTGCGTTTATCATCCTGGGAGGTCTGGGGATGATCATCTCGGAAATCTTGAGGAGGAACCTCACCGTGGGGTGGACGGTTTGCCTGGCGGCTGCCACCGGGGCTCTCATCATGGGGATGATGATCCTCGCAAGCAGCATGATGCACGGAAAGAATCCTGGGGATCACATCTATCATTATTTGCTGGCCATGGTGGCGGAAAACATCAAATTGTATGGCGAGTTCGATCTGCCCGCCGAGCAGGTTCAGTTTCTGAAAGACAACTCCACCCGGATTGCCAGGGTTCTTACTTATACGTTTCCGGCCCTGTCACTTATCGGCGTCTCCTTCATCGTCCTGATCAACCTCCTCGTATCCCGAGCCGTATTCAGGCTCCGAGCGCTCCCCTTCCCGGACTTCGGCAACCTGACCTGCTGGAAGGCCCCGGAGCAGCTGGTCTGGATATTCATCCTGTCCGGGATCGGGGTTCTGATCCCCCTGGCGGAGATCAAATTCCTGGCCCTGAATATCCTCGCCATCTGCCTGTTTGTCTATTTCCTTCAGGGTCTGGCGATCGGTGAATTTTTCTTCCACAAAAAAAAGATGCCCATTTTCCTGCGCTTCCTTTTCTATTTTCTTATTATGATTCAACAGTATCTCATGCTGTTAATCGCCGCCGCTGGTCTTTTCGACCTGTGGCTCGATTTTCGCAAACTCTCCACCCCGGCGCCAAAAGTCAACCAAAACTCTTAGCAAATATTTTTAGGAGGATAAAATGAAAGTCATATTGAAAGAAAACCTGGAAGACCTGGGAAAGATCGGTGATATCGTGAACGTTTCCGACGGTTTTGCCAGAAATTACTTGATTCCGAAGGGTTTAGCCGCCGAAGCGACCAGTAAATCCATTCAGTCCCTCGAACACGAGCGTAAACGAATACTCCAAAAAGCGGAAAAGCAGAAGCAACAAGCTGCCGCCATGATGGAAAAGCTTGCCGGGTTAACCTGTGTCATTGCCAGGCGCGTGGGGGAACAGGATAAGCTCTTCGGTTCCGTGAACAACAAGGACATCGAAAAGGCCTTGAAAGAAATGGGCCTGGAAATCGACCGTAAAACCATCGTCATGTCCGAACCTATCAAGACCATGGGGGAATTCCCGGTGAAAATCAAACTTCCCGCGGGTTTGGCGGCGGAAATCAACATTCAGGTCGTAAAGGAAGGATAAAAACCTTGCCGGGCGCCAGAGAGACAGATTTCTCGCTCCATCGCATCCCTCCCCAGAACCTGGAGGCGGAACAATCCGTTCTGGGAGGGATACTCCTTGACAACCAGGGATTGAACCCCGTTCTCGAGGTCATTACCAGCCGTGATTTTTACAGCGAGGCCCACCGCCGGATCTTTGAAGCGATGATCAATCTATCCGACCGCGGCGAACCGGTGGACCTCATTACCTTGAGCAGCATCCTCAAGGACCGGACACAACTCGACAAGGCAGGCGGGGCGGCCTATCTCGCCGGTCTGGTGGACAATGTGCCGTCGGCGGCCAATATCGCCCACTACGCTAAGATAGTCAAAGAAAAAGCTATCTTGCGCGGCCTGATCAATACCGCCACAGAGATCCTCGGCAAGACCTACGCCCCCGGCGCGGATGTGGATACGGTCCTCGATGAGGCGGAACAGGCCATCTTCGAAATCTCGGAGAAGAAGATCCGCCCTGCCTTCTTCCCCATCAAGGACATCGTCAAGGACAGCTTCCGGACCATCGAAGAACTCTACGCCCGAAAAGAACTTATTACCGGCGTGCCTACGGGCTTCGAAAAGGTTGACGATCTCACCTCCGGCTTGCAGAACGCCGACCTGATCATAATCGCCGGTAGACCTAGCATGGGCAAGACGGCCTTCGCCCTCAACATCGCCCAATATGTCGGCATCCACCGAGCTCTCCCGGTATGCCTGTTCTCCCTGGAAATGGCCAAGGAACAAATCGCCATGCGGATGCTCGCCGCCACCGCCAAAGTTGATTCGCAGCGTATCCGCAAAGGTTTTTTAGGGGAAACAGACTGGCCGAAACTCACCACCGCCGCTGGCATCCTCTCGGAGGCGCCGATCTTCATCGACGACACCGCCGCGATCACCGTTTTGGAAATGAAAGCCAAGGCTCGGCGTCTGAAGGCGGAGCACGGATTGGGACTGGTTATCATCGATTATCTCCAGTTGATGCGTAGCGGTACGGCTAAAGATTCCCGGGAGCAGGAAATCTCCGAGATCAGCCGCTCTTTGAAGGCCCTGGCCAAAGAGTTAAGCGTCCCCGTCATTGCCCTTTCCCAGCTCAACCGCAAGGTCGAGGACCGCACAAACCGCCGCCCCCAGATGGCGGATCTCCGGGAATCGGGTGCCATCGAGCAGGATGCCGACGTTATCGCCTTCATCTATCGGGACGAGGTATACAACAAGGCTGAGGACAATCCCGAAAAGGGCATGGCGGAAGTCATCATCGCCAAGCAGCGCAACGGCCCCATCGGCACCGTCAAACTGGCATTTCTGGAAAAATTTACTTCCTTTGAAAATCTCGCTCGCCGCGGCGACTGAGGATTTGGTTTATTCGAGTAGGGGGGGGGTCTCCCCTAGATAAGGAATGGAGAGACGCAGTTTTTTCAGGGCCTGCTTTTCTATCTGCCTTGCCCGCTCCCGGGTAATCTTGTAGCGGTCGCCGATCTCCTGGAGCGTCATGGGGTCATCGGCCATGACGCGTTTTTTGATGATGTATTTTTCCTTCTCCGTCAATTTGTTCAAAGCGCCGGCAATATGACTCTTGAGGATATCCATCTCCTCTTTCCGGATCAGCGCCGTCTCCTGATCTTCACCGTCGTAGGTCAGGTAGTCGATATGAGTGGCATCGCTGTCGTCATTTATGAACGCATCAAGGGAAACGTCGCGATTGCTCATCCTTAAATCCATCTCCTCGATCTCGATGGATTTTACCCCCAGCGAGGCGGCGATTTCCCCGAACTCGGGATTCTTCTGCGACAGCACCTCGAGTTTCCTTTTCGCCTGCCCGAGCTTGAAAAACAGTTTGCGCTGCGCCTGGGTGGTGCCTATTTTTACCAGGCTCCAGGTCTTGATGATATAGTTCTGCATATAGGCCCGGATCCACCAGACCGCATAGGAGATCAGACGATAGCCTTTATAGGGGTCGAATTTCTTGACGGCATGCATCAGTCCGATGTTGCCCTCCTGGATCAGATCTGCGAGCTTGATACCGTAATTACGGTATTCATGGGCGATCTTGACGACAAAGCGCAGGTTCGAGACGACAAGTTTTTCCGCCGCCTCCATGTCGTTGAATTTTTTCAGCCGCACCGCCAGACTGAATTCCTCTTCCGGAGTTAGCAGGGGGAACTGATTTATTTCAGCGATATAACGGTCAAGCGTGCCGGTTAATGCGGGAACATCCAAGTGGTCTTACCTCATATGCAAACAATTTCGAAAGGTTAGGATATATATGCTTCTTTACCGCCGCTGTCAAGGCATTTTTCACCCCGGGCGTCGTCTTGACAGGGAGGAAAGCATAATTAATTTAGATAACCATCAAAAGGGATGAAAAAACATGAAACCCATACACAATGTAATGCTGGAATTCGGATGCCGCATCGCCCAGGAAATCGAGGCCCGGGCCCTGCTCCTGTACGCCGACGCCGCCTTCGAACTGCCGCTCTACGAGGAGGGGAAGCGCGGCTTCGATCTCATTCTCGTAACTAAAGACAACCATGTCCCGGAAAGGTTCGCCGGATCCTCGTTGAGCCTTAACGTCCCCAATGTCAATCTGACCCGGGTAGGACAGATCAAAATTGCCGTCACCAAGGGCATCGCCCTGGGCCTTTTCAAAAAGGGGGACAAAATAGTCTGCTTGAGCGGGGTTCCCAAATTCGGTTACGTGGACAGTATCTTCGTCATCGATGTCGGCAAGGAATTTGAAATCCTGACCTCGGAATATTTGACAGACCTGACGGAAAAGGTTTATCCTGAGGTGTTCGGAGCGATCCTGAACCTGTCCATCGAACTGGCCGCCCAGGGGCGGGAAGGAAGGAAAGTGGGAACCACCTTTGTCATCGGCGACCACGATCGGGTCCTGCAGCTCTCCCGTCAAATGATCATCAATCCCTTTATGGGCTACTCGGAAAACGAACGTAACATCCTGAATCCCGAGCTGAAGGAAACGATCAAGGAATTCTCCGCCATTGACGGGGCCTTCGTCATCAGGGAAGACGGCACGATCATCACCGCGGGGCGGCATCTCAATGCCGCACTGGAGAGCAAAGACTTTCCCCACGGGCTGGGAAGCCGCCATATCGCCGCAGCCGGAATAACCAGCATCACCAACGCCACGGCGATCGTCCTTTCCGAATCCACCGGCAACGTCAGTATTTTCAAGAACGGCAAGATCTTCGTGAGTATCGAAAAACCTATTGAATAAGTGAGGAAATATTATGAGATTTGATAAAATGACCCTCAAGGTCCAGGAAGCTGTTCAGGAATCCCAAGCCCTGGCCAATAGATACGGTCACCAGACAATCGAGGTCGAGCACCTGCTGCTGGCCCTAACTAACCAGCCCGATGGGATCGTCACGGCGATCCTCAAGAAGCTCGGGGCGGACCCCGGCGCGTTGGCGGCGGTTCTGCAGAAATCACTGGAAAAACTGCCCAGGGTGGAAGGTTCAGGATCGACACCGCCCTATCTGAGTGCCCGTTTGAACAAGATCATTGATCAGGCGATGACCGAAGCCGCCCGCCTGAAAGATGAATACATCAGCGCGGAGCATCTCCTCGTCGCCATGTCCGAAGAGAAGGCAGGGGCGGCGGCGGAAATTCTTCGGCAAACCGGCATCAGCAAGGACAGTATCTTCAAGATCCTCGTGGACATCCGGGGCAAACAGCGGGTAACGGACCCGAATCCGGAGGATAAATACCAGGCCCTCAAACGCTACGCCAAAGATTTCAATGAAATAGCGAGAAAAGGTGGCTTCGATCCTGTCATCGGCAGGGACGAGGAAATCCGAAGGATCATGCAAGTCCTCTCCCGGCGGACCAAGAATAACCCCGTTTTAATCGGCGAGCCCGGAGTGGGAAAAACGGCCATCGTCGAGGGACTGGCCCAGCGGATCATCAACGGGGACGTACCCGAAAATCTGAAAAATAAACGGGTCATCGGCCTCGATATTGGCGCCCTCGTCGCCGGGGCCAAATATCGGGGAGAATTCGAGGAACGTCTCAAGGCCGTCCTCAGGGAGGTAATCGACGCGGAAGGGGAAATCATCCTCTTCATCGATGAAATCCACACCGTGGTGG
>Ga0302247_1000066_pt1 | contig 118485 bp, 134 predicted proteins | sample AAG_UR_Ile_MG_FD_193529 | JGI IMG/M metagenome (GOLD analysis project Ga0302247, IMG submission 193529) | Enriched activated sludge microbial communities from anaerobic digester in WTTP, New Holstein, Wisconsin, United States - AAG_UR_Ile | ecosystem: Engineered > Bioreactor > Anaerobic >...
TCCCTCAAATCCCCCGAATACGGTTTCGCCATCCTTGCTGGCCTCCTTCCCAGCCCTCATGGTGAATCACATTTCAACTGATTTGGGAATCCTAAATCGGGCCAGCCTAATCGGAAAAGGCTCTAGCTTGTTTTCTTTTGTCATGCCGATGGCACAAAAAAAGCGGCCTTTTCAGGTCGCCTTCATGCCGATTTCATTTTGTATATCAAACACTTAGTATTGGTAGCAGCGGAGGGATTTGAACCCCCGACCAAGGGATTATGATTCCCCTGCTCTACCGCTGAGCTACGCTGCCACCTGCAAGAGCGCCACAAATAGGCAGATAAGGGCTGTAAGTCAAGCCATTGGGCCTGAGGCCGAAATTCAATAAATGCCTGAAATTTTCGCGCCCTACGGCGTCTTTTCCCCAAACCCCGAACCCCGAGCCCCGATTCCCTCTTATTCATGCCTCTCATGATGAACGTCAATCCACCCGCCGCCCAAAAGGCGCGTGCCTTCATAAATCACCCCCGCCTGCCCGGGCGCCACACCGTAAACGGCATCGGCAAAAAGAACATAGCCGCCGTTGCCCGGCGTGCGGAAAAAGCGTCCCGGCGCGGGCGGCTGGGTCGAGCGCAAGCGTACCGTCACGTCAATCCCGTTCTCCGGCACATTCCCGCCAAGCCAGTTGATATGATGCAGGTGAACTTCCTTTTTCGCCAACGCTTCACGCGGCCCGACGACGACGCGTTGCCGTTCCGCGTCAAGCCTGATGACATAAAGCGGCTCGTTGCTGTCGCCTGCGCGGTCATGGATATTCAGCCCGCGCCGTTGGCCAACCGTAAAGTGAATGATGCCGTCGTGCTTGCCAAGAACATTGCCCTGCGTATCGACAATTTCGCCCGGAATAACCGCTTCAGGGCGCAGCTTGGTTACAACCCTGGCGTAATCGCCGTTCGGCGCAAAACAAATGTCCTGGCTATCGGCCTTTTCCGCCGTCGGCAGATTAAAACGTTCCGCCAGCAACCGCGTCTGGTCCTTTGTTTTATCGCCCAGGGGGAAACGCAAATAGTCCAGCTGCTCGCGCGTCGTAGCAAAAAGAAAATAGCTTTGGTCACGCGCATCGTCGACGGCACGGTGCAATTCAGGGCCGGAATCGCCATGGACACGGCGCACATAGTGCCCCGTGGCCAGCGCGTCCGCGCCCATATCCCGCGCCGTCACCATCAAATCGCCGAACTTGACGCCCTGGTTGCACAACACGCAGGGAATGGGCGTTTTGCCGCGCAAATAACTTTCAACAAACTGCTCGACCACGTTTTTGGAAAACTTGTTTTCATAATCCAGAACGTGATGCGGGATGCCAAGCCCTTTGGCAACGCGCACGGCGTCATAAATATCTTGACCCGCGCAATACGCGCCCTTTTCCGGCGCGGCCGCGCCCTGATCGTAAAGACGCAACGTGACGCCAATCACGTCATAGCCTTCCTCTTTCAGAAGCGCGGCCGTCACGGAACTGTCTACGCCGCCCGACATGGCGACGACGACGCGCGTCTTCTCCGGTCTCTTGTCGAAGCCGAGCGTATTCATTCATCTTTCATCCGGCATGACTGCGCAGCATCCATATGGTTTTTTCATGATCGGCCAAACGCTCGACCAGCAAACCTTCGGAAACGGCGTCGTCGATGTCGTCGGCAAAATCGGCCGCTCCCTTCAACCTTTCGCACAATTGTTCATGCGAGCGGACAAGATCGGCCAATATGGCTTTCGCCGCAAGCGGCTTCGGTCCGGCTTCCTTGATGACCGTGTTTTTCAGGAAAGAAGCCATGCTGCCCTCGGGGAAAAAGCCGAGCGCGCGAACGCGTTCGGCAATATCGTCGGCCGCCCTGTAAAGGGCTTCGTATTGTTCGTCCAGCAAGGCGTGGACGCCCCTGAACGCGGGCCCGCAAACATTCCAGTGATAACCGTGCGTTTTCACGATAAGGACGTAGGTATCGGCCAACACAAGCTCAAGGTGTCGGGCCATCTCGGCTTTCGGATCGTGTTTTTTGGAAGCGGTTTTGGCCATCGTCAATCTCCTTCCGGTTTGGGGATTTTCGGCTTACGCCCGGCCAACGAGCCGGGCGGAACGGACTTTAGAAATATTCTAAAGACCGCCCAAAGGGCTGTAAAGCCGGCGTGCAAATAGGAGTTAAGGCAAGCTATTATACCTCGCCGCGCGCCAAAAGACCACGCGCCGCGCCAAACCGGGAAAACGGCTAAACCCCGCCTGCGGGAATAGGGCCCCAACCTGCGTTCTACGGGTCCGTAACCCGCGCAAAAGGGCGTTCTACAGGACCGCAACCCGTGCCGAACGGGCGCCAAAACGCGCTTTTTGCACCGAAAAGAGAACCTGCAGGTTCTCGTTTCAACGAAAAATCCGCGCGCCTTATTTTAACCGTTTCACGGCGCGCTGGATGCGCTGACAGGCGTCTTTTAACGCCGCCGTGGACGTCGCGTACGAAATGCGGAAATGCGGGCTCATACCAAAACCCGATCCCGCAACGGCCGCAACGCCTTCGGATTCAAGGAAATACTGAACGATGTCGTCGTCCGTCCTCAGTGTCTTGCCCTCCGGCGTTTTCCGGCCGATAAGCCCGGCGCAGCAGGGATAGACATAAAACGCGCCTTCCGGTTTTGGGCAAGTTATGCCCTTGGTCTCATTCAGCATTTTCACGACCATGTCGCGGCGCTGCTTAAAGACCTTAAGCTGCCTAACCATAAAGCCCTGCGGGCCGTTCAAAGCTTCCACAGCGGCAGCCTGGCTGATGGAACACGGGTTGCTCGTGGAATGCCCCTGAATTCCCGCCATTTCCTTGATAAGCGCGGCGGGGCCGCCCGCATAGCCGATACGCCATCCCGTCATATTATAGGCCTTGGAAACCCCGTTGACGGTCAGCGTGCGGCCGTAAAGATCGGGAGCAACCTGCGCGATCGTTGCAAACTTATAGTTGTCATAGACGATATGCTCGTACATATCGTCGCTCATGATCCATACGTGCGGATGCCGCCTGAGCACGGCGGCAAGAGCTTTTAGTTCAGCCTTCGTATAGGCCGCGCCGCTCGGGTTGCTGGGCGAGTTAAGAATTAGCCATTTGGTCTTCTTCGTAATGGCCTTTTCAAGGTCGCACGGCTGCATCTTGAAGCCCCTGGCCATGCCTGTCGGCACGATCAAGGGCTTTCCTTCGGCCAGATTAACCATATCGGGGTACGACACCCAATAAGGCGCGGGGATAATCACCTCGTCCCCCTTGCTGAGCGTGGCCACAAGGGCGTTAAAAAGCACCTGTTTGCCCCCGGTGCCGACGCTGATTTGATTAGGCTCGTATATCAGGCTGTTTTCGCGCTTAAACTTGGCCATGATAGCCTTTTTAAGTTCGGGGATGCCGTCCACCGCCGTGTACTTGGTAAAGCCGGCCTGAATAGCCTTTTGGGCAGCTTTTTTGATGTGCTGCGGGGTATCGAAATCAGGCTCGCCAGCGGCGAGGCCGATCACATTCTTCCCCGCCGCCCTCATCTCCAGCGCCAGCCGCGTAATGGCCAATGTGGGTGATGGTTTGACTTTCTCCAGACGCCTCGCGAATGAAATTTTGACCGCCGCCATGTCAATTTCCTCCCTTTTTTTAATTAAGTGGCCGAGTTTTAAGGCACGATTCTCGCCTATAAGTCAAAGAAGATGAAATGTGGGACAAAAAAACAACACGCAGAAGGTCCGCTTGAATAAGCCCGTTTATTAATAAATTCAAACACAAAACTATAATAATTATAACCACTTATTGATAGGGGTTATTTATTTGTTAACTTTATTTACCGGTCGTTAACTCTGGCCGAATAGCCTGCGGACACTATTCCCGCCACTTCGGTCTCTGAACTTATCCATTTGGCCTTAGTCAGAGACCAAAAAGAAAGGATACGAACATGGGCAGTTTGTTGGGCCGCTTAAAAATCCTTGTGCGCATCTATCTCCTGATTGCCATCGCCGCACTCGGCATCATCGGTGTTGTCATTGTTGGCGCATCCGAAATCAAAAGCTCTTTAACCGAATCGCGCATCGAACAGACTCGGCGTCTGGTTGAAGTGACCTATTCTTTAGTCGCCAATCTTGAAGAACGCGCTCAAAAAGGCGAGTTTACGGAGGAAGAGGGCCAGAAGAGAGCTGCCGCTGTCGTTGCAGGGCTGCGCTACGATACAAACGAATATTTCTGGATCAACGATTGGGACGGCAAAATGCTCGCCCATCTCAATCCCAAACTGGTCGGCCAAACCATCCTGGACATGAAGGATTCAAGCGGCACACCGATTTTTGTCGATTTCATCAACATCGCCAAAAACAAGGGCGCCGATTCCTATCAGTATTACTGGAAGGACACGGATGGGAAAGACAAGCTGAAAATTTCCTATGTGAAAGGCGTTCCGGGATGGCGCTGGGTGATCGGCAGCGGCGTTTATGCCGACGATATAGCCCAAGCGGTGTGGGCAGTTGAAAAGAAACTCGGCACGGCCGCCGGCATTCTACTAATCATCGCGATCCTGATCGCCAACCTGATCGGACGGAGCATCTCGAAACCGATCCAGACCCTCAACGAAGCGATGCAGCAGCTCGCGTCGGGCGACACGACGGGTCACATCGGGATGGACGAGCGCCGCGACGAAATCGGCGACATGGCCAAGACCGTAAAGGTATTCCAGGAGAACGCGCGGCAGGTCGAGAAGCTGAAGGCCGAGCAGATGGAGCGCCGGGCGGCGATCGAGAAGAAGCAGGTCATGGAAAAGATGGCCAATGACTTCGAACAAAGCGTAGGCCAAATTGTCGACGTCGTGGCATCCGCCGCGACCGAGCTGCAAGCCAATGCCAAAAACCTTTCCGAAATGGCCGATCAAACCAACCGGCAGTCTTCCGTAGTTGCCGCCGCAACGGAAGAAGCCTCAACCAGCGTGAGCACAGTGGCGTCGGCGACGGAAGAGCTATCCGCCTCCATTGGAGAAATCAACCGGCAGGTATCGGAATCGTCCCGCGTAGCGCAGGAGGCCGTGGATGAAGTGAAGAAAACGGACCAGACCGTGTCGACGCTATCTGAAGCGGCCGCCCAGATTGGCGACGTGGTTAAGCTCATCCAGGATATCGCCGAACAGACGAACCTGCTGGCGCTGAACGCGACAATCGAAGCCGCGCGGGCAGGCGAAGCCGGCAAGGGGTTTGCGGTCGTGGCAAGCGAGGTGAAAAACCTGGCGACCCAGACGGCGCGGGCCACGGAAGAAATATCGAAAAAGATTGTAACCGTCCAAACCGTCTCGGCCGATGCGGTAAACGCCATCCGCGCCATAGGCAACACCATTGAACATATCGGTGAAATTACGGGCGCCATCGCCAGCGCCATTCATGAGCAGACGGCAGCAACGCAGGAAATCTCGAACAACGTGCAACAGGCCTCGGCGGGCACGAACGAAGTGTCGAGCAACATTGTCAACGTAACGCACGCGGCAAGCGAATCCCGCGGCGCGGCCGATGAGGTTTTGCAGGCTTCGAATGAACTGTCAAAACAGGCCGAACGTCTTCGGAGCGAAATCAAGGCGTTTATGAGCAAGGTTCGGCAAGGATAATTCTATTCCTTCTTGCGCCGCCGCAACTCGGCCCAATAATCCAGACGGCGCTTGACTTCGCGCTCAAAACCGCGCGCGGCGGGACGATAAAAAATCTGCCTTGGCATTTCGTCGGGAAAATAATTCTGTCCCGAGAAACCTTCGGCGGTATCGTGGTCGTAGGCGTACCCTTCTCCATATCCTATCTCCTTCATAAGACGGGTCGGCGCGTTCATAATATGTTTGGGAGGCATAAGCGAGCCTTCTTGTCGGGCCGCCGCCATGGCTGCGCCCAGCGCGACATAGGCCGCATTTGATTTTGGCGCCGTCGCCAAATAAATCACGGCCTCGGCAATAGCCAGTTCGCCTTCGGGGCTGCCCATGCGCTCGTACGTTTCCCATGCCGCAAGAGCCAACGGCAGCGCCTGTGGATCGGCAAGGCCTATATCCTCGCTGGCAAAACGGGTCAGGCGGCGCGCTATATAACGCGGATCTTCGCCCCCGGCCAGCATTCGCGCCAGCCAATAAAGAGCCGCATCGCAATCGGATCCGCGCAGGGACTTATGGAGCGCGCTGATAAGGTTGAAATGGCTCTCTTGCGCCTTGTCATAGAGAGGCTGGCGGCGGTGGACAAAATCGGCCAAAGCCGCAGGATCCATCGGTTTTTCCGATTTCCTTGCAAACAGTTCCTCGGCCATCACGAGAAGATACCGGCCATCGCCATCCGCCATGGCTTTCAGGGATATTCGGGCTTCGGCTGTCAAAGGAAGCTTGCGCTTTTCCAGTTCTTCGGCACGGACCAGCATTTTTTCCAGCGCCGCATCGTCCAGCCGGTTAAGAACCAAAACCTGACACCGCGACAACAAGGCGCTATTCAGCTCAAAAGATGGATTTTCCGTCGTGGCCCCAACCAAAACAACCGTGCCGTCCTCGACATAGGGCAGCAGAACATCTTGCTGGGCGCGGTTGAAACGGTGGACTTCATCGACAAAAAGTAGCGTTCCCTGCCCCATTTCACGGCGGCTCGTGGCGGCTTCAAATATTTTGCGCAATTCCGCAACGCCCGACGCCGTGGCAGACACAGGATCAAAGTAAAGACCGACCGCATCGGCCAGCAACCGGGCGATGGTCGTCTTGCCGCAACCGGGCGGTCCCCATAAAATCATTGAGGCAAGACGCTTGGCCGCCACCATACGCCCTATCGGCGCGTCTTCTTTTAGAAGATGATCCTGTCCTTCAACTTCTTCCAGCGTTCGGGGCCTCAATCTGTCGGCCAAAGGCCGAATGACGGCTGAGTGAAAAAGCGAAGGGGATTCCTTCGTCATCGGCCAACCATAACGTTTATGATGTTCTCGCCACGCCGAATGGCGATGCGCCAGCCCCGTGACTCGCCTGCCTTCAATAAAGCTATGACGTCGCGCACCTTGGGCGTTTCAAAATCGTTGATCTTCATGACGATATCGCCGGGCTGAACCCCTACACGCGCCGCAGGCGCATCCGGAGAAAGTTTTAAAACCATAACGCCACGCTCAATCCCTCGAATGCCATATTCTTCAGTCACAGCCGGAGACAGATTAACAAGCACCGCGCCTGCCAGAGGGTTGTTTCCTTTTACGGTCGTTTCATCGCGCGGCGGGTCTTCCGGAGGCGCCATTGTTTTTATCTGCACCGTCAAACGCTTTTCTTTCCGCTGTATATCCAGAACGGCGTCCGTACCGATCGGCAACATGGCGATCCGGTAGCGAAAGGCGGCCGGATCCTCAATGGCTTTGCCATTGACGGCAATAATGACATCGCCCGCTTTCAATCCGGCTTTGTTGGCGGGGCTTGCCTTGTGTACGTCGTTGACGAGCATCCCCGACGGGCGCGCCAACCCCAAAGAAGCCGCCACGTCTCGCGTGACTTCCTGCCCATCGATTCCAAGCCATGGACGAACAACGTTTTTTTGGCCTGAATCGATGGCACTAACGACGGTTTGAACCATATTGGAAGGTATGGCGAAGCCAATGCCCATGTTGCCGCCATTCCGCGAATAAATCGCGGAATTGATTCCTGCTAGCTTGCCGTCCATTGTCACGAGCGCGCCCCCCGAATTGCCTGGGTTAATGGCGGCATCCGTCTGGATAAAATAATTCAGATCGTTGATATCCAGCGACGTGCGCGCGATGGCCGAAACGATCCCGCTCGTGACCGTCTGGCCGACACCGAACGGATTCCCGATAGCCAGAACCAAATCGCCCACCTCTATTTCATCGGAGTCCCTGAATTGAAGATGGGGAAGTTTTTCGCCTTTCGTATCAATGCGCAGCAGGGCAAGGTCCGAGCGGTCGTCCGTTGTAACAAGCGTCGCCTCAAACTCACGGCGATCGGAAAGAACAACCGTAATTTCGTCGGCGCCCGCAATCACATGGTTGCTCGTCACAATCAGGCCGTCGGGACGGATGATCACCCCAGATCCCAACGATTGCTCAAGTCTTCTTCTTGTCATGCCTTGCGGCAATGACCCGCCGAAAAAATGCTGAAAGAACGGATCGTTGAGGAATGGCGAAACGACCTTTTGCTGAACGACTTTGCGGGTATAGATATTAACGACGGCCGGCGCGGCGCGCTTTACAATTGGCGAATAGCTTAAGGCAATCTGTGTGCGTGATAACGGTACCGTTGACTCGGCCACAGCCCCGCAAGAAAACACGACAACAAACAAAACCAGAAGAGAGGACCATAACTTCTTCATCGCAAACACCTCACAACGCAGCCATTGTTAGAATAATCTGTCATAAACTATTAGTGAATAATGGCATGCCAAAGGCTGAGCTATGCTCGAAAGAAGCACTTTCACGCCCGCTGAGGAGATGCTCCAACCCTTTGGAAAGAAAGAATGATTTGAGTTTTTCTCTGACAAACCGGGCGGCTTGGTTTGTGAATCAATAACGACGAAAGGCGGAATTTGGTTGGCCCAATTGTGCGAACTTTATCGCCCTTTGCAGCGGGGGAGACATTTCTTCAGCGTCTCCCGGCAATCGGCTTTCACACCAAATAAACCGGGGGCCGGTTCCGGCCCCACATTCCGCTGTGCCGCCGCCGAATCGCCGCAACGCGAATACTCATCGTTACACGCGCGCACACATGCCTCACGATCATTTTCAATCGTCGTGACCGAACCGCTACGGCTTGTATAGGTGTCAGCCCCTGATTTTCCGGAAACACAGCCCCCTAACGCAACAGCCAAAACAATAGCACCAAAAAGAACGGAGGCTGTGGCGTTATGTGTCATGAGGAAGCCTTTCCTTTTTCCGTTTCGGGGGTATCCGTCTGTTCGGGAGGAGGACCGCTGTTTTTACCTTTGGCATCGGGGTCGCGATCGACAAATTCGACAATTGCCATCGGTGCCGCATCGCCATAACGCATGCCCGCCTTCAACACACGGGTATAACCTCCGGCGCGCTTTTGGTATCGCGCTGCCAAAACGCCAAAAAGCTTGGCCACCGTTTCACTGTCACGAAGCATGGCAAAGGCGCGGCGGCGGTTGGCGAGCCCGCCCTTTTTACCCAACGTGACGAGACGCTCGACAATGGGGCGCAAATCCTTGGCTTTTGGCAAGGTCGTGCGAATTTGCTCGTGCTTGATAAGAGCCGCCGCCATATTGGCGAACATCGCCTTACGATGAGCGGTCGTTACGCCGAGTTTACGGCCTGAATGCTTGTGACGCACGTTGACGTTCTCCTTCTATGGCTTGGCCCTGTGCTTTCGCCCCGAAGGTCGTTCTTGCAGGTACCGGTTGATCTAATCTCGCACCTGAAAGTCCTTTCCTTACAGCATGCGCTCTTTAATGGGGACTCTTGCCCCTGTTCCCAAATTAAAACGGCTCTTCCAGCTTTTTTGCCAAATCCTCAATGTTCTCCGGAGGCCAGTTCTGAATTTGCATGCCCAGATTAAGGCCCATTTGCGACAAGACCTCCTTGATTTCATTCAAGCTCTTGCGGCCGAAATTCGGCGTGCGAAGCATTTCCGATTCGGTTTTCTGCACGAGATCGCCGATATAAACGATGTTGTCATTCTTGAGACAATTTGCCGAACGCACAGACAACTCAAGCTCATCCACCTTGCGAAGCAGATTGCGATTAAAGGGCAGATCGCCAACCGCCGTTTCCTGCGTGGACACAGGCCGCGGCTCTTCAAAATTAATGAACAACTGAAGCTGATCCTGAAGAATGCGCGCGGCAACGGCCACGGCGTCTTCCGGCGAAATGGACCCGTCCGTCTCAACCGTCAGCGAAAGCTTGTCATAGTCCGTAACCTGGCCGACGCGGCTGTTTTCGACTTTATACGCGACTTTGCGCACCGGGCTGAAAAGAGCATCGACCGGAATAAGGCCGATCGGCGTGTCTTCCTTGCGCAAGGCGGCAGCGGGAATATAGCCCTTGCCCGTATCGACCGTCATTTCCATGGCAACGCGCGCGCCGCGATCCAGATTGCAAATCACCAAATCCGGATTCATGATCTCAATGTCCGCGCTGGTCTCTATCTGCCGCGCCATAACCTCGCCAGGCCCTTCAGCGCGAAGACGAATTTTGCGCGGCCCTTCGGTATGCATACGCAAGGCCAGTTCTTTCACATTCAGGATGATGTCCGTAACGTCTTCGCGCACGCCGGGAACGGAAGAGAATTCGTGAAGAACGCCATCGATTTGAATCGACGTAACCGAGGCCCCCTGTAATGACGACAACAGAATTCGGCGCAAGGCATTGCCGAGCGTCATGCCAAATCCCCGCTCCAATGGCTCAATAACGACCGTAGCCAAACGCTTGCCGTCTTCCGAAGCGTGAATTTGCTTGTTGGCCTGAATGAGCGCTTTCCAATTTTTCTGCAACACGGATCGACCTCACTGGTTCGAGAAAAAATGCGGCTTGGCCGCTTAATACATTAAACGCGGCGTTTCTTGCGCGGACGCACACCGTTATGAGGAATGGGGGTAACGTCGCGTATGGATGTGATCATAAACCCAACGGACTGTAAGGCGCGCAAGGCCGACTCGCGCCCCGAACCCGGTCCCTTGACTTCAACTTCCAGCGTGCGCACCCCATGCTCCATGGCTTTCCGGCCAGCATCTTCGGCAGCCATCTGCGCGGCGTAGGGCGTCGATTTGCGCGATCCCTTGAACCCGGCCAATCCGGCGGACGACCAGGCAATCGTATTGCCTTGCGCATCTGCGATTGTAACAACCGTATTGTTGAAGCTGGCGTTTACATGCGCAACGCCATTGACAATGTTCTTGCGTTCGCGTCGCCGCGTGCGTGTCGATGTTGTCTTTGGGCTTTTTTGATCGGTGGTTTTTGTGGCGGTGGCCATGATGCCTTTATCCTGTATTCCGTTATGACTTTTCTTCATGGATCGTTTTCGCGGGAAAGGCTGTAAAACAATCTTTGCCCGCCGGGAAAACGTCTTACTTCTTGGTCGCTATCTTCTTGCCCGCGATGGGTTTCGCCGGCCCTTTGCGCGTCCGGGCGTTTGTGTGGGTTCTTTGTCCGCGCACAGGCAATCCCTTTCGGTGACGCAGGCCGCGATAGCAGCCCAAATCCATCAAACGTTTAATGTTCATCGAAACGTCTCGGCGCAGATCGCCTTCGACTTTATAATTCTTGTCGATATCTTCGCGAATACGCAGTATTTCCGACTCGGTCAGCTGATTGACCCTTTTTTCGGCCGGAATGCCAACACGGCTGCAAATCTCGAGCGAGTTTGCCGGACCTATGCCGTAAATATAACGCAAAGCAATATGCAAGGGTTTACCAGCCGGAATGTTGACGCCTGCAATACGAGCCACGAGGTTCTCCTTCTCATTTTTATCTCCCCTTGTGAGTTAACAAAAAGACACCCGACCACTCTCTTGCGAGGTGTCGTGGCGCTTTCCATGACAGTTTCGAGTCCTCCGAACCCAAATGTTGGGTTTCGGACCATCGAAAAGACACAAACAGGGGCTCAGCCCCCCCACTTGGAGCCGAGGGGCGCAGTATAGGCAAGGCTCACAATGAGTCAAGGACAAGAGTCGGGCCGCCGCAATGTCTTTTTTTCTTTATTATCAACAAGATAACGCTGGTTCTTGTTGAATCCTTCTTGTATCTGCCTGCTGTTTCGACAAAGGCTTCCCTAAATTCGGGGTATTTATCATGCTGATGTCAAGAACATAAGGCAACTTAATCTCAAATCTGGATCCCTTATAGAGCTCGGAACTGACACGAATGCTTCCTCCAAGCTTCCTTATTTCGCGATCGACCGCTTCCATACCGACGCCCCGACCGGAAATTGTGGTCAGTATATCGCTGGTCGTAACTCCCCAGGAAAAAATTCGCTGAATGACGGTTTGGTCGTCTTCGAACCGCCATGCCCCGTTAGGATCGATTGTCGCCAGCTTCGTGCGAATGCGGGACGGATCGATGCCGTTACCGTCGTCGCCGATGACAATAAGAAGAACTTCGCCAATCCCTCCGTCGCCCGGCCTCGTATCGGTCAAAATAGTAACTTGACCGGCAGGGTCCTTGCCGCGCGCCATGCGCGTTACGGGGGATTCGATGCCGTGATCCATAATGTTCCGGCAGAAGTGGGTGAGTAAAAACAGAAATTCCTGCAAAGGCTGGGTCAAGACGCGCGGATTTGTTCCTTCAAAACAAACGGGCTTGATCTGCTTGTCCATAACGCCGGCCAGCTCCTGAAGCTCCCGCTCGAAGGAACGGAAACAATCGCGAATGGGAACGGCGGCGATGGAGCGAAGATACGATTGAATCAAGGCCGGATCGGCACGCTTTTTTTGCATCTCAAGGGCGAACTCGTACAGGTCGGCTTCCTCAATCTCCCTGACATTCCCCCGCCATTCATGGTCATTGCCCGTTAAATGGTTAACTTCGCCGGTCACGACAGCCAGGGCTTCGGCAATTTTCTGACGGCCTTGCACGAGTTCGCGCCTGAATATGGCGTCGTCGGTGACGCCGGGGCCGCGTAAATCGTTTTCAACGCCGTGAATAACCTCGCCCAACTCCAGCAGGTTAAACTGTTTAACGCTGGCTTTAAGGGTATGCAGCTGCCGCAAGAGCGGCGCGCTGTCGTTCAGGGTCAGGGACGGGGAATTTGTCGCTTCCAGAAAACCGCTTAGATGGGCCAGCGTCGCGTGAAATTTATTTCGCTCCTTGAAAATACGGCAAATCATCTCGGCATAATTTTGCTGATGCCTGGCTGCTTCACGCGCCGCGAATTCTTCCGTCTGGTCGGTGGCGATCACGACAACGCTCATTAACGAACCGTCGCGGCGGAGAATGGGACGGTAAACAAGGCTGATACGCCGCTTTTGGCTGTGGGCGAAATATTGGGGTAAAAATTTGATAACGTCTTCAAAACCCAGGGCATGATCGGGCTGAAACAGGATCTCAAACCAATCCTTAAAGTCCGCCCGCTGATCCTCCGGCACAAGAAGCACATCGGCGATATATTTGCCCGCCGGTACCGTCTCCAGCAAATCCAGACAAGCTTGCGAATAGACGTTGCCGCAAATTCCATGACTGTCGAAAACCAGAAAGCCCTGTCCAAGGCTGTTGACCAAAACCTCCGTCAACCGTGATTGATCGGTCACATGCTGGTGGACCCGGTAATTGAGAAAATAAAGACCCCCGATACCCACAAAGGAGGCCAATATCATGACCGAAAACGGAATAGGATGCTTTACCGGGGCCATATCAAAAACGGGAAGAGCCACGGCAATAAGCAGCATGACGACAATGGCCGTCATTCCGGCCAACGACGTGTGCACAATATCGACGTGGCGCACAGCTTCCGTAAGGACAGCTTCGCTTGCTACGTGCTCCTGGAGCGGGACCTCAGAACTTGATGGATCGTAGGACATGGGCGCCCGCTTCCATCGCGTTAATTCTGGTTGTTGTCGTTCTGGGCGTAGAGGGCAATGTGCACCTGAAACAGCTGTCCCTCAAGATAGAACGGTATGATCATATACTTTCCCCGGTGGAACTGGCTGACAAAGTGGCCGCGGCCGGTGACGACGCTGGGTATGCCCAGTTTCAAGCCATACCCTCTTTTGTTAAGCTCGGTCTTGATCTGGCCGAAAATCATGTTCGTAATTTCGCCAACCGCGTCGACGGTCATTTCGTGGGTCACGGAAATCGAATGCCCGACAATCTGGGGAAGAATGTCCCGGACGGTCTCGAACGTAAGACAGATGGTCAGCGTGCCCTCCAGCTGCTGCTGCACCATCCCGATGACGCCCGACACATCGCCCACCAGCGACACCATGCCTTCCCCGACCTCATACTCACCGGGCGTAACATTGACCGCAAAGGTATTTTGCATGGCATTGCATACAGCGGATGTAATTTCTTTCGAGAGCTGCTCGTCCAAATTCAGGTGTTGAACCGCCTGCGGCATCCCTGACCTCCTTTTATTAAACAATTACCGGCGCGCCCGTCCTTCGCACAGGCGCATCGGGATCGGAACATATTGTCACGCGCATTCCCCCTCACCGGGGCGTTAAGAACGCACAGTCTCTTCGGATCGTTGACGTTTTCGTTTAATCCATTCATAGATTTCAAACAGCTTTTTACTGAGATCGCCCGGCGAAACAGGTTTGATGATGTAGGAAGTGGCGCCAGCCTTGATCGCTTTCATAATGTTTTGCTGTTCGGATTCGGCCGTCAACATGACAAAAGCCGTGTCGGCATATTCGGGCCGCGTCCGGAAATAGTTCAGCACCTCAATCCCCGATACGGTAGGCATGTTCCAGTCCAAAAAAACAATATCGTAGGCCTGTTTGGCCTCTTTGGCTTTTTGAATGAGATCGATCGCTTCGTTGCCGTCGGCTGCCGTCTGAATATTGGTGATCTTGGCTTCCTGCAACGTATTACGGACAAACTGCCTGACCAGAAAATGGTCGTCGGCAATCAGGATTTTAAGTTGCGCCAATTGACTCACGTTACGTCTCCCTTCAGATGCTCCGCTAGTAGTCGAAAGACATCTCCCTTGCACACGAAGCGATTTTCTTTTTTGCCAGATCCCAACCCGCTCTTGCGGCCTTTTCGTCTCACCTGGGCGGCAAACGTCTAGCCTCGAATCGCTTCCGGAACCCTTTGAACCGTAAGGGCAAACTCAAACTTACCCTATCGCACAAAAGTCTTGCCGTAAGGTTAAGACACCTTTCAATCCTCGGGAAAACTGAGCGATGGATAGAAAAGACCAAGCTTCGGAAAAGGCTTGGCTTTCAAGGGTAAAGCCTTGTTTGGATACAGCCTGGCCTTTTGCAGGACAGGTTTGTTTTCAGGCAACGCCCAGCGCCTTTTCAAGTGCTTTGAAGACGTCGGGCATGGACGCCATGCCATCGACCGCTTTCAGCACGTTGCGCGCTTTATAATAGGGGAGAATGGGCGCGGTTTGTTCCTTGAAAGCCTTAAGCCGGGCCTTCATCGTTTCGGCGTTGTCGTCGGCGCGGCGGGTGAATTCCCGGCTGCCGCATTTCTCGCATATGCCGGTTTTTTGGGTCGGCTTGAACGTGTCGTGATAGCCCTCTCCGCATTTGGAGCAGGTGAATCGCCCCGCGATGCGCGCGACGAGTTTGGCCTCGTCCACCTCAAGTTCGATAACCGCGTCGAGGCTCTTATGCTTTTCGGCGAGCATTCTGTCGAGCGCCTCGGCCTGGGGCACTGTGCGCGGAAAGCCGTCCAGAATAAATCCCCTGGAGCAATCCGGCTGTCCGATGCGTGCCTCGATCATTTTGACAATAAGTTCGTCGGGCACAAGCTCGCCCGCGTCCATGATTTTTTTAGCCTCCTGGCCCAGCGGCTCGCCTCGTTTGATCGCCGCGCGCAACATGTCGCCGGTCGAAAGCTGAACCATGCCGTATTTTTCTTCGAGCTGTCGGGCCTGCGTTCCCTTACCGGCCCCGGGCGCGCCGAGAAGAATGATATTCATGGACGTTATCTCCCCGGCAATCAGTTGCCGCGCAATCTTGATTTCTTGATCAGTCCTTCGTACTGGTGCGCGATCAAGTGCGACTGGAGGCGGGAGATCGTGTCGATCGTCACACTCACGACGATGAGCAGCGAGGTGCCGCCGAGATAAAACGGGATCTGCGGCGCCTGCTTCATCAGGTATTCCGGCAACAAACAGACCACGACCAGATATAGGGCCCCTATCACCGTCAGGCGGGTCAAAACGAAATCGAAGTAATCCGCCGTGTTCTTGCCGGGCCGTATGCCGGGCACAAAACCGCCGTACTTTTTTAGATTGTCCGCCGTCTCGACGGGATTGAAAACCACCGCCGTATAGAAGAAGGCAAAGAAGGTAATCAGCGCCGCATAAAGCAACATAAACAATGGCTTGCCATGCCCCAACTCCACGACCAGATCCGCGAAAAAACCGCCTTTTTGCTGCACGTCGGTGAAGCTGGCCAACGTCAGCGGAAACAACAAAAGCGAGCTTGCGAAAATCGGCGGAATGACGCCGGACGTGTTCAGCTTGAGCGGCAGATGCGAAGCCTCGCCGCCGAAAACCTTGTTGCCGACTTGCCGCTTCGGATAGTTGACGAGGATGCGACGCTGGGCCCGTTCGAAGAAAACGCATGCCGCCAGAACGCCGACGACCAAACACACAAGGAACAACACGAACCACGGCGACAGCGCGCCCGTGCGTCCGAGTTCCAGTGTTTGCGCGATCGAATGCAACAGGTTGGCGACGATACCGGAATAGATGATCAGCGACGTGCCGTTGCCGATGCCGCGCGCGGTGATTTGTTCACCCAGCCACATCAGGAACACGGTGCCGCCCGTAAGCGTCACCACGGTGCTGAAACGGAAAAAGACGCCGGGCATAATGACCGCCGATCCCGCCGAGCCCATCATGTTTTCAAGACCCACGGCCAACCCGTAGGATTGAACGATGGCGAAAACAACCGTGAGATAGCGCGAATACTGATTGAGGCGAACCTGACCCGATTGGCCTTCTTTTTTGAGGGCTTCAAAGGGAGGATAAATTGCCGAGAGCAATTGAACGATAATCGAGGCCGTGATGTAGGGCATGACGCCCAGCGCGAAAACCGTCATGCGTTGCAGGGCGCCGCCCGCGAACATGTCGAACATACCCAGGATGCCGCCGCCGTGCTGCTTGAAAAGCTCGCCCAACATGACGGGATCGATGCCGGGAACGGGGATATAGGTGCCCAGACGATAGATGATAAGCGCCCCAAGCGTGAACCAGATGCGACTTTTAAGCTCCGTGGCCTTGCTGAAGGCGGACAGATTGATGCTGGCGGCAAGCGTTTCTGCGGGTGAGGCCATGTCGGGATTCTCGTGGGGATCGGGGTTAAAGTCAGGGATGATATAGGGTATGCAGGCCCGGAAAACAAGGTTTGGCGCGATAATTTCGCTACTTAGCAACCGTTTGGAAGCCCGCTCAAGGCGGTTTTGCGCCGCATTTAGACGGCGTTAGCGCACCGTTGAAGCACCGCTGGCGCACCGTTGGCGCACCGTTGAGGCACCGTTGGCGCACCGTTAGGGTGTCTTAATATTATTTTTTTATCTTATGAATTTTTTCCTAGACTGTCTCCGGGCCTTCGTGTATACATGGACGCGGGCCGGGACGAAGCGGCGACGAAAGAGAGGCTTTATGAGCAACACCGCAGCAAAGGGAGGCATGATGTCGCCCCTCCATACGTTCGAGAGCCGCTCGTTTCTTCTCCATCTTCAGCCACAGACCATCCGCCGCCATCTCCGCGCCGTTCTTCTTGAGCTGCTGTACGACCAGGGTTGCGAAAACAAGATCCGTCTTGAAGCTGCAAAACTTCTTTTCGATATTGTGGGCAAGCGCAAGAGTGAAACGCGGCCGTTAGCCAAGAAAACGGCGAAGGAAGAGGATTTTTGCGACGACGAAGAGCATGAGGAGCGGGTCAAGGAAATTCAGGCGCTGTTAAGCAAGTTTTCGGAAGCAAAACAAGCCGGCGCATGGCGTCCGGCGTCCGGCGGCGAGCCGCCTTTTGAGGTCACGCAGGCTCAGGACCCGCCCTGCGGCCATATTGATCCGGTGGGTTAGGGGTTAGGGGTTCGTGAACAGGTGCAATCTTCAACGTCCTTCCGGGGCAAGACTGGGCGAAGCGAAGGCGAGAGCATGGAATCCGGTGGAAGAACGTGTAAGAGCTTTCTGGGGGAAAGGATAACTGGATTCCGGCTCGCACGGCGCGGCAAAGCCGCGCCGTTTGGCCGGGATGACGAATTATTCTTGATCCCTGAATGCTGAATGCTGACTTGGGAAATTAGGCCGCTTTGGGCTCTTTGGCTTTTGCGATGACGGTGACTTTGCCGCCCGCTTTTTCGACGGCGGCGATGGCGGAAGCGGACGCGCCGGAGACCGTCAATTCAACTTTCGCCTTGATCGCGCCCTTGCCCAACAGACGAACGCCGTCCTTCGCGCGGGACGCAACCCCGGCTTTCATCAGCATGTCTTCCGTAAGCGGCTTTTTGACGTCCAGACGGCCGTCGTCGATGGCTTTTTGCAGACGGTCCAAATTCACCTCGGCATGGTCCTTTGGGAAAACGGTTTTGAAGCCGCGCTTCGGCAAACGGCGGTGCAGGGGCATCTGGCCGCCTTCGAAACCGCGAATGGAAACGCCCGTGCGCGCCTTTTGGCCCTTGACGCCGCGTCCGCAGGTCTTGCCCTTGCCGGAGCCAATGCCGCGTCCAAGAGCTTTCGATTTCTTCCGCGCGCCCGGATTGTCGCGCATGTCGTTGAGTTTCATTTTTATTCCCCTTCAACCTTCACCAGATGCCTTACTTTGCGGATCATGCCGCGAACGGCGGCCGTGTCTTCAAGCACGCGCCGCGCACGGGGCTTGCCGAGACCGAGGCCTTTCAACGTTTCGCGCATGCCCGGTTTGACGCACGTCACGCTGCCGGTTTGAATGACGGCGATCGTTTTTCCCGCCGGTTTTTTCATAGTCGTTTTCGTAGCCATATCTGCCCTCTTTTTCCCTTTGCGTCGTGCCCGACTTCGCGGGACTTCCTTTTGATTTAAGATGGACCCCCGCCTGCGCGGGGGTGACGCTATAAATTCATGCTTCCTTCGCGGCTTCGGTGTGCTCCACCTGTTTACGGCCCAGAATGTCGCTGACTTTCTTGCCGCGGCGCATCGCCACCGAACGGGGGCTTGCCACCTGATCCAGCGCCGCGAACGTCGCCTTGATCATGTTGTGCGGATTCGACGTTCCGACCGACTTTGCCACCACGTCCTGAATGCCCAGAGCCTCGAACACGGCGCGCATCGGGCCGCCCGCGATAATGCCGGTACCGGCAGGCGCCGCGCGCAGGACCACGCGGCCCGCGCCATAGGTTCCCCTGACGTCGTGGTGCAGCGTACGGCCTTCGCGCAGCGGAATGCGGCGCATTTTGCGCTTCGCGGCGTCCGTCGCCTTTTTGATCGCTTCCGGCACTTCGCGCGCCTTGCCCGTGCCGATCCCGACGCGGCCCTTGCCGTCGCCGATCACCACAAGCGCCGCCATGGCAAAGCGCTTGCCCCCCTTGACCACCTTGGCCACGCGGTTGATGCCAACCAGCTTTTCGATCAGATCGCTGCCTTCGCGGTCTTCCCTGTTCTCATCGGACTTTTTCGGCTTCGCCATACCAGGTTCACTCCTTCAATTTAAAACTCGAGACCGGCTTCGCGCGCCGCCTCAGCCAACGCCTTGACCCTCCCGTGAAAAACATAACCGCCCCGGTCGAAAACGACTTTCGTGACGCCCGCTTTTCTGGCCCGTTCCGCCACAAGCTTGCCGACCGCCGTGGCGGCATCCTTGTTCGCGCCGGTTTTCAGGGCTTTCTTCAAATCCTTTTCCAGACTCGACGCCATGGCCAGCGTTTTTCCGGCCGCGTCGTCGACAATCTGGGCATAAATATGCGCGCCCGAACGGCGCACCGTGAGCCGGACGCGTCCTTTGGATTTGCGCTTGATCTGATAGCGCGTGCGCCGTTTGCGGCGTTCATTCAGTTCTTTTGCGGTTAGCATCTGTATTTCCTTCTATTACGCTACCTTCGGCGTCGTTTTATAAACTTGACCCGAACCCTTCGCTACTGGCTCACTGCGAGGAAGAGGTTCAATTTTTCCAGCCTCCTCCAACTCGAGAATGCCGTCTAAACTCATTGTGTTGCTCAGCACCAAAAGAGTGAGCGGGCTCAACCTGATCTTTTCTTTCGTGTCACCCACCCTCATTACTTCTTCTTACCCTCTTTCCTACGTATACGTTCGCCCGCGTACTTGATGCCTTTGCCTTTGTACGGCTCCGGTTTCTTCAAAGACCGGATTTCCGCCGCGACTTGCCCCACCTTTTGCCGGTCATGACCGGCGATGGAAATCAAGGTCGGTTTTTCGGCCTTGATCGCGATCCCCTCGGGAATGTGGTACTTGACTTCATGGCTGAAGCCGAGCTGAAGCAGTAGGTCCTTGCCCTGAACGGCGGCGCGGAAACCGACGCCTTCGATCTCAAGCGTTTGCTTAAAACCTTCAGCTACCCCTTTGACCATATTGTTAATATTGTTCCGGGCCGTGCCCCACATCATGCGGGCGCGCTGGGTCTTTTCGCGCGGCGCGACGGCGACCTTGCCGCCATCGACCTTGACCTCGACCTCAGGCGGAAGCGTCAGGCTGAGCGTGCCCAGCCTGCCCTTTACGGACACGGTCTGGCCCTTGACCTCGGCGTTAACGCCCTGGGGAAGAGCGACCGGATGTTTACCTACGCGTGACATGACAATTCCTCATAAAACTTATCAGAATACCCGGCACAAGACTTCGCCGCCGACGTTTTGCGCGCGCGCTTCGTTGTCCGAAAGCACGCCGCGCGGCGTCGACAGGATCGAAATGCCAAGACCGTTGAACACGCGGCCAAAATCCTTGATGCCCGCGTACACGCGGCGGCCCGGCGTCGAGACACGGTCGATCTTGCGGATCACCCCTATCCCGTCATGGTATTTCAGCTCGATCTGAAGCATGGGCTGTTTTTTGCCCTGTTGCACTTCCGTGAAGCCGCGGATGTAGCCTTCACGCTGTAAAACGTCCAGAACGCGCTTGCGGAATGCCGACGACGGGCAATCGACAACGGCCATATTGGTCATCTGGCCGTTGCGTATCCGTGTCAGCATATCGCCAATGGGGTCGGTGAGTGACATTCGGCAATCCTCCCTTACCAGCTCGACTTGATGATGCCCGGGACCTGGCCCGACGCGGCCAGTTCGCGAAGCGCAATGCGCGACAGTTTGAATTTGCGGTAATAACCGCGCGGCCGCCCGCTCAGCGCGCAGCGGTTGCGGATGCGCACCTTGCTTGAATTGCGCGGCATCCTGGCCAGCTTCATCACGGCGGCGAAGCGGTCTTCCATCGCCGTTTCCTTGTTCATGACGAGCGCCTTCAGCTTTTTGCGCGAAGCTTCCTTTTGCTTCGCCATGCGCTTGCGGCGGTTGTTTTTTTCAATCATCGACTTTTTGGCCATTGGTCTTTGTCTCCCTAGCCCTGAAACGGCATGTTAAAACCGCGCAACAGCTCTCGCGCTTCGTTATCGGTGCGCGCCGTTGTGCAAATGATGATGTCCATGCCCCGGATCTCGTCGATTTTGTCGTAATCGATTTCCGGAAACACGATTTGTTCCTTAAGGCCGAACGCATAGTTGCCGCGTCCGTCGAAGCTTTTCGGCGACACGCCGCGAAAGTCGCGGACCCGGGGCAGCGCCACGTTGATCAGGCGGTCGAGAAACTCGTACATACGCTCGCGGCGCAGCGTCACCTTGCAGCCGATGCCCAGCCCGCCGCGCAGCTTGAAGGTCGCGATGGCCTTGCGGGCCCTGGTGATGACCGGTTTTTGCCCGGCGATCAGCGCAAGCTGTTCCGCCGCGTTTTTCGTCTTTTTGCTGTCGTTCGTCGCTTCGCCGACGCCCATGTTGATGACGATTTTGTCCAGCTTCGGCGCCTGCAGGCGGTTCTTGTAGCCGAATTTCTTCATCAGCGCGGGCAGCAAAACCTCGCGGTATTGAACCTCGAGACGCGGAACGTATTTCTCTTTCGCTTTGGCCGTCATGGCTCTCTCTTCCTCTACTCAATCACTTCGCCGGAACGCCTGGCAAAACGCACCTTGCGATCCTTGATCGTTTTAAACCCGATGCGCGTCGCCTTGTTGTCTTTCGGATCGACCAGCGCGACGTTCGAGGCGTGGATCGGCGCCTCAATCTGCCGGCGGCCGCCCTGCGGATCGGCTTGCGAGGGCTTCATGTGCCGCATCACGCGGTTGATGCCGACCACAAGCACCTTATTGTCCTTCGGGAACACGGCCCTGACCATGCCGGTTTTGCCCTTGTCCTTGCCCGCGATCACGATCACGGTATCGTTCTTTTTGATTTTCATTTTGACCGCCATCACAGCACCTCTTCCGCCAAAGAGATGATTTTCATGAAGCCGAGATTGCGCAGCTCGCGCGTCACCGGCCCAAAGATGCGGGTGCCGACGGGCTCCTTGTCCTTGTTGATCAGCACCGCCGCGTTCGTGTCGAAGCGGATCAGGGTGCCGTCGTCGCGCTTGAGCCCGAATTTCTGGCGCACGATCACGGCCTTGTGCACGTCGCCCTTCTTCACGCAGCCGCGCGGAATGGCGTCGCGGATAGACACGACGATGATGTCGCCGATTCCGGCCGTCTTGCGCTTCGAGCCGCCAAGCACCTTGACGCACATCACCTGCTTTGCGCCGCTGTTGTCCGCCACATCGAGGACGGTTTGCATTTGGATCATTGCGTTACCCTTACCCTTTAACCAGCTTCACCTGTCTGCCGTACCCGTTGCCGTTCATCGGACCGCGATCGGCGGGAGGTTCAACCCCCTCGAACCCGACGCGCGCTGTAACGCCGTCGATTTTCTTAATGATACGCCTGATGCCCTGAAGCGTTTTGTTGAGCCCTTCAGGATCCGGCGGCAAAAAAACAAACGAGGAATTTTTAAATGTCGCCATTTTCAATCCAGCTTCCTCAAAGGCTTTCATAAGGCACGGCGCATGGCCGGGCTGATGGTCGACTAAATCGATGGATGCGAATTTATACATTTTTTATGCTTCCTTTTTCGCTTGGCTGTCATCTTCCATGACCATCCAGCGCTTGCGCTTGCTGATGGGACGGCATTCGATAATCGAGACGGCGTCGCCGGTCTTCAGCCGGTTCTGCTCGTCATGCGCCGCGTACTTTTTCGAACGGCGAATGTACTTCTTGTAAATAGGGTGCATAACGCGGCGCTCCACAAGGACCGTGACCGTTTTGTCACCCTTGTCGCTCACCACCGTACCCGTTAACACACGACGCGGCATTTTCGTTCCCTTTCGTTCCTAAGCCTTTTTTCTTTCACGTTCGCCCATCACCGCCGTGATTCTGGCGATTTCCTTGCGCACCGCCGTCACCCGCGCAGTGTTCGCGAGCTGCCCGGTCGCTTTCTGAAAGCGCAGGTTAAATTGCTCCTTGCGAAGCTCCATCAGGCGCGTCTCAAGCTCCTTGTCCGTTTTCATTCGTACATCTGCGGTCTTAACCGTGTTCTTTCCCATTGTCCGTCCCTTTTAACCCCTCCCCGAAATCGCGTTGCGCTTTCGACCCTCCCGCAAGGGGAGGGTGATTTTTTCCTATCCCCGATACCTGTCTTCTGCCTTCTGTCCTCTGCTACGCCGCATTGCGCTGAATAAATTTCGTCTTGATCGGCAATTTCGCCGCCGCGAGCCCGAAAGCTTCTTTCGCCACGGCTTGCGGCACGCCGTCCAGTTCGAACATGATGCGACCCGCATGCACGCGGCACGCCCAGAACTCCGGCGAGCCTTTGCCCGAGCCCATGCGGACCTCGGCCGGCTTGCGCGACACGGGAACGTCCGGGAACACGAGTATCCACAGGCGTCCCTGGCGCTTGATCGCGCGGGTGATCGCGCGGCGCGCAGCTTCGATCTGGCGCGCGGTGACGCGCTCGGGCTCCAACGCTTTCAGGCCAAAAGCGCCGTAGCTCAGACGCGTCCCGCCCTTGGCCTTGCCGTGGATGCGGCCTTTGTGCGCCTTGCGGTATTTCGTTCTCTTCGGTTGCAACATCTTCTTTTCCTACTAATGACTAGCTTCTGACCGGCGCGCCTTCAAGCGCCTTCTTTTCCTGGGCCATCGGATCGTGATCGAGGATTTCGCCCTTGAAGATCCAGACCTTGACGCCGCAGGTTCCCATCGTGGTAAACGCCGTCGCCACGCCGTAATCGACGTCGGCGCGCAACGTGTGCAACGGCACGCGGCCTTCGCGGTACCATTCCATGCGCGCGATTTCCGCGCCGCCCAGACGGCCGCTGCAATTGATGCGAATGCCCAGAGCCCCGAGGCGCATGGCCGATTGCACCGCGCGCTTCATGGCGCGGCGGAACGCCACCCGGCGTTCCAGCTGGTTGGCGATGTTTTCGGCCACCAGTTTCGCGTCGATTTCCGGCTTGCGGATTTCGACGATGTTCAGGCTCACTTCCGAGCTGGTCATCTTCGTCAGATCGGCGCGGAGCTTTTCGATATCGGCGCCTTTCTTGCCGATCACGACGCCCGGACGCGCCGAGTGAATGGTGACGCGCGCCTTGCCCGTCGGGCGTTCGACGATGATTTTGGCCACGCCCGCCTGCTGGCCCAGCTTTTTGGACAGATATTGGCGGATCTTCATGTCCTCGTGCAAAAGGTCGCCATAGCCCTTTGCGGCGTACCAGCGGCTGTCCCACGTCCGGTTGACGCCAAGACGCATGCCTATCGGATTGCTTTTCTGCCCCATGCTTTATGCCTCCGCGTCGGCTTTCGCCGCGCCTTTCGTAGCTGTTTTCTTCGTTGAACTTTTGGCCCCGGGAGCCTTCTTTGCCGTTCCTTTGGCTTTCGGCGTATTCCCGGTTTCCGGTTTCGCCGGTTGAGCCTTTTCCTTCTTGTCTTCGCGCTCGCGCACGACGATCGTAAGATTGCTGTACGGCTTTTCGATGCCCGAGCTCTTGCCGCGCCCGCGGGCGTGAAAGCGCTTCATCACGAAGCTCCGCCCCACCCACGCTTCGGCGACATAAAGCTTGTCGACGTCCAGCGCGTGGTTGTTTTCCGCGTTCGCCACGGCGGACTGGAGGACCTTTTTCACGTCCTGCGCGATGCGGCGCTTTTCGAACGCCAGCTGCGTCAGGGCCGCCGCCGCGTTCTTGCCGCGAATGCTCGCCGCCACGAGGTTCAGCTTGCGCGCGCCCGAGCGGATGGCCGCTCCCCGCGCCACAGCGGCGTCCTTCGGCAACCTTCTTTCAGACTTTGGCTTTCCCATAACCTGCGTTCTCCTTAACCTTTGCCCGCACCGGCGGCTTTTTCGGCTTTCTTGTCGGCCGTCGTGTGGCCCTTGAAAATGCGCGTCGGCGCGAACTCGCCGAACTTGTGGCCGATCATGTTCTCGGTCACCGAAACCGGCAGGAACTTGTTGCCGTTGTACACGCCGAACGTCAGGCCGACGAACTGCGGCAGAATGGTCGACCGGCGCGACCACGTCTTGATGATGTCGTGGCGGCCCGAAGCGCGCGCCTTTTCCGCCTTCTTCAGCAGATATCCGTCGACAAACGGACCTTTCCAGACCGAACGTGTCATGTTTTTTCCTCGCTATGCCTTCTGCCTGTCGCGGCGCTTGTTGGCGCGGCGAACGATGAAATGATTGGTGCGTTTGTTGTTGCGCGTCTTGGCGCCCTTGGTGCCCTTGCCCCACGGTGTGACCGGATGGCGACCGCCCGAGGAACGGCCTTCGCCGCCGCCGTGCGGATGATCGATCGGGTTCATGGCGACGCCGCGCACGGACGGCCTGACGCCCATCCAGCGCTTGCGTCCCGCCTTGCCGAGCTTGACGTTCAAATGGTCCGCGTTCGACACGGCGCCGATAGAGGCCATGCACTCCTGCGGCACAAGCCGTATTTCGCCCGAGCTGAGCTTGAGCAGCGCGTGGCCGGAGTCGCGGCCCACAATCTGCACGTATGTGCCGGCGGAACGGGCCATCTGGCCGCCTTTGCCGGGGCGCATTTCGACGTTGTGAACGATGGTGCCTACCGGGATGTTTTTCAGCGGCATCGCGTTGCCGGGCTTCACGTCCACCTTTTCGCCCGCGACGACCTTGTCGCCCTTTTGCAGGCGCTGCGGCGCAAGGATGTAGGCTTGCGCGCCGTCTGTGTACGCGATCAGGGCGATATACGCCGTGCGGTTGGGATCGTATTCCAGCCGTTCGACGGTCGCCGTCACGCCGAACTTGCGGCGCTTGAAATCGACCATGCGATAGCGCTTCGCATGCCCGCCGCCGATATGACGCGTGGTGATGCGGCCATGATTGTTTCGGCCGCCCGTCTTGCGCAGACCTTCGGTCAGCGTTTTGACCGGCTTGCCCTTCCAGAGTTCCGAGCGGTCGGTGCGGACGACCTGCCGGAGGCCGGGGGTTACGGGTTTATATGTCTTTAATGCCATGGTCTTCTTCCCTAAACCTTAAATGCCTGTCGTTACGTCGATCTTGTTGCCTTCGGCCAGCGTCACCACCGCGAGCTTGACGTCGTCGCGCTTTCCCGCGCGCCCGCGAAAACGTTTGACCTTTCCCTTGCGGTTGAGCGTGTTGACGGCTTTCACCTTCACCTTGAACAACGCCTCCACCGCCGTCTTGATGACGGGCTTTGTGGCCGTCCGCGCCACGCGGAACGTCACCTGATTGAAACCGGAATTGTTCGTCGCCTTTTCCGTGATGACGGGCGCGAGGATCACCTGATAGTGCTCCGGCAGCAGTTTCGTTTCGGCGCCTTTTTCCGTCTTGCTCATTTCAGCCTCTCTTGCAGCTGCTCGACCGCGTTTTTGGTCAGAACCAGTACGTCGCGGCGCAGGATGTCGTACACGTTGGCGCCCTGCTCCGGCAGCACGTCGATCTCCGGAATGTTGCGCGCGGCTTTGGCGAAGTTGGGATCGAGGTTCGCGCCGTCGATGATGAGCGCCGAAACCAGACCCATTTTTTCCAGCTTTTGAGCCAAAATCCTGGTCTTGTGATCCTTGACTTTCGCTTCGTCGAGCACGATCAGCTTGCCGTCCTTTTGTTTCGAGGACAGCGCCATACATAGCGCCGTCTGGCGAACCTTCTTGGGCAGCGCGTGTTCGTGGCTGCGCACGACCGGCCCGAAGATTACCGCGCCCTTTCGGAACTGCGGCGAGCGCAGACTGCCTTGGCGCGCATGGCCGGTGCCCTTTTGGGCCCATGGTTTTTTCGTCGTGCCGCTGATCTGGCTGATGCCTTTCGTCGCATGCGTCCCGGCGCGCGCCTTGGCCCGCTGCCAGTTGACGACGCGCGTCAGGATGTCGCGGCGCGGCTTGAGCGCGAAAATCGCGTCAAGCAAATCGATCATGCCGACGTCCTTGTTTTCGAGGTTTTTAACGGTTGTTTTCATTTTCTCATCCTCAAACGGCTTGCTCGCTTGTCGCTTCCGGCGCCTTCGCCTTCACCCCCGCCGGCAACGGAATATCTTTCGGCGTCTTGCGCTTCACCGCGTCGCGGATCTGCACATAAGCGCCCTTGGCGCCCGGCACGGCGCCCTCAACCAAAATCAGATCCTGTTCGGCATCGACCGCGACAACTTGCAGGTTCAGCGTCGTCACGCGGCGGTCGCCCATATGGCCCGCCATCTTCTTGCCCTTGAACACCTTGCCGGGATCCTGACGTTGACCGGTCGAACCGGCGCTGCGGTGCGTAATCGACACGCCGTGCGAGGCGCGCAAACCACGGAAATTGTAACGCTTCATGACGCCCGCGAAGCCCTTGCCGATGCTCGTCGCCGTAACGTCGACGAACTGGCCCGGCAAGAAGTGCGCCACCGAAAGTTCCGCGCCGATTTCCAGAAGTGCAGCGTCGCTCACGCGGAATTCGGCCATTTTTTTCTTCGGCTCAATCTTCGATTTGGCAAAATGACCGCGCATAGCCTGCGACACATTCTTGACCTTCGCCTTGCCCACGCCAAGCTGCACGGCCACATAGCCGTCTTTTTCTTTCGTGCGGACGCCCGTCACCTGGCACTGATCCAATTTCAGCACCGTTACCGGCACATGCTGTCCCGCCTCGTTAAATACGCGGGTCATGCCGAGCTTGGTGGCAAGAAGTCCGGTGCGTTTGGCCGCTGTTGGTTTCGTCATGGTCGTTATCCTTAAACTCTAATCTCTACATCGACGCCGGCCGCCAGATCGATTTTCGACAGCGCGTCGATGGTTTGCGGCGTCGGCTCCAAAATATCCAGCAAGCGGCGGTGCGTGCGAACCTCAAACTGATCGCGCGACTTCTTATCCACGTGCGGGCCACGGTTGACCGTGAACTGCTCTCGCCATGTGGGCAGCGGAATGGGTCCGCGCACCCGCGCGCCCGTGCGCTTGGCCGTGCTGATGATCTCGCTCACCGACTGATCGAGCATCCGGTGATCAAACGCCTTGAGGCGTATGCGTATCGTTTGCGTGTCCATTCTTTACTCCAAAGCAACTTCATCTGGATCCCGGCTTTCGCCGGGATGACGCTAGAGGAGAGACCGGTTCCCCAGCCCCTAACCCCTAGCCCCTGATTCCTTACTCTATAATCTTCTCCACCACGCCGGCGCCGACGGTGCGCCCGCCTTCGCGAATGGCGAAGCGCAAGCCCTCATCCATGGCAATGGGGACGATCAACTTCACTTCCATCGAGATGTTGTCGCCGGGCATCACCATTTCCGTGCCTTGCGGCAGAACTACTTCGCCGGTCACGTCCGTCGTGCGGAAGTAGAACTGCGGGCGATAGTTGGCGAAAAACGGCGTGTGACGGCCGCCTTCGTCCTTGGTGAGGATGTAGCACTTGGCCTTGAACTTCGTGTGCGGCGTGATGGTGCCGGGCTTCGCCAGAACCTGGCCGCGCTCGACTTCCTCGCGCTTTGTGCCGCGGAGCAGCGCGCCGATGTTGTCGCCGGCTTCGCCCTGATCCAGCAGCTTGCGGAACATTTCGACGCCCGTCACGACCGTCTTCGTCGTGGGACGCAGGCCGACAATTTCGACTTCCTCGTTGACCTTGATGACGCCGCGCTCGACACGGCCCGTGACGACGGTGCCACGGCCGGAAATCGAGAACACGTCTTCGATCGGCATCAGGAACGGCTTGTCCTTCGGACGGTCCGGCTGCGGGACGAAAGCGTCAACGGCTTCCATCAGCTTGAGGATCGACTTTTCGCCCATTTCCGGATCCTTGTCCTCGAGCGCCACCAGCGCCGAGCCGCGGATGATCGGCGTCTTGTCGCCGGGGAACTGGTACTTCGTCAGCAGGTCGCGGATTTCCATTTCGACCAGATCGGCCAACTCGGGATCGGCCATGTCCATCTTGTTCATGTAGACGACGATGGCGGGCACGCCGACTTGTCGGGCGAGCAGGATGTGTTCGCGCGTTTGCGGCATCGGGCCGTCGGCGGCGGACACGACCAGGATCGCGCCGTCCATCTGGGCCGCGCCCGTGATCATGTTCTTCACGTAGTCCGCGTGGCCGGGGCAGTCGACGTGCGCGTAGTGGCGCTTCGCCGTTTCGTATTCGACGTGCGCCGTCGAGATCGTGATGCCGCGAGCCTTTTCTTCCGGGGCCTTGTCGATTTGATCATAGGCCGTAAACGTGGCGCCGCCCGTCTTGGCCAGTATTTTCGTAATCGCTGCCGTTAGCGTGGTCTTGCCATGGTCGACGTGACCGATGGTGCCGACGTTGCAGTGCGGCTTTGTACGTTCAAATTTTGCCTTCGCCATGTTTCTCTCCGTTCGTTGAAGGTCTGGTTACAACCGTTACTCAATCGCCTTACCTTTAGTAGCGCCGCCTTCCATGGCGGCGCTCTTTGTTTTTTAACCCTCTTTCATGCGCGGGGATTGAACCCCGCGCTACCCTTTACCCCGCCAGCTTCGTCTTGACCTCGGTCGCGATATTCGACGGCACTTGTTCGTAGTGATCGAACTCCATCGTGAAGAGCGCGCGGCCCTGCGTCATGGAGCGCAAACGGTTCACATAGCCGAACATCGTCGCCAAAGGCACCATCGCATCGACCACAGAAGCGTTGCCGCGCTGGTTCATGCCCAAAATCTGGCCGCGGCGGCTGTTCAAGTCGCCGATCACGTCGCCCATATGCTGTTCCGGCGTCACGACTTCGACTTTCATCACCGGCTCCAGCAGCACAGGGCCAGCTTTCTGCATGCCTTCCTTGAAAGCCGCGCGCGCCGCGATTTCGAACGCCAGCGCCGACGAGTCAACGTCGTGGTACGCGCCGTCAACCAGTTTCGCCTGAAAATCGATGGTCGGGAATCCGGCAAACACGCCGTTATCCAGCGAGCCTTCCAGCCCCTTTTCGACGCCCGGAATGAATTCCTTCGGCACCGAGCCGCCGACAACCTTGCTCTCGAACACATAGCCGCTGCCAGGCGGCAAAGGCTCGAACTCGATGATCACGCGCGCGAACTGGCCCGCGCCGCCGGACTGCTTCTTGTGCGTGTAGTCCACGACGGACTTGCGCGTGATGGTTTCGCGGTACGCCACCTGCGGATCGCCGACGACAACTTCAACGTTGTACGGCGGGCGGCGCAGGATATCGACCTTGATGTCGAGGTGAAGCTCGCCCATGCCCTTGATGACCGTCTGGCCCGTCTCTTGGTTCGAGGCCAAACGGAATGAGGGATCTTCCTGAACGAGACGCAACAGCGCGTTCGTCATCTTATCCTGATCGGCCTTCGACTTTGGCTCGATCGCCATTTCGATGACGGGATCGGGGAATTCCATGCGCTCCAGCACGATCGGCTTGTTCGTTTCGCAAAGCGTATCGCCCGTCTTGGTGTCCTTAAGGGCCGCCAACGCGACGATGTCGCCCGCGCAGGCTTCCTTGATTTCTTCGCGCGTGTTGGCGTGCATAAGCAACATGCGCCCGATGCGCTCTTTGTTGCCGCTGATCGCGTTGAGAACATAGCTCCCCGCCTGAATCTTACCCGAATAAATGCGCGTGAACGTCAAAGAGCCGACAAACGGATCGGTCATGATCTTGAATGCCAGCGCCGCCATGGGTTCGTCGTCGGATGGCGCGCGCTCCATCGGCTCCTTGGTATCGACGTTAAAGCCATGCGTATTGCCGATATCGAGCGGCGACGGCAGATAATCCACCACGGCGTCCAGCATGGGTTGCACGCCTTTGTTCTTGAACGCCGAGCCGCACAGGACCGGGACGAACTTTTGCGCAATCGTCCCTTTGCGAATGCATTTGTCGAGAACTTCCAGCGATGGCTCCGTCCCGTTCAGGTAAGCTTCCATCGCCGCGTCGTCCATTTCTACCGCGGACTCCAGCAGCATGTGACGGTATTCGGCGGCCTTGTCTTTCAGATTGGCGGGGATTTCCTCGTCATGGAATTTCGCGCCGAGCGCTTCGCCTTCCCAGACGACGGCTTTCATACGGCGCAAATCGACGATGCCTTTAAATTCGCTCTCGGAACCGATGGGCAGATTCAAAACCAGAACGTTCGCGCCGAGGCGATCCTTCACCATATCCACGCAACGGTAGAAGTTGGCGCCGACGCGGTCCATCTTGTTGACGAACACCATGCGCGGCACGCGATATTTGTCGCCCTGACGCCAGACGGTTTCCGTCTGCGGCTCCACGCCTGCGACGGCGTCGAGCACCGTGACCGCGCCATCCAGAACACGCAATGAGCGTTCTACCTCGATCGTGAAGTCCACGTGGCCGGGCGTGTCGATGATGTTGATGCGATGATCGCGCCAGAACGTCGTCGTCGCGGCGGACGTGATCGTAATGCCGCGTTCCTGCTCCTGCTCCATCCAGTCCATCGTGGCCGTGCCTTCGTGCACTTCGCCGATTTTGTAGGACTTGCCCGTGTAATACAGGATGCGCTCGGTCGTCGTCGTCTTGCCCGCGTCGATGTGGGCCATGATGCCGATGTTGCGATAACGTTCGATGGATGTTGCGCGAGCCATTGTTCTACCGTTTCCCTATTCCTTACCAGCGATAATGCGAAAACGCCTTGTTGGCCTCGGCCATGCGATGCGTATCTTCGCGTTTCTTGACGGACGCGCCGTTGTCGTTGCTGGCGGCCAGAATTTCGGCGGCCAGACGGTCGACCATCGTCGTTTCGGATCGCGCGCGGGCGGCCGCGATAATCCAGCGCATGGCCAGCGCCACGCCGCGATCCGGGCGGACTTCGACGGGCACCTGATACGTGGCGCCGCCGACGCGGCGGGAACGCACTTCAAGATGCGGACGAACCTTGTCGAGCGCCTGCTTGAACACCTCCAGGGCGCCCGTTTTGGACTTGCCCTGAATCTTCTCCAGCGCGCCGTAAACGATCCGCTCGGCCACGGACTTCTTGCCCTGAACCATCAGGACGTTCATAAATTTCGTGATGAGAATTTCCCCGAACTTCGGATCCGGCAGAACTTCCCTTTTCTCAGCGCGACGACGACGTGCCATTTCTTACTTCCCCTTCAACCAAAACGTCATCCCCGCGAAAGCGGGGATCCAGTTACGCCGCGTCAGCGGCGCATATGACTCATGCGGCTCGTGGACACTCGCCGCTGGATTCCCGCTTGCGCGGGAATGACACATATCAAAAATGCGACGACGACGTGCCATGACTAACCCTCTTACCCTCTGACCAAACGAGGAATGCGCGACCCACCCAAACCCTGCAAATCCCATCCGGGATACGCTTCCGTCCTTTCCGGATAAGTAGTGCTCGCATCCGGCGGAGGAACGGAGTTGCAGCGAACCCCATGGCCCGTTTCCTGCGTTTCTTTTCTTTCATTGTCTGCCGGCATAACTCACCTCACCTACTTCGGTCTCTTCGCGCCGTACAACGAACGGCGCTTTTTGCGGTCCTTCACGCCCTGCGTATCAAGCGTGCCGCGAATGATGTGATAACGAACGCCCGGCAAGTCTTTCACACGGCCGCCGCGGATCATGACGACGCTGTGCTCTTGCAGGTTGTGGCCTTCGCCCGGAATGTAACAAATGACTTCGTGGCCGTTCGTCAGGCGAACGCGCGCCACCTTGCGCAAGGCCGAGTTCGGTTTCTTCGGCGTCGTCGTGTAGACGCGCGTGCAGACGCCGCGCTTTTGCGGGCATTCCTGCAGCGCCGGGACCTTGTCCCGCGCCTTGAGCGGCTTGCGCTTCTTGCGCACCAGCTGATTGATCGTCGGCATTTTCACCTCAAAAAATCTGTCTTCTGATCCCTGTCTTCTGCCTTCTGAAACAACGCAAACCCCACGCCAGAGAACGATTAACGTCTCCGTGTGGGTAGTTTCACTTACACCGCGCGACCCTGCTGAAATCTTTCAGCCGTTACGTCGCCACTGGCTATGGTGCTTTTGCGACATCCGGAACCTCGTTTAGACGGCATATCAATACGGGTCTACCACCGGCCCCGAAAAGGCAGGCGCATCAATAGGAAACTTTAAGGGGGCGCGTCAAGGAAAGAATAATAAGTCCTTAACGTGTGACGAACGGGCACGCAGGACGCCAAAAAGGGGCCCGAACGGGCACGCATCGCGTGACAAACGGGTCCCAAACAGGCCAAAATGCGGCCCGGACAAGCCCCAAATGCGAGCCGAACGATAATGAAAGATGTATTGAAAACCCCACGCCTCCATGTTCAGGACGCGCTCGGCGCGGGCGGACACGTCGCGCTTTCGCCGGAGCAAAGCCACTATATCTTGCATGTCATGCGCCTGAAGACCGGCGATGTTGTGCGCCTTTTCAACGGTCGCGACGGCGAGTGGCGTGCCGCGGTGGGCGCCAACAAAAAGCGCGCCGTGGAAGCTATGGTAAACGAACGCCTTAAGCCTCAGGAATCGGAACCAAATCTCTGGCTATGCTGCGCGCCCCTGAAACGCGCGCATTTCGACTTTATGATCATGAAGGCCACGGAGCTTGGCGTAGCGCGGATTCAGCCTGTTTTGACGGCCCGCGCGCAAATCCGCGAGGTCAACGTCGGCCGCTGCCTTTCCATCGCCATCGAAGCCGCCGAACAGTCCGAACGCCTGAACGTGCCGGAAATCAAGGCGCCCTTAACGCTTGATTTTCTTATAAAAAACTGGCCTCGGGAACGCTTGCCCATCGTATGCGCCGAGTTCGGCGAGGCCACCCCCATCGCCCAGGCCCTGCAACAACCGGACATCAAAGCCTTTTCGCAAGCCGCCGTCGTGACCGGCCCCGAAGGCGGCTTTGCCCCGGAAGAACTTGAGCGCCTGCGCCAGATGCCCCATGCCCTGCCCGTCCGGCTCGGGCCCCGCATTTTAAGGGCCGACACGGCCGCGCTGGCGGCCCTGGCCTGCTGGCAGGCTCACGGTGGGGATTGGAGGGATTTTTAACCAATATTCGCTAGAATTCAGCGTATGAGCGAAAAACCCTCCGACGGCAATTTCCTGCAAATTCCGCGGGATAACGAAGAGCGCCGAAAGCTGAAAGGCCAAACGGACTCTGGCGCGCCGCTCACGCCTGCCGAAGAAGAAATGCTGGCGGGGCGTTTTGAAATTCTCCCCTCGACGGCCATCAGCGAGGATGAACGCAAACACGCCCGCGCCAAAAAGAAAAAAAGTGACGGTGACGAAGGCGAAAGCTCCAGCGCCGGAAACGTAACCGGTTCCAATTACACGGAAGTTTATCTGGAACAGCAGCGCAAACTGAGGGAGCAGCTCGAAGAAAACAAGGCCAAAGACACCGGTGAAGCCTTGCAAAAACAGCGCGAGGACGCCGCCAAAAAAGCCATGGAAAAGAAGGTTGCGGACGACCACCGCTTCCGCGCCCGCGAGATTCAGAACCAGATCTTGTGGTGGCAGCAGCAATCCGGCCTCGGCCAATATGACGAAACCGTCATCGGCACCGCTATCGATACCCTGCGGAACGAGCTGGCCGGGATTCCGCAGGCTTACTGGTAACGCCCCAACAAACGAGAACCTCCAGGGTATGAAAAACGGGGTTGCGTGCCCGTTCGGGCCCGTTTGCGTGCCTGTTCGGAACGCTTTTTGGGGGGTTACGTGCCCGTAGCGCGCGGGTTGCGTGCCCGTTCGGCAAAACTAATTCGTTCCCGCGCCGCCGACGGTCATGTTTTCGAGGCGCATGGTGGGCTGGCCGACGCCGACCGGCACCGTTTGGCCGTTTTTGCCGCAACTGCCGATGCCGCCGTCGAGCGCGCTGTCGTCGCCCACCATCGTTATACGTTTCAATACATCAATGCCCGTGCCGACGAGCGATGCGCCTTTCAAGGGGCGGCCTATTTTACCGTTTTCGATTTCGTAGGCTTCTGTTGCCGAGAAAACGAATTTGCCCGAGGTGATATCCACCTGCCCGCCGCCGAAATCGGCCGCGTAGATGCCTTTTTTCACCGACGCGATAATTTCTTCCTTCGTGTGCGCGCCGGGACGCATGAGCGTGTTCGTCATGCGCGGGTAAGGCTGGCTGGCGAAGCCTTCGCGCCGCCCGTTGCCGGTCGATTTCACGCCCATCAGGCGCGCGTTGAGCCGGTCCTGCATGTAGCCCACCAGAACGCCGTCTTCGATCAGCGTCGTGCATTGCGTGGGCGTGCCTTCGTCGTCGATGGTGAGCGATCCGCGCCTTTGTTCGATTGTGCCGTCGTCCACGATCATGACGCCTCTGGCCGCCACCCTCTGGCCCATCAGACCCGAAAAAGCCGAGGTTTTCTTGCGGTTGAAATCGCCCTCCAGCCCATGGCCGATGGCTTCGTGAAGCAGCACGGCCGGCCAGCCGGGGCCAAGCACCACCGTCATTTCCCCCGCGGGGGAATCCACCGAATCCAGATTCACAAGCGCCTTGCGCAGCGCTTCGCCAGCTATTCTTTGCCACTCGGCCGGATCGAAAGTCCGCGCGTAGGCAAGCCTTCCGCCGCCGCCCGTCGATCCGGCCTCAAGCCGCTCGCCCTGCCGCGCCACAACCGACACATTGAGGCGCACCAAAGGCCGGATGTCGGCGGCGCGCCAGCCTCCCGCTCCGATAATCTGCACCGCCTGCCAGCTTGCGCCCAGCGAGACGCCGACCTGATGGACGCGGGCGTCTTTCGCGCGGATGTATGCGTCGATGTCTTGCAAAAGGCGGATTTTTTCTTCGAAGCTTTTTCCCGGGAGCGGGTTCTCGTCGCTGTACAGGTGGCGATTGGTTCCCTGCGGCGGTAACGCCAGCGTTCCCGCATAACCGCCTTTGACGGCTTGCACCGCCGTAGCGGCGCGACGGATCGCGGCTTCGTCCAGATTGACCGCGTGGGCGTAGCCCACCGTTTCGCCCGCCACCGCGCGGAGGCCGAAGCCCTGCGACGTGTCGAAGCTGGCGCTTTTCAGCTTGCCGTCGTCCCAGACCATGCTTTCGGACTGGCAATATTCCAGATACAGCTCGCCGTCATCCGCGCCCGCGAGCGTTTCTTCTATGATGCGTTCGACCGCTCGGCGGTCCATGCCGGTTTGATCGAAAAACAGTTTATCGGTTTCGGGGAGAGAGGGCATTGTACATTCCATTATTCATAGTTTAAGCTGTTTTCGTATTATATATCCTTGCATAAGGATACCGCGAGTTAATTCGCGCTCATTAAATTGACCTATTTTATAACCATTACGGCGATAAAACTCGACAGCATTAACCGTTGAACTCCCCTCCAAAAACATTGCTCCTGACTGAACCGCTTTTTCTTCGATCGCCAACAGCAACTTTTTTCCTGCGCCCCGGCAAGGAGCGGGAGCTACATAAAGCTGCAAGAGCCGGTTGCGCGATGGCGACGATGTTGCAAAACCGACAATATGTCCATCATATTCAGCCACAAGAGCGATAACTTCTCCTTTTTGAACAGATTCCTTTCTTTCATCGATATCTGTCCGCATGGATTCAATCCACGCCTCTTTTTGTTCTTGCGTGTAATGCCCGGATGTTTTGTGCATCACTGCATCATGATGCGCCTTTAAGATGCCGGACCAGTCTTCAGGTTTGGCGGGGCGAATGATTATGTTTGATTTTTTGTCCAAGACCCCTCCCCGAAATTCCTCGTATTCATACGAGGAATTTCGGCCCTCCCGCAAGGGGAGGGCGCTTTTTTGTCACCAAAATTAGAGCAAACCTTGATTAAATGGAACTGGCGTTATTTTAGCCTAAGAACCGCCCAGCACATCCTTCACCTTCCCCGCCAACTGTTTCAGCGTGAAGGGTTTGCCGAGGAAGTGGATCGTTTCGCCGGAGGTGAACTGTTCGCGCAGGCGGTCTTCGGTGTAGCCGGAGACAAAGACAACCTTCATGTCCGGCCAGCGTTCGCGGATGTGTTTGTAGAGCGTCGGGCCGTCCATCTGTGGCATGACGACGTCCGTTACGATGAGGTCGATTTTCGCGCCTTCCTTGTCGAGCACGGTGAGCGCCTCGTCGCCGCTGCGCGCCTCGAACACATTGTAGCCCTTGTTGCGCAGCGCGCGCGCCGAAAACACGCGCACGGCGTCTTCGTCCTCCACCAGAAGAACCGTGCCGACGCCCGTGAGGTCGGGACCCGGCCTTTCGTCGCGCCCTTCCTCAATGGCGCGAACTTCCTTTTCCCGATCCTTGTCGTTGAGCATGGGAACGTAAACCGTGAACGTCGTTCCATGACCGACGCGGCTTTCCACGCTGACGAAGCCGCCCGTCTGGCGCACGATGCCGTAGACCGTCGCCAGCCCGAGGCCCGTGCCGGAGCCGACTTCCTTGGTGGAGAAAAACGGCTCGAAAATCCGCTGGAGGGTCTCGCGCGGGATGCCTACGCCCGTATCCGACACTTCGATGACGACGTATTCTCCCGCAGGCATTTCGTCCTGGCCGCGAATGACCGGCTCTTTCTGGTTGAGGTTGCGCGTCTGGATGGTGACAATGCCCCCGTTCGGCATGGCGTCGCGCGCGTTGACTACAAGGTTTATGACGACCTGTTCCAGCTGTCCCTGATCGACCTTGACGAGGCCCAGATCGCGGCCATGCACCATTTCCAGTTTGATTTGCGCGCCGATCAGACGGCGGAGCAGATTGGTAAGCTCGGACAAAACGTCGACAAGGTTGAGGACTTTCGGCTGCAGCGTCTGCTGGCGCGAGAAAGCCAGCAACTGCCGCACCAGGTTGGCCGCCCGGTTGCCGTTTTGCTTGATCTGCATAATGTCCGAAAAGCTTTGGTCGCCCGGCTTGTGGCGCTGGAGCAAAAGGTCGCAGAAGCCGATCATCGCCGTCAGCAAATTGTTGAAGTCGTGCGCCACGCCGCCCGCCAGCTGGCCGATAGCCTGCATTTTTTGCGACTGGGCAAACTGCGTTTCCAGATGTTTTTGCTCGGTGGCGTCGATGAAATAAAGCATCAGTCCCTGATCCGACGCCGCTTCGTCCTTGCCGCCCGCGCCGAACCGTTTGGCAAAAACGTGGGCGATGACGACGCGCCCGGTTTCCATATGGATTTCGAGGGGTTTGTACAGATCGTGTCCGGCCAGAACCTGCCGGAGCTGGGCCATCGTCGTTTGCCGTTCGCCTGCGGCGATCAGATCCGCGATGGGAAGGCTGACGATCGTCTCGCGCGGGCGATGCACAAGCGAATGAAAGGACTGGTTGCATTCGACGATCACGAGCGCATCGTTCAAAAGCACGATCCCGATGGGCGCTTCGGCAAAGAGGCGCTGGAAGCGGTATTCCGACACCGACAGCGCCATTTGCCATTGACGCTCGGGCGACAGATCGCGCACGATGGAGCGCGTGCGGATCGTTTTTCCGTCGTCGCCCGCCACGACGGTTTGCGTAATCTCTACGGGAAAAGCCTGGCCGTCGCGCCGACGAAGCATGACCTCGCCGCGCCGTTCGCCTTGAGGTCCTTCGGCAAGCGCATAGGCCGCGATTCCGGGCGGCGGCTCGTTCATGACGTCGTGCAGGCGAACGTCGCCCTTGATAAGTTCGTCCGGCGTAACCTGCAGCCATTCGGCCAGCGTGTCGTTGATAAACTTGAAGCGTCCGTGCCGGTCGGCGGAGTAAATGCCCACGGGCGCATGCGCCATGAAATCGAGCAGTTTGTTCTGTTCGTCGCGCATGGCGCGTTCCATGCGGCGGCGCTCGCTGATGTCCTCGAACCGCCAGTGGTAGCAGCGGTTGCCGCCGTCGATGGGGCGCGCGATAACCCGGCGCCATTCGATGATCCGGTTGCCGCGCATGACCGGCATGTCGCCAAGCACCGATTGGCCTTTATACAGATTTTCCTGCAGCTGCTTGAATTTCGCCGCTCCGTCCGGTGCGCTGCCGAAACGCGCGGCCAGCGCCTCGAGGGCGCTGTGCGCCCCGAGGTCGATCCAGCCCCGGAAAGCGCGGTTGGCCAGTACAACCGCGCCGGCGCCGTCCGTAATCAGTTGCGGCGTCAGCATGCTATGGAAAGCTTCGCGCAAGAGGCCTTCTTCGGCCGCGCCGTGGTGCATGTGGCGAAGTTGCCACCAGCTCGCTCCCGCCGTGCCGAACAGCGCCAGCGCCGCAGTCAAACTTAACGCAATGCCGAAACCGCCGCTCGCGATATAGGGCGCCAGCACGGCCACAAGCCCCGTGCCCGTCATGACGCCGAGGCTGCGCAGCATCCAGCGCCGCCAAACCTTTTCGCCAGCCGCGTTAAAAGGAACCACAGGGAAGAAAAATCTTCTGAGGTTAAACTTTTTCCTGCGATCTTGAACGTCTGGCGTCACGTCTGGTCCTGCTTAAAAAGGATTAGATCAATATAAAGATACCTCAGCCGCACACGAGCAGAGCATCGCGAATCAAGATTCGCGGCCCGTTTAAGTCATGCAACAGAAAGGTGTTAAAGAGGTTAACAATTGGCGTTTTTCTTGCGAATCGCCGTTGAAAAACGCGCGTTATTTATGCCGGAACGTAATACGGCCTTTGGTCAAATCGTAGGGTGTCATTTCGACGTTAACCTTATCGCCCGCAAGCACGCGAATCCGGTTCTTGCGCATCTTGCCGGATGTGTGCGCCAGCACTTCGTGCCCATTGTCCAGCTTTACGCGGAACATGGCGTTCGGCAAAAGCTCGGTCACGGTGCCTTCAAATTCAAGCAGGTCTTCTTTAGCCATAAATGCAGCTTTCTTTCGTTAAGTGCGCGGGAAAATGGCGCTTTTCCGGCCTTCCGTCAAGTGACATGGCAAGGCTGGTGCGGGGTAGGCCACGATTCGCCGAAATCCTCGATACGCAGCCGCCAGGACCCCACTTTCAGCTTGAGCTTCGCCCCTCCGGCAAAGACAAACTGGAGGCTGTCCGGGCCCGGCAGCACCGTCAGCAGCTCAAGCATCCGGTCGCATTCGGCCTTGTCGAAGCCCTGACGCTGAACGGCCTCAACCCCCTCCACCTCAAGCGCGCAGCAGATGCGCTCGAAACAAGGGCCTTCGGTTTGCCCGGGATCGAGACTTCCCGCGCGGTCCCACCGGAAACGGTGGACGACCATGATGAACGTTTTTTCGTCCGGCTTGTAGGTCATGTCGCAGACCGGCGCGATGGAATCCTGAAGCACCGCCGCGATGACCTGGATGTCTTCGGCGTCTTGCGCGCGCAATTTCAACAACTCACTCACAAATCACCCCCCCCTGAGTGAGCGTCATGCCGGCGAAGGCTTGCATCCATTTTCATAATTCTGTGAATCTCATAAAGCCTCGGACTATCGGTCCAGCGGAACCGATAAAAGATGGATCCCCGCCTTCGCGGGGATGACGCCGTGGAAAACCGGCTCATGCGTTGCCCCGGATGCGCTCGATGTCCGCGCCGCAGGCGTTCAGTTTTTCTTCCAGCCGTTCGTACCCGCGGTCCAGATGATAGATGCGGTTGAGGATCGTTTCCCCTTCGGCCGCGAGGCCCGCCAGCGCCAGCGACACCGACGCGCGAAGATCCGTCGCCATGACCGGCGCGCCTTTCAGCCCCGGCACGCCGCGCACCATGGCCGAGGAGCCGTGAACGGCAATATCCGCCCCCATGCGCTTCAGTTCCGGCACATGCATAAACCGGTTTTCGAAAATCGTTTCCGTGATCATCGACGCGCCGTCCGCCACGCACATCAGCGCCATCACCTGCGCCTGAAGGTCGGTCGGAAAGCCGGGATAGGGTTCCGTCGTGACGTCCACGCCATGAAGCGCGCCGTTTTCGCGGCGGACGCGCACGCCCTCTTTCGTTTCCTCCACGGCGAGGCCCGCTTCGGCCAGCACGCGGCTCATGGCGCGCAAATGATCGATGTGGGCGCCGATCAATTCGATATCGCCGTTCGTGATCGCCGCCGCCATGGCGAACGTTCCCGCCTCGATGCGGTCCGCCACGACAGCATGGCGCGCGCCATGCAGACGCTCCTTGCCGGCTATGCGCAATTGATCCGTGCCGATGCCGTCAATTTCAGCGCCCATAGCGACAAGGCACTGCGCGAGATCGCCGACTTCCGGCTCTCGCGCGGCGTTGATGATCGTGGTTTCGCCTTTCGCCAGAGCCGCCGCCATCATGATGTTCTCGGTGCCCGTCACCGTGACCATCGGGAAAACGATTTCCGCGCCGTGCAGGCCTTGCGGCGCACGCGCGTTGATGTAGCCGCCTTCGATCTCGATGGTCGCGCCCATGCTTTCCAGCGCCGCTATATGAAGATCGACCGGCCGCGTGCCGATCGCGCAGCCGCCGGGCAACGACACGCGCGCCTCGCGGCAGCGCGCCACCAGCGGCCCCAGCACCAGAATGCTGGCGCGCATTTTACGCACCAGAGCATAGGGCGCTTCGGTGTTTGTAATCCTGCTCGCCGTCAGGTTCAGCGTACGCCCCGCCGGGTTGGTTCGTTCGTGCTGATCGTCGAGCCCCGGCAGGACGCCATGCTGGCCCAAAAGATTGGCCATCGTCGTGATGTCCGCCAGTTGCGGCACGTTGCCGAGCGTCAGGGTTTCATCGGTCAGCAGGCTTGCCGTCAGCAGCGGTAGCGCGGCGTTTTTCGCGCCGCTTATCCGGATTTTTCCCTTGAGCGGCCTGCCGCCCCTGATGCGCATTTTGTCCATCGTTACATCCGTGGCAGCGTAAAGCCTTTGCGATTCCGCTTGTCCACAAACGGCTCGATCCCGTTGCGTTCACGGGCGATTTGACAAATCCGGCGATACGGCATGACGGACATTTTTTATTCCTCGTTCACGTTGATCTCTCCGGTCCGGGCTTGCCGTTGCGCCTTCCGGCGACGCAGGTTTTCCCGCAAGGCCGCCGCCCGGCATTCCTCGCGTTCTTGCGCCGGGCGTTTTGAAGATGAGGCCTTTTTCGTCATAATTCCCGCCTTCCGGTTCCGGCCCGGCCCGGCCTTCTGTAGCTTATGAGCCCCTGCCGGACAATACGGATACGCCCCCCGGGACCAATTTATCAACGACTTTGCCGGACTTCCCTAATTTCAGGGATGAAATGCTTGAGAATTCTTTCGACGCCCGCCTTAAGGGTCGCCGTCGCGCTGGGGCAGCCCGCGCAGGCGCCTTTCAGCGTCAGGTAGACGATGCCGTCTTCGTAGCTTTGGAACGCGATGTCGCCCCCGTCCTGGGCCACCGCCGGACGGATGCGCTGGTCCAGAAGCTCGCAGATTTGCCGGACGATAGCATCGTCGCCGCCTGCCGCGTCTTCGTCGTCCACAACAGGAGCCCCTTCCGCCAGCACAGGCTTGCCCGACGTGAAGTGCTCCGTAATGGCCGCCAGCACAGCCTGTTTGATTTCGGGCCAGTCACCGTCGGCCACGCGCGTGACGGTGATAAAATCGCTTCCCAGCATCACGCCCTTAACGCCATCGACGGCAAAAAGAGCCTCAGCCAAAGGCGATTTTCCGGCGGCCGATCGCTCGGGAATATCCACCGGCGGACGGTTGCCCAGCACATCGCATCCCGGGAGGAATTTCATGGTCGCCGGGTTGGGCGTGTCTTCGGTTTGAATAAACATCGTGCCTCCTTTCGCCGACGGTAAACCTAAACGGAGATGGTTTCCGGCGGCAGTTGATAGGTGTCAGGAATGATAACGAGGGGAATCTTCAACGCCCGGATGCCTTTGCCGCTCGTTAGATAACTTACCAGCGGCCCCGGTCCGGCCTCGCCCGTCTGAGCCGCAAGAACCAGAACGGATATGTCCGGCTGTTCCTTTAGCAGGCGCAGCAATTCCGTGCGGAGGTCTCCCTTGCGGATGAAAACTTCCGGCTTCATGCCGCAAACGTTTTCCACCAAATCTTCATGCCCTTTAAGTTCAGCCCGTGCGCGGTTCAGCGCGTCTTCCGTCAATGTCTCATCGACGCCCGCCCACGGTTGAATGGCCGGCGGTTCGGCAACATACAAAATGGCTACGCGACACCGCGGCGTGCTGCGCGCATGCCAGGCTGCGTACTTCAGGGCCACGGACATTTCCCTGCTTTCGTCCACAACGACAAGAAACGTGCGAATTGGCTGGTTTGTGCTCATGACGACCGCCTGAAAACGTAAGCCCCCGCCCCGCCCAGGCCGAGAGAAAGGGCGAGCGCCAGCAAAGCATAACTGAACGGGCGCGTATGGGCGAGATTATATAAAGACGCCTCGATGCCGACGGGCGCCACGGTGAAGGATGAGGTCTGCTCGGCAATGACTTTTTTATTTTTCAGAAGGTAAATATGCGCCATATACATCCCTATGGGCATGTCCGCAGGCAGGTCGAAATCGGCGCGGAAAAGGCTGTTTCCCGTGATCCGAACACCGGACGGTTTCTCCTGAAAAAGCCGTTGGGCCTTTCTTGTTTCAAGCAAGGCTGCACGCCAAGAAGGTTTCGTTTCCCCCTCTCCTCCTTTAAGGGGCAGATGAAGACTTGCCAGGTTTAACCCGTAACGCGCAACGCTTTCGGCGTCGGCAACGTCTTCAACAGGCTTCGACGAGGCTATGGCATAGAAACCCGGCACAGGCTCGAATACCGTCGGCCTGCCGTTGATCCAAATTCCGGTCTTTTTTACCTTCGGCCGTAAAATCGCGCGCGCCGGGGGTCCTTCGATAATTACGGCAACATCGGCAGGAATCTTGAGCGCGCCGAAAATAAGCATCGTCGTGCCGTTGAATCCGACGGAAACGGCCACAAAGTTCGACGAGACGTCCGCCACGACCTTTTCCGTCCGCGCCAGCGCGGGAACGGAAGCCAAAACGATCAGAAGCGCTATCAGGAAACGCTTCATGACAAAAGCTCCATATCGAGCGCATACAGGCGAGCGGGCGTTACCGTCAGATCGACGAAAATTTTAACGGCCACGGCCAAAATCAGCAACGCCATCAAAAAACGGGCCCATTCAGGTTTGATGCGCGCCGCCGCGCGCGTGCCGAACGGCACGCCCACCACGCTTCCGGCCAGAAGAAACAGGGCCAGAACGATATCGACGCTTTGGTTGAATGCGGCCTGGAGCACCGTCGCCAGCGCCGTTGTGAAAATGATTTGAAAAAGAGACGTTCCGCTCACCAGTTGCGGCGGCATGCGCAGGATGTAAAGCATCGCCGGTATCAGGACGAAACCGCCGCCGATCCCGAGCAAGGCAACCAGAAGACCGCCGCCAAAGCCGATGCTCGCCGGTAAAAGCATATGGACGCGCACGTTCGATGCCGGAAAATCGAGCGCGTATTTTTTATCCGCGCCCCACAAGCGGACAGCCCGGCCGGAAGACGGGTTTTCGTTTCCCCTGCCGACGGTTTTCGAAAAGCGGCGGAGAACGCGGCCCTTCAAGGCGCAGCAGCTTTCCACGACCATGACAAGGCCTATGCCGGACAACATCACGCCGTAGCCGAGCTCGATCACGAGATTGATCTGGCCGATATGCTGAAGCCATTTGAACAAAACGACGCCGAAAGCCGTGCCTGCGAAACTGCCCGCCATCATGACAAGCCCCATGCGGATGTCGATGTGGCGGCGCTTCCAGTGTGCCAGCGCACCCGCAAGGCTGGTGCCAACCAGCTGATTGGCTTGCGTGCCCACGGAAATGGACGGCGGTATGCCAATAAATATCAGGAGCGGCGTCAGCAAAAACCCGCCGCCGACGCCAAAAAGACCCGACAAAAAGCCGCCCACGCCGCCCAACAGGAGCACCAGCAATACGCTCACAGGCATTTCCGCGATGGGGAGGTAAATTTCCATGGCGGGCATATTAGGAGGGATTGGAGGGGAAGGGAAGAAGAGAGGCCGTAAAAAACGATAGAATGGTTCAATTCCTTATTCTTCAACCGCTATTTTATAATTCCGCAATTCACTATGAAATGTTGGGCGGAGGGCAACAAGGGCTCGAAAGGCGTTTCGTCCGTTCCGGTAAGCCACGCCTGCGCGCCCAATTCCCCGATTTCCCCGAACAACGCACCGCGCCGCGTTTCGTCAAGATGCGCCGTAATATCGTCCAAAAGCAAAAGAGGCGGCATGGAACGCATGCGGGCCAACACGCGCACATAAGCCAACATGATCGCGATCAAAAGCGCTTTTCGCTCGCCTGTCGAACATCGATCGGCCGGACAACGGCGAACCTTATGCACAACGGCCAGATCGCTGCGATGCGGCCCAACCGAACAAACGTCTTTTTGCCTGTCCTCCTCGCGCGTTCGCGCGAAGGCCGCGCGCAACATGTCCTCGATGAGCAAGGCCGGGTATTTCTGCAAAGCTTCCTCGGCCATGCCCTGCAGCGCCAGATCGGCCTTGGGAAAAGCGCCGGCCGTTTCGGCCATGGCTTTTTGCAATTGCTGCAACAATTGCAGACGCGCCGCCGTGATGGCGACGCCGGTTTGCGCCATTTCATCCTCGAGGCCGCCAAGCCACGCCGCATCCGCCACGCCGCCGCGCAAAAGACGCAACCGTTCGCGCAACGCTTTTTCATAGCGATGCACCCGGCCCGCGTGCGCCGGATCGAAACTGTAGACAAGACGATCCAGCAGCCGGCGGCGCGCCGATGGCCCTCCCTCCAAAAGGCGATCCATCTCCGGCGTAATCCATGCCACAGCGGCGTGCCTCGTCAGGTCGTGCTGGTTTTTGGCCGCTTTCCCGTCGATATGTATTACGCGGCGTTCGCCTTTCGGATTCTCCGGATCGCGGCCCGTGCCTATTTTTACCACGCCTTCGGGCGTCATAAGCTCAACGGCAACGGCCCAGGGAGATGTTGCATCTTGTTGTTGCAACTCCGCCAGTTGCGCGCGCCGCAATCCGCGGCCCGGCGCAAGAAGACTTACCGCTTCAAGCAGATTGGTTTTTCCGCTGCCGTTCGGGCCCGTCAGGATTATCGGCGACGAGTCCAGAACCAGATGCGCATCGCGGTAATTGCGGAAGCTATCGAGCGAAATTCGGCAAACGGCCAGCGCCGCCGGTTCTTCAAGACGAATTTGCTGGATTGCGGCGTTTAGCATTCAGACCATCGGCGTTATCGGCGCTTAATTAAATTCCGGACGATGAATGCCGGGCCTAAACCCGCATCGGCATCAGCACATATAGCGCGCTCGCGTCCGCCACGTCCTGAACGATCGCCGGGGCCGCCGCGTCCGCCAGCGCGAAGCGCGCGCCTTCGCCTTCGATCTGCTGAAGAATGTCGAGCAGATAGCGGGCGTTAAAACCGATCTCAAGCGGCGCGCCTTCGAAATTCACTTCCAGTTCCTCCACGGCACTGCCTGCTTCGGGCGAGTTCGCGGTCAGAGTCATCTGGCCCGGCGCCAAAGCCAACTTCACGGCGCGCGACTTTTCGGATGAAATGGTCGCCACGCGGTCCACGGCGGCGGCGAATTCTTTCGCCCTTGCATCCAGAATCCTGTCGTTCCCGGCGGGGATGACGCGCTCGTAATCCGGGAACGTGCCGTCGATCAGCTTGGACGTGATCACCACGCTATCGAAGGCAAAGCGGACCCTGGATTCCGACAGCGCAACCTCTATCGTGTCCGCCGCCTCGTCGATGAGTTTTCGAACCTCGTTCACCGTCTTTCGGGGAATGATAACGCCGGGCAGGCCCTTCGCGCCTTTTGGCGCGGCCATTTCCACGCGCGCCAACCGGTGCCCGTCCGTGGCCACGGCGCGCAACACCTCGACATTTTTGGCTTTGGTCGCATGAAGGTAAATGCCGTTAAGATAGTACCGCGTTTCTTCCGTGGAAATGGCGAACCGGGTGCGGTCGATCAACGCGCGAAGATCTTCGGCCGTCAGCGCGAACTTGTACTTAAGATCCCCTTCCGGCATTTTTGGGAAATCGTCGACAGGCAAGCAACCGAGCTTGAACTGCGATCGGCCCGAGGTCAACGTCAGCTGCCCGGCGCCGGTGGCGTTCATTTCAACCTGCGCCCCTTCGGGAAGTTTGCGCACAATTTCATAAAGCGTGTGCGCCGGGGCCGTCACCGCGCCCGTTTTGCCCACCTGTCCCGGCGCGATCTCGTTGATTTCAATCTCCATATCCGTGGCGACGAAGGACACCCCCTCGTCCGTGGCGCGGATCAGCACATTGGCCAGAATGGGAATGGTGTTCCGGCGTTCGACCACGCTTTGCACGTGGCTTAGGCTTTTGAGGAGAGCGGCGCGTTCAAGCGTAAGTTTCATGGGCGGGAGGCCTTGTTTTTCCGATCAGGATTTGAACGTTATGAAATAGCAAAGAATCGGATGGGTGGCTAGGGTCAAGCTTTTCGGGCAGACACGCTTTCCGGACTCGATTTTGACAATACAAGTATATTGAATTAACCCGGTATTCGTTAACTTTTTTGGTTGAATCATGCCTCTTTCCCTTCGGGTTCTTGCCGAGCAATGGCCCCTTGCCAAGGCCTTTACCATCAGCCGCGGATCGAAAACCGAAGCCGTTGTCGTTGTCGCCGAACTGACGGACGGAATCCATACCGGGCGAGGCGAAGGCGTTCCTTACGCGCGATATGGCGAAACCGCCGAGACCGCCGCTGCCGCCATCGAAACCTTGCGCCCGGCCCTTGCCGAAGGCCTTGACCGTGCGGGACTTCAAGACGCCTTGCCTGCCGGGGCCGCGCGAAACGCGCTCGATTGCGCTTTTTGGGACCTGGAAGCCAAACAAAAAGGCGTGCCCGCACACAAGCTGGCAGGGCTGCCCGATCCCCAGCCCCTTAAAACGGCTTTTACGCTTTCGCTCGATACGCCGGAAAATATGGCTGCCGCCGCGCGCAAGGCCGCGCACCTGCCGGTTCTTAAACTGAAGCTTGGCGCGCCGGGAGATCCGCAGCGCCTCGAAGCCGTCCGGCACGCGGCTCCCGGCGCCGTACTCATCGTTGATGCCAACGAAGGCTGGACGCCCGGCAATTTTACCGAAAACTTTGCCGCCTGCGCGCGTGCGGATGTTTCCCTTATCGAACAGCCTTTGCCTGCCGCAAAGGACGATTGTCTGAAAGACATTCCCCATCCCGTTCCCTTATGCGCGGACGAAAGCGTTCACGATCGCGCGTCCCTGCCGGAACTGGCCGGAAAATACGAGGCGATCAACATCAAGCTCGATAAAACCGGCGGCCTGACGGAAGCCCTTGCCCTTGCGGAAGAGGCGCGGAAGAAAGGTTTTTTGCTAATGGCAGGCTGCATGGTATCGACGTCGCTGGCCATGGCTCCGGCGTTATTGATCGCGCAAAATGCGCGTTTTACAGACCTCGACGGGCCGCTATTGCTGGCCAGGGAACGCCCTCACGGCTTGCGCTATGAAAACGGGATCGTTTATCCGCCAACGCGCGCTTTGTGGGGTTAGCGGGAAATGACCGGATCGACCTGCTCGACTGCGGAAATGTTCGCGCCCGGCAGAAACCTTTTTGCCAGACGCCGAAAGCGTTCGGGCGCATCCGTGACCAGAAACCGGTCTTCTTCTTTTCGAGGGCTCTTTTTGAATTTTCCGGAGCCGTTCAGATAATCCTTTACGGCTTTGGCTGTCGTCGTCGCGCTGTCGACGAGCTTCGTCTCTGCCGGAAGGAACTTCCGGATGGTTTCTTTCAGCAACGGAAAATGCGTGCAGCCAAGCACCAGCGCATCGAATGAAACGCCGTTCAACATCTGAAAATAGCGGCTCACAACCGCTTCGGCTTCCGGCCCTTCGTGCCAGCCTTCTTCCACCAGCGCGACCAAAAGGTTGCAGGCAAGGCTGTGAACCCGGGCTTGAGGGTTATATTGTTGAATATGTTTGGGATAAGCCTCCGAACGCACCGTGCCCTCGGTCGCCAGGACGACAATGTGTCCGCTGGACGAGGCTTCGGCCGCGGCGCGGGCCCCCGGCTCGATGACGCCGAAACACGGCAGTTCCGGCAACGCTTTTTTCAAACCCGGCAATGCCTGCGCCGAGGCGGTGTTGCACGCGACGACAAGCAGCTTGATGTCCTCCTCGACAAGCCGCCGGGCCGCCTGCAACGCGTACTGCGTTACCGTTTCGGCGCTTTTGGTGCCGTAAGGCAGCCGCGCCGTATCGCCAAGATAAACAAAACTCTCATCCGGCAAGGCTTCTTTCAGCGCTTTGTAGACGGTAAGGCCCCCGAGGCCTGAATCGAAGACCCCGATAGGACGGTTGTCATTCATCCTTATTGACCTTTCCGGAACATCTCCTTGATGCCGCGGATGGCCTGCCGTGTGCGTTCCTCGTTTTCGATCATCGCGAAGCGCACGTGATCGTCGCCGTGTTCGCCGAAGCCGACGCCCGGCGCCACCGAGACCTTTGCTTCGGCCATCAGTTTTTTGGTGAACTCCAGCGAACCGAGAGAGGCGTAGGCCTCGGGGATTTTGGCCCACACATACATGGTGGCTTTCGGCTTGTCCACCATCCAGCCTGCTTCATGAAGGCCTTTCACCAGAACGTCGCGGCGCTTTTCGTATTTCTTGCAGATTTCCGCCACGCATTCCTGCGGCCCTTCCAGCGCCGCGATGGACGCGACCTGAATGGGCGTGAAGGTGCCGTAGTCGTTGTAGCCCTTGATGCGCTCCAGCGCGTGCGTGAGCGTTTTGTTGCCCACCATGAAGCCCATGCGCCATCCCGCCATGTTGTAGCTTTTGCTGAGCGTAAAGAACTCGACCGCCACATCCTTCGCGCCCGGCACTTGCAGGATGCTGGGGCATTTCCAGCCGTCGAAACAGATGTCGGCGTACGCCAGATCGTGCACGACATAAATGCCGTATTCACGCGCCAGGGCCACAATGCGCTCGAAGAAATCAAGCTCGACGCACTGCGCCGTCGGGTTGGCGGGAAAGTTGATAACAAGCATCTTGGGCTTGGGAATACGGCTGCGGATGGCTTTTTCCAGCTCCGCGAAAAAATCCACCCCGGGGATAAGCGGCACGCGCTGGATATCCGCGCCCGCGATAACGGGACCGTAGATATGGATGGGATAGCTGGGGTCCGGCACGAGAACGCTGTCGCCGCGGTCCAGCGTGGCCAGCATCAGGTGCGCGATGCCTTCTTTCGAACCGATGGTCGCGATGGCTTCGGTTTCCGGGTCGAGATCCACGTCGTAGCGGGCTTTATACCAGTTGCAGATGGCGCGGCGAAGGCGCGGAATGCCTTTCGACATGGAGTAGCCGTGCGTGTTGCCGCGCTGCGCGGTCTCGATCAGCTTGGCCACGATGTGGGGCGGCGTGGGGCCGTCCGGGTTGCCCATGCCGAAGTCGATGATGTCCTCGCCACGGCGGCGGGCGGCCATTTTAAGGGCGCCGGTGATGTTGAAAACGTAGGGGGGAAGGCGTTGGATCCGGGAAAATTCCGTCGGAAGCGACGGATCGGGCTGGTTGCCATGCATGGGGCAATCCTTTCACGTAAGCGCCTGGAACCGTCCAAGCGACGTGCCGCGCGATTTTGCGGGCCGGAAAGGGATAGCGGGAAACGGGGGCCGGAGCAAGCCTTTCGAGCCCTTTTTGACGCTTTTTGAAGGCATTAGGCGCGTTTTGGGAGCCTATAGGGCCTCTTAAAAAGGGGTTTTTGTGCTGTTTTAAGCGCGCGTTAACGCAGCGTTGAAGGGGGTAAAGGGGGGTTAATGTGGCGCGTTGGAGAGGGGTGAAGGAGGGGCGGGCCGGAAGAAGGAGCCCCCCGGCTCAATACCCCGTCACGATCCGTTCGACCAGTTCCTTGACGGTCGGGATGAAGCCGTTGGCGTAGAAGGGGTCGCTGCCGAAGCGGTAGGCGTTGTGACCCGCGAACATGAGCTGGTTTTCCACATCGATTTCATGCGCGGCGCTTTGCAGGGTTTTCTGGATACAGAAGGAACGCGGGTCCGGCATGCGGCCCGTCGTGCCCGCTTCGTTCTGCGACCAGTTGGAGAAATGGCACGCCGACAGGCATCCCGTGCACGCGATCTGTTCGTTCAAAATCTGCCGGGCGCGTTCCGGCTTCACGAAAACAAGCGTGTTGTCCGGCGTGCGCATCGGGTTTTTATAGCCTTCGTTCATCCATTCGCGCGCGCGCGCCAGGTCCCCCGGCGTAAGGTAAACCGGTTTGCCCGCCTTGCCGGCCTGAAACGGCTCGGTCAGATCGCCTAAAGGTTCCACGGCATAGGCAATTTGGCGTTCGGAGCGTTCATACAGTTCGTCGAGGAATTTATTGCGAATGGCCGAAGAATAAAAACCCGTCGGCGAAAAGCGGTTTAACGCGATATCGCCCTTTTTCAGCTTCAGCAGCCTGTCCTTCCATGTTTTCAGGACCGGGCTTTCCCGGGTCAGGATCGGCCGCGTGCCGAACTGAAAGGCAATGGGGCCTAGCTCGGGATTGTCGAGCCAGTCTTCCCATTCCGAAAGCCACCAGACGCCTCCCGCCATCACGATAGGCACGTCATCCAGCCCGTGTTCGCGCATAAACTGGCGCAAGGCCCGGACGCGCTCATAGGGGCGCTCGGGCTTCTGGGGATCTTCGCTGTTCGACAGGCCGTTATGCCCGCCCGCCAGCCACGGATCCTCGTAAACGACGGCGCCCAGCCACGAGCGGAACTTGTGAAAGGCGCGCAGCCAGAGCGCCCGAAAGGCGCGCGCCGACGAAACGATCGGGTAATAATACACGCCATAATGCGCGCCCAGCTCCGCCACCCGGTAGGGCATGCCCGCGCCGCACGTCACGCCATGGACAAGACCTTTGGCCTTATCCAGAATGCCGTGAAGGATGCGCTCGGTCGCCGCCGCTTCCCACAGAACGTTCATATGAATGCGGCCTTTGCCGCTCGCCGTCTCGAACGCGCGTTTCGCCTGGGCGATGCCGCCGGCGATGGCATAGGCTATCAACTCTTCATGGCGGTCGCGCCGCGTTTTGCCTTTATAGGTTTGCGGAATGACGTTGCCTTTGGCGTCGTAGCTGTCGGCGTTGACGGCCGAGAACGTTCCGACGCCTCCCGCCGCCGCCCATGCGCCCGCCGTCAGGCCGTTGGAAACGGATATACCCTTGCCTCCTTCGATCAAAGGCAAGACTTCCTGTCCGGAAATAAGCAGGGGCTTCAGCGGTTTCACTTTTTTCTTTTCCTTTCGACAACATCCTGGCTTCTTTTTCAGATGTTTTCTATTATTTTCCGCGGATTGTCCGAAAAGACGGCGCTTACGCCCCAGGCCAGCAACTCCCTGGCTCGTACAGGATCATCGATCGTGTAGGCAAGCAAGGTTTTTTTCTTTTCCATTATTATTTCAACGCGCTCCCGGGTCAACAGATCGTCCCTCAGCGTGATAAGGCCGGATTGGGTCTTGTCAAGCAGCGCCTTCCAGTCCTCCCGCCATTCGTCAAGAAAAAGGGCCCTGGGCCAGTGCGGCAGAAGCTGCCGGGCGACGACGAGACTATCCAGATCGAAACTCGAAATGACGGGAAATTTGTCGCCTTCGGGCCAAATCCTGGACATCTCGATCAACGTGACCATCGTCGTCGCCTGCGCGCGCCGTGGACACGGCTTGAGCTCAACAAAGGCGTTCATGCCATATTCCAGCACTCGCTGAAGCGCGTCGGTCAGCCGCGGAACGCGCTCGCCCGCAAAATGGGAATCGAACCAGCTTCCGCCGTCGAGCTGTTGCACCAGTTTCCATGGCGCATCGGCAACGAAACCCGTCGCGTCCGTCGTGCGGTCCAGCGTATCGTCGTGCATGAGAATGGGAATGCCATCCAGCGTAAGCTTGACGTCGACCTCAACCCATCCGACCCCCTGTTCGTGCGCAAGACCGATAGCGGCCAGCGTATTTTCGGGCGCATGAACGCCGCCGCCTCTGTGCGCTATTACGGGAGGACAAAAAGACAAGGACGAAACCATCGCGGAAGTCTTATCCAAAAAAGGGGCCGTTGACCACTTGGACCTTGAGCATTTATCGGTTATGATTCCTGACAATTTATTAACGCCTTGCGCCGACCGGTTCAAAAAAATCGTTATAGTTTAAGACATTCGTTTTTCCGGCATTTTTACCCACCGGCAGAGAGCCGACCATACTGCGATTCTCCCGCCCGGCACATCCCGAAGAAAAACCGGCGCCGCCCTTGCGAGCGGCGCCGGCCAGATATTGCCGGAACGCAAAACCGGGCTCAGGCCGGCGGCTTCGCGGTAAGGTCCTCGCCCGTGTTCTGGTCGACCGCTTTCATGGACAGTTTCACCTTGCCCCTGTCGTCGACGCCGAGCACCTTAACGTGCACGTTGTCGCCTACGTTCAGCACGTCCGACACCTTGCCGATGCGCTGCTGGCTTATTTCGGAAATGTGAACGAGACCGTCCTTCGCGCCCAGGAAGTTCACGAACGCGCCGAAATCGACGATCTTCACGACCTTGCCCGGATAAATGTGGCCGACTTCGGGTTCCGCCACGATGCCCTTGATCCAGTGGATCGCCGCATCGGCCGCTTTTTGATCGACGGCGGCGACCTTGATTGTGCCGTCATCCTCGATGTCGATCCTGGCGCCCGTCATTTCGCAAATTTCGCGAATGACCTTGCCGCCCGTGCCGATCACTTCGCGGATCTTGTCCTTGGGAATGACGATCGTCGTGATGCGCGGCGCGTTTTCGCTTACGTCTTCGCGCGCGCCCGTCAGCGCCTTCGCCATTTCGCCAAGAATGTGCATCCGGCCCTCCTTCGCCTGGGCCAGCGCGACGCGCATGATCTCTTCGGTGATCGAGGTGATTTTGATGTCCATCTGGAGCGACGTGACGCCGCTGGCGCTTCCGGCAACCTTGAAGTCCATATCGCCCAGATGATCCTCATCGCCCAGAATGTCCGTCAGAACGGCGTAACCCCGGTCTTCCTTGATGAGGCCCATGGCAATGCCCGCCACGGGACGCGACATAGGCGCGCCTGCGTCCATCAGAGACAAAGACGAACCGCACACCGTCGCCATGGAAGAGGAACCGTTGGATTCCGTCACTTCCGACACCACGCGGATGGTGTAGGGGAATGATTCCTTCGGCGGCAGCAGCGGATGGATCGCCCGCCACGCCAGCTTGCCGTGGCCGATTTCCCGGCGGCCCGGGCTTCCCATGCGTCCCGTCTCGCCGACCGAATAGGGCGGGAAATTGTAATGCAGCATGAAGTGCTCGCGGTATTCGCCCGCCAGCGCGTCGACGATCTGCTCGTCCTGCCCTGTGCCGAGCGTGGTGACGACCAGCGCTTGCGTCTCGCCGCGCGTAAAGAGCGCCGAGCCGTGCGCACGGGGCAAAACCCCAACCTCGCAAACGATGGGCCTCACCGTTTTGGTGTCGCGGCCGTCGATGCGGCGGCCCGAATCCAGGATCATCGCGCGAACGTGATCGTATTTCAGTTGTTCGATACCGTCGTTGATCAGCTCAGGCGCGAACTCTTCCGCCGGAATGGCTTCCAGCGCCTTTTCTTTCAGCGCGTCCAGTTTTGCGTAACGGTTTTGCTTGACCGTTTCGTTGTAGGCGCTTTTGAGGTCCGCGCCGATCAGATTCTTCAGCTTCGCCAACAGCGCTTTCCTGTCGTAAGCGGGCGGAGGCAAATCGCGCGGATCTTTCGCCGCCATTTCCGCCAGACTGATGATCAGATCGATGACCGGCTGGAAGCGCTTGTGGCCGAACATGACGGCGCCGAGCATGACATCTTCCGGCAGTTCTTTGGCTTCCGATTCCACCATAAGAACGCCTTCTTTCGTTCCCGCGACGACGAGATCCATTTCGCTCGTCGGGATGTCGCTTATCGCCGGGTTCAGGATGTACTGGCCACCCCTGTAACCCACGCGGGCGGCGGCGATGGGACCGAAGAAAGGTATGCCCGAGATGGTCAGCGCCGCCGAACAGCCGATCATGGCCACGATATCCGGACTGTTTTCCAGATCGTGGCTCAACACGGTGGCGATCACCTGCGTGTCGCAGAGATAGCCTTCAGGAAAAAGCGGCCGGATCGGCCGGTCGATAAGGCGGCTCGTCAGCGTTTCCGCCTCCGACGGCCTGCCTTCGCGCCGGAAAAAGCCGCCGGGAATTTTTCCCGCAGCAAATGTCTTTTCCTGATAATTGACCGTGAGGGGAAAAAATCCCTGCCCCGGTTTTTGTTTCTTTTCGCCCACAACCGTGCAGAGCACCGTCGTACCCCCCAGCGTCGCCACTACCGCGCCGTCGGCCTGGCGCGCGATTTTCCCTGTTTCCAGAGTCAGCTTCTTTCCGTCCCAATCCATTTCTTTCCGGTAAACCGTAAACATTTCCGTCTTTCCTTCTCTTTGTTTGACGTCCCGCCCGTCCCCAATGGACGGACGGCCTTTTTCATGCTGCAAGTCGCTTCATGAATCCTGTGCGTTGATGCCCGCGTATAAAGTTTTCGAGCTCAACAAATCGTTTGTAACCCAGCTTTTCGTAAAAGCCGGGCGCTTCGAAATCCTGCGTCCAGAGATAGGCCGAATGGCACCCCCGGCGTTTCGCTTCGGCCTCCGCCTCCTGCATCAACCGGCGGCCAAGACCCTTGCCGCGCTCCCGATCGGCTACCCAGACAAGATCGATGTACGCCCAGCCGGGATGGAGAAAGACATAAACGCCGCCTTGCAGCGCGCCTTTTTCATCCGTTTCCGTAACCGCGAACGTTTTGTGGTAACGGTCGATCGACGGCGCGTCGGGAGGCCGTATTGTCAACACCGCGTCGCGTATCCGTTCATAAAGCCTGTCGGAGGGGGCGGATTCGACCTTCATGTTTTCGATCCTTTCCCGGGATCGGCCAACTGCTTCATAAACCCGAACCTCTGATGATCGTTCGGCAAATCGTGCATCGCGACAAACTGCCTGTAACCGAGCCTTTCGTAAAACTCCGGACTTTGAAAGCTGAGCGTGTAGAGATAAGCCGAATGACAGCCGCGATTGATGGCTTCTTCTTCCGCCGCTTGCATCAATTGCCTGCCGAGGCCCTGCCGCTGATAGGCCGGTTCAACCCACAGGAGCGTTATCCGCAGCCAGTTCCAGTTCGTTTTGCCGGTCAGCCCCGCGACAATCCTGCCCCCGGCGCCGCGCTTCAGAATCGCCAGATCCCTTTCGTCGCCCGGCAAAAAGCCTTGCCCGCTTTTATAGGCGTTGACCGCCGTCTCAATCGCGGTCATGTCGTGCGAACTGATGGTGTCGGTAATTTCGAAATCAGTCATATCGGCCACATGCTCCGATCGGCCGTCCGGCGCGTTTTATTTGCGCAGGCCCAACGTTGCGATCAGTTTCTCGTACTCCCCCGGATTTACCTTCTTCAGGTAATTCAGAAGGCGGCGGCGGTTGCCCACCATTTTCAAAAGCCCGCGGCGCGAGTGATGGTCCTTCTTGTGCGTGGCAAAATGATCCGTCAGATCGTTGATCCGCCGGGTCAGCAAGGCAATCTGGACTTCGGGGGAACCGGTGTCGCCCTTCCGGCGGGCATGTTTTTGAATAAGCGCCTGCTTGTTTTGCGCTGTGGTTTTCGACATCGTTATCTCCTTATATATCTAAAAGTGAAAACCGCGCACAACGCGGAACGCTCCGGCTCTTGGCTCGACGAGAGCCACAGGAACACCTTGATGTTCGGCCAAAATGACAGGCGATTGCATCAATTCGATGTGTTGTGGCCTGATCAAAAGGCTTTGTCCGGCGCGCAAACGCTGCGCCTCGCCGGCGGTTAGCTGCAAGCCCGGGATGTCGTCCAGTGCCGCTCCAATCGCCAGCAATGCCGTTAAGGCGGCCCCCTTATGCGCCAATTCCTCAAGCTTTTCCAGCGAAATCGCGCGCGCCTGCGTGAAAGGCCCTACGCGCGTGCGGCGCAAGGCGCCGATATGGCCGTAAGTTCCCAGACTTATTGCTAAATCCCGCGCGAGCGAACGGACATACATCCCCTTACCGCACGTAACGTTAATGATTGCATGATCGGTATCCGGAAGTTCAAGCAGATCAAGTTTTTTCACCATCACCTTGCGCGAAGGCAGGGATGGCCGTCCCCCCTGACGGGCAATATCGTAGGCGCGCCGTCCTTCCAGCTTGATCGCGGAAAAGGACGGCGGCGTTTGATCGATCAGGCCCGTGAAGGAAGGAAGCGCCTTCCGGATCGCCGCTTCATCGGGACGGGCATCGCTTTTGGCTATGACCTCTCCTTCCATGTCGTCCGTGGCGCGCTGTTCGCCCCAACGAACGGTGAACGTGTATTCCTTGTCGTCGTCCATGACATAAGGCACAAGCTTCGTCGCCTCTCCGAACGCCAGCGGCAGAATGCCCGTCGCCAGCGGATCGAGAGTCCCGGCGTGGCCCGCCTTTTTGCCGCCGAGCAGGCGGCGCACCTTGCCCAGCGCCTGCGTCGACGTCAGGCCGGCCGGTTTGTCGAGGGCAAGCCAGCCGTGGATGGCTGTCCGGCGCGGCTTTTCGTTTTTCTTTTCAGAATCGCTCATTGTTTCCGCTTTTTGCAGCGCGATCATTCGTCGTTCGGCTCAACGAGATCTTTGGCCACGACAGGATCGTTCAGAATTTTTTCGATTTTTTGCGCATAGTCGAAGCTTTCGTCGGTTTTAAAGTTCAGCTTCGGCACATAACGAAGTTTGACCTTCTGCGCGATTTCATGGCGGAAAAATCCGACGATATCGTTAAGCGCCCGCGTCGTCTCGGCGACCTTGTGCCCACCGAGCGGAATGACGAACGCCGTGGCGTTTTGAAGATCGGGACTTATCCGGACTTCCGTCACCGTGATCAACGGCGCCGAAAAACCCTTTGGCCACGGCACATCGCCGCGCTGGAGAACATCGGCCAGCGCATGACGAATGGCCTCACCGACACGAAGTTGACGTTGCGAGCGCATGGCGTTTTGTCCTTTTATCCGAACTGAAGAGGAATCTTGAATCTTTCGTTAAAAGCATAGGCGCATTGTCTGGGATCCCTGAAATCGAGAATCCCGCAACCATGATGCGTCTCAAGCAACTTTCGCCCCAAAGGCGTTCCGGCAAACCTGCACAGCGCCAGGGGATCTCTTTTAATAAACCCGCGCCATTGCGCAAGGGCGGCACGATCCGGAAACCCGTTTTCCAGCTTAAAATCAAGAAAAACGCCGTCCACGCCAAGAAAGCCATTGTAAAGAAAATACGAGGCCGCGCGAGGACACATGGCCGTCGTCAGTTTGCCGTAACCCTTCTCGAAAGAGAAGAGCGCCATACGGCGCAACATTTCCACGCCGCGTATGCGCGCATGGACAACCTCACGCATAGCCTCGTTATAAGCCTGAAGGAAGGTTATCATGACGTGCGCAATGCGGCGCGAACCGGAATCAGGAGGGTTAAAACAAGGAACCACCTCGATTGAAGCAAAGGCCGACCCCCGATGTTTAAGGAAAAAGGCGCAACGATACGCGCCTGTTTGGGGGTGGAAGACAAACGATCCTTCGGCCCGGCCTTGAGGCGCATAGGCAAAAGGCAGCCACCGGGGATTCTCCAAATAATGCCCGAAGTCTTCTACAAAATCTGAAACCAGCTTTTGCGCCTGCATTGAACTCCGATCGCCTCAAGGTCGCCCTGGCACCTCTTCCCTCTCAAATCCTCCCCGGCCTTTTATACTTATACTCCGTCCGCGAAACATTCGCTAAACATCAGAGAATTTGGAGCCTCGAAGAACGAGAGCGCACCCACGATCCTCCAGAGAAACGATTTAATGCTTTGGCATATACCCCTACGCGTTGCGCATGTCTTTCCGCTTTAAGGCAGGGGGAAACCGCACAAAGTATTGCATCATTAAAGAGCGCGACGACTTGATTGCGCGTTTTCCCTTGAAGTTCAAGCATTCGTTTTTTAGCATCATCAAGGCTGCACATAATGTCAAAATCGAGAATATGAAGTGGCTTTCTGTTCGGCGCACCCGACAAAAGAGCATCGTTCCATATTTCTTGACGCGTTACAATACGCCCGGCTTCTTTCCAAGTCTCTTCATCGTAACCGTGATTGTAAGCAGGAAACCACATTCCCTCCGGGGGTGTTTCGAGGGACTCCAATATGTGACTAGTCACATAATCTTCCCGCGGCTTAAAATTGCCCGGCAACCGAAGCTGGAAAACGTTACCTAACAAGTAAGAGCCAATAACAAGCTGCACAGGTTCGGCTATTTTGTCTGCCAGCCTTTCAGCTGCCTTAAAGGGGCTATTAAATGACATCTGAAGAGCATCCACGCCATCGACGTGGTACACCGTAAGCAATCCTGACATGTTCTGCCGATACAAGCTTGTGAGTGTAAGCGCAATATCATATTCATCCGGACCCGATAACATTGATTTACTCCTTTAAAATAAGGCTCTTCTGACAGATAAAATTTTACAACTGCCGCGCCACCTCTTCCATTTCAAAGCATTCGATCACATCGCCTTCGGCGATGTTGTCGTAGCTTTCGAACGCCATGCCGCATTCGAAGCCTTCGCGCACTTCCTTCACTTCGTCCTTGACGCGTTTCAGGGTTTTCAGCGCCCCCTCGTGGATCACAACGTTGTCGCGCAACAGGCGGACTTTCGCGCCACGTTTGACGATACCGTCCGTGACCTTGCACCCCGCGACCTTGCCGACCCTGGAAATGTTGAAGACCTGAAGGATTTGGGCGTGGCCCAAAAACTTCTCGCGCAAATCCGGCGCGAGCATGCCCGTGAGCGCCTGTTTCACATCGTCGATTACGTTGTAAATGATTGAATAATAACGAATTTCTATCCCGTCGCGCTTGGCCATTTCGCGGGCCTGCGGGTTGGCGCGAACATTGAAGCCGATAATCATGCCTTTCGAAGCGTTGGCCAGCGTCACATCGGATTCCGTGATCGCGCCTACGGCCGCATCCAACACGCGAACCTTCACTTCTTCGTTGTCGGCGGAAAGCTTGACGAGAGCGCTCTTGAGCGCCTCCACCGAACCATGAACGTCGCCCTTGATCAGAACCGCCAGTTCCCTGGCCGTTCCGGCCTTGATGTTTTCCATCATTTGCTCCAGCGAGCCGCGCTGATTTGCCGTTGCCGTCAATGTGCGGCGGCGGCGCTGGCGGAATTCGCTGATCTCGCGGGCTTTCGCTTCCGTAAGCACGACCATCAATTCATCGCCTGCTACCGGCGTGCTGTTAAGACCGACAACCTCGACAGGCGTAGCCGGACCGGCTTGCGTAACGTTCGCCCCCCGATCGTCGATCAACGCGCGAACGCGGCCCCACTCGCTGCCCGCCACGAAGATATCGCCGACTTTAAGGGTGCCGTGCTGGACCAGAACCGTTGCCACCGAGCCGCGCCCTTTTTCGAGACGCGCTTCAACCACAGCGCCTTGCCCGGGACGGTCCGGATTGGCCTTCAGTTCGAGCATTTCGGCCTGAAGCAGGACGGCTTCAAGCAGTTTGTCGAGGCCCATGCGGGTTTTTGCGGAAATTTCAACCGACAACGCCTCGCCCCCCATTTCCTCGACCTGGATGTCGTGCTGCAAAAGCTCCTGACGGACGCGCGCCGGGTTAGCGGCGGGCAAGTCGCATTTGTTGATGGCGACAACGATCGGCACGTTGGCGGCTTTGGCGTGGCGAATGGCTTCGATCGTTTGCGGCATGATGCCGTCGTCGGCCGCTACCACCAGAATGACGATGTCCGTCACGTGCGCGCCCCGCGCCCGCATTTCGGTGAACGCGGCATGTCCCGGGGTATCGATAAAGGTAATGCGGTCGAAGCCGTGCGCAGGCCGCGGAAGCGCGATCTGATATGCGCCTATATGCTGGGTTATGCCGCCCGCTTCGCCCGCAACCACATCCGTTTCGCGTAAAGCGTCCAGAAGCGACGTTTTGCCGTGATCGACATGTCCCATGACCGTTACGACGGGGGAACGGGGTCGAAGGCTTTCGGGCGCGTCTTCCGTTGAAACGAGCGAGGCTTCGACGTCCGCTTCCGTCACGCGCTTGATGCGGTGTCCGAACTCTGTCGCGACAAGCTCGGCCGTATCGGCGTCGATGCTTTGTGTGATCGTCGCCATGACGCCCAATTTCATCAGGGCCTTGATGACGTCCGCGCCGCGTTCGGCCATGCGGTTGGCCAGCTCTTGCACTGTAATGACTTCGGGGATAGTGACGTCGCGCGTAACCTTGACCTGTTCCTGCTGTTGCATCGCCTGACGTTTTTCGCGCTCGATGCGACGGCGCATGGAAGCCACGCTGCGCTGTCGAACGCCTTCGTCGCCGGACAAGGCTTGCGACACCGTTATCTTGCCGCCGCGGCGGCGCTCGGCGCCGGAGCCACGGCGCGGCGCGGGAGCCCCTCGTCCGCCCCTGCCACGGCGGCTTGTTTCTTCCTCGTCTTCGGATACTACGCCGCGCTTCATCAGCGACGGCGTCTTTGCCCCTGCCGTTTCACCGGCGCGCGACGCGGCCCTCATACGGTCCGCCGGGGTTCCGCCGGTACGGCTCCGTACGCGCAATTCGTCTTCCTGTTTGCGGCGTTCGCTTTCGGTTTTTTCCTGATCCTGAATGTTGCGCAGTTCTTCCAGTTCGCGTTGGCGCAGCCGTTCGCGCTCCGTCAGCGGCCCGGCGCCTTCTATAGCCTCTTTGGATTCTTCGAACGCGGCTTCGTCCGCAGCCGCTTCTTGCGCTGAACTGCGGCGCAACTCGTTTTCCAGAACGGCGCCGCGCAGGGCGCGCAAACGCGCGTCGCGCTCTTCCTGCGTCAACTGGCGGATGGTTGCGCTGGTCGCCCGTCCGCGTTCGTTGACGCTGACCGAGGTTCCGGGTTCCGGTCCAAGGACCATCTTCTTGGCGGTTTTGGCTTCCGCCGACGAAGCCCCGTCGGCGCGCTTGCGCTTGACTTCGACGGCGACGGTCTTGGAACGGCCATGCGAAAAGCTTTGGCGCACGGAGCCTGTCGCGCCGCCTGCGTCCGGGCTTATGGATTTTTTCAGCTCCAGTTTGGGTTTGGACCCCAGACTCAAGACTTTCTTTTTCGGTTCTTGCTCTGTCATGGCTATTCACAATCCGATGCTAATAAAGGTTCGCTCTTGACGCCTTTCAGGCGTTTCAATTCCGTTCCCAGTTTCTCCGAAAGGTCATGAGGTTTCAGCCCCGGCGCCGCCAGTTGCTCGCGTCCCAAAGCTTCGCCCAGTTGCGCGCGCGTGAAAGCGCATTCCACGATCATGGCGCGATGGAGTTTCTTGCGCACATCCTGACCCGCATCCGAAGCCATCAGGACATACGCGAGTTCACCCGCTTTTTGCGCTTCTTCGACTTGGGGCTGGCCCGTAACGACGAGGCCCGCCCCTCGCGCCAGACCCAACAGATCAAGGCAGCGTTTGGCAAGGAGACGTTCAACCTGCTGAACAAGATCGGGGTTTATGATGGCGTTTGTTTTCGCGGCGCGAGAAAACAGATTTTTTCTTATCGCCGCTTCCAGAGCTTCGCGCGAAGCCCCAACCCACAGGCCCCGGCCCGGCAACTTTCCGGCAAGATCGGGAACGACTTTATGTTGAGGATCGAGAACGAAACGGATCAGATCATGTTTGGGCCGCACCTCGCCCGTGGCCAGACACCGGCGCATAGCCGAGGCAGTCGCGGCTGCGTCCGTTAACGCCGCCGTCCCGGACAGAATCCCGTCTGGCGGCGTTTTGCCGCAGGTGGTGGTGAGAGCCATAACCATATGTCCGTTCGCACCTCATTGTTGCGGCTGATCGGAAACCGGGGGTTCGTCTTCCCCGGCAAACCAGTGGGCGCGCGCGGCCATGATCGTCTCGTTGGCCTTGCTTTCGCTCAGTTGATCGGCTCCCAAAATCTCGCGTAGCTCGTCGCTGGCCAGATCGGCTACATCGTCGAGCGTTTTGATGCCTTTCTCGCCAAGCTTGACCGCCATTTCGGCCGTCAGGTTCGGCAAGGCGACCACGTCGTCGGTCACGCCGAGTTCGCGGCATTTTGCTTGCAGCTTGGCCGCCGTCTCGGCCAGCCATGCCCGCGCGCGCTGCTGGAGTTCGCCGGCGACTTCGAGGTCAAAGCCCTCGATTTCGGCAAGTTCGTCCGCGGGCGTGTCGGCAATCTGCTCGACGCGCGTAAAACCTTCGCTTACCAGCAAGTGCGCAATGACGTCGTCAACCGCCAAAGCTTCCAGAAACAGCGTCGTACGCGTATGCAGTTCGGCCTGGCGCCGCTCGGATTCCTCGTTTTCCGTCAGGATGTCGATGTCCCAGCCCGTCAGCATCGACGCCAGGCGCACGTTCTGGCCGCGGCGGCCGATGGCCAGCGACAACTGCTCGTCGGGCACAACTACATCCATGCGGTGACTGTCTTCGTCAAGAACGACCTTGGCCACTTCGGCAGGCGCCAACGCGTTGACCACGAATGTCGCGGGATCCGAAGACCATGGAATGATGTCGATTTTTTCGCCTTGCAGTTCGCCGACGACGGCCTGTACGCGGCTGCCGCGCATGCCGACGCACGCGCCGACGGGATCGATCGAGCTGTCGTTCGACACGACGGCGATTTTGGCGCGGCTTCCCGGATCGCGCGCCACGGACTTGATTTCGATGATGCCGTCGTAAATTTCAGGCACTTCCTGCGCGAACAGCTTGGCCATAAACAGCGGATGCGTGCGCGAAAGAAAAATCTGGGGTCCCCGCTGTTCTTCGCGAACGTCGTAGATGTAAGCGCGAACGCGGTCGCCGTTCTTGAAATGCTCGCGCGGCAGCGTTTCGTCGCGGCGCAAGACGGCCTCGGCGCGTCCCAGCTCGACGGTGACGTTGCCATACTCGACGCGCTTGACGACGCCGCTTACGATTTCGCCGACGCGGTCCTGATATTCGAGGAACTGGCGGCGGCGCTCGGCCTCGCGAACCTTTTGCACAATGACCTGTTTCGCCGTTTGCGCGGCAATGCGCCCAAGATCGATCGGCGGCAGGTCGTCGACGATGTAGTCGCCGACGGCAACGTCGGACTTCGTCTTTTTCGCAGCCTTCAGCGCGATTTGCGTAAATTCGTTTTCAACAGGGTCGGCCACCAGGAGATAACGCTGCAAATGCACTTCCCCGGTCCGGCGATCGATCTGCGCGCGAATGTCGTGTTCATACCCGTACTTGGCGCGTCCAGCCTTCTGGATCGCCTGTTCCATGGCCATCAAAACCTCGTCGCGGTCGATGTTTTTTTCTCGCGCGACGGCTTCGGCTACCTGCAACAATTCCATAGTTTAACCTCGTCCTTTTTTTCTCTCTAGTTACGGCCTAGGGGCGCTCCGTTTTCTCATCCGGGTCCGCCGTCCCTTCGGGAATCACGGCAAGACGCGCTTCGGCGATGCGTTTCATCGGAACCTTGACCGGACCCTTTGCCGTGCTGAGTTCAACTTCCGCGTCCGCCTCACGGCCCTTGACGCGTACGATACGGCCGCGAAAACGCTGGCGCTCGCCCGAGGGCGCTTGCAAATCGACCGTAGCCATGCGTCCCGTAAACCGCTCGAAGTCCTCGATGCGAACCAAAGGACGGTCGAGACCCGGGGAACTGACTTCCAGCGTGCAGCTATCCGCCAGATACCTCTCGGCCTCGATTTGCGCGCCGACCGTTTGACTGATCGCCACGCAATCCTGCACCGTAATCGGCTTCCCATCCAGACGCTCGGCCATGACCTGCAAGGTCTGGTACCGCCCGCCCCCCGTCAGCTTGACGCGCACAAGAGCATAGCCTTGCGCCGAAAGCGACGGCGCAAGCAGGCCTGTCAGTGAAGATTCGATCGCATGCACTTCGGTCATGTTTCGCTTGCATCGCCTCAAACGATTGTCAACGGCCTTCCCGGCCAACAAAAAAGGCGGGCTTTTGGCCCACCCCGTCAACCTTCAGGATTGGGATGGATCATAACGTATTTACCCTGCAAATCAAGGCTTTTTCCGCATCCGAGTCAATTGACAAAGGAAGCAAGATTCGTGCGGAAAAAATTCCGGGTTTTGAGCCAAAATTCGAAAAAGCTCTTTTGGTTCAGGTCATTAGGGATTTTTATAAAAAATCGATGCGCCAGGCCGCCGGACCTTTCATGAATCAGGCTCCTTCAGGCGGTTAACTACATCCGTCTCATTTCAGCCAGAAAGCGGTCAACCTCCGTCCGCATCGTTTCGGACTGTTGGGACAGTTCGCGGGCGGCGCTCAAAACGTCCGTGGCCGAACGTCCCGTCTCGCGTGTGGCCGTGCTCTGCTCCTCGATGGCCGAGGCAATGGACGTCGTGACGACGTTGATGCGGCTCATCATCTGGGCCAGCGTTTCGATATTCGAGGCGGCTTCGGTCGCTTCGCTTTGCATCTGGCTTATTTGCTGGCCGATTTCTTCCGTCGCTTTCGAGGTTTGATTGGCCAGCGTTTTCACCTCGCCCGCCACGACGGCAAAACCCTTGCCCATGTCGCCCGCGCGGGCCGCTTCGATCGTCGCGTTCAGGGCAAGAAGATTTGTTTGCCCCGCCACGTTGTTGATCAAATCGACCACGGCGCCGACGTCCTTGCTCTTTTTGGCCAGCGCCGTCGTCGTCTTGTTGGCTTTTTCCGCCTGCGTGGCGCCGCTCGTCGCCACCTGGGTCGATTCCGTAACCTGTTTGCTTATTTCCGTAATCGCCGACGTCAACTGTTCGGACGCCGACGACAAATTCTCCGCCGTGGCCTGCATTTCCGTTGCCGCCGACGACACCGCGTTGACGACATCCTTCACGCTGGATTCGAAAGCATCCGCCATTTTATGGACCGTCGCGCGTTGTTGTTTTTCCGCCTCCGCTTTCATCCCTTCCTGTTCGGCGCGAAGGCGGTCCGCCTCGACCATGTTTTCCTTGAACACCTGAACCGTAGCCGCCATCTGACCGATTTCGTCCCCGCGGCCCGTTCCCGGAATTTCCGTTTCCTTGTCGCCCTCCGCAAGCCGGCGCATGGCCGCGCACATTTGAACGACGGGGTCGGCTATGCCGCGCCCGATCAGAAAAGAGATGACGCACCCGAGGATCAGACCGCCCAGCGAAAGCGCCAGAACAAAAACGCCAGTGTTGCGCACGAGCTTTACGGCTCTTTCTTCCAGAGCCTTTTCTTCTTCAACGCCTTTTTCCTTAATGTTTTTAGCGTGTTCGGCGATTACTTCCGCCTCTTTCACCATTTCCGCGATGGTGTCGTCGAGCTTTTTTTGCGCCCCTTCCGCGCCGGAATGTCCCCGTTCACCGTCCCCGGCCGTTTGATTCCTGCGTTTGTCGAGATCCCGACGGTATTCGACAACCTTCTCGAAATTCTTGAGGTAGTCAGCGTATACGACCGAAATGTTTTCCATTGTTTTGCGGTATTCGGGGTCTTTGATCGAGTCAAGCCCCTGCTTGACCGCCAGGCGGACTTCTTCCGTGCGCGATTTTGAGCTTTTCAGGCTTTCATCGTCCCCCGCCAGCGAATATTCCCGAATATACCGGCGCGCCGCCAGAAAGTTCCGGTCAATATCGCTGACAATTCCGACAATTTCCACCTGCTGAACGAAACGCTCGACGTTCGCTTCAATCTTGTTCAAAGCCATCACGGAGGCTCCGGAAACAATGGCGAGGATCAGCAATACGGAAGCAAAGCCAAGAGCTATTCGCGCCAGAATTTTCAGGTTGCTCAAGAAGGAAAAGCGTTCCGAATGAAGAACGGAGGGAACACGTTTGCCGCTGGCCATGAGACTCGACATGGAAACTCCTTATTGTTAGCCGGAAAGAAGGCGTTTCCATATGAGGGCGTTTCGGTTACAAATTTCTTGCCGCCCTGCGTGCAAATGTATGCATAATTGACGGGAAGCGTTTGCCTTCAGGAACGAAAGCTGTTTGTCCTGGCCAAGGCAAGCACATTCACGCGCAAAGCGCCGCCTTTCAGTAACACACGACTGCATTCATTGACCGTAGCGCCTGTCGTGAGAACATCGTCAATCAGCAAAACGTTTTTTCCCCGTATCGCCATAACGCGCCGTGGAGTGAGCCGAAAAGCGCCAGCTACGTTTTTACGTCTTTGCTCACGGTTCATGCGGCCTTGAATGGGCGTTGCGCGCACGCGCTTTATCACATCGACAGCCACAGGCTTGCCCGTCAAGCGTCCCAGCTGAAGCGCCAGAAGCGCGGACTGGTTGTAGCGCCGCCTGAAAAGCCGCCACCGGTGCAGCGGCACGGGCACAAGAACGCCGGTTTCTTCCCACAACTCCGCGCCTGCGCGCTGCATCCACATTGCCATGGCGGGCACGGGATGAAGCCGGTCATGATGCTTGAAGCTCAGCACAAGGCGTCGGCTTGCATCATCGTAGATCATGGCGCTGCGGGCTTTTTCATATTCCGGCGGATGGGCAAGACATTCACCGCACCGCGTGCTTTCCTCAACCGGCACATCGAAAGGCGCGCCGCAAACGGCGCAATGCGGTGAAGAAATAAAGCGTATTTTTTTCCAGCATTCGGGGCAAAGGGCCTGATTGACGCCCACCGGTTCGCAACATGAAAGACACAGAGGGGGCAACAACAGGTCCAACAGCGGTGCGAACCATCGGGTTGGACGTTTTTTTGCCGAAAGAGGGGCGGTCATGCCGGACATGTGGCTATAAAATTGAGGCCTTGAAAGCTTACTTCCCTTTTCGCCGGTAGACCAGATACACCGGCAAACGTCCCGCCGCGATTCCCTTTTGCTCATAGCGCGTCACGACCCAATCCACTGGCGGTGCCGCGCCGTCATACACGCTTGAAAACGCCGCATGTGCAGCACATTTTTCACGCATCCATTCCGCCAAAGGCGCAACATCCGTCGCCAGCCGCAATTCGCCGCCGGGCTTGAGAATGCGGGCCAGACGATCCAGATTTTCGGGACTGATAAAACGCCGCTCTGCGTGTCTTTTTTTGGGCCACGGGTCGGGATACAAAACGAAACAGCGGTCGAGGCAGTCCTCCGGCAAAACATCCATCAACAAACGCGCATCGTCCGGAAAAATACGGATATTTGTCAGTTTCCGCCTATCGATATGATTCAGAAGGCTCGCCACGCCGTTGATAAAAGGCTCGCAGCCGATAAATCCTGCCTCGGGATGTTGCGCCGCTTGCGCGGCAAGATGTTCGCCGCCGCCAAAGCCGACTTCAAGTTCCAAATTCTTTGGCACGAAATCATAAAGCTCCGATAACGCAAGCGTCCCTTGTTGGGGCAATTCGATTTGCACCCGCGGCAGCAAATCGCGCATCAACGCGCTTTTACGCGCGTTCAAAGGCCGCCCCTTTCGGCGGCCATAGAGACGTGTTGGCGTTTTTGAAGACGTTTTCAATTCAGAGATTAAATGCCTTCTTCAGTTCCGGCACCAGATCGAGGCGCTCCCATGAGAAGTGTCCATCGTCTTCCGGTATGCGTCCGAAATGGCCGAAGGACGACGTCTTTTTGTAAATGGGGCGGTTGAGACCCAGCTGTTCGCGTATCGCGCGCGGAGTCAGTTTGACGATCTGGCGCAGAATGCTGACCAGCTTGCTGTCATCGACCTTGTTCGTGCCGTGCGTCGACGCATACACGGCCAGAGGTTCGGAAATGCCGATGGCGTAGGCCAACTGGATCGTGCAACGGTCCGCAATGCCCGCAGCCACGACGTTCTTCGCCATATAACGCGCCATGTAGGCCGCCGAGCGGTCCACCTTTGACGGATCCTTGCCCGAGAAAGCTCCGCCGCCGTGCGGCGCGGCGCCGCCGTAGGTGTCCACGATAATCTTGCGCCCCGTCACGCCCGTGTCGCCGTCCGGCCCGCCGATGACAAAACGGCCCGTGGGGTTGACGTAGAAATGTTTTTCCTCGCACATCCAGCCGTCCGGCAGGGCTTTCATCACATAAGGCCTTACAAGTTCGCGAACTTCGTCCTGTTCGATTTTTTCGTCGTGCTGGGTCGAGACGACGATCCGCGCCGCGCGCACCGGCTTGCCGTCCACGTATTCCAGCGTGACCTGACTCTTGGCGTCCGGCCCCAGCAGGGGAAGCTTGCCCGCGTGGCGATCGACGGAAATGAGGCGCAGAATGTCGTGGGCGTAGGAAATGGTCGCCGGCATATATAACGGGGTCTCATTGCAGGCATAGCCGAACATGATGCCCTGGTCGCCCGCGCCTTCGTCCTTGTTTTCGTGCCCGTCAACGCCCAGCGCGATGTCCGTCGATTGGGCATGTATGTAAATCTGGACGTCCGCCCACTGCCAGTGGAAGCCTTTTTGGGCATAGCCAAGCTCGCGCACCGCTTCACGGGCGGCATGCTCCATTTCATGGGCCGTGATTGTGTCGGGACCGCGAATTTCCCCGGCCAGAACGATCCGGTTCGTTGTGGCCAAAGCTTCGACGGCCACGCGGCTTTGCGGGTCCTCTTTCATGAACAAATCGACAATTGCGTCGGAAATGCGGTCGCAAACCTTGTCCGGATGGCCTTCGCCGACGGATTCGGACGTAAAAAGATAGGCGTTTTTCTTCGGGCTCATCGTAACTCTCTTTGAAAGGCAGGAGGATTTGAAAGGGATGCCAACACAGCATGATTTGGCGGGGGGATCAAGAGTCTAGAAAATCCGTGAATTATTATTATGTTTGTTCGGCCATTGTCTTAATCAGTTCGTATATTTTCCGGCGCTGTTTCGTGTCGGTGATGCGGTAATAGGCCCGGATAAGCTCCAGCGTTTCGCGGCGGTGCAACGCCTCATTTTCGCCCTGGGGAATACCCTCTAGCGGCGCCTGGGCGCTTTCGGCGAATCCGGGGCCCAATTCGGGCTCCGTAATTCCCTTCGGAATCTCCTCGAAAAAATACCCCACCGGAACGTCTAAAAGCCGCGCCATCTGGAACAGGCGGCTCGCCCCCATGCGATTCGTGCCGCGCTCATACTTCTGGATCTGCTGGAAGGTAAGGCCGCTCGATTTGCCCAGCTGCTCTTGACTCATCCCCAGCAAATTGCGCCGAAGCCGCAAACGCGCGCCGACATGGATGTCGATGGGGTCGGGGTTTTCGGCGCGGTTGCGGGGGGAGGAGGACATGTTTGGCGTACATATGTATGGCAATATTGCGTGCAGGAAGTTTAGGATATTCGCGCTTAAGTTGCAATCACTTCCTCAAAAGCCCGAGGAGCGCGGCCAGCGCCAGAAGCGCCCCGGCCAGCGCCCAAAGAAGCTTCGGCCCGAAGCGGCGGAAGGGCGTTTTTTCGGGCAGAGCCTTCGGCAAATCGCTGTCCACGAAGGTCGCCTTGTCCCAGCCGATCTGCGCCTTGACGCGGCCATAGGCGTCGGTGACCGCCACGACGCCCTTGTTCGCCACGCGCACGAGCGGCAGGCCTTCCTCAATGGCGCGGGTGCGCGCGATCATGAAATGCTGGTAGGGGCCGATCGTATGCTCGTACCACGCGTCGTTCGTGGCGTTCAGGAGAAATTGCGGCGGGTCCGTTTCGTCGATCACGCCGCCCGGAAAGATGACTTCGTAACAGATGAGCGGGCTGAACGGCGGCAGGCCCGCGACGCGCATCGAGCGCGGCCCCTCGCCCGCCGTGAAGCCCGAGCCGATCACGACCAGCGTGCGGATGTTCAGGAGCGAATTGAACGGAATGTATTCGCCGAACGGCACGAGGTGGAATTTATCGTAGCCCGCCACGACGTTGCCCCGCGAATCCATCGCGATCATCGAATTGTAATAATCGAGTTCGAGGTTCTCGTTCGGCCCGCGCCGCACGACGCCGGTGACGAGATGCGCGCCCGGCGGCATGCGCGCGGCGATTTCCTTCCGGCGCTCGTTGTTCTCGGTGAGGTAATACGCCGTCGCCGTTTCGGGCCAGATGAAATGAGTCACCGGCTTTTCGGCGGGCGCAAAAGTGATGTCCAGCAGGTCCTGAAAGTTCTTTTCGCGTTCGGAATCCTGCCATTTCCGGTTCTGCGCGACGTTCGTTTGCACGAGGCGAAGGCGCACATCGGGGACCGTTTCATCCGGCGCGCGCGCAAGGCGCCAGCTTCCCCAGCCCGCGACGGCCGCCAGAAAAATCAGGCTCATAACAAAGACCGGCGCGCTGAAACGGTTGCGCACCGGCTTGAAAAGCGCGGCGGGCAAAACGACAAGAACGAGCGTGAGAAGCGTCAGGCCGTAGATGCCGATCACGCTTGCGATTTGCATCACCGGCAATATATCGCCCCAGACGTAGCCCGTCACGTCCCACGGAAAGCCGGTCATCAGGTGCCCGCGCGCAACGTCCGCAAGGAACCACGCGAGCGCCAGAACCAAAAGGCCGTCGAGGCGCTGCAGGCCCCAGCGTTTGGCCGCAAGCGCCGCCGCGCCGTAGTAAAACGCGAACATCGCGGGCAAGCCGGTGAGCGACAGCGGCACCGCCCACCAGAAGCTGCGGATATCGACAAGCATCGATCCCGTGATCCAGTAAAGGCTCACGACAAGAAGCGCGAACGAGAAACACCAGCCGACGGCGAACGCCTGCCGACGATTTTTCGTCCCCTGAAGCAGGAAGACGAGCGCGGGAAAGCAGAACCACAGCGCCACGACGGCGTTGAACGGCGGAAACGCGAGCGCCGCCACCGCGCCATAAAGAAGCGCGAAAGCGTAACGGGATTTGCCCTGTTGGCGGCGGAGATGATCGGCCCAGATGGAAAGGCGGGAGAACATGGGGGGACGGGTTCGCGGTTAGGGGCTCGGGGTTAGGGGTTCGAGACTATACAACCGAAGGTGGTTGAACAATAACCGCTTTTGTAGCGCGTTGGCGCAGCGTTCGTGCACCGTTGACGCACCGTTGGAGCACCGTTGATGCACCGTTGGAGCACCGTTGATGCACCGTTGGAGCACCGTTGATGCACCGTTGGAGCACTGATCGGGGGGGTAAACGGCATTTGACGGTTAAACCGGAAGGGCCGGTTTCGCGCCCGTTAACCTTAACGTCTTCCCGGAAATTTTTCCGTGCTCCGGTGACAGAACCCGGCAGGAAGCTCGCATGGTTATTGTCACCGGTTTCCGGGTTCGCGCTTCCCCCTTCGCCAAGGCTTCGGGGGACAGGTTGCGCGTTTCCGGGATGACGTTGGAAAAAGATGGATCCCCGCCTGCGCGGGGATGACGCCGTTTTTTGCCGGGATGGCGCCGTTTTTTGACGGGATGACGCGGTGAATTGCGCGGGACGATGACCCCTCCCCGAAAACGCACAGCGTTTTCGACCCTCCCGTCCGGCGGAGCTGCAAAGCAACAAAGACGGGACGAAAGAAAAAGGATCCGGAATCCAGTTGCCCTATCCATAAAATAGTTTTGGCGGTAAAGCCAACTGGATTCCGGGTTCGCGCGATGCGCGCCCCGGAATGACGCCGGCGGCGCGCTACCCCCTCACCTCACCATGCCCGTGGACGACGTATTTAAACGTCGTGAGCTGTTCGAGGCCGACGGGGCCGCGCGCGTGGAGGCGGCCCGTGGCGATGCCGATTTCCGCGCCCATGCCGAATTCGCCGCCGTCCGCGAACTGCGTCGAGGCGTTGTGCAGCACGATGGCGCTGTCGACTTCTTTATGGAAATACGCCGCCGCCGCTTCGTCTTCGGTTATGATGCTTTCCGTGTGGTGCGAGCCGTATTGTTCGATGTGCGCCACCGCGTCTTTCACGCCGTCCACCAGCTTTACCGCGATGACCGCGTCGAGATATTCGGTGTACCAGTCGTCTTCCGCCGCTCTTTTCACGCGCGGGTCGGCGTCCATTGCCGCCTTGTCGCCGCGCACTTCGCATCCCGCCTCCAGCAGCATGAGTATGAGCGGCTTGAGGTGCGTCGTGGCGCACTTGCGGTCGACGAGAAGCGTTTCCGCCGCGCCGCAAATGCCCGTGCGCCGCATCTTGGCGTTCAGCGTAACGCGCTTCGCCATTTCCAAATTCGCCGCGCCATCGACATACATATGGCAGTTGCCGTCGAGGTGCGCGAGCACGGGAATGCGGCTTTCTTCCTGCACGCGGGCGATCAGCGATTTCCCGCCGCGCGGCACGATGACATCGACATGGTCGCTCATGCGCAGCAATTCGCCCACCGCCGCGCGATCCGGCGTCGGCACCATTTGCACCGCCGCCGGGGGCAAACCGGATGCGCGCATCGCCTTGCTTAACGCGTTCGCAATGGTTTTCGAGCTTTGGAAGCTTTCGGAGCCGGGGCGCAGGATGCACGCGTTGCCGGATTTCAAACATAGGGCGGCGGCGTCCGCCGTGACGTTCGGGCGGCTTTCGTAAATCACGCCGATCACGCCCAGCGGGACGCGCACGCGCGTGATGCGCAGGCCGCTCGGCACCGTCCAGTCCGCGATGCGCTCGCCCACGGGATCCGGCAGGTTCACGATCGTCTCCAGCGCTTTGGCCATGCTTTCGACGCGCGCGACGTCGAGTTTCAGGCGATCGATTTGCGCGGGCGAGAGTTTGCGTTTTGCGGCGGCGGCAAGGTCTTGCCCGTTGGCGGCGAGAATGTCCGGCGTTTGCAGGCGAAGCTCTTTCGCGGCTTCGGCAAGCGCGCGGTTTTTCGCGTCAGCCGACGACGTTTTCATCGTGCGCGCCGCCGTTCGCGCGGCTTGTCCCAGTTTTTCCATCATAGCCGTGTTCCGTAACCGTTTGAGCAACAGGATTCCCCGCTATGCCGCTCACCGGCGAGCGACGGGAAGGGAACGATAAAATTGACCCCTCACCTGCAAAAACCATGAGCTAACTTCGTAAGCTCGGGTTTTTGCTTCCTCTCCCGCAAGGGGAGAGGATACTATTATTCATGCATTCGGCACTCTTTCCAAATTCATGACAATCACACAAGCGCCAGATCGTCGCGGTGGATGATTTCCTCGCGTTCGCCGTAGCCGATGAGTTTTTCAAACTCGCCGCTTTGGCGGCCCTTGATTTTTTGGGCCTCGGCGCTGCTGTAGGCGATCAGACCGCGCGCAATTTCATTGCCTTTTGGCGTCAGCACGCGCACCGGGTCGCCGCGTTCGAACGCGCCCTTGACCTCCGTTACGCCCGCCGCCAGCAGGCTTTTGCCTTGCCGCAACGCTTTGACCGCGCCCGCGTCGATGGTCAGGCTGCCCGGCGGCTTGAGGCTTCCCGCGATCCACACCTTGCGCGCCGCCGCAGGCGAACAATCCGGGATGAACCACGTGCATCGCGCGCTTTTCTGTAAACCTTGCAGCGGGTGAAGCACGTCGCCTTTCGTGATGGCCATCGCGCAACCCGCGTTCATCGCCACGCGCGCGGCTTCGATCTTCGTGCGCATGCCGCCGCTGCCCACGCCGGAAACGGGATCGCCGCCCATCGCCTCAACCTCCGGCGTGATCGCCGTGACTTCGGGAATGAATTCCGCTTTCGGGTTCAGCGAGGGATCGGCCGTGTAAAGGCCGTCGATGTCCGACAGAAGCACCAGGCAATCCGCCTCCATCATCGCCGCCACGCGCGCCGCCAAACGGTCGTTGTCGCCGTAGCGGATTTCCGCCGTGGCCACCGTGTCGTTTTCGTTGATGACGGGAACGGCGCCCATGCCGAGCAAACGCCGCAGCGTCGCGCGGACGTTCAGGTAGGATTGGCGATCTTCCGTGTCGCTGAAGGTGAGAAGAACCTGCGCCACGTTGATCCCGCTTTTCGCCAGCGCTTCCTGGTACGCGTGCGCGAGGCGGATCTGGCCGCACGCCGCCGCCGCCTGTTTTTCCTCAAGGTGGAGCTTTTTCTTCGCGAGATTCAGGACGCGCCGCCCCAGCGCGATCGCTCCCGACGACACCAGCACGACGTCCTGTCCCCGCGCGCGGCAGGCGGCAACATCTTCGACGAGCGCTTCAAGCCATGGCTGTTTGATCTCGTTGCGTTTGGAATCCACAAGCATCGCCGAGCCGATTTTCACGACGACGCGTTTGGCCGCCGTGAGCGGATTAACCTTGGTTTTGGCGGATACAGGGGCTTTGCGCATGCGGCGAGACTAGACGAAGGCGGGGGTTTTCGTAAAGTATGGTTAAGAAGGAGAGATCATCATCCCTGATTCCGCCTTCGTCTTGCCTTTTCCTGGTATTGACGTGTTTCGTCACGGTGTCGTAATTTAAAACCGTTGTAGGACAATCATTCATGGAGTTCGATATGCCGGATTATTTAAGGAAAGTCTCCCAAGCGTTCGATAGCGAAAACCCCCTTGCCATGGCCCCTCTTGCCGGAGACGCGATGAGGCTGGCGGCTCGGGGCCACGAACATGTGGGGGCGCTTCTTGTCGAAATGGGAAAATTTATGGAATCGGATCCGCGCACAAGAACCAACGCGCTTTTCTGTTACGCCTATGCTTTTGCCGGCGCGCGCGACAAAAACTTGAGAAGAGAGGCTTTGACGTGCGTTGCCGATCACTTGTTGAATTATTGCGACGGTAACGGCGGAAACGTAAGAGAAACTTTCGATCAGGCGAGCGCAATCGCCGAAACCGTTAAAAACGGTTTCAGGAACGGACGCAGCAAAAGAAACCTTGTGCCGCCCCCGCGCGAACTGCTTAAAGGATTTATCCGGCGCATCAATCCGGCAGGTTATGAAAGGTAAGTTTCTTTTTATCGGGGTTCATCATGCTCAACTTGCTTGAAAAAGCCGGGGAACATTACGCTTCCGGAAAACTTCGCAAGCTCGCGCATTTTTCGGAGCAGTTGCGAATCCTGGTCGCGAAAGGAAACCATTTCCTTATCGACCCGCTTATGGCAATTGCGGAAAAGCTTGGCAACGGCGCGCCGGATTCCGATCCTCACGAAGCCGTGTATGCGGCCGCAACCGTTATCGAATGCACTCGGCCGAACACCGAAAAGCGCGAGGTGGCAAACGAACGCCTTAGCGCTTTTCTCGGCAACCTGGACTTATCCCCTCCGGAAAAATCGAGGTTTCTGGATAATGCTTTCGAATGGGCGAGGAGCGCGCGCGCCAACTCTTCACCCAATCAATGGGCAAAAGAATCCTGCCGGCTGCCGACGCCCTGCGACGCTCAAAGATTTATGAGATCCGTTTCTCCCGGAAGCAATACCCCCCGATAGGATATTTCTCTTCCGTACCGTCTCCTATCGAGGGTGGCCTTCGCCGTCCGCCTTGCGCTTCAGACCGCGCACGCGCACACGCTTGATGCGGCTTTGATCGGCCTCCAGCACCTCGAACGCGATGCCGCCCGGCCCCGTCACCGTTTCGCCGATTTGCGGCACATGCCCCGCGAGGTGAAACACATACCCGCCCACTGTGTCGATGGTTTCGCGCTCCGTCTCGCTTAACAGGGAACCCATGCGATCCTCGAACGCTTCGATGGACAGCCGCCCGTCGACCAGCAGCGTGCCGTCGGGCCGCGCGATAACGGGCGACGACGCGGGCTCGTCGTGCTCGTCCTCAATCTCGCCCACGACTTCCTCAACCAGATCCTCGATCGTCACGAGGCCGTCCACGCCGCCGAACTCGTCCACCACCATCGCCATGTGCTGGCGCGTCTGGCGCATTTGGAGCAAGAGCTTCGAGGCGGGCATCGACGGCGCGACAAACAAAACGGGCCGCAACAAATCGCGGATGGCGCATGGCTTTTGAAACGCAAGGCGCGCCAGAACGTCCTTCATGTGCACCATGCCTATGGCTTCATCAAGCGTGCCGCGATAAACGGGAATGCGGCTGTGCGCGTGTTCCGTCATGAGGCCGATCAGCTCGTCCATGCCGCTGTCAACGTCGACGGCCACGATGTCGGCGCGCGGCACCATGCAGTCGCCCACGTAACGCTCGCGCAGCTTCAGGATGTTGTTCAGCAGCATGCGCTCCGCCGTCGGCACGCTGCCGGGGCCCGCGGATTCCTCGATCAGTTCTTCCACCGCCTCACGCAGCGCCACTTCTTCCGACGAGCCCTGCCAGCGCTCGCGCGCGTGCCGCCACATTTGACGCCACCAGCTTCGCGGCTCATCCCCTTCGCCCGGTATGATCTTGCTTTCGCTCATGCCTTTGCCCGTTTGCGGCGTTTCCTTTGGCCGTCGCAGGGCGCGTAAGGATCCGGAAGGTCCATCACGGCCATAATCTTTTTTTCCAGTCGTTCCATTTTCATTGCGGCGAGGTTGGTATCGTGATCATAGCCGAAAAGATGCAAGAGGCCATGGATCAGGAGATGTGTAACATGATTTTTCAGTGTTTTGCGATCTTTTCGCGCTTCGTTTGCCGTATACCGGTACGCGATGGCGATGTCGCCGGCATAAAACCGGCCTTTTCCTTTCGACAAGTCGGCCAGACCGCGCCGCGTTTGATGGGGAAAGGAAAGCACGTTCGTGGGCTTGTTCAACCCCCGGAAGTCATGATTCAGGCGGCGCACCTCCTCGTCCGTCGTCAAAAGCAAGGTCGCTTCGGCGCGGCAGGCAAGACCTCGAAGACGCACGGGCAGCGCCGCCTTTGTCGCCGCCGCAGCTTTATTCAGGCGCGCGTTCAGCCCTTTCACGCGCCGCCACGGCGCGGCGCGGGTTTCGATGGTGAGCGTCAGACGGCGTTTGTTTTTCATGGGACTCTTCCTTATTAAGGGCCGGCACCCCACAAGACAAGGCGTCCGTTCAGGCTTTGTCCGAAAAGCCGTTTACTTTCATTAACCAAGACGGCCTTTCTTTCTTGGCCCTAGCTTTATGCCCGGCCTTTGACTACCATGCGGACCGCCATGAACTGGTTGACCAATTTTGTGCGCCCGAAGATACGCGCGCTTGTCGGCGCCCAAAAGGAGATCCCCGACAATCTTTGGGAAAAGTGCCCCGGATGCAGCGCCATGCTTTTCAAGCGCGAGCTTGAGGAACAGGCCAACGTGTGCCGCTATTGCGGCTTTCATCTCAAGCTGGACCCGGCCAAGCGCCTGGCCATGCTTTTCGACAACGGCGAATACGGGCTTGTCGACGCTCCCCATGTGAGCCCCGATCCGCTCAAGTTCCGCGATCAAAAACGCTATATCGACCGCCTTAAGGAAGCCCGCCATAAAACGGGCCGTCCGGATGCCGTCGTCGTGGCGGAAGGATCGATGGGCGGTTTTCGCACGATCATCGCCGTTTTCGACTTCTGCTTCATGGGCGGCTCGATGGGCATGGCTGTCGGCGAAGCCCTCATTGCCGCGTCGCGTCAGGCCGTCGCGCGCAACGCGCCGCTTGTCGTTTTACCCGCCTCCGGCGGCGCGCGGATGCAGGAAGGCATTCTGTCATTGATGCAAATGCCGCGCACGATCCTCGCCGCCCGCGAAGTCAAGGAAGCAGGTCTGCCTTACATCGTCGTATTCACCGATCCGACCACCGGCGGCGTCACCGCCTCGTTCGCCATGGTCGGCGACATTCATATCGCCGAGAAAGGCGCGCAGATCGGCTTTGCCGGCGCGCGCGTGATCGAAAACACGATCCGCGAAACCTTGCCGCCCGGATTTCAGCGCTCGGAATATCTTCTTGAGCATGGCATGGTGGATGTCGTCGTCTCGCGGCAGGAATTGCGCGATACGCTTATTCGCGTCATCGGCCTTTTGCGCAAGGGCCCCAAGGCCAAGTCGCCCCGCCTGACCGGCCCCGTGCCGCACGGAGCAAGGGATATGCCGATTAGGCGGAAATAGGGGCTAGGGGCTAGGGGTTAGGGACTAGCCATCAGTAGGTATTTTCATTCTTTCACCTGCAAGATGAATGTCCAAGTTCCCCCTCACCAACGAAAACCAATGATTTGCTTGCGCAAATCAAGGTTTTCGTGTCCTCTCCCCCTTGCGGGGTAGAGGACATTTTTTCCTGATCCCTGATCCCTGACCCCTGACCCCTGAATGTTAAATCCCGATCTTCCGTCTTCGCAAATACTCGAACGCTTCCGGCGCGGGCGAGGCGCGGATATCGACCTGACGCTGCGCAAGACCTATTTCGATTTGCTCGCCAAGCTCGGCGATCCGCACAAAAAACTGCCGCCCGTCGTTCACGTGGCGGGCACGAACGGCAAAGGCTCCACCTGCGCTTTTCTCCGCGCCATGGCCGAAACCGCCGGAAAGCGCGCGCACGTTTACACCTCGCCGCATCTCGTTTCCTTTCATGAGCGCATTCGCATCGCCGGTAAAATTATCGAAGAAGACGAGCTTGCGGAAATCCTCGGCGATATTGAACGGCTGAGCGATCCTGGCGGAATCACATATTTTGAGGCGGCTACCGCCGCCGCATTCGTCGCGTTCACGCGCCACGCGGCCGACGTTACGCTTCTCGAAGCCGGCCTCGGCGGGCGTCTCGATGCGACCAACGTCGTGCCAAATCCCGTTGCCACCGTTATCGCGCGCCTGTCGTTCGATCACCGCGAATATCTCGGCCACACGATGGCCGAAATAGCCGGAGAGAAAGCCGGAATCCTGCGTTCGGAAACGCCGTGTTTCGCCGCGCCCCAGCCGTCGCTTGAGGCATTGACGGCGCTGCAGCGCGCCGCCTCTGAAAAGCGTGCGCCTTTGTTCATCGGCGGCAGGGACTGGCGCGTCGATCCCATCGGCACGCATGCGTTTTTATTCGAAAGCCCGAAACGTTCCCTTACGCTGCCCGCGCCCGCTTTGACAGGCCAGCATCAGTTATGGAACGCCGGGCTTGCCATCGCCACGGCAAGCGCCCTTCCCTTCGCCGTCGACGATCAGGAAATCGCCGCAGCCATGGCGCACGTCGAATGGCCCGCGCGGCTGGAGCGTTTGCGTCAAGGCGCGCTTTGCGCGCTGCTTCCTCCGGGTTGGGAGCTTTGGCTGGACGGAGGGCATAACGATTCCGCCGGTGAAGTTTTGGCCCAGCAGATCGCGCTTTGGCGGCATGAAGAAGGACGTCATCCGCGCCCCCTGCGGATCGTCCTTGGCATGCTGAACACCAAGGTGCCGCGCGAGTTTCTTGCGCCAATGATCCCTTTTATCGATGCCTTGCAAACCGTCGCCATCCCCGGCGAACCGCTCAGCCGCGCGGCGAACGAGCTTGCCGCGCTGGCGCGGGAAACGGGAATTGCCAATGCCGCACCTGCGGCTTCGCTTCATGAGGCCATCGCCGCCTTGGCCGCAGACGGGAAAACGGGCGGGCGCCTGCTTGTCTGCGGCTCGCTTTACCTCGCGGGCGAGGTGTTGAAGCTGAACGCCCAATAAAAAACCACCGCGACGGCCTTTCCGCGCGGTGGTATCTCTTTTTATACAAACAGCGTTACTGGCCGACCGTCACGCCGTCGGAAGCCGCGCCGGTTTTTCTGGCGTGCTTTTTCTTGTGTTTTTTATGCTTCTTCTGTTTCGCTTGCTTCTTCACGGGCGCCGTTGCTTCCTTCGCGTCCGTCGCCGGAGCCGTCACCGCCGTATCCGGGGTCGCCGTCTCTACCGTCGCTTCGGTCGTTACTTCTGTATCCGGGGCCGCAGGCGTTACGGCAGCGTCTTGCGCCATAACGGGACCGGCCACCAGAACGGCCACGGCGGCTGCCGCAACCATCAGTTTTATCGAACGCATCTTTGAGTCCCTTTCCATGGAAGTATAACAAACGGCCCAACCGGTCCGTCCTGACAACAGGAAAAGAGCGAACCGTGGCAAAATAAAGGCAGTCTTGAAGGTCTGCAAACCCCCGCCTTACCCGGCGTTTGTCTCAAAAAAACCACATCCGGTTTTTCTCCTTTCCGGCCAGCCCCCCGGAGCATTCTTTGTGGCTTGGTTTTGCCCTGTTCCGGATATATAAAGTGGTAGGGAATCAGAAGGCTTTTCCCGTTGTCCTGTTGTTCATTCCTGTTTTGGAGAGCTTAATGCCCATCAATCTGCGCCGCGCGGCACGCATCAGCGCCTCTTTCTTTCTGATCGGTATTTTCGCGCTTGGCCTCCCCATCGCCGCGCAGGCTCAAACGGATGCCTCGGGCAACGAAGCGGCCGCCACAGCCTCTCCCCAGGGCAAATTCATCCAGGATCTTGGCGACAAAGCGATTGCAATCCTTGCCGACAAGTCTTTAACGGACGAACAGCGCAATCAGCAGTTTCGTCAAATGCTTCGCGATTCCTTCGATCTTATGACTATTGGCCGTTTCGCCCTTGGCCGCAACTGGAGGGCCGCGACTCCCGAACAGCAAAAGGAATACATGGGCCTGTTTGAAGAACTGGTTGTCAGGACGTACTCCGACCGCTTCGCCCTCTATACCGGCGAAGGCTTCAGGGTCCGGAACGTCCGGCCCGAAGGCGAGAAAGATTTCATCGTGAACAGCGACATTACTCACCCCGACGGCTCGCCGCCGACGACCGTCGATTGGCGCCTTCGCCAGAAAAGCGGCAAGCTGGGCATCATCGACGTGGTTGTCGAGGGGGTCAGTATGAGCGTGACCCAAAGGCAGGAGTATGCTTCCGTCATTGAACGAAACGGCGGAAACATCGGCGCCCTTCTTGACATGATGCGTGAGCGTATCAAGGCGCCTACGGCTAAAAGCGGCAAGGCTTGATTCCCCAATAGATAAATCTTTTCAAGGGATTGCGACATTAGCACGGCTTCCCGGGTTTGTTTATATTACGGGGTTGACGATAGCCGGAAGGGCTCTTTGAATGCCGGAAATCGTCCTAACGGCTTTGGTATCCATGCGTTTTTACCGTTTCCTGACCGATATCGGCGCGCCGATCATCTCGCTTTACCTCAGGCGCCGCCTAAGGGAGGGACGCGAGGACCCCGCGCGATTCGACGAGCGGCTCGGCATCCCGTCGAGGGCGCGCCCGGAGGGCAAGCTTGTGTGGTGCCATGCCGCCAGCGTCGGCGAAGCCATGTCCGTCCTCAGCCTCGTCAAGACGCTTAAGGAACACTATCCGGAATGGCGCATCCTGCTTACCACCGGCACAATGACCTCGGCGCGCATGCTGGTTTCTTTTTTGCCTGTCGACGTCATTCACCAGTACGTGCCCGTGGACCGGCGGCCTTTCGTTTCCCGTTTTCTCGATCACTGGCGGCCAGACCGGGTTCTTTGGATCGAATCCGAGGTATGGCCGAATCTTCTGACCGCCATTTCCGAACGGCATATCCCTGCGGCGCTGCTGAACGGGCGCATGTCCGAAAAATCGTTCCGGCAATGGTCCTGGGCAAAAAATTGGGCAAAGGCGCTGCTGAGCGCTTTTTCCCTCCTGTTTGTTCAGACGGAAGACGATCGTCGACGTTTTATGGCATTGGGCGCGCGAGACGTGCGGCGCGTTGGCAACCTGAAATTCGCAGCCGAGCCGTTGCCCTGCGACGAGGAAAAGCTGCGCAACCTGCGGGCGCAGACCGGCGCGCGCAAGGTCTGGCTTATGGCCTCGACGCACGAGGGCGAGGACGAAATCGCGCTGGACGTCCACAAGAAGCTGCGCGCGCGACGGTCCGATTTGCTTATGATCCTTGTGCCGCGCCATCCCGCCCGCGGCGGGGCCATCGCCGCTCTGGCGGCCCGGGAAGGCTTGCGTTGCGCGCGCCGCTCGGCAAAGGAAGACATCCGGCCCGATACGGCCGTCTATCTCGCGGACACTATGGGCGAAATGGGCCTTTTTTACCGCCTTGCGCCCGTGACGTGCCTTGGCGGCTCTTTCACGTGGGGTGGGCACAACCCCATCGAGCCCGCGCAGCTCGGATGCGCCATGATTTTCGGTCCGCGCATGACGAATTTCGAGGAAATGGCGCGCGAAATCGTCCGTCAAAATGCGGCCTTGCAGGTGCCGGACGCCGAGGCCTTGACGGCGGCGCTCGAAAGGCTTTTGGATACGCCGGAAGCCGCCGGTGCACTGGCCGGCGCCGCGCGCGCGTTTGCGGAACAAAAACGCCACGTGCTGGACGATACGCTGCGGCTTTTGGATCCCTGGTTCGCGGAGAAGCGTTCATGAAAGCGCCCCGTTTCTGGTTTCAACCGTTTGGGCTGAGGGCCGCGCTGCTGGCGCCGTTCGGTCAGTTCTATCGCGCGGGCGGCAAGTTTCGCGGCATAACCCGAACGCCCTACCTTGCGCGCGTTCCGGTCATTTGCATCGGCAACGTCGTCGCGGGAGGGTCCGGCAAAACGCCCGTGGCGCTGACGCTCGCGCGTTTTCTGAAGACGAAAGGCTTTCGGCCCGTTTTCGTGACGCGCGGCTATGGAGGACGCGAAAAAGGTCCGCTACGCGTCGATCCCGAGCGCCATACGGCTGCCGACGTAGGCGACGAGCCTTTGCTGCTTGCGCGTGTCGCGCCCTGCTGGATCGGGCAAGACCGCGCCGCCGCCGTGCGGGAGGCCGAAAAAGACGCCACGCATATTCTCCTCGACGACGGGCTGCAAAACCCGACGATCGTCAAGACGTCCAGCCTGCTCGTCATCGACGGCGCTGTGGGGATCGGCAACGGCCAGATCATTCCGGCGGGCCCTTTGCGAGAGACGCTGAACGACGCGCTTCAGCGCGTGAACGCCGTGGTCATGATCGGCGAGGACGCGACGTGCCTGACCCCGCGCCTGACCAAACCCGTTATATGCGCAAGCCTGAAACCTCGCCTACCGAAGAATTTTCCGCGCAACAGGGAGTTTTTCGCGTTCGCGGGCATCGGAAGGCCGGAAAAGTTTTACGCGTCCTGCCGCGAGTTCGGCCTGAACATCGTGAGCACTTACGATTTTCCGGATCACTATATGTTCACGCAAAAAGACCTGAGCGCGTTCGCCGAACACGCGCGCGTGAGAAAACTTCAGCTCATCACGACGGAAAAGGACTGGGTGCGCCTGCCCCCGAATTTCCGCGCACGCGTGGCCGTGTTTCCGGTGGACCTGGTGTTTGAGGATGAGAAGGGGTTGATGGGGGCATTGGGGATCGATAAGGCTTAATTTCAGGCATTATTTCTGCCAAAGCCTCCCACCGCGCCTTGGGACAATCCCGATAAAACTTGCGCGCGTTTATGTAGCTCAACACTTTGTCTTCATTAATAAGCTTGGCCATAAGCCTGGGCTCATAATTTCCTTCGATCATAAGCTTCCTGATCGAATGACAATCTTCTTCATTTTTTTCTCGCGGATATATAACGAACACCTGAACGCCCTGCCTTATGGCATAATCGGCCGATATTCGGTCCCATGCCCGCAGAACCCTGACGCCTTTTTCATCCTCGCTCGCATATTCGCCCGGTTCTTCCCCAGGCTTAGGCCGTTTAAAATCATCAAGTTGTTCAGGAGAAAAAACGCCTTTAAAATTTTCCGATGACACTTTTTGAAGAATGCCGGGTTTATTGTTTATGTCGTCAAAGGAATTTGCGTTGCCGTTGGCATAATTGTCTAAAAAAACGAACGGCAAAAAAAGGGCCTTTTGGCACCCGGGACCGATCGACATCGCAACTCCGGCCCTATCCTTAAAAGCGGCATAAGCGATCGCATGGAGTTTATTAATCGCCGCAAATAAAAATCGTCCGGGATCGCCATAGAAGGTATGATTCGTATGCTTTGGCCGGGGAATATATTTTCCGGGCTCAACCCAAAGATCCTCCTTTTCGCCGAATTTATTAATCCGATAGAGGGGCGAACCACGAAATAAATATTCAGAAGGATTGTCCAAAGGCGCTGTTGGCATTTGGTAATTCTACCCTATTTCCGGCTAAACTACGAGAAAACGGTATGGTTAACGGATAAGAAACCGGATTCCGGATCAATTTTCTTTCGCCGTTGGCGAAAAGAAAACTGTCCGGAATGACGATGGATTTGATTGGTTAATCCTCCACAACCGCTTTTTTCGATCCGTCATGAAGCTCGATTTTTACGCGGTCGCCGCGTTTCATGCGCGCGGCCTGGGTAATCAAGTGCCCCGCCGCGTCGTAGACAAGCCCGTAACCGCGCCCCATCACCGCGCGGGGCGAAAGCGCCTCCAGCATGACGGCGATGCGTTCAAGGCGTTTTTCGGTTTGGCGCAGGCGCTCGCGCCCCGCCGCTTGCAGGCGGTGTGTCTGATGCTGCAAGCGCTGCGCGGCAAGGTTGAGCAAATCGCGCGGATGGCGGAGCTTGGCCCCCGCTTCCACCAAACGCCCCAAGCGGCGTTCGAAATAACCGTCCCATGCCAGTTTCAGGCGTTCCGCGCGTTCGTCGAAGCGCTGCAGGAGCGGCTCCAGCACGCGCGCCGGATCGCCCAGCGCGCGGTTGAGCAAGCCCAGCTTTTCCTTGCGTTCGCGAAGCATCCTTAACATGGCCCCATCCAGCCGCGCGCCGTCGTCCAATACCTGGGCAAGAAGATTGTCGCGCACCGGCACCGCCATTTCCGCCGCCGCCGTGGGCGTCGGCGCGCGCACGTCGGCCGCGTAATCGACAAGCGTCGTGTCCGTTTCATGCCCCACCGCCGAGATGACGGGAATCATGCTTTCCGCCACCGCGCGCACGACGTTTTCCTCGTTGAACGGCATGAGGTCTTCGAGCGAACCGCCGCCGCGCGCGACGATCAATACATCCGGGCGCGGCACATCCCCTGCTTCCGGCAAAGCGTTAAAACCGCGAATGGCCGCCGTAATTTGCTCAGCCGCGCCATTGCCTTGCACGGCCACCGGCCAAAGCAAAATGCGGCGTGGAAAACGGTCCTCAAGCCGGTGTAAAATATCGCGGATTACCGCGCCCGTGGGCGACGTCACGACGCCGATCACGTCCGGTATATAGGGCAACAGTTGCTTGCGCGACGCGTCGAACAGGCCTTCGGCCGCCAGTTTTTGCCGCCGTTCCTCCAGCATTTTCAACAGCGCGCCAACTCCAGCCAGCGCCATGCTTTCAACGACAAGCTGGTATTTCGATTGCCCGGCATAGGTTGTCAGGCGGCCTGTGCAAATAACCTCCATTCCCGTTTCGGGACGCAGGCCCAGCTTGCTCACCTGCCCCCGCCAGCACACGGCCGCCAGCACCGCGTTCTCATCCTTGAGCGAAAGGTACAAATGCCCGCTGGAGTGTAATTTGCACTCCCCTATTTCTCCCCGAACGCGGACCAGGCCGAACGTGTCCTCCACCAACCGCTTGACCTGCCGTGACAGATCGCTGACCGTGTATTCGGGCGCGTTGCCGGCAGGCTTTGCGGTCCCCGGAAGGCCGGGAGCCGATTCGGTCAAAGAGGGTTGCGAAGGCTTGCGAGGCATGGTGAAACAGTAAGCGGAAGACAGAGGACAGTCATCAGGTTTTTTGGCCGCTTCGGCGTTGTCCCGGAAACCCTTCAAACGCCCCGTCCGGAAGACTGTTAACAAGGCATTTTCAGAGGACACCAATCGTTTAGAATGAGAAAGCGACGATGAAAAAGTGGCTTCTTGTTTTTGTTTCCCTTGTTCTCGCCTCGTGCATCGAGGTGGAGGATCCCGGCGTCTACTGGGACAAGGGCGTCGTGGACAAGGAACTCGCCGGAAAATGGGCGCCCCTTGGCGATCAGGGAGAAATTAGCGAAATCCATATCGTCGCCAAGGGAAACGTGATGGCCGTCGAGGAATACAGCGACGGCGAAAAAATCACGGAAGACGACGAACCCGGGCAGTCGCCCATCCGGACGCTTCATGCCGGACCCTACCGGTTTATCATGGAGAAGGAAGACAAGGACATATCGGTGGTCATGTTCCGTTATGAAATCACGAACGATTCCCTTGTCCTTTATCGGGACAATCCGGAAGCCATCGAGGCTTTCCTCAAGAAAAATTTTCCCGCAAACAAGGACATCGTCATCCAAAACTATGGCGAAGGCCTGAACGGAAACTACACGCATATTACCTTTTTTTCCGATGAGGTTTTCCGCATTCTTTCCCAAATTCCCAACAATGAAACGTATTGGAAAGAAAGCGGCAAATATGAAAAAATTCCCTGAAATATGGAGGCGCTTATGAAAGTTCTTGTTGTCGGTTCCGGAGGGCGTGAGCACACGCTGTGCTGGTCTTTTTCGAAATCGCCTTTGTGCGGCAAGCTTTATTGCGCGCCGGGCAATCCGGGCATCGCGCAGGTCGCGGAATGCCTGCCCATCGCGGCGGACAAGGTTGACGACATCGTGGCCGCCTGTAAAAAACTCGCCATCGATTTCGTAATGATCGGTCCTGAAGTTCCGCTCGTCCTTGGCCTTGCCGACAAACTGCGCAACGCAGGGATTATCTGCTTTGGCCCCAGCGGAGCCGCCGCCCAGCTTGAGGGCTCGAAAGGCTTTTTAAAAGATATGTGCGCCCGCGCGGGCATTCCCACGGCTGCCTACAAGCGTTTCAACAATCCCGAAGACGCGAAGGCTTATGTGAAGGCGCAAGGCGCGCCGATTGTCGTCAAGGCCGACGGCCTGGCGGCGGGCAAAGGCGTCACGGTCGCGCAATCGGTCGAGGAAGCTTGCACGGCTATCGATGATGCGATGGTGAAAAAGGTGTTCGGCGATTCCGGCAACGAAGTCGTGATCGAGGAATGTTTGATCGGCGAGGAAGCCAGTTTCTTCGCGCTTTGCGACGGCACGAACGCCATATCGTTTGCGACGGCACAAGACCACAAGGCCGTCTATGACGGCGATAAAGGCCCCAACACGGGCGGCATGGGCGCGTATTCGCCCGCGCCTATTGTGGACGACGTCATGCATGACCGCGTCATGCGCGATATCATCAGCCCCACCATGAAAACGATGAAGGAAATGGGCACGCCCTTTACCGGCGTCTTGTACGCGGGCCTTATGATCACGAAACAAGGGCCGAAGCTTATTGAATACAATGTGCGCTTCGGCGATCCGGAGACGCAGTGCATGCTGCCGCGTCTTAAATCTGATTTATTGGCCGTTCTTTACGCCGCAGGCAAAGGCTCGCTCGCCGACGTGCCGCTCAAGTGGTATGACTACGCGGCGCTGTGCGTCGTCGTGGCGGCAGAAGGCTATCCCGGCACTTATAAAAAGGGCACCGTGATCAAGGGCCTCGACCGCGCCGATAAAATCGGCAACGCCATCGTGTTCCATGCCGGAACGGCGCTAAATGATAAAGGCGAGATCGTCGCCAACGGCGGGCGCGTGCTCGGCGTGACCGGCTGGGCGCCGACGATCGCGGAAGCGCAAGCCAAAGCCTATCAGGCCGTGGACTTGGTCGATTGGCCGGAAGGCTTCTGCCGCCGCGACATCGGCTGGCGGGCGGTGAAAAGGGATAAGGCGGCGTAAGAAAGGGATCGGGGATCAGGGATCAGCATTCCTCCGACGCGCAAAGCGCTTTGGAGGACAAGTCGGCATTCAGGAGTTAACTCCCGCAAGTGGACTGTCTACCCTTTCGGTTTATTTTCGCACATCGTTCATCGATGACGCTGGTAAAAACCGGCATTTTTGCCTGTTAACCATACAAACCAGTTTTCAGCCTACATGTGCCCGCCTATAATTCACCCGCATTCACCTTCTCTAATTTTAAGGGGATTAACATGACGGAATTAAACAATCTGGAAGAACACATCTTTGAAGACCCGAACGATCCGGATGCCGGCAAAATTGCCTTTCTTTTTGATCCCAAACACGACGTTGAGCTGACAACAGCATATGTTGTAATTATCAACAAACTTACCTCGCTCTATTCTAAGCTGTTTCCAGCCGACGTCGAACACTTCGAAAAACTTCTTATTGAAGAAATATTGCCCAATCCTTCGGTTGACGTTAATGCGCGCTGGAGTAATATCGAAAAAACACCGTTCTTTTTCGATGCCATGAAGGGGGCTTCAAGAGAAGTTATAAAGGCTCTGTTGGATCATCCCCAGCTTGATGTCGCCGCGTTGCAATTTTCCGGCCCAAGGCACAACGTACTGACGTATGTGGCGGACAATATTCAGTGGCGGGACGTTCGCAACTCTACCAATCACATTTTAAATCAGACAGAACCGTGCTCAGACTATGACACTCTTGAAGCTCTTGAGTTATTAGTTAATGATCCGCGCATTGACGCAAGACACAAGGCCTTCTTTCCCAATAAACCCATTGCCTACAAAAGTGCGCTTCTTTTATTACAGGGCAGAAGCGTAGACTATGCGGGCCATCTGGAAATTTACCGTGAAACCCTCCAAACCCTTCTTGAGGCGCGCGCTACTATTTTGATCAATCATCACTCGGCGCATATTCTCACGGCCTTGGAATCCGCGTGTCACGAGGTCACCGCTTCTCCGAAGAAATTCGGAAACATGGGCAAACTGTCTCATGCAAGTTTAGAAGTTGATCTTTGGCTTGTTATTCTGGATCGTTTCAACGACGCTCTTATACAAGAAACGCGGAACTATATGCCTATTCATGGCCGGGTTTTTGATGCGGAGCTTTTTAACCCTGACCTTGCATCACAAAATGAAATAAACTATACCTCCGCTGTAATGGCCCAAGCAATTTGGATACAGTCTGCTCCGGAGATATTGCAGAGAGCAGATGTTGGTAAAAATACAGCCAAACTTGTTGTTGGTTATGGCGCAAAACAAATCAGGAAAGCGCTTAATTTAGGTGATTAGACTTCACCTTCTTTCCTCAAAAAACACCTTCAGCATCTTTCCGGCGCGTTGTTCTTCAACCCCGCCGATGACTTCCGGCGCGTGGTGGCAGGTCGGCTGGCTGAAAAAGCGTGGCCCGTGTTCAATGGCGCCGCCTTTCGGGTCATAGGCTCCGAAAATCACCCGGCGAATACGGGCAAAACTGATGGCCGCCGCGCACATCGCGCAAGGCTCCAACGTCACGTAGAGATCGCAATCCGGCAGCCGGGGCTCCTTGCGCAGGGCCGTGGCAGCCCGGATGGCCAGGATCTCGGCATGTGCCGTAGGGTCGCCAAATTGCTCCGTTTGGTTCCCTTTTCGGGCCAAAATGTCGCCATTAAGGGTCACTATAACGGCACCTATGGGCACCTCGCCGCGCCTGGCGGCAGCTTCGGCTTCCTGTAAAGCCATTTCCATAAAATCAGGCATGGGCAAAACCCCCTTATTCCCTTACATTCCCCCACCATGAGCGAAAACAGCGAAAAAAGCGAGCGGGGCGAACGTATCGCCAAACGGCTGGCGCGGGCCGGGGTGGCCTCGCGCCGCGAGGTCGAGCGCATGATCGCCTCCGGCCGCGTGGCCGTGGATGGCAAGACTCTCTCGTCACCCGCGCTCAACGTTACCGACAAAAACAAGATTACCGTGGACGGCAAGCCTATTGGCGCGGCGGAAGAGCCGCGCGTGTGGCGCTTTCACAAAAGCCCCGGCACGATCACCACGAACCGCGACCCGAAAGGCCGCCCGACGATATTCGACAAGCTCCCGCCGGAATTTCCCCGCGTCGTGACCGTCGGACGTCTGGACTTTAACACCGAAGGCTTGCTGTTGCTCACCAACGACGGCGAGCTGGCGCGACATCTGGAATTACCGCAGAACGCATGGTTACGGCATTATCGCGTCCGGGTTTATGGCACGATTGTTCAGGCAAAACTGAAGGCATTGGGGAAAGGCATCACCATCGGCGGCGTGCGTTATGAGCCGATCAAGGTCGAGGTTGAGCAGAAGAAAGAGGTCGGCACAAACGTTTGGCTTACCGTCAGTTTGCGCGAAGGCAAAAACCGCGAAATCCGCAAGGTTATGGAACATCTGGGCTTGCAGGTGACGCGCCTGATCCGCGTGGCTTTTGGGTCGTTTCAGCTCGGCAAACTCCCGCGCGGCGGCATCGAGGAAATCCCGCGCCGTATCTTGCGAGATTCTTTGGGAAAGTTTTTCAAAGGACAAACGAAATAACCATGCGCATCATTGCCGGAAAACTGTCGAGCCGGAAAATTATCGCTCCTTCCGGACGCACGACGCGCCCCATGACGGACCGTGTGCGCGGCGCTGTCTTTAATATTATTGCGCATCACGATTGGGGCGCGGCTATTGGCGATCCCTTGGAAGGCACGAACGCGTTGGATGCTTTTTGCGGCACGGGCGCGTTGGCTTTTGAGGCCATATCGCGCGGCGCGGCGCAGGCTTATCTCTTCGACAAGGACCGCGAAGCCTTGCGCACGGCTAAGTTCAACGCCGAGGCTTTGGGCGTTAAGAACGCCTGCCAGATTATGCCCGTGGATACCTTGACGCCGCCACGCGCAACAGAGCCCTGCCAACTTGTTTTTCTGGCCCCGCCTTACCGGAAAAACCTTATTCCTCCGGCCTTGGCCGCGCTGGACAAAGCCGGATGGATCGCGCCGGATGCCCTGATCATGGCCGAGACGGCAAAGACGGAAACCTTGGCGTTACCGGAGAAATTCAACATTATTCTCTCGCGCACCTATGGTGACACGGCGGTATGTTTTTTGGCGGAGTCACATTAACGCCGGTCGAATAACTTTTGAAGATCGGCCAATTTCAGTTCCACGTATGACGGACGGCCGTGGCTGCATTGCCCGCTGTTCGGCGTTTCTTCCATCTGGCGCAACAGCGCATTCATTTCATCGGCATTAAGAACGCGCCCTGCGCGAACCGAGCCGTGGCAAGCCAACGTTGCGCAAATATGCTCCAGTTTGTCCTGAACCGCGCGTGAGCCGTCATATTCGGCCAGTTCTTCGGCCAGATCCTTGAGCAACGCTTTCATGTCGACGTTACTCAAAAGCGCCGGGACTTCGCGCACCAGAACCGCGCCCGCGCCGAACGCCTCAATCACAAGACCTGCCAACGCCATCGGTTCGGCGCACGCCAACAGGCGTTGGCTTTCAGCTTCATCCATTTCCACAACTTCGGGGATCAACAAAATCTGGCGCTTGATGTTGCCGGACGATAAGGCCTGTTTCATGTTTTCATAAACAAGACGTTCATGCGCCGCATGCTGATCGACGATCACGACGCTGTCCGTCGTTTGCGCGACGATGAAGGTGCCGTGAACCTGCGCCACCGCAGCGCCCAGTCGTCCCGTATGTTCCGGCTGCATTGAAGACCCGGCAACACGGGCGCCGGGCGGCATTTCAGGTATAAGCGGTGATGCGGCATAGCGGTCTGCAAAACCGGAAGATGGCATTGGCGCTTGGACTTCAGACTGCATCATGTTCAGCGCGCGGGGGGCCAGAGAGCTTGTGGTAAAAGATGCCGATGCCTCTAACGCCTGCCGGATAGCCGTTACCACAAGGCCGCGCAGCCGATTGGTGTCGCGGAAACGAACTTCCGCTTTCGTGGGGTGGACATTCACGTCCACGTCGCGCGGCGGCAGTGTAAAAAACAGAGCCACCGCCGGGTGCCGACCACCGGGCAGTAAATCGCCATAAGCGCCCCGCACGGCCGCCAACAAAACCTTGTCGCGCACGGGGCGGTTGTTGACGAAAAGGTATTGCTCACGCGTTGTGGGCCGGTGCCATGAAGGTAGCGCGGCATAGCCGGTTACTTGCCAATCGTCGCGCGACAGATCGACGGGTGAGGCGTTAGCTATGAAATCGGGACCTAAAACAGCCTTCAGCCGTTCGCACAAGGTTTCACATACCCCTCCCCTAACCCCTCCCTCAAGGGGAGGGGAACTGGAAGGCGCATATCGGATAGGGCGCCGGCTGTCTTCCTGCCAGATAAAGTCCACGTCGGGATGCGCCATAGCGAGACGCTTGACCGCCTCACGCGCAGCATCCGATTCCGTACGCGGCGTTTTAAGGAACTTGAGGCGCGCAGGCGTCGCGAAAAAAAGATCGCGAACTTCAACCTGTGTCCCTTGGGTTAATGACGCAGGACGTGGCGGTTTGACGTTGCCACCCTCAACCTCTATTTGCCATGCCTGCCCTTCGCCCGTTTTGCGGCTCACAATTGAAAGGCGCGACACGGCGCCGATGGAAGGCAAGGCCTCGCCGCGAAAACCGAAGCTGTGGATGTTCCATAAATCTTCGTCCGGTAATTTAGATGTTGCGTGGCGTTCGATGGCCAATAAAAGATCGTTTTTCGTCATCCCGTGGCCGTTATCCGTCACGCGGATGAGGGACTGGCCGCCTTCGCGCACCTCAACCTCGATGCGCGTCGCACCCGCATCCAACGCATTTTCAACCAGCTCCTTGACGGCGGCGGCCGGACGTTCAACCACCTCGCCCGCGGCGATGCGGTTGACCAGCGATTCTGGAAGAAGGCGAATAGACATGAAAAAAGAATAGCTGGCCCCAAGCTTTGTTCATAGGGCCAATTATTTGCTTTTCAGCTCTTCCTGCTGCCCCGGATTAAGCCGCGTTCCCTGCGTTTTTGCACCGGCCAGATCGGCTCCCGCCATATCGCACCCCAGCAGATTGGCCGAGGTGAGGTCGGCGTCCCGGAAATTAATATCCCGCAAATTGGCCCCTGACAGATTGGCATATTTCAGCGACGCGCCGGAAAAATCGGTTACCAGCGCCCCACCGCTTGTCAGGATCAGGGGATTCAGTTGCGCGCCCTGGAGTTTTGCATTGTTCAGGCGCGCGCCCCTGAAATTGCTGCCCCGCATATCGGCCGACATAAAATTGGCATGCCGCACGTCGGCGCCCCGAAAATCGGCCACCTGAAGCTGTGCATCGGAAAAATCCATGCCGTATAAAATGGCATCCTGCGCGCGCATCATCGTCAGGTGACGGCGTGCAAGGGATGTGGCGTGGCGCAGATCGTACCCGCCCACGTCAAAACGCGCGCCTTTTTTTCCTTCGGTATCGATCCAGACTTCATGACGGCGCAGCATTTCGTTGACCGGCACCGGAAGATCCTTAAGCGTCGGGCCCATCGGCTTGTCCGTGATGGCGCCCGTTAAATTGGCATCCGCCAGATTGGCCAGGCTTGTCGTGACATTGACCAGTATCGCGTCGCGGAAATTGGCTTCCCGCATATCGCACATGCTGATGTCGGCGTTTTCCAGATTGGCGCCTTCGAAATTCGCGCCTTGTAAACTCGCCCTGACGATTTTGCAGCCGCGCATGGTGGTGTCGCTGAAGTCGCCGTTAATGGCCACCGCGCCGGAGAGCCGCGCCAGCGACAGGTTCGCGCCGCTCAAATCGGCGCCGGCGCTTTCGGAAAGAGTCGCCGCCCGGCCGAAGGTCCTGACTCTGCCGTCCTTGCCGGCGATGGAGCCTTCGCGCAAATCGACGCCGGTCATGTCGGCGTTGATGAGCGTCGTACCGCGCAAACAAGCCCCCCGCATGTCCGCGCGAACAAGGCTGGCGTTTTGCAGATTGGCAAGGCGCAAATCCGCGCTGAACAAAACGGAATAATCCAGCCTCGCATCCCGCAAATCCGCCTGATAGAGAACGGCGCCCGAAAAATCGGCGTGCGAAAAGTCCGTGCCCGCGAGAGACGCTCCCGTAAGATCGTGTTGTGCCAGAATGGCCCTCGCGCCGCCCATCCGCGCTTCCAAAAACATCTCATGCTTGCGTATAATCGAAGCAAGCTCGCCGGGCGTTACGCGAATAAGATTGGGACTGTCCGTCATTTGCCTTAATTAAGAAACGAACCCGGAGAGAGTCCCGGTTCAGGAATTTTTTCCGGCCCGCCTTTACTGGACCGCAGAAGCCGTCGCAAAGGCAAGTTCGGCGCCGCGGGCGCTCAGCGCAATCTGTACCCGCGCCCCCAGAGGCAGAGTCGTTATAAACTTGCCGTGGCCGCAAGGAAAATTGAAGGCCAAAGGAACGCCCGGCGGCACGTGTTCTTCGACAATCCGTTCAAGCGTCCGGCCATAGGGCACTTCGCCCGCCGGGCTGTCGCCGGGCTCTCCGTCGATGAGATCCACCATCTCGCCGACAAGCACCGCGCGCACATCGCGGAATTTTCCTGCAAGCCGGAATTGCTTGAGCCGGTTGTCTATTTTATAAAGCGGCTCGCCGACATCTTCGATAAACAAGATGGCGTCCTTGGCCGTCCAGTCGTAGGGCGTGCCGATCAGATTCTGGAGCAGCGTCATGTTGCCTCCCGCCAAAACGCCTTCGGCCTTTCCCGCCCGGCGGCATTTCACTTCGGGATAGTGCATTTTAAGGCTTTTCTTTTTTGTCCCAATGACGCTCAACAAGTCCGCTCCCGTGCGTTCGTCGTTCGCCGGTTGCGCGAAGTTCCACCCCATCGGCCCATGATAGGTAATAAAACCGCAACGCTGTTTAATCGCATGCAACAAAACAGTGGCATCCGAAAAACCGACAAACGGTTTGGGATTCTTTCCTATCAGCTTGTAATCGAGAAGATCGATAAGGCGCAAGGCCCCCGTGCCACCGCGGGCGCAGACAATCGCATCGATCGTCCGGTCGGCGAACATGTCGTGAATGGCCTCGGCCCGCGCTGCGTCGCTTCCGGCCAACCGCCCTTCCTGCAGATAGTTCTGGGCGTGAACGACGACGTTATATCCACGGCTCCTGAAAAAGGCCTCGGCCTTATCAATCCATTCGCGTTCCGGCCATCGAGAGGGCGACACAATACCGATGGTGCCTTTGGACCTCAAAGCCTGCGGAAAGACAACCGTCATGCCGCTTCGCCGGATGCGCCGCCGTGCGCAGCGGACCATGCTTCCGGGCCGTTCAGGAATTTCTCGACTTCGTTCATGGTGTGCGCGTCGAAGTATCCGGAAGCGCGCGCGAGCTTCAGCATGTCCCACCACGTGCAGAGCGCATGCAGGCTGAGACCGGCTTCATCCAGAGTTTTGCGGATATTCTTAAAGATTCCGTAATGAAAGACGACAAACGTATGATCGACGACCGCGCCCGCTTCCCGCAGGGCTTTGGCAAATTTCACCTTGCTTTTGCCGTCGGAGGTCAGGTCTTCGACGAGAAGGACCCGCGAACCTTCGTGAAAATCGCCCTCGATTTGGGCCATGCGGCCGAAGCCTTTCGCCTGTTTACGGACATAGAGCATCGGCAGATCCAACGCCTCAGCCAGCCACGCTGCATAGGCGATACCTGCCGTTTCGCCTCCCGCCACTGCGTCAAAGCATTCATACCCGGCGTGATCGCGCAAAATTTCCTGCGCCATATCGATGATGGCGCGGCGCGCGCGCGGGAAGGCAATAACTTTGCGGCAATCGATGTAGACGGGGCTCGCCCAGCCGGACGTGAAAACGAACGGCTTTTCGGCATTAAAGGCTACCGCCTTGATTTCAAGAAGAATGCGCGCCGTGCGCTCGGCAAATGCGACGGGAGGATCGATAACGGGCATGGCTGTTCCTGTTCGGCTGCTCTGGAGCTGCCAGAATAGCCGGTCTTTCCCGTCAATTAAAGTATCAAAAAAGGCCGGAAACCGGCCTCTGGATCGCCCTTTTTCCGGAATCCCCGGGAAGCTTGTCCGTTAAACCAGATAATCGATAATGTTTAGGCTTTTTCCTTTTCCGCCGCCCTTAAGCACATCGGCGATCGACACGTTGGTCTCGCCATAAGTGCCGTTAAGAATCTCATTGTAAATCGTATCGGCATAAGCTTGCGTTTTGTACAGCGTCGAGAAGGTCTCACCTGAAGCAAGAAGAAAATTATAAGAAAGTTCCTTGGTTTTACTGATCCCGGCGTCATACGTCACTTTCAACAAATAGTTGCCGTTCTTCAATTCAAGCTTCTCCGCCTTCAACGCCTCAAATTTTTCCTGGAGCGACGTGTTTGTGCCTCCACTGTCGGCAAGAAGGCGCGAACCGGATCCATCCAGAAGCTGAATGCGAACGCCTTCGTCGTTGTTTAAAGCAATTCTAAAGGAATCACCCCGGCGAAACGTAAAGGTAAAATAGTCAACCGGCGCTTCCCGCGTAAGGGTTCCCTTGACCTGGAGCTTCGTTTTGTTTTTGTCGAGATAGCCTATGTGATGCGAGTCGGTCTTCTTCGCATTGCAGACGCACATCACGGCCTGTGTGTAAAGCGTAGGAGGCCTAATCATACAAATCCCATATGCCGCACAAAACCGGCAAGCTATTCTTCTCTGTCTACCATTTTAGTTTCCCGGCGTTAAAATTGGGTTAACGGTATTTTAACGGTTTTATAAGCCGCCCGCATGGAGAAAGCCCCACCCAGTTTTTCCAGCATTTCGCCGTTTTTTCGCGCCCAAACATCGCGCTATGCAACAAGGTGTTTATAATTAACATAAAAAACGCGGCAAAAAGAATATCGCTCAGAAAATGAGCGCCGATAACAACGCGCGCGGCGGCAAACAAACTTCCCAGGGCCATGGCGCCCCAGAAGACTCGACGGCTTCGCCGCGCAGGCGCGACAAAAGCAAAAGCGGATAGATAAAAACCGAAGGAAGCATCGCCTGAAACAAAGGAACAATTGGTTGAACATTCCTTGCGTATGTAAAAAGCGGGCGAAAAAGCCGCCGGGCCGCCAAATTCCATAACTTCACGCGGGCGCGCGCGGCCCCAATGATCCTTAAAAACAACGTTCGCAACGAATCCGGGGCCGATTAAAAGGCCAAAAAAAAGAAACAGCCACGTTTTGCCGGAAAGCTTGAGAAAAGGACGGCTTTGCCACAACGCCACAAGTCCGCCTGCTATCAACAACAGGCCAAGCGCACGCGATCCGTAAACAGCCAGCCACGCCAGCACCTTGAAGAGAAAAGCGTCACGCCAGATAAATCCTTCTCCACGTACAAAGAAAAGGCCGGAAACGGCCAGATCTATCTGCGGCCAAACCACAAGCGCTACCAGCGCGGCCATAACGGATGCAAGAAGCGACGAAAAGAGGACTCTGGCGCTTCCGCCGGGTATCGTGAAGGCAGGCGAAATTATCCAAGAACCTTATAGCCGCGACCGCTGAGGCAATTGCGAATGATCTGCTTCTGCTTCTCCGCGCCGCTCAAGCCGCCATAACCGGCACCGCCGATGCCGCCGACCGCCGCACCTGTTGCCGCGCCCATGGCTGCGTCGCCCACAATCGCGCCCGTCGCCGCACCAAGCGCCGCGCCGCCCAGCGCCCCAATCAGAAGATCCGTTCCCGCGTCTTCGAGCGGACTGACCTGATCCGCATATTGACGGCATTCCGTCAAGTCTTTTTGATATCTGTATTGATCGACATTCTGCATATCGACCACTGGCTGATAGCTGTGCGCGCAACCTGTCAGCAAAACCACGGCAGCAACGCTTATCAAGCCCATCCTTGATCGTAAACGCATCGAATCCTCCTTCGGTTGATCAATTCCGTTTGGAATTTAGCTTGTGAGCCTGCGCATGACAAGCCACGACTCATGGAATCAGACGGAAAATTTCAAGCTTGTTGCTTGTGCCAAATCTATGCCGTTTAGGAGAATAAACCCTAGTTTTCCGCCATTGGGGAAGCGTTTTCGGCCCTGGAACGATCAGCCCCGGCTTGCCCCGCCGCGTTTTCTTCGGCCTGGCCGCTTAAAATACCGGTGACGCCGGACATAAAGTCAAGCTTGTTGGCCAGCCCAAGCTCGGCCACGGCGGCCCGCAAGGCTGACAGGGTTTCTCTGTCGCGCTCGATAGCAGCCAGTTGCTGCTTTTTATAAGCCGTCAAGGCCTCGCAAACTTCAGGATTGCGCGAGGGTTGTTTCTTTGACGTGGCGGCAGCCACTTTGGGCGCCATCATTTTTTCGAGAACTGAAGGCCGTTTCTTCGCAACCGTTTTTCCGGGAACGGGCGTAATGCGCGTATCCGGCAGATTGGCCAGCCGGATACTCAGCGTATTTTGCCGGTCATTTATTTCCGCTTCTTCTCCGCTATCCAGAGCGGCCGTTGCCGCGTCCTGCCATAAGACATCTTCGAGTTGTCCCGGCAACGGAATATTCTTTGCTTCAGCCTGTTTGCTTTCCGGCAAAAGCTTTTCCGGCTCACTTGCTACATTCAGGCCCGGCATGACGGGAAGATTCAACGGACGGTTCGGCTGGGCCAAAATGTTATCCGGATTGTCGTCCTCGGTTGAACTGATCCGCATGTCGTAATACTGGTTCAGGCCCGGCATGACGGGCGGTTTGAGCGGGCGGCCGATTTGCACGGTTTGAACGGCTTCTTCTGCTTCCGTTCCATCCTTTCCCGGCGAACCGGCTTCGGCCAAAGCTTCTTCATCCGTTTCGGATTCATCAGACGCAAGCATTTTATATTTATTGGCATAGCGATCCAGAGACATCCATCCGCTCGCATCGAAATCGAACATCTCGTCGCTTTCAACGTACCCGCCCCGGGCGCTCGGCAGAAGGGGAAGATTAACCGGGCGCGTCAATGGCGCTAAAACCATCTGCGTTTTTTTGTTGTCCAAAACCGTTCCCGGCCCGGCTGACGTTTCCTCTTTGGCGGATTGTTGGCCGCCGGATGCGAAATCGTCCGGGGACCGCCAGTTCGTTGGATCGACGTCGAAGAAACTGTATGCCTCCAGCGGCGTCCAATTTAGGGTGTTGTCTTCGGGCAGCGTGACATCAGCCGCCGAGGCCCTTAAGGCCAATGCAAAGAGAAGACCCGCCGCCAAAAACAGGCAGCCAAGCCCCCGAAGCCTTCGAAGACCGCCGAGGAGAACCAAGGATAGATGCTTTTGTTTTGCCACAGAATTCATACGCTTATATCGCCCCTATGGCCTTTCAGCTCTTATTTTAACCCTTGAGAGCTAATAAATACTGAAGGAAAGAGGGGCAAACGGGCTCTCTCCCCTCTCTAACCCTTTGGCCGGAAAGGCTTGTTGGAACGCTCTCCAGCGCCGGGACAGGCGGAGTAACCCTTATAAGGCCGTTCTGACGGGGTTTTTGCGAATTCGCATTGTTCAAAACGCCAAATTTAGCTAGATTTTTTGGCAGTCGTGTAATGTGTAATGTGTGAGGTCAGTTCGTGTCATCAAGTGAGACCCCGCCTCCGGGTGAAGGAGAGCAAGTCGAAGCCGTCGTCAAGTGGTTCAATCTCACGAAGGGATTCGGTTTTGTCGCGCCTCTGGACAATTCGCCGGATGCGTTCATGCATGTTTCCGTTCTAAATCGCGCAGGACTTCAGCAGGTTGCCGAAGGAACGAAGCTCCTTGTTCAGATCGGCCTTGGACCAAAAGGACGGCAAGTCCTTCAGATCACGCAAGTCATGGGCATGATGGAAGTTCCGGCTTCATCGTCCGCTCATCAGACGTCGGCAGGCCCGACGGAAGAGCTGGCGGGAACGGTTAAGTGGTTTAAGGCCGACAAAGGATTCGGTTTCGTCGCTCCCGACGACGGAGGCAAGGACGTTTTCGTGCACAAAAGCGTCGTCATGCGTATTGGCATGGCTCAACTCGAGTCCGGCCAGCGACTGAAGATGACGGTCCATACGGCACAAAAGGGCCGTGAGGCGGTTGCCATCGAGTTGCTTAACGAGCAAACGGGTTAGGTCCTGAACTCATCATTGGCGTAAAAATTTTTTAATGTATGAAAAAGCGTTGCCGGTTAGGCGTTACCTTCAGCAAAAAGCCTGACGGATCGCGCACGGCAACAGAGGACATGTTGAAGGCACCCCTGCGCCTGGCTCTGACCAGACAAACAACCTGCCATGCGTCCGCAGGATCGATGATGAAGTGGATGGCTTCGGCTGTCGCATGCGCACTTTCAACGTTCGTAAAAGGCCCCGACAGCCATGGCCATAAGGACATAAACGAACCGGCTTTCCCTTCGCCCATGGCAACGGGCTCAATGCCGGCGGGAAGAGTTTGCGTCACATATCGCGCTTTCGCTTTCTTTCCCGTGCCTCGAAGAACCATGAGATACACTTCGCCTTTAGTCAGCGATTCTCCTTCCGCCAGCAAATTGCCGTCAAGCTGATAAACTTCTCGTTGCGTGAGAAGGGATGGCTCTTCTCTCTTCGGCACGGGTGTTTTTGACTTGCCCTTTTGAATCTGCGTCACATAAAGAGGTTCTTCCGACACGTTGTCGAAAACGAACGTCTTTCTTTTTCCGGTCAACGGAAAAAAGCGCGCGCCTTCTGTCTTCCCAATGTTCTTGTCGACTGCGATTTCCCACGTTCCTGCGCGCTGTAAATACGTTTTTACCGCCATAAGGAAAGACGCTTTCAGGAACAGATGATCCGGAAACTCCGTTGCGCCCGCCGTTTCCATATCTTTTTTGATGCGGCGGCAATCGAACTCGGGGTTGGCCCCCAACGCATGCAAAAGCGGCGCGGCTTCCGGCGCGTTAGACGCGATGAGGAGGGAAAGCGGCGCATAGGCCCGCTCCAGCCAGTACCTTGCCGCGCCTTCGTCTTTGCCCAGCGCCAAAGCCATGGCCAAATGCGCCGCCATTTCCGGTGAAACGGTCTTGTCCCGGCTCGTATCCGCAAAATAACGCAGCGCGGAGAGATCCGCGTGTCCGCTCTTGGCCAAAGCCAGAAAAGCGATCGCGCGCGCGGGACGCTCAACTTCTTCAAACCAGGTGTTCTCCAAACGTCGCTGCAACCACCTCACCGCATGCGCGGCCGCGTGCGGCGATTCATCGTTCACTACGTTGAGCGCAGCCGATGTGCTGGCAAGATCGCTGCTCATGCCGGGACGATAAGCAAAAAAGCCGCCATCTTCGTTCTGCCTTTCCTGAAGCCGCTCGAGCTGTATCGTGACTTTTTTTTGCCAGCTTGCTTCGCTCATAAAACCGTAAGACGTAATCTCCTCCTTCCAGAAACGCGCAACCTCCAGCCAACGCGCTATGTCTTCCGTCAGTACCGGCTCTTCGTCGAGAAAGGGCTTGAGAGAACGCATGGCTTCCTGCAAAGGAACCGGGGAAACCAGCGAGAATAAGGCTTCCGTTTGCCGCCCCCCCTGAAGAGGCAGCGTGACGGTTTGTTTAGCCTCAATTTTCTGCGAGACAATCTCCTCACGAGTGGAGGAATCGGCTCTTACTGCAACCGGCCAGTTGCGGTTCCATCGATAATTGTTGGGCCCGGTCAAAGCAACTTGCACAAATCCCTGACCTTCCTGCGTTCCGTTTAAAGTCAAAGACAACGAACGATTTTGTTTTCGTTTTAAGGATATCGTTCCTTTGACCGCTCCTTCAATCTTAAGGCCTTCCGGCGCGGTCAACGTATAGTTGTATTTTCCTTCAGGGTTATCGTTGTTCCGGACATCAAGCTGAAACGGAATCCTTCCTCCGACGGAAATGGAATCCGGAATGTCCTGTTCAACGGCCAGTGGCGGACGGGCCGGAATGGCAATAACCTTTGTGCCAAACTGGTCGCCGTTCCATGCGAAAAGGGAAAGGCGAAGCCTGCCGGTAAAATCGGGTAAATTCAGGCGCAACAGCGCGCGACCGTCACGATCGACAGGCGCTGTGGCAAGGATGGCGCTTGTGGAGCTTGACCGGCCATCGTCCTGAACGGGCGCCGCAAGAGCCGCGACAAACGACGGTTTTTGCCTGGCAATTTTTTGCACGCCGACGGGAAAAGCCTGCGACGCTCCTGTCGTAATGAAATCGGGGGCCTTATAGCTGAACTCAAGCTTCTGCCGCACCGGCAATATCAGCTGACCGGTTGCCTGATCGCCGTTGCCCGACAGGGCTTGCGCGCGCACGCGAACCCGATGGCCCCAGTTGTCCCGCGGCGTAATTTTAATCGCGTTTTCTCCTGCCGGCATAAAACGATGGATCGTTTGACGCACAAGATCGTCCCCGATCATAATATTGACCATGGCGGGCCTGGTGAGCTTAAAGGTCAAACGGCCGGGTTTTTCTGGCTCCAGCGGTCCCTTCGGCCCTGACACGCTTATGAAGGCCTCGGAACCGTTCGAAGGCGCGGACACAGCGCCGCTTCCCGCGTCAAAGCCATGTTGCGCCAAAACGACGCCGTCGCCTGTCGCAATCTCCAGAACATAATGCCCCGCTGTCACCGGCCACCGCAGAAGATTATCGCCCGCTGCCGCAAGAGAAAGCCTTCCGCCGCCGATGCGCCTGTGTTGGGGCAACGGTTTGTAATCCCAATAGCCTTCGGCAGGAAACCACTCGAAGCTTCGGCCTTCTTCGTATATCTGAAAATACAGGTCGCCCCACGCCCGACGCTTGCCGTGCGGATCGAGCGCAATCACGTCGAAAACGGCTTCGCTGTTTTCCGCGAAGGTTCGGCCTTCTTGCAACGAACGAATGCCCACCCAGCCCTGTGAAGGTCTTACAGGCACCGTCAGAGTCAGGGGTTTTGGGGCTCCGTCCAGATAAACGGTCAGGGCAACAGCGCGCGCCATGTTCGAGTCGCCTTCCAGAGAGGCGTCTACCCGGACATAAGCCGCCCCGTCAGCCCCCGTCATAAATTTGACCGTCTGTATTTTGCCGGGCGTTTCGGCCGTTCCGAAACGGTATTTCTTCCAAGCCTCAAACTCGGGCGTCTGTTGATAAACATCGACGCGGCCTCTACGCCATGCCAGCGGCTGATTGCCGTCTCTTGTCGCTTTAATTGTCAATGCGACAAAACCGTCCGGCTCAATCAAGGAACGGTCGGCCGCCGCTTCGAGTTTCGGTTCGAATGCGTCATCTCTTAGCTGAACGGCTTGTTTAGCCAAAACCGTTCCATCTTCACGCTGCCAGAGAAACGTCCACTCTCCCGCTTCATGCGCAAAAGGCAAAGGGAAAGACAAACTTGTCACGCCCGCTTTGTCGAAAGACACCTGCCGTTCGCTGTAAACGCTTTGATCGGGCCGTAAAAGCTTTACCGTTCCGTTGTCGGTCTTTTGGGAGGCTTCGCGATTGTCGTTTGAAAAGAGCGCAGCCGTCGCGACGCTCCCCGGCAAATAAAACGCGCGATCCATGGCAAGTATGGCCGTAGGCGGAGGCGGCATGAACGCCGCCTCCGGGAAACGCTCCAGATCCACAATGTCCACATCTCCTTCGGCCGTAACGCCCGTCAGGTAAGCGGCCTTGCCCCTTTTCTCCTTTTCGAAAAGCAATTTAGCCATTCCTTCGGCATCGCTTCCGGCCTCAGCCAGGATCTCCCCATTTTTGGATAACAGTTGAATCTCCACGCCGGATTCGGCGCGCAGCGTTCTTCCGTCGGCCGCAAATGCCTGAACGCCCTCCGGCGTAGCGACCGCATTCAGCCTCAGATCCGATATGAGAAACCACAAACCGGCGTAAAGTCCCGGATTAACGGCTTTAGCGCGAGGCGACGCGGCAAGGTAATATAGCCCCGGCTGAAGCCCTTCCCTTGCAGGCAGCGGCACATCGACTTTTTGCTCGACATCGTAACTTTTTTTGAAGACAAGATCGCTTTGCCAAACTTGCTGGCCGTTATGGGCCGCAAAATAATGGCTTTCGGACGGTGCGAGGTTGATTTGCGCGTATTGCTGCCATGCCGCGGCGAACAATTTGCGGCCAACAATATGGTAAAGCGTCAGTTGAGTGGCATCGATGTTGACGGCCTTCAGAGCAATGGCAAGAGACGCTTCGCTCTTGTCGCCATGATCGTGGTTGTCTCCGGCTTTCGTCTTCGCATAGCGGGGAAAGTCCGTCCGCCCCAAACCGCGCATGAAGGAAAGCGAAGGCCTTCGGGCCGGCACCGTGAAACGAATGTCGACGGGTTCTTCCAACGGATTGTTGAGCTGATCGTGCAAATCTTCAAGATAAAGGCTGTATTTGTGGCGATGTTTCAAATTCTGGACGCAAAGTCCGGACGGCGTCAGGCTAAGGTCACGGGGATCGACGGCGAATTCCTTGCCGTCTTTTTCCATCTCCAGCGCGGCCGCAATGGCAACGCGATCGCGGACATCGAACGGTTGACTGAACGTCAAACAAACCTCGGCCTGCGCGCCTTCGGCGTTAACCGCGCTTCCCGTCATGCGGAAAGAATCGCCCGGCGCCTTCGCCCACGCCATAAACGGCAGCGAAGCCAGAACGAACAAAAACAAACCACCTGCCAAAACGCGCAATATAGACCGCATCGCCGATCTTTCAGTTCCTTTATCCTCATTTCCTGTCGCAAAACACGGGCAACAAGATGGCGCCGACGGAGTCTGCCTCCTAGGTATGATAATCGGCGTTTATCTTGACATAATCATAGCTGAAATCGCAGGTCCAGACGGTTGCCGACGCCTCATTGGGCATATGAAAATCAACAATAATCTGGATTTCCTTTGCTTTCATCCGGGACGAAACTTCGGCCGGATCGAAAGCCGCGGGAGCCCCTTTGGCAAAGACCTTCGTTCCGGCAAGCGTAACTTCGACCTTTTCCGGATCGAACGAAACGCCGCTGCGGCCCGCCGCCGCTAAAATCCGTCCCCAGTTCGGGTCGTTGCCGAAGAGCGCCGTTTTGACCAAAGGCGAATTGGCGATTGTCTTGGCGGCTTTTTCGGGCGAGGCCGCATTCTTCACAACGACTTCAACCATCTTCGTCGCGCCTTCGCCGTCGCGCGCAATTTCTTTCGCCAGATGCAAACAGACGTGATGCAAAGCGTCGCCGAGATGTCGCGCGCCCGCGCTGCCCGCATCCCTGACCGGCGGATTCCCGGCAAGCCCGTTCGCCAGAATGAGGCACATGTCGTTTGTGCTCGTGTCGCCGTCGACGGTTATCGCGTTGAACGTCGCCGCCACGGCACGGCGCAACAGTTCCTGCAAAACCGCCGAAGTCACAGCCGCATCGGTCGTTATAAAAGCCAACATCGTCGCCATGTTCGGTTCGATCATGCCCGAACCTTTCGCGATTCCGCCCATACGCACCGGCGCGCCTTCAATCTCAAAAGTGATGGCTATTTCTTTCGGAAACGTGTCCGTTGTCATGATGGCTTGCGCGACATCGCTTCCGTCGCCGTCATGAAGCTTTGTGAAGGCTTCCGCAAGGCCCTTTTCTATTTTATCCATCGGCAAAGAATGACCGATAATGCCCGTGCTTGCGCTTAAAATTTGACGTTCCGGCGCGCCGGCCGTTTTGGCCACAAGGCCGGTGATGCGTTTGACGTCGGCCATGCCGCGTTCGCCGTTGCAAGCGTTTGCGTTGCCCGAGTTCGCGACGACCGCGCGCGCCACGCCGTCCTGGATGTAATCCTGACTGCAGAGAACGCTCGGCGCTTTTACAACATTCGTCGTAAAAACGCCCGCTGCCGCAGCCTCCGTTTCGGATACAATAAGCGCCAGATCGTTGCGCCCCTTTTGGCGTTTGATGCCGCATGAAACGCCTGCGGCCTTGAACCCTTTTGGCGCCACAACGCCACCGGGAATGGTTTTATAGGTCTCGCCCACGCCTGCCTCCTGCTCCCAGCCATCGCTTATTGCATAGCAACGAAATCAGGAAGTACCGAGGAAAAAGTTTAGGGTCTGAACTCACAATTAACGTAGGGTTCCGTTTGACAGAGGATGAAAAAGGGCCAAAAACCGAGCGAAGCTGTCGTATACCGCCAGCGAGTGAAGGTGCCGCCGCCCTTTTTCATCCTCTGCAAACCCGGCGGGCGCGGCGAAAATCTGATGCGAAAATATCCCGTGGCCTTGGCTTCAAGAAGCGTTATTCCGAATGGTTACACGCCGCCACTGATGGGAATGCATAGTTTACCGAGCCCAAGTTCTCTGCTCCTTTTTGGATCCCCATCAGGAGATTGCTCGCCTCGGCGGGCTTTCCCACAAAGCTGGAGCCCACAGGATAGAACGCGCCAGGCTGAATGGCTCCCAACGGTATCGTGTTTGCCGATCCCACATTAGAGTAATCTGGCTTGATGGGTTGTGCGATAACGGTAAGCTCGCCATCCGGAATGGGGGTCGTGCCGGAGTTACGGATGCGAATGGCCCAGGTATAGGCGCATGTGTTGGGGTCTTGGATCAGCGTAGGGCTCTCAATTGCTATAGTATATGTTTCGGGAACTGCTGTATTCGAGACGGAATTGTCCGATGTGGAACCTGATGTTGCGCCCGTTGTGTTAAAATTCTTGGCCGCATCAAGGACCTTTTTGTTCTTGATCGGAGACAAAGCCGGTTTGGCTTTATTCGTTATGGTCTGTGTTGCGGTCGGAGCAGCATCCGCCGCGAAAGAAGGCAACGGCATCAACAGCAGGCCGACGAGGGAAAGACCTAAGGTGCGTTTCATGAAGTTTTCTCCATTCTGAAGTGAGATGCCGTTTTAAGGGTCTGGAAAACACGTTTTAGAAACAAGAAAAGTACTGCGAGATCCTCACCACAAATCTTGGGGAAAAGAGTATCCCGCTTTTGCGGTGGCAGCAAGAACTGTCTTATGCTGGCCCCGGAATTTGAGACAGTAGCTTAAGTGGAGACGAGCCCCTAAAAAGAGGCCCTGAGGGGCCGGAAGGGGAAGAACATGTCGAGAACGAGAAAGAATCACAACGCCGCGTTTAAGGCGAAGGTTGCGCTGCGCGGCGTATTGCACATACAGGCACATCTCCAAGCATTACGTAAACTCAGTGCCGTTTTATGTGTATGACGACAAGTTCGCGTCGATCATCTTTGATGCGGACCCATCACCGAGGATCATTGTGATCCGATCGTCGCAGATCGCCGAGGCCTTTCGCCAGCAGTTCTATTCGATGTGGGAGAAGGCTACGCCGTTGAATCAGAATGCTACCTGATAAATCAAGCTTTGGCATGGTGCGGCATTCCCCATTTCCCGTTCCAGCTTTTTCCCTTGGCGTGGCAGATGGTAGTCGTACAGGCGCGACAGATAAAATCTAAGCGCGGCCCAACGTAAAGCCATGGGCCATGCTCGTTGCTCGACTTCTGTCATAGGAAATACGCCGCATCGCCCGTTCAGCAAGGCTGAAAGCTTGTTGAGGTCAAGCTCGTGTGAGTTCTTCTGCAAGCACCAGTCATTGGCGACTATGGCGAGGTCAAAAATGAGCGGATATCTGAAGATGAGATGCTAAACACTACGGCACCGTTCCTGCAAACGGCATTCTCGGAGGACAGCCTACGGTCGATGTCATACGAGCAGTTCCGTGAAATTTGTATGTCCGTCCATTCGATCAAGGATTATGCGCGGCGCGTTCCAAACAAGAAAGTCGGCCTGCCGGATGATGGTACCCGATATACGATTCCCGAAAAAGTCGATGCGCTTTCAAAGCGGATATGGAACGACCGATCTTCGGGCAATCACCGCGTGAACGAAATTATCACTTACGTGTTATACGGCGGTTCTAACGAGCAACTTCCTGAGCGTCTTTGGCAAGCTGTTTCTGACCCACAGTGGAAAATTGATGGTCTTGGGATCAGCGCTTTCGGTGAGATGGTCGGGTGGGCTATGCCCGATCGTTTTCCGCCGAGAAATGGCCGCACATCAAAGTCATTAAAATTCCTCGGCTATGATGTCACAATTCACGTTGAATAGAGCGGTCAAAATAAATTTCTCAGCGTGATGTCTTTCGCAATTCTGCGCACGCAAGAACCCATTGAATCACGCACGAACTTGCACCCTTTTGCTTCCACAGTGCTTCCAAATATGGCAAAGCGGAACAGGAGGGGAACAAAGTCGAATTTTGCTAGGCGATAACGCTTTGATATAAAAAGAAAAACTGGTGCTGCCGGAGAGAATTGAACTCTCGACCCCGTCCTTACCAAAACGCACCTTAACCCGCTGTAATTGCTCTGTTATTTGATAATTTTGACAGTTTTTGCTTATTCTTGTCAAATCTTTTCGCTTTTTGCACATAGTAACGACACATGGTTCGCACATACTGGAAGGCATTGCCGACAGCATCCTTTATGTTTTGGTTTTGAGAATACGGCACATCCATTTGAAGAACTGATCATCTCTTCTAAGCGGCGACCCGCTCAGCCTTATAAAGCCTGAAATAGACCATCGCCGTAGGCGCGGTGATAAGCAGGATGATGAGCAAGGATTCCGCTGCGCCAAAATAGTCGGCGAGGACGCCCGCGAGGATTGATCCGATGCCGCCGACTATGGCTCCCGCAAAGGAAATCAGCGATCCCATCGTTGAGCGCTGGGCGGCGGAGAAGTTTTCCTGTTTCAAAGCTCCGTCTGCCGTCATTCCTACCGCATAGGACAATTGCGTCGTCAGCATCAAAATGGGCGAGAAAAAAGTGGCCATCGCATAGGCGATGCCGGAGGCGATATAGGAATAAATCGTCGCGCCGAGGAGCGATTTCATGAGGCCGAACTTTTTCGTGATGCGACCCGCGCACCAGAAGGAAACGGCTCCAAGCCCGTTCTGTCCCGCGCGATAGAGGGGCGTCAGCCATGCGGGCCAGACGGCATCGACGAAACCGGGCGTGAAGTTATGCGCCGCATCGCCCATGCCGCGCTTGATCGCGCCCGCGATGGCGAGACCGCGAAGGCGCGGATTGCGGACAATCAGTTTAAGCGCCTCTTTCATATGCTTCAGATTTTCGACACCTTTGGCTTTATGCGTGGGTGGCTCAACTAAGAACAGTGTCATAAGAAAAGCGCTGAAAACGGGAACAACCGATAAGGCGACAAGATGCTTGTAGCCAAGGCCAAGATAAAGCAACGCCATCGCTATAACGCCCGAAAGAGCAAGCCCAATCTGCGCCATGGAATAAACGCGCCCGATCATTTTAGCCGCTTCCTTCGTGCGGCGATAGTGAAGCAATGTCTCATACAGCAACGCATCGTTGTTGCCCGAGTACATGGAGTTTGCAAAGCCGATGCAAAACGCGCCCGCATAGAGGAGCGCAAGACCATAGGAAACATGAAAAGAAAGAGCCAGAAGAACGATGCCCAAGACTTCGGCTATCGAGCCGAGAATGAACGTCATGCGCCGTCCGATCTTGTCGGAAAAAACGCCGGTCGGGATCTCAAGCAGCGCCTGAGACACGCTCATAACGGCAAAAACGCCCATCGCATCGGCGAAGGATCCCGTAACCTCGCGGTAGGCCAAAACAGCCACAGGATAGAATAACTGCATGGAGCCGAAAAGCGCGTTCCATGGCAAAAGATTCAAGTTTCGGCGAAGATTGTTCGATTTACGTGTCATGCCGCGTTTTCAATCCTGTAGTCTTCCTTGATCAGCGCCAGACGCCAGTCGGAGAAACGGACGAAGCCGATGGCTTCATAAACGCGAATAGCATCCGCGCGAGATGCGAACAAAATCGCTTGGCGCAAGGCAGGACGCTTTTCGGCCAGAAGCTTCAGGGCATAGCCTGTCGCGATACGCCCGTACTTGCGGTTGCGCAATTCAGGTGGCGTCCAGACGGGACCGACCATAACGGTGTCGGGCACGTGGCCCCCTATGCCGCAGAAGGAAACAGGCTGGCCGTCTTTTTCCAAAATATAGAGTTCGCCTGCCGGTATGCGCTCGCGCATTTCGGCGAGGGCTTTATCTTCGAGCGCTTTCCCAGGCTTGGCATGAACCGCCTCGATGTTGAAATCGACACGCCACGACACCAGAAGGTCAATATCTTCCATTGAGGCTTCGCCCATGTGGAGCCCATCGGGCATCTCTGGCAGTCGCAGGTCAGTTATGGGCAAGCGGAAAAGCCCATCGTTTTCCTTTCGGCGAAAGGCAGAGGACGGAATGCCCAGTTCTTCGATAACGGCGTCCACATGTACTGGTAGCCCAAGAACAGCCTCAATAACGCCGTTTCGTTTGAGAATGGACAGCGTAACAATCCGCACCAACGGCGCAAGGCATGAAGGATATTCCGCAAAGACAAGGATTGTATTGATCCAGCTGTAGCTGATAACGCCGACAAGCCTTTCGCCCTCGAATGCACCGAAATACTCGGCTTCTAGAAACTTACCACTATAGGTCAGCCCTGCGTTCTTCGCGTTTGAGCGGAGGAAGTATGCTTCAGCCGTATGCGGAGCCAGAAAGGCATCAAGCATGGCGGCATCCGTGGGATACAATGGGCGCGTGGTTATAAGCATAAGAATATAGATCAACTGTTGGAGAATTATGCCGCTCGTTGCAGCTTGTCTTGTATCATTGCCAAATGCCCAGCGGAATAGAAAATCGGCAAGCTTGGCTCGTGTAATGAAGAAGCTTTTGGTGCGTTAAAGCTATTTCTGGCCTCAATGGGTGGAACATGGAACAGGTAAAGACGAATGGTTCCTTCATCCTGCCAAACATCAATAATTTCGAGACCGGCATCTTCGGCACAGTCTTCAAAAAAGTCAGGCCGATATTTAAAGGAATTGTTGTAGTGAAAGACATCGCCCTTCTTTACGGAAACAAGGACTTCCTGATCAGTGCCCATCCGAAAATCCTGATCCTCGGTTGCGATAACTGTGTGGGCCAACAAGCTGCAATGCTCATGCCAGACAGGCAGATACTCAAATCCATCAGGATCAAAATTATGCATCGGCAATTCTTCTGCCATGCGGCATACGTGGTTTACGCCGAAAAGTTTATGCCATGGCTCACTGTACAACGCCTTGTTTCTCTCGCCGTCTTGGCAAACATCAGTCGAAACCAATAGATATCCTCCGGCGGGGATGGCCTTTGTCAAGTTTCTAAACGCCCCGACAAGCTCATGTCTCGGTTCCCCCTTGGGGACTGATCCAGGAATGTTTCCAATGGTGATGCCCAGAAAAACCCCAAGGGCCGGACGATCAGTTAAGCGGCAATTTTCCTCAGAGAAAAAATCGATAACGGATGGAGAAATAACGCATCCGTTCGTTTTCTGCGCCAAGGCGCGGGCTTGGTTAATAACATCAAGGTTGCAGTCAACGGGGATATACTGTTCGCTCTCCATCGACCGGATCAACAAACTTGCGTCATCCATCGACCCCGGCCCGAATTCAACGATGGGGGTTCCCTTTTCCACATGCTTTGCCGCATCTTGTATGTGAGAAAGAAACACCTCTTTGTTGTGGGTCGGTATGGTTCCAAGCTTAGCATGCTTACCCCAAGTGTAGACGCCAGACATAGGCTGCCCATTACGTGTGGCAGTGTGGTGCTGATACATCTGTGGCCCCATATGGCCAGATGCAAAACCAAGCCACAGATCAACAGACTGTTCATAAAAACTTTCTGAGGCCGTTGGCCGGATGATTTCGTGATATCTCAGCATGCCCCTACTTCTTCTTCGTTTGTTGCGGCGGTTTAGACAGGGTCCAGAGAGCTTCGAATTGCTTCTTGTACGCGTGAGTGATCGCAGGAATATTATGGACAACGATCGTCGGCGCAGGAATTGTTTGAAAAGAAATAATCGCTAGGCAGTCCCCGTAAACATAGAATGGCACAGGATCAAAAAGGTTTTTGGGAAGCCATTTATATTCTGCATAATCGGAACAGGTAAAGTTGGTGTCGCCCTCCCGGATGAGAGCCTGAAACTTAATATCGTTTCGCTCTGATACAAGCTGTGTCATTCGCTTGATGTGGACAGGAGAGTAGTCTCCCAGATGTTCAGAAAAGAGCGCCTCATCCACACCTGTCTGCATAATTGTTCCACCATGCTTTCGCGCATGTTCGTAGACCATATCGAAGAAACGGCACAACCCTGTGTGGCCGACAAGGACTTCAACGCCTTGAGGTTTTAGGCGAACGCCAAAGTTATCCGTAAATTCGACGCCATTTTCGTCGAAAGCACGAATAATGTCTTTCAACGTCCCTTCTCGGGGCTGAACTGTGTCGTCTTCAATTTTGTTGATGGTGTCTCTAGTAAGCCCGGCTTTTTCGGCTAACGCTGCCGCTGACCACCGTAAAAGGCCCCGAGCCGCTCTGATTTGACGTCCAACCGACATTATACCCCCTGTGAAACCTGCAATTTCCGCAATTATCACACACTCATAGTTAATAATCCATGTTTATTTTATACATGCGAGCTACCAAATATAGGTGCATTCCTGCATTTTAACGGTAGTTGGCATAATTTCAACAGCAGTTTTTTAGTTTCTGCATATTTATTTTACGCAAAATGCAGATTTCTATTGATTTCAGGACCCTCATTCGTTACATTACCAAAATAAGGCAGCCACGGCGGCATTTTTTATGTGTTTTAAAGGGGAGATTTTAGAATGCTCGATTTTGAAACGTTTTACAAAAAACACGGCGAAAATTTCATGTGGGACATTCTTCATATCTGGGAGCGAGATAATCGCATTCAGCACCCACGCCCCCTGACACTGGAAGAACGCTGGGCTCACTTTCTCAGCGTCACAGAACCTTCTCCCACCCCAGTCGCGGCTTAATAGGTGGATCCAATGAGCAAGCCGCAACCAGCCAAAACCCCCGAAGAGCTTTATAACGAAGCGACAGACGACACCAATCTGTCACTCGGCGATCTTCGCCTTTTGACGGCTGGGTTGGTTGCTCTACGCGCCACGAATGACAAGACTGTAAACAAAATCGAATTGCAGGCCATCTACGACATGATCGCTTACGTCGCCCATGACCAAAATGTCGGGGAAGACATTGTAGTTGAAATCATAACGTCTCATTTTGGAGTCGATAGCGTAGCGGGCTTGCCTGCACGCCTTTATCAAAACGCCATAGAATATCTGGTCGATTTGAAGATAAGCAATATTTTAAACTGATAGGACAATAATGTCGGACGTTTATCTCATAACTGGCGCACAAAGCAGAATGGCGCGATCATTGTTAAAATGGTCTCGTGAAAAGCTGGCTGAAGAAGCCAATGTCGCGCGCGGCACCATCCGCATTTTTGAGGATGATCAGCCGATCCGCGAATCCATAGTTCTGGACATTCAAAGCGTTTTCGATGCCAACGGCGTTGAATGCTGTCCAGACGGCAGTGTGAGGCCACGCTCGGACAACATTAAGGATTTTCGTGGCCTTGGCGGGTGTGACCGCTTTTTTGCCAATATCGAGAAGTTGGTGAAGGAAATAAACACGGGCGTGGTTTGCCGCATCGGAAGCCAAAAGATGATGACAAGGGTCACAGGACGAAATGGCATGACCAACTTCGACCGGCTGGAGAATTTGAGCAAAGTCGCGCATGTGCGGTGTCTGCTCTCGGATCAAAGAATATACCTGCCGGGAACACCTTCCTTCGAAGTCAGGGTTTATCCGGAAAACCGGCCCAGCATAATCTCTTCCGAATTCGCCTACGGTGAAGAAGCCACATTTGCCGTTGATCAGGATGACCGTTTTCATTTCTGCCATCCGGCCTACATGGTTCTTGAATATCCAAGTCTCGCAAAGAGGATGTTCGAATATTTTGAAGAGCACTGGCTTGATGCCACGCCCTACTTGCCATCTAAAAAAGGCTCTACGAACTGCGGCCACAGATCGCATGCTGTCGTCACTGCTGACTGCGACGAGCCGAAAAGACGGGCCTGTTACTAAGCTTTCCCATTCTTCCAATCAGTGTAGCGTCGTTGATCTTTGCCGCCTTTTGTAAAATTGGAGGCATAGGTCATGCCGTTTTGTTTTCTACGCACACACACCAGCTGGGATTGCCTTTCGCTGCAATCGTCCTCGCAGCCATTCTCTATGGCTGCACTTATTCAGGCCGGCACATCAAGAAAGAAAAAACGGTCGGAATTTTGGCCGATAAGGTCAAAAGAAAAATTCGGCCAATTTGATAGCCGATAAACGACCAATTCGGCCAAATACCCTCGTTGTTTCATGGGCTGACGATATCGATACTCGTTTCACAGATTGAACCGTATCGATGAGCATTACATGACGAACAGCCGCAACCTGATAGCCCCAACTCTTGCCGGAGCAAAGAAACCGAAGGCTTATCCTGCTGTCGAAGATGCCCTTGCCGTCGAAATTCTCCAGGATAATTTTGCATCGGACGCCGAGCGTGATGAGTTTACGCAAGCTATCAAGATGCACGGGATCACCTTCCTATATCTCGCCAATTCCCCGCTGCCTAAGCCTTCCTTGCGCGACATGAACACGATTGAGAGATTTGCGCGTTTGTTGTCGCGTTTCTGGCCGCAGGCGTTAGTTATCGGAGGGTGTCATGACTAAAGACGAACAGCTCCGCTTATGTCTCATGATGGCGTTTCAAAGCATGATTTCGCAGGGCGAGAACGCCAAATCAAAAGAAGCCGCCCAGCGAATTGTCGCCCTCGCCAGACTTATGGACGAATTCTGCAATCTACACCTCAAACAAACATTCCCTGAAAAGACCATCGGGCTTGCCGAAGATAAGTGGGCAACGAAAATCGACGCCGCGCTCAACATGCACGTTGAAGAGCTGCAAAAGCGTGAACAGACACAATTGCCAGAAGATCGGGAAACCCTCATCCAGTTTTATGACCGCCTTCAGCAGCGCAAGGCGCGGCGCAAACAATGGCTGTTTTATGCGGAAGCCTCGACCGAACAGTTGGCCGATCTTGTCCTGAAATATCTCGACGAGGAGATCGAAGACAAAAAAGCTGGAGGGTATCAATGACTAAATGTGAACAAATGCGTCCTCTCCTTAAGGAAATTGCCATCGGCCCATCGCAACTGCGCGCGGCGCGCAGCATGCTCGATTGGTCGCGCACCGATCTTGCCAAGGAGGCAAAACTTTCAGCGGAAACGATCAAGAACATCGAACACGGCGTTTATACGCCCAAGGAAGACACGGTCAAAACCCTAGTCGAAACCTTCGCGCGTTACGGCATCCAGTTTGTCCAACAGGAGTCCGCAGTTTCCATTCCTTCTGATGGCGGCCAAGCGGAAAAGACTCTGGTTTTTTCTCATGTTTGGATTTCACGCATGACGGTCTCTGTCTTCGAAACCAAGGAGGAAGGCAATGGCTAAACAAATGCGCACCCCCCGTATCGTCGATCAGATTACGACCGAGACCGACAAGAGATTTGAGCCTGTCGCCCACATGGCAGACGCAATCGTCAAAACGATGCTGGAAACTGGCGGCTGTGAACAGCGTGACCTTCTTGCTTTGGGCTTTCCCCATCAGGATGTGGCTGCCCTTTGGCACTTCGCCAATGCGCTGGCTGTCATCGAGCTTCGATGCCGAGAGAACAGCATCGGGTTCTCTTGTGGGAAGGAGGCGCGTTATGCCTAAGACATTATGCGAAGCACAACAAGTCGAGGTGCTGTCTGAAAACGAACCCAAGTACGTCAAAATTGTCGTCTTTGACGATCAAAACAGGTTGCTAACAGTCAAAAACAAGAACCGCTTTAACCTGCCCGGTGGGCGCGTGGAATGGGATGACGACGATGCCGAAGCCGCAGCGCGGCGCGAAGTGTTTGAATCCGCAAACATCGCTCTCGGCCCCGTGAGACCTGTAACGATTATTAAGACAAAAGAGCATGACGGCCAAACCGCTCAAACCATCGTTTTTGTCGGAAGACTGGTGGGCGAAGGATCCGCTTGGACCGAGCAACGACAACCCAGCCGCTTCATGGTCAAGGAAACGTTTTTCAGGACATCCAGTGGGCAAAGCGACCTTGTCCGGTCGTTGGTCGATACTGCCCATCGGATCCTGATCTCAGAGGAAATCAAGGATGAGCACGATGAAACGACATTATGCGGAAGAGAAAAATACAACAGCCGATCGCTACTTTAAAGGAAACGGGTTCAAGCGAGAGAATTTCAACGAGAAAACTGAGGAAAGGATATAAGTTATGGCGATAGAGAAACTTCAAGCAATCAAGGATTATGACGCGCTAAACGTTAGCAGGGTTATTTATCCCGACTACCAGTGCAATTGCACCAAGGCTTGGACGGGACCGGATCAGTTGGTCGTTTTCAAAGCGTCAAAGATGGGCATAGAAAAAATCTATGAAGGAGAGAACCATCCGGAAGTTGAAAAAACAGTTTCGGTTCTAGCCCGTCTTGTCGGAGCGGAAATTACAGATAAAGCCATCGTCGCCGGAGGACACACGGTCGTCAACTTGAAGGACAGGTTTAACGTCGGACAAGAAGTCGTAAAATCTGCCGATTTGGCACTTGGATTGATCGCGCATTTGCAAGAAGCGTTCGGAAAACGAGCCGAGTTCCTTGTGCCCCTGAACGATTTCTACATGGAAAAAGATGCCGGAACCGATGAGGGAAATGCGAACGCCTACAGGAAGGAAGCTGTTTCGCCATACATCATCCCTCCGCAGATAAACGATTTATTGCTCCGTTATTCCGTGAGGATGGGCAGACAGATTGACCTGCATTACTGCAGCGAAAAGAATATGGCTGATCGGTTCAAGCGTCACATCAAAAGCAAGAAAAAGGACGAGAACGGCCAGTTCGTCAGAAATGGCAATGATTGGGAAATGGTTGTGGGAAACGAGCGGATTGTCGTCTTAACAAACGACAAGCCCAACTGTGCCGCAGGCAACGCCGCGACATTGCGAGCCATTCGGTACGATATCGCCAACAACAAAGTGAAGGACAAGTTCACTTCGCACATCGGTATCTACCCGCTTTGCTCCATAGATAACGTTTTGGACGGGCATAAGCTTGCGACAGCGTTTTATGGTCTTGATTTGCCAACGTACTTTGCCTTCTGTGGCAAATCCTGCTTCGACATCGAGGCAAAACGTCCCGAAGCGGTCGTGGTCGAAAAAGGGGTTAAGCCGCTGGTTTTTGCTCGTTAAGGCGTTGTTATTTGGCAGGAGGAATCTTACGCTTGCTTTGTTGTTACAGAAAGGCTGCAAACATGAACATTAAACTGCTCGCGGTTGGATCAAGGCCTTGGGAGCTTTGGCTGGGCTATTGGGGGCTATCGTATCTTGTTGATGAGACGATCCTCTTCGATACCTTTGCCAACTATCGCGTGCTGGAGCGAAAGCTTCGCAAGGCGCAGGTCGATCCTTCGACGATTCAGTCCGTCGTTCTTTCGCATGATCACTGGGATCATACGGGGGGGCTGTGGACGTTTCTTGAAAAGCACCCCGGTATTGACGTTTATCTTCCGGCAACAGCTAAGGATGCCGTCAAGCGGCGTGTCGTCGCTGCCGGAGGCAAACTCATTGAAGCGCCGGGGATCAAAACGCTGAAAGAGAACATCCTGCTTTCCGATGAGATGATCGGCACGTTCAATGGGAAGTCCGTTGCAGAGCAGTTTATCCTGATAAAGGCCGAAAAGGGTCTTGTCGTTTTGGTTGGCTGTTCTCACCCCGGTATCGTTGCCATCGTCAGAAAAGCAAAAGAAACGTCTGGCGCGTCCATCTATGGCGTCATCGGAGGCTTTCACCTTATGCACGCCAAGACGGATGAAATCTATGCCTGCGCCAACGAGTTGAAAAACGAAGGGATAAGAATGGTCGCGCCGACACATTGCACGGGAAGAAAGGCTGAAAGAGTTTTTCGGGGCGTTTTTGGGAAAGGGTTCGTTTCTTCTCATGAAGGGCAAAAACTTTTTCTGTGAGCACACTAAACCAACACCTGCAAAAAGACAGACGACAAAAGTTAACCATAAGACTTGGGGTAAAGAGGATGAAAGTAATTCAAAAAACTAGGGTTTAATAGTATAATCCTACAGCTTGGATGCCGCAATATCATATTGTTTTTACACTTTTTAACCATGCTATTAGAGGAATTTATGCAAGAGCGCGCAAGTATCATTTTATCTGCAGGCAGATCATGCTTTGTCAAATGTCTTGGTTGCTACAATTTTTTCGGAAAAAGCGAGGATTTGACCAAGACCTCCATAATTCTTGATTTCTTAGCGCGCGCGAAAAGAAGCGGTATTGAGAAAGTTACGATTGGCGGAGGAGATCCTCTTTCTCGGCCTGACATTATTGATCTGCTCACCCAAGTTAAAGGCATGGGGTTTAAAATTAACGTTGATACGGTCGGAACGCCACTTTTAGGACCTGCGGAAACGATCTTTTTTGGCCACAGACAGGTCAATCAAGTATCTGCCAATTCGATCTCGTCGCTAGTGGATAATATTGGCATTCCTTGAGCTGCACCCCGTCGTTTAGACCAGCAAGCGGGGTAAATTAAGGTCCATGGATTTACCCCTTTTTCTCATGCCGCTTTAGCCATTTCTGGTTGTAGCGGTTGTTGCGCCTGTGGAGATGTGGGC
>Ga0302247_1000085_pt1 | contig 106647 bp, 94 predicted proteins | sample AAG_UR_Ile_MG_FD_193529 | JGI IMG/M metagenome (GOLD analysis project Ga0302247, IMG submission 193529) | Enriched activated sludge microbial communities from anaerobic digester in WTTP, New Holstein, Wisconsin, United States - AAG_UR_Ile | ecosystem: Engineered > Bioreactor > Anaerobic >...
ATCCTGACGGCGGCATAGTTTGCATCAGCGTTCCCGGAAAGGACGAATGCGATCTCAGGCACCGGTTGTCCTGATAACAGATCCGGCGAAGCAATGTCCTGTTCCACGGCATCGATTCCCTGGTCACGGAGTTCCCTGACCCGGTCCCCGTTCCGGTCGAATACCAGGATCCTGACAGCATTACCGCGGAGTTCCTGGAGGACGTGGTATCCCGTGTTGCCGCACCCGAACAGGGCGTATTTCACCCGGCCCGGAGGCTCGCTCTGCGCCGAATCAGGCATATGTGCAAATATGCGGTCCAACGGGATATTAAGGTTACAACCTCGGCTTCTGAAGACACAGGCTGTCCGGATTCCGATTCTCACCCCGAATGAGAGGCTATAAGAAAGATTTATGACGCTGCTGTAATCATTTATATAAGTCATTGCAGGGGCTTGTAGCTTAGTTTGGCAGAGCGACGGACTCTTAATCCGTAGGCCGTGGGTTCAAATCCCCCCAAGCCCGTTCTTTCTATTCGGTATTTCCCACGGATACAGGATCGGTCCCAGGGATAAAACCGGATCGCTTTTCGTGGCACCCGCACGCAGGATAGCATTCTCATAACCTGCTGCCATTTCCGTGCCTGAAATCTCTTCTCAGTCCAGAGGGCCTTTGCTGCCGATCCTCACCAGCAAGCTCGCTCATACCCATCCTGATTGCAGTGCCACCGGGCTGTACTGGCATGGCCGGAGCTGTTACAAGGACACTCTCCCTGTGTGATGGTTGCTCTGGTAATGCTCTCCTCTTCGTTTCCTGAAACCCTATCAACTGATTGCAGTCATACCTCCGGATGATCTGTTCATGGGCAGGGTGCACCTCCGGCTTGCAACAGGAACGGCAGGTAGGCGCTTTTTTGCGTAAAAAACCTTGTAACGTAGATATTCTAACGCCGGAATCTCTTCGGAAGAAAAATACGTAATTTTTCTTAAATTGCATGTATTTGGAATCCGAGCCCAGGATTAACCGATACATTAAAGATATCATCGTACAATGTGTAAACAAAGGAGTAAACTGATGTACTGTCCCAAATGTGGAAAAGAGACAGAACAATCAGGAAAATACTGTCAATGGTGTGGTTCCAAACTGACCGGGTACCGTGAGCGTCCCTTCACCAGGAAACGGATGGGCGCCATAAGGACGGAGAAATTTTCCGGCCTCGGTGGAAGGTTTCTCGGAGGGCTCATCGATCTCGTTTTTCTGGTTCTCTTCGATTTTTTGGCTGCAGCAATTGTCGGTATTATTTCCTGGCTTTTCAGGAGCCCTGATCCGGTATCGGAGACGGTCAGGATGCTCTACCAGTACTACCTGCATATTCCAAGGACTGATGCCACCGGTCAGGTAATAAACGCCGCTATTCCTCCCCAGATCCTTCTCTCCACCTTCATTTTCCTCATCCTGGTTCCCTGGATCTATTTCGCCTACCTTGAAAGCTCAAAAAACCAGGCAACACTCGGGAAAATGGCCGTCCGGTCAGCAGTCACCGACATGCAGGGCAACCGGATCACGTTCTCGAGGGCCACCCTTCGGTTCTTTGGAAAGTGGCTCTGTGTCTTCACCCTGTTCATTGGATTCCTGATCATCGCATTCACCGCGTACAGGCAGGGACTTCATGATAAAATTGCCGGAACCCTGGTATTCCGGCAGTGATCCATCTCCTTTTCAAACGCTCATCCAGGCAATGCGGGACCCGCCACATGGCAGGATAATTTCCCCGAGCCGATCCTGAAAACCTTGTCCCGGAAAACAGGATACCTGCCTCTATTCCGTTCCTTTCTGATGCGGTTTTGCAGCCGCTTTCAATCGTATTTTCCTTTCAGGCCGGCCCAGCCGGTAAACCCGCAATAAATACATCCGACGCCATCACAATGACGGCATTTCCGGGCAGGGCGCCGGACCATGACCTTCCCGGTGCGGTCGCAGTAGACGCAACCGATTCCTTCGCAGTGGCAACAGGTCACTTCTGTATATGTACCCGATTCTTCTGTCATGATCTCTTCAGAAAGCTTCCTGCCCTGGCACATTAAGGGTTGCCAATGATGCAGGTGATACAGGGTTTACACCACCTTTTCGCGCTTCTCTTCTATTCTCTTCCAAGTACCGCCCCGCGGTCTGCCTGGGTGACGGCCGCGGCATACCGGGCAAGAACGCCGCTGAGTGGCTTTGTCCTTGGAGTCCAGAATGAACGCCGTCGTTTAAGTTCTCCCATGGGGAGGATGACATCGAGAGTCCGTTCGTGGAGGTCGATTGCGATGGTGTCTCCATCATGGACGAGACCGATCGGGCCGCCGGCCGCTGCCTCGGGGGTGACGTGGCCGATACAGGGGCCACGGGTCCCTCCCGAGAACCGCCCGTCCGTAACGAGTGCGACCCTTGTGTACCCAAGCCCCATCAACGCTGAAGTCGGAGACAGCATCTCCGGCATGCCAGGACCGCCACGGGGGCCTTCATACCGGATCACAACCACGTCACCCTCCCTGATATGGCGGGCAAGGATGGCATCCATCGCATCATTCTCCCCGTCAAAGACCCTTGCAGGGCCACGATGTGTCCACATGTCGCGGGAGACTGCTGCCGATTTTATCACCGCGCCATCAGGTGCAAGACTGCCCCGCAGGATCCGAAGCCCGCCCGCCTGGCTGATGGGTGATTCCATGGCCTGGATGATCGATGGAGTGAAGGCTTTTGCAGTTCTCGCAATCGACCTGATACTCTCCCCGGATACTGTTGGCGTATCTGAAAGCTCCCGTTCAAGCACTTTGAGCACGGCCGGGATACCTCCCGAACGATGCAGTGCGGCCATCGAATGTGGTCCTGCCGGTTGCATGTGGCAGATGTGCGGAATCCGCGAACCGATCCGGTTAAAGGTCTCGAGGTCGAGCGGGACGCCGGCCTCATCGGCGATTGCCATCAGGTGAAGCACCGTGTTCGTGCTGCCGCCCAGGGCCATATCGACCCGTATGGCATTTTCAAGGCTCTCCAGGGTAATGATATCGCGGGGGCAGACATCCTCGTGCACGAGGGAAAGAACCCGTTCTCCGGAAAGCCGTGCGATCCGGAGTTTATCGGCATCGACCGCCGGTGAGGCAGCACAGCCCGGAAGCGACATGCCCATCGCTTCGGTCATGCAGGCCATGGTGTTTGCAGTGTAGAGTCCCTGGCAGCTCCCGCATCCGGGCATGGCACACCGTTCCAGGTCTGCAAGGCTTTCCTCATCGAGGGAACCGCCGGCAACCTGCCCCACCCCTTCGAAGACATCGATGAGCGAGAGGTCACGCCCTTCCGAGTAGCCCGGCAGCATCGGCCCGCCGGTCACCATGACGGACGGGATGTTGGTCCGCGCCGCGGCCATCAGCATGCCGGGGACGATCTTGTCGCAGGTCCCGACCAGAACGAGTCCATCAAACCGGTGGGCCTGGGCCATAAGCTCGACCGAGTCGGCAATGTTTTCCCGTGATGGGAGCGAGTAGCGCATCCCCTCATGGCCCATGGCGACTCCGTCACAGATCCCGATGACGCCAAATTCAAAGGGCACACCCCCGGCAGCAGCAATTCCCTCTCTCACTTTCCCGGCAAGTGCCCGGAGGTGGATATGGCCAGGTACGATATCGTTCCAGGCATTCGCCACACCGATGAACGGGAGTTCAAGCTCCGCCTGGGTTATTCCCAGCGCCCTGAGCAACGCACGGTTCGGGGCCCGGTGGTAGCCCCTCTTCACTTCATCACTTCTCAAGGTCGGCATATTCACACCTCGCAATCGTGGTGTATGTAACTTATCACCTTTATGGCTTCCCGGAAAAACCGCCTGTCCATCCTGGTTTCCCATGAACCGACGGTACCAGATGATGACAATACCATCATGCATGGCCCGGCGGGAATTCCATTTGCATGAGTACTGCCGGATCATCTTTTCCTGCAGTGATATTGGATCCTCGCCCCCGATCTTCAGATAACCCCGAGATCACGGGCTGCGCTGACCAGGGATTTGGCGAACGCCTGCGAAAAATACGAATGCGTATAACTTCCGACAGTCTGGAACTCTGTGAGCCCGTCCCTGCCTTCCCTGATGCCTGCCCCACGATGAAGGATGATGGTGAAGCGTGCATCGCGGTCGGGTTCCACAGCGGAATAGTGGAACTCGTGTCCCCTGATGGTAAGGCCGGGACAAGCCATCGCCGGTCCTCCGGTCCACTGCCCCTCCGAATAACCGAGAGCCTGGATACCCGTCGTCATGCGTGCACTTCCAGGGAGGACGCCGGCCATCCTGAAATCAGTCTCACCGACAGTCAGGGAATTGCAGAGATACATGAGGCCGCCGCATTCTGCATATACCGGGATTCCCTTTTCCGCGGCTGATCGTATTTCCGTCCGGCAGGGTGCACGTTCAAGGGCAGCGGCATGGAGCTCTGGATACCCTCCGCCGAAATAGTAACCATTCGCTTCCGGGAGCGGGTCACGGAGCGGAGAGAAGAATTTGATTCGGGCACCGGCCCTCCCGAGACATTCGAGGTTGTCCTGATAATAGAAACAGAAAGCCTCGTCCTGCGCCACCCCGATCGTAACGTCAGGAGCAGTAAGGGGCGGGGGAACTGGAACTGCCGGGAGAAAAGGAGCGGATCGGGCGATTTCAAGGATCCCGTCAACGTCGCAGTGCTCGAGCACAACGGTGCCCGGGAGCGGATCGGCTTCCATCTCAAAAGCCATCTTGAGGCCGAGGTGGCGGCTCTCAATGCCGAGTCCGGGGGTGTGCGGGATGAAGCCCAGTGAACGGAACGAGAGTCCCTCCTCGATCATGGCCCGGTGGCGTGGGCTCCCCACGCGGTTGAAAATCACCCCGCCAAGATTGATGCCGGGCTCGAACGTGCGGTAACCCTTGATGACGGCGTGCGCGCTGCGGGACATCGCTTTCACATCCACAACAAGCAGGGCCGGTGCCCTGAGAATGCGCATGACGTGTGCAGTGCTTGCCATGGAGGTTCCCTCCAGGCCGTCATACATCCCCATGACCCCTTCAATCACGGCAATGTCTGCGCCAGCTGATGCCGAATGAAAGGTTGCCAGGACGCCTTCTTCGCCCATCATGAATGGATCCAGGTTCCGGGAAATGCGGCCGCAGATGGCGGTATGATGGGTCGGGTCTATGAAATCGGGGCCGACCTTGAACGGCTGGACAACGAGGCCGATCCTGCGCAGCGCCTGCATCAGTCCGCGGGATACGGTGGTCTTCCCGCACCCGCTGTGGGTGCCGGCAACCATGATCCTGGGGATGGCGGGGGGTTTCCTGCGACCGGGCGGCATGCTGCATGAATGGTGAATCGTACAGGAATTTATGCCGTGCGATCTTCCAATCCGTAATTATGCAGGGCCATAATTGCCCCCCGGGCCTGTCCGGATGGCGGCAACCACCTTCCAACCATGGGTTTCTGAACTGCACCGGACAGCTGTGATTATGTGACGCCGCCATCAAAGAATACCATTGCGTGATGGCTGATGGGTGAGAACGATGATGATTATGAGACACTTCACCTTGCCCGGTGGGATACCCGGTTCTGGGCCTGGCTGGTCGATTTCATCCTTGTCAGCCTGGTCCTGAACATCTTATCAAATCCTTTCCATTTCATCAAAGGGTTGTTCTCCTGGGATTACTTCGGATATTTCCTCCGGAGCCTGGGATTCCTGGTATATTGGGCGGCGATGGAGGGGGTGTATGGCCAGTCGATCGGCAAGATGGTTCTGAACATCAAAGTCACCGATCGATCTGGAAAACCGATACGCTTCCCTGCAGCCATAATCGAGAGTTTCGGGAAATCGTTTATTCTCCCTATCGATTGCCTCATCGGATGGTTCGGTATGCCCGGGAAGAAACTCAGGCTCTTCAACCGCATCTCCAACACCATAGTGGTCAAGACCGACTACCGTGAACCCGAGGGGATTCGGTACATCCGCGAAAAGGATTAACCACGGATTTCCTTTTCGAAGGCCAATCCTTCCGATCTTAACACAGCGTTTGCATAACCTGCTGATTCGGCGAAATGGCCATGTGTTGTTTCTGGAAGCGCATTTTCTGACGCGGCAATCCGGTAAAAAAACTGATTTACCTCACCCGATGCCCCACTGGGCAAGTGTGGTCCGTGACGGGTCAATATCGGCCCATTTCCACCCCAGCGCTTCGATGATGCGGGAGATCGGCTGCCGGAGCGTCTTTTCAAGCATCAGCTCCCAGTCAACCTGGAATTCGGGGGGTACCTGGTCGCCGTACTCGAAGCATAGAACATCGGTCTGCCGGTATTTGGAGGTCACATTTCTGATGTACACCCGCTTTGGCTTGCTCCCCTTTGCAAACTCCATACCGAGATACTCATTTGCATATTTCGCCCCCCTGATATGGGCGTCATCGGTCTGGTAGTCGGCAAGATCCTTTCCAATACCTCCGGGAATACCGATCTCGTCAAGAGAGTACCTCCCGGTACGGTAATTCCTGATTATATCGGCCAGGTAGTCCCTGACGGCTTCATACTGTTCTCCATGGAGGATCATCTCCATCACCCGTTTCTGTACCGCCCGGGTTATCTGTGGGGAGTCGCTCCTGCGGATCTCAAACCCGACGACATCGATCTCATCGGTGTCTTTACCCTCTTTCCAGACGAGGTGTCCGGCATACCGCTTCTTTTTCCCGGCCTGGAAGAACCGCCGGTAAATTTTTTCGAATTTGATGGAGAAGTAGTGACGTTCAGCCGCAAGTTCTCTCCGGGCGAATTCCGCATAGCTCCGGTTCACGGCATCCTCAATGGCGCGGGCTATCCTGATGGTCTCCTCAAGGCCTCCGGGCGGGATCAGCACCATGCAGGAGTCGGTGTCGCCATATATGACCCGGTAGCCGAGCGTTTCTATGACCGACCGGGTATGCTCGATTATTGCGCGTCCCACCGATGTGACTGCCGCGCCGATCTCCCTGTCATAGAGCCGGAAACGCGTATACCCGCTCACACCGTAATAGGTATTCATGATGACCTTGAGGACATTCTGCTGCAGGTCGTAGAGGACATATTCCGGGGAATTGAAGGGAAACTGGTTCCGCAGCTCCTTTTTTTCCTCCCGCTCGACCAGGAGATCGCTGATGATGCTCCTGGTGAGGCCGTCCGGCTCTTTTTTAAACCGGACTCCGTTTGGAGCTTTCAGCTCCCCACCCGGATCCTTGGTTTCCGGTGAGGCGTTGATGGTCATCATGGCCATTGGATAGAGGGACTTCAGGTCTAGCACCACGATGTTTTCACGGACTCCCCTGCTTGGCTCAAAGACGGTTGCACCTTCAAACTCTTCGGACGGGGCAAAACCTTTCGAGGGAAGTACGTATTGCCCGAAAGCTTTCCGGAGGACGAAGACATCGATGACGCTTGACGAGTTCAGGGTTCTCTCGAGCGGGCAGCCGACGTACCGGGCGATTTCGCGGTAGAACTCGATGATCCTGTTCTTCCTGTTGATGGCCACGCAGAGCTCGACATCCTTGAAATTGTATTCGATGAGCAGGCAGGGATCTTTTTTCCATAGCTCGCTGATGGTACCGGAATACCGGACCTTGGTCTCACCGATTTCCGCTTCGGCCACTGCATCGAGGCGGTAGGACTCCCTCTGGGTGACATGCATCTTCCGGTAGCCCGAGAGGAGATCGAAGACTGTCCTGCCGCGGAGCGCATTTCGCTCCGTCATTCCCTCAAGCCGGGCAAGCGAGACAGGGTTCTGGCCCAGGGTTTCCATCCGTTTGACGAGGTAGGGAAGGTCGAACTCCAGGAAGTTCCACCCCGAGAGGATGTCCGGGTCGCGTTCGCGGATATATGCAGTGAATGCTTCGAACATGCTGCGTTCCGTCTGGAAAGTCCGGATATCGTGCATCCCTGCGCAGAAGCACCCGTTTTCCAGACCATCCCTGGTAGATAGAGCGCCGAGGTCACAGTGATCCATACCCGGAGAAAAGATGAAGCTTGTGTAATCACCGGCGAACGAATCCCAGCAGGTGATGCAGATCACTGCGTCGCGTGCTGGGTCTGGAAAGCCGCGCCGGTCCTCGCACTCGATATCGAGGATGCAGATCCGCGCAGGGCAGGAGACGTCTGCCCGCACTACCTCCTCATACGTACAGGACTCCGAGGGTGCACTGACTCCCCCGGTCAGATCACAATCGATCATGAACCGCGTGGTGAACGGGATATCGGCCTCGTAGTGGGTATACCGGTCGCGGACCTCCCGGACATCGGTTGGCTTTATGGTATACAGCCGCCGGAGCGTTTCGCCCCGGATCGAGCGGTAGGAAACCCCTTCTTCAACGGTGACCTGTGCCGGATGGGCCTTGGTATCTGCCTGCGCTGCCGGTGCATAGAAGTAGGGACGAAAACCGGTGACCTGGAGGTGATGCGCATTCCTCTTTGTATCGCGGCCGAAAATGTGGATGACCGGCCCTCCGGGGCCTACGGAATACTCCACCTGGTTGATATCGATTATTACCGGCCCGGTCGGTTCGCGTTCCACAGGTCCTGTGTCGTTCTCCCTGTTCACCATACAGCGTTCAGATTCCAAGGCGCGTGCAGAGGTCGGTGACAAATGCACCGGCTTCCCTGAACTTTTCCTGTTCCCAGCTGTCCAGATCCCATTCGGCGATGCTCCGGATGCCGGTCCTGCCGATAATTGCCGGAACGCCCAGGGAGCATTGGTCAAACCCGTATTCACCGTCAAGCACGCACGAGCAGGGAACCAGTTTTCGTTCATCCTGGGAAATGATCCTGATGAGATCTGCAATGTGCACAGCGGGGCCAAACTCGGTTCCACCCTTGCCGCGGATGACCTTCATGCTTGCCCTCCTGAGATCTTCCAGGATTTCATCCCGGATAGGAGCCGGGACATCCTCCTCCAGCCTGGAGAAGATCGGCACCTGGTGCTCACCATGTTCACCAAGCACCCATGGTATTCCGGAGATGCCCCGTTCGTGCAGCACCGTTCCGAACCGGGCACTGTCAAGCTGCCCGCCAAATCCGATGCACTGGCGGGGTTCAAGTCCCGTATTCCGACAAAGGTAATAGTTGTTTGCATCCATCGGGTTTGTCACGGTAATCAATACCCCGGAAAAACGGGCGAGCGCCCGGCTGCAGCTCGCTGCCACCGGCAGGTTGACCGAGAGCAGGTCTGCCCGGGTTTTCACCGCAGGGTTCCGGGGGATCCCTGCAGCAAAGACGCAGATATCAGCTTCACTGGTATCACGCCAGTCAGTGCTGATCGTGATATCAAGACCGGTATGGATCAGGTCCAGCACTTGGGAGCGTAGGAGGGCTTCTGAAGTGTCAAAGAGAACCAGGTCATCGGCAAGCCCGAGGACCGAAGAGAGGAAGGCAACCTCACCGCCAATCCTCCCCACACCCAGCACCGCGAGCCTGGTCATAATCCTCAATATTGGGAGGGTTGAAATATAATACAACCACTGAGAGCTGTCAACTGTGCTGCCGAAACTGCGAAACGGAACGGTGCATATCGGGAGGGTCGACCTTGCCAATCACCTCATCCTGGCTGCAGGAATTCTCGGGACCACCGGGGCATCGCTGGCACGTATGCTGGAGAACGGTGCTGGCGGAGTGGTCACCAAGTCCATCGGGCCGTATCCCAATGCCGGCCATCCGGGCCCCTGCCTGGTCGAGGTGGAAGCAGGTGTCCTGAATGCGATGGGCCTGCCCAACCCCTCACAGGAATTCGTTGACGAACTCGCCCCTCTTTCAGGAAAACCGGTCATCGCCAGTATCTATGGTGGCAGCCCCGCTGAGTTCCGGACGGTTGCCGGATGGTTTGCAGACAGGGTCGCAGCGCTGGAGCTCAATGTGAGCTGCCCCCATGCAGCGGGCTACGGCGCTGCACTGGGATCCGACCCACGCATGGTCGAGGAATGCACCCGTGCTGTCTGCAGCCTGGGTGTTCCCGTATGGGTCAAACTCACCCCCAATGTTACGGATATCACCGCCTGCGGGCAGGCAGCTGAACGGGGAGGGGCAGCCGCGATCGTGGCCATCAATACCCTGAAGGCCATGCGGATATCCCCGGAACTGAGGCGGCCGGTTCTCGGCAACCGCTTCGGAGGGCTCTCCGGGAGAGCGATCTTTCCCATCGCAGTCCGCTGCGTCTACGATCTCTATGAATCGTGTTCGATCCCCATCATCGGGTGTGGGGGAATATCCTCTGCGCGCGACGTGCTCGAGATGATGATGGCCGGTGCGGCAGCTGTGGAGATTGGAACCGCGGTGAAAGATGATCCCGGCATATTCGCAAAGATAGCGGCAGAGCTCTACAGCCCCGATGGGGCTTTTGCAAACGACCTGGTGGGTTGCGCTCATGAGTGACGACTGTGGACGGGTATTCGTGATAACAGAAATCGTTGAAGAGTCGCCATCTGTCCGGACCCTCTATTTCGCAGAGCCATTCGCATTCAGGGCGGGCCAGTTTGTCATGGTATGGGTGCCGGGGGTCGACGAAGTGCCGATGGCGCTCTCCTCTGCCCGTTCCATCACCGTCCAGAATGTCGGTGAGGCTACCGCGGCTCTCTGCGGTATGCGGGCAGGGGACCTGATCGGGATCCGCGGACCGTTTGGCAACGGCTATCCTGATGGAGGGCGGATCCTCGCGGTTGCCGGCGGAGTCGGCGCCGCACCTCTCCGGCAACTGGCCATGGATGGACGGGTTGATACCATGCTTCTCGGGGCGCGGAATGCAGGTGAACTTCTCTTTTCACAGGAGTTTTCCAGCACCACGCGACTGCTCACGGCAACCGATGACGGTTCAGCAGGGCACCATGGATTCGTGACCGATCTCCTGGCCAGGGAAGACCCCTGTGCCTATGAGCGCATCTTCGTCTGTGGCCCTGAGCGGATGATGCATGCCACCCTGTGCGCTCTCGAACGCGCAGGAATTGCCGGACGTGGGTTCTTCAGCCTCAACCGCTACATGAAGTGCGGCATCGGCCTGTGCGGATCCTGCTGTATCGACCCGGACGGTCTCCGCGTCTGCCGGGACGGCCCGGTCTTCCCCGGGAACATCCTGCTCCGTTCGGAATTTGGTCGCTATTGTCGCGACGCAAGCGGCAGGAAGCGCCCGGTCTAAAATCCGCAGGAACGAAGTTATATATACAAACATTTTTCATTTCACGGTGAAATATAATCCTGTTTTCTTTAAAAAGAGAATAAAAAAACAAATGAATCCCTAAAATCAATTAGAAAGGTATTAATAACACCAGAAAAGATTTTAATTTTGACCCTGTACGAGAAGTGAGTTTGGGGTTATTGGTTAAGGTAGACATTCGAGAGGTGTGAAAAAAATGGTGTTTCATCCCCCAGTCGCAATCGTCGCGAAGGCTGGCGATGCTGGGAAGTACAAATGTGGGCTGCCCGCCTGGAACATGCTCCTTCGCGGGTTTATGGCCGGCGCGTACATCGCTATGGGAGGTGCCCTCGCAACAGTGTGCAGCACTGGCATCCAGGCCACTGATGCAGCAGTCCGGTACGGAACTGCAAGCGCTGGTTTTTCCCAGCTCATCACGGGTGCTGTGTTCCCTGTTGGGCTTATTATCATCGTGCTCACCGGCGCAGAACTCTTCACTGGTGACGCGATGCTTGCCCCGATGGCTGCGTTCATCCACAAGGTCAGCTGGGCTTCTGTGATCAACCTCTGGGTCTGGGTCTATATCGGAAACCTGATCGGTTCCATAGTATATGCCTATATCATGGCGTATGGACCCCTGAGCTCCTGGGATGCGGCGGGTGCAGTTACGGTTACAGCATTTGGAACCCGTGCAATCGCTATTGGGGTTGCAAAGACGAGTTACATAAGCATGGCTGCCCAATGGTCGTGCTTCCTGAAAGGAATCGCCTGTAACTGGCTGGTCAACTTGGCCGTGCTCCTCGGTATCTGCGCTGATGACCTGATCGGAAAGTTCTTCGGAATCTGGTTCCCGATCATGGCCTTCGTTTCATCCGGGTTCGAGCACAGCGTTGCCAACATGTACTTCATCCCTGCCGCATTATTCACAAAGGGATTCCTCACTGACCCGGCCGCGATTTCCTCGGCTGCCCATCTAACCTGGGTTACCTTCTGGACAAGCAACCTCATCGTTGTTACAATCGGCAACATCGTTGGCGGGTTGTTCTTCGTGGGTGTCATCTACTGGGTTGCGTTCAGAAAAGAGATCGCTGCCCTCAAATAACGGGATTGAATGAAAATCGGAGAAATCAATCTGAAGATTACGCCCATCGCCCTGGCGGTGGTCGCAATCTTCACCATCTTTTTGGCGTATGCTTTTTTCATCAGCAGAGACACCCAGATCCTGTTCTGGGGTATCCCGACGCTCATCCTGCTCCTTGTGATACCACTTGGTCTCAACTACATGAGCCAGAAAGAGTACGCTGATGTGATACCTCAGTATGAACGGGAGGCCCGGCCAGTCCGCATCAGGATGATCAACGTGAACATGGTTGGGGAGCCGGTCAGGATCGAAGGTGTCGTTGAAAAAGTCCGTTTCCAGTTCCTGAATCGCCCCCAGTACATCGTTGCCGACCGGAGCGGGGAGATATCGGTCAAGATGTTCACCAGCCCGGAAGAAATGATCAGGGTAGGGGATGTCGTGGAAGTCCTCGGTATGGTAATCAAGCGGTATATTGCGGGAGGAGATGCAGTTATCAACGGTGTCTCCATCAGGAAGATCGATAAATCGATTGTAACACGGGATAAACCGAAGAAGTCCTGAACTCCGGATAAAATTGGGCTTCGACCTGTCCCTTCAACTCTCCCTGTCTTTTATCTGGTTTGTGTTGTTTTCAGGAACCGATGCCTGAAAATGAGAGTATGGGATTTGCTTATCTATTCAGTCATCCGGAAACGGTATATGGCAATAACAGTACTTTTATAAAGAACATCCACAACTGCGAAATCTGACTCCGGTTCATTATACCATACTGGCAGGATCCATCACCCTTTTACATGGAAGAGAGGGAGAGCGATCTATTCCGGACCTGCTCTACAGTTTCACCCTGCCCACCTTCCCCTTATATCCTCTCATACTCCAAACGATCATCAGCGAACATGAAACTGGTCCATATCGCTGATACGCACCTGGGTCTGTCACAGTTCAACCGGCTCGATCCAGAGTCGGGGATGAATCTTCGCGAGAAGCAATTATATGACAATTTTTTATCGGCGATTGATCAGATTATCCTTGAGAAGCCCGATGTTCTGGTCCATGCCGGCGATCTCTTTGACCAGGTGAAGCCCAAGACCCGTGCCTACACAACGGTCCTGGAAGCCCTTGACCGGCTCCATGCTGCAGGGATCCCGTTCGTGGTCATTGCAGGAAACCATAGCATGGTGAAGACCCGGTATACCACGTCACCGTTCCGGGTGCTTGCATACCATCCGGGTGACTTTACTGCCGCATACTCATTCCGCTATGAACATGTTGAGATCGGGGATTGCATCTTTCACCTGATACCGAATATGCTCCGTCCCGAAGACTACCGGGCTGAATACGAAAAAGTGCAGCTCTCGGGTCACCACGCCAACGTGCTGGTGACCCATGGGCTTGCGACATCCATCCGGGACAGGCGGCTTGCAACCGTGGCAGAGCACGAGCTGGACAGCACGATGCTCTCTGACGATTTCGACTTCATCGCGCTGGGCCATTACCACCGTCAGGCACGAATTACAGGGAAGGCCTGGTACTCGGGGTCTCTCGAGTACCTGACATATGGCGAGATTTCTGATACCAAGGGGGGGCTGCTTGTCGATCTCGGACGCTCATCGGAAGGAGACGGCCCTTGTGTACAGCCTCTCGCACTTCCCAGGGCACCCATGGTCGATCTGGGGACGGTTGCATGTGAAGGGCTACACCCGGCCGATATCTCGCAGGAGATAATCTCGCGGGTGGCAGAGCATGAAGTCCCTCCATTCTCTATGGCCCAGGTAACGCTCGAATCCCTCTCCCAGGAACACGGAAAGGGACCGGACATGCGTGAACTTGCCGCGATCCGGGAACGGCTGCTCGACCTGAAGATCCGGGTGCGCCATAGCGAGGCTGGGCAGGTATTCCCGCTCCAGCAGGATGTCCATGCGATCGACTACCTTAAGGAGTTCTCCTCGTTCATCGCTGCGCAGCAACTCGGTGATAAACAGAGGGAGTTTGTCGGACAATGCGGGCAGGAAGCTCTCCGCATGGCCATGGACCGGCACCGGGAGGAATCAGGGTGATTGTGGACCGCCTTGTCATGAAGAACTTCAAGCGGTTCAGAGACCAGGAGATCCGTTTCAGTGACGGGATTACCGGTATACTAGGCAATAACGGCACCGGGAAGAGCAGCATCGTTGAGGCGATCTTCTTTGCCCTGTTCGGCGTACAGGCGACCGGGATATCCTCCGATTATATCGTGTCCTCGTTTGCCGGTCCCAGGGAACGGTGCGAAGTCCGCCTCGACTTCAGGGTTGGCGGCGACGACTTCACTGTCCTCCGGACCTTCCGGCGCGGAAAGACTATCCAGCACGAAGCAACCTTTTACCGCGGCCAGAAGCTCCGGGCAACAGGGGTGACCCAGGTCGAGGCGGAAGTGAAAAGGACGCTCGGAATGGGCCCGGTCGACTTCAGGAACACAGTGTACGCCGCACAAAAAGACCTCCTCACCCTGATGGAACACACCCCCGGAAAGAGAAAGGAGTGGTTCCTGCGGGCGCTGGGCCTCGACTACCTTAAGAATGAGAGTGACCGGCTCCTGAAAGAGCAGATCGATGCAAAGGAACTGGGGTTGCAGCTCTCCGAAGGAGAACTCAGGGGCCTGCTCGGGCGGTACGACCCGGAAGAACGGAAAGAACTGGAGTCCTCCATGGCAACGGGGAAGGGCACTCTCGGGGAACTGGCACGGCAGGCTGAGGGTCATGCGACCAGGAGAGCGCAGGTCATGCATGATCTGCAGGAGTTCCTGGAAAAAAAGACAGAGCATATGCGCCTTGTGGAGCGGCATACAACCCTTTCCTGGGAAACACAAGCCGCCATGAAGCAGAGAGACTTACTGTCGGCGCAGATTTCAGCCCTCGCTGGCCTGGAACAGGAGTCACGGAGGCTCGAGGGAGAACTGGCCGGGTATGATGCCAGGCGGCAGCAGCTTACGGAACTGCAGCGATTAAAATCGGAATTCGACCGGCTTTCCGCCGAACAGCGGTTCACCGCGCAGGCCTGCGAAACGCTGAAAGAACGCGTTTTCAGGGAGAAATCGAAGATTCAATCCCTCGATCGCGATGCGGCCCGTCTGGATTCCCTGCGGCGGGAAGTCAGGGATTTCCTGCGTATCGGTCCCGATATCCCCGACACATCACTTGAGCAGGCTGTTTCCTCCCGGGAGGCTGATATCCTCCATGAGAGCGGCACGATGTCAGCCAGGCTTGCCCAGCTCGTCGATGAACGGAAGAAACTGGTGTCGGACTGGACTGCGATTGAAGCTGCCGGTGCGGATGGCGTGTGCCCTCTCTGCCACCAGACACTCGGGTCTCACTACGGGCAGATCAGGGATGAATTCTCTTCGCGGCTCGAATGGATTGAGCAGGAAGCGCTGCGGGTGTGCAACGAGCAGGAACGGGTAGCAACAGAAAAGGACCTGATCAACCGCCAGAAACCTTCCCTCCACGAGATCCGCGGCATCCTGGAGCGAATTAAGACCCGTGCTGCCATAGATGCCGATCTCCGGGATCTCGCCGCTCAGCTGCAGGTGAAAAGTACTGACCAAATGACCCTCGAAACACGCGTTCGGGAGCTTTGTTTTGATGAAGCGATTTATGTGAAAACCGGGAGGGAGGTCGCGGAGCTGGAACAGGTCCGGTCCCGTTTCATCGAGCTCGGGAAGATTATCTCCCACGGTTCGGCAATAAAGGCCCAGCTTGCCGATCTCGATCGCAGTATAGTGCAGAGGCAGAGCGATCTCACAAAACTCAGGACCCAGATCGATCAATCCGCGTTCGAACCCGCAACCGGCACCCTGCTCGAACAATCCCTTGCTGAAATCGACTCAGCTCTGCGTGCTGTTGAAGCGGAGAGTGCCCGGACGACCGAGCGCCTCAGGCATATCGAAGGGCTGATTGCGCGGTGCAGGAAGGACGAAGCCGCCCTCACGGAGCTGCAGCATCAGACAGCAGCACTCCGGGATGAGATCGGACTCCTCCGCCTGACCCGCTCGCTGATCGGAGAATACGTCGTGTACCTGATGCAGGTCGTCCGGGGCAGGATCGAAGGAGAGGTGAGCCGCATACTCAACGAGATCACCGGAGGGCGCTACGACCAGGCGCTTCTCGATGAGGATTTCAACCTCCTCATCCGTGATATCGACAATGATTACCCAATCGAGAGGTTCAGTGGCGGAGAACAGGACGATATCGCAGTAGCACTCCGGATTGCCCTCTCACGGTACCTTGCAGAACTCCACCAGGTGCATGAGAGCACCCTTCTCATCTTTGATGAAATCTTCGGAAGCCAGGATGAAGAACGGAGAACAAACCTCCTTTCCGCCCTGAGGACACAGGAATCAAGGTTCCCCCAGATCATTCTCATCTCCCACATTCCGGACATCCAGGGAGAATTCACCACGACCCTCATGGTAGAGATGGGAACCGACCTTTCGAGCAGGGTGCGGGAGGTGACATGACGGTCCGCGATCCAAAGTATGAGCGATCCGCAGGGTCTGCGGCAGAACGCATCCGTGCCACTGTACCGGGTGATCTCCCCGAAAAATTCCGGGCATATACGAACCTGTCTCCGGAAGATTTCTGTAGCTGCTCACCAGTCCCCTGCGGAGAAGTCTGTGCGGTCGATGGAAGCAACGCCCTGCTCCTGGAGTCAGGGAGCATGGCAATTGCGATATTCCGTGCAGCACAGAGTACCTTTAGAAACCTGGAGAGGACGAGGAGATCGATTTCGCCCATGCAGGTCGCGGTTATCGGCCCGGAGAAAGAGAACGAAGATTTCCAGGGATTGTATGAGGAATGTTTCGGCCAGGCCCCGGGAACCCCGCTTGGAAACGAGGACCGTTCACGCGCAGCAGGGATCCTGCGGGACACCCTGGAATACTGGGTCACCGGCCAGATGGCATCCACACTCGTTCCCGGCTCCCTCCTCCTTCGCGACGGGCCGCTCAGGGTCTCCCATGCCAGTCATGACCCGGTCCTCTCCCGGATCGAACAGTTGTGCAGGGCGCGGAAAATCGATCTTGCCGGGGTGAGCAAGCGGACTTCAGCCACCTGGGGCGGGGGATACCCCCTCCTCCCTGCGGTCAGCGGACTTGCAGGATCGTTTGGGATACACCCTCCCTGGTGGATCCGTATCGACCCGGCATTCCTCGACCATGTCCCGTTCTCCCAGTGGCGCCACGGACAGACATACGTCGCCTGCCTGCACTCCCATGCGAAATCCCCGCTGAAGATAGAACTTTCACTGGATCTTCCACCGAATGCCGACGATATCATGAACCGCCTCGCAGCCTGTTCCGGCGACGGGAGGATCCCCGGGTATCCCTACCCCCTCTTTGATGCCCATAGGACCGTGGTGTTGAGCGAGGAGATCGTTGAAGATGCACGATCGGACATGATGCGCCGCATCGCAGCAACCGGTCTCGGGCGACAGACCTTTGAGATCCTGTTTGGAGATTACCATGATGAATTTGCGCGATATTGACCGAAACGACCCTTCAAAATACCGCCTGATCGGGCGATCGGTCCTTTCTTACCGCTTTATTGCACCATACGATGCAACACTCTATATCGGGGAGATCAAGAAGATCACGGATGCCGGCAAGGGCGTGATATTCTTTGCAAAGGTAACCGACCTCACCCATGACAGCAATTTCGCCGATGCGCACTGGGACACCAGGGTCTACGCAGAGGAGTTTTACGGGCTCGGGGAAGATGTGTTCCTCTCGGTCGACGCCATACCCCTCGGTTTCGTGGATAATGCAACCGGCAAATTCCACAAACCCCGGACGATCCCATCGAAATTCTCCTCCGTGGAGGACCCCGATACCGGGGACTTCCGGTTCCTGACCGAGCTGATGGGCGAGATTGAAGTCGGCCTCATGCGGAGTGGACAGGACGTTATCCGGGACGTTTCCGTCCGGATTCCTTCCCGGGTGCTGCCCCAGCACATGGGTGTCTTTGCGACAACCGGCATGGGCAAGAGCAACTTCATGAAGACCTTTTGCGCTTCCTGCATGAGAGAGCGGAAGTTCGGCCTCCTGATCGTGGACCCGCACGGAGAGTATGTAAGCGGGGGGAGATCATCGATCGGTGAGCCGACAAAAGGGCTCATACATTACACAGCAGGGAAAATGGGGCTTGCCGTCTTTACCATCCGCCCCGAGGGTGACCGGAAAAAATATGCGATGAACCGGCTCTCGATTGAGTACGACGATTTCAGGATAAGCGACCTCTCCATACTCTACGATCTCTCGGCAGCCCAGCAGGAGATCGTGGAAGCCTTCTCCGGTGTGAAAGGAAGTCTTGCAATAGGATTCTTCAGGGCTGTGGATCCCGAGATCTTTCCTATCAGGGATCCCGGAGCGGAGGGGATAGACGAAGGGAGCCTTGCCTGGAAGATCCGGAACTCCATGAGCGGACCGGTCAGGGTGATCAAGAGCCATATCGAGAATATCGTGAACGGCAACCGGGCGTTTTTCAGGGCACAGGGCTCATCCATCCCCGAAATCATCACAAACCTCCATGACAACCGGGTTGTCCTGATCGATATCCCTGACATGAGCGAACGAAGCGAGCTCTTCGTTCTCTCGATCATAACCCGCACTATCATGGAACGACACCGATCTGAAGCACGCGGATTCGGAATCGATGAACGGCAGGACTCCACGCACCAGGTGCTGATAACCATAGAAGAAGCCCAGCGGGTGCTTGCCAGCGGCGGGTCGACCACCCAGGTGTTCAGGGAATGCGCTATGGAGGGGCGAAAATTCGGGGTCGGGCTCTGCGTGATAACCCAGCAGCCCAAGAATATCGACCCCAAGGTTCTTGCCCAGATCAATACTTTCGTGGTAATGGGACTTGGCGACCGGGGGGATCGCGATACCATAATGGGAAGTGCAAAACAGGATCTCTCGAAGATGGAGATAGAGATCCAGACCCTGGACCGGGGTGAGGCGATCATCAGCACCATCGGAATCCCGTTTCCGGTGAGCACCAGGATTCACAAGTTCGAACACTATATAGATGCCCTGAACCGGGAGACGGGGCATTCCCTCTCCGATGATCTGGAGAAGGGATTTTAACGAGGAGAGTGCTCCCATTTTCCACCGGGCGATCAGTTATTGTATAGTGACCTGCACTATTAGTATGGTGATATTGTGTCTAAACGGGCTGTAGACGCAGTTTTTGAGGGTTTGTTCATTCTCACGGACCTGCGGGCCATGCTCCGCGAGACCGCTCCGCACCATGCCCTTTCCAGGAACCAGCGCGAGCAGGTCCGGGATCTCCTTGCCCGCCTGGAAGGAGATATCTCAGTCATCCGGGAGGATTTGGGCTGATGAAGTGCACCGGGGAATTTGATGTCCGTGATATCGATGAGTGCTGTATCAACATCGATCCTATCCAGGTAGGCGGCCGCCTGACTGCCGATGCCATGAAAGCGGTCATCGCATATGGAGACGGTTACTCGGTCTGCGACCAGTGCCGGAAACCCTTTCGGCTCGATTACATCAGGACGCCACCCCTCGACCAGTTCCACCGGGATCTGGCGGCATTTGTCAACATGGATGTTGCCCGCGTGGTGCCCGGAGCCCGTCGGGGATTCCAGGCTGTGGCCGACACCTACATCGGGAAGGGCGACCCGGTGATGATCACCGCCCTCTCCCACTATACCGAAGTGCTTGCAATCGAAGGCAGGGGCGGGGTGATCCGCGAGATCCCAAAAAACGGGGAGAACATCATCACCGCAGACGCCGCTGCAGGTACGATCGAGCAGGTTGTCAGGGAGTTCGGGCGACCCCCGGTGCTTCTCTTCCTCGATCACTACGACTACCAGTACGGCAACTGCCACCCTGTCAGCGATATCGCAAAGATTGCCCGCCAGTATGATATCCCTGTGCTCTACAACGGAGCCTACACCGTGGGAATCATGCAGGTGGACGGGAAAGGGCTTGGGGTCGATTTTGTGGTCGGCTCCGGTCACAAGAGCATGGCGGCCCCTGCCCCTTCAGGGATGCTTGCGACAACCTCGGAGAGGGCGGGCGAAGTCTTCAGGACCACCGGGATCAGGACCGATGTGACCGGGCGAACCTTCGGGATCAAGGAAGTGGGGATGATGGGGTGCACACTGATGGGAGTGACCCTTATGGGTATGCTGGCCTCGTTTCCGCATGTCCGGGAACGGGTGAAGCGCTGGGACCAGGAGCTTGAGAATGGTAACCTGGTGGTGGAGACCCTGAGATCCATTGACGGAACGGTCATTAAGAGCGAGTATCCCCGGAAGCATACACTGACAAGGGTGGATACCATCAACTCCTTTGACCGGGTGGCAAAGACCCACAAAAAACGGGGATACTTCTTTTCAAGCGCCCTGAAAGAGCGGGGTATCGCCGGGATCATCCCCGGCGCGACCAAGGTCTGGAAGTTCAATACTTATGGCATGAACCGGATCCAGGCCGAATACCTGGCAGCGACATTCAAGGAGATTGCGGAAGAAAACGATCTCGTGGTGAGCCGCTAGCGGGACGGCCGGCAGTATCCGGTGAGGAACCGGGCTACCACCCACTCGTTCCCGACTTCTGGGTGGAACATGACGCCGTAGACCGGCCGGTCGGGATCGCGGAACATCTGGATGCAGCGTTCCGATTCGGCCAGTGCAATGTACCCTGGCGGCAGTGTACAGGCGTTGTCATGGAGTTCATACGCCTCAAACATCCGGATTCCGGGGATCAACTGGTCGGATGCCGTCACCCGGACCCCGGTCATGCCGATACCTGGACAGGAGATGATGGTCCCCCCTGCAAGGAAGGTCAGGATCTCCATCCCGGCACAGATGCCAAGCACCGGGAGACCGCTCCCGGGCACCCAGGAGAACAATGACGGATCGTCCATAAACCCGTTGTCCATGATCGGTGTCCCGCAGAGGATTATCCCCTTGCAGTCACGGGCAGCAGATCCCGGAGATCGGGTGAAATGCACGATGCGGCATCGCTCTCCAACAGATTCGACGATTCGTGCAATGGGAAGCACGAACTCTTCACGTGCAAGCGAACCGTCACGATAGCAGAGATCTACGAGCAGGATCATTTATCCACCAGCCGTGCCCCGGTAATCCGGAAGAGGCCCCGGAAGTTATGGTAGGTTGCTTCAGCAGCAACAATCTCAATCCGCTTCCTGAAGAACGGGGCGTCAGCAACGAAGGTCTCGTACTCCCCTCCTTCACCGGTCAGCGTGATGCGGTATTTCCGCGCATACTCCTTCAGCTCGGCCAGGGCACGGGCATCGATCCGGCGCCCAAGCCATGCGGCATCGAAAGGGGCGGAGAAGACTCCGGATATCAGGACTTCGTACCCCTGGTAGATCAGGGCCTGCATATAGTCTTCCTGCGAGGTGTACCAGAGCGGATTTAAGCACCAGAGCGACCGTTCACGGCATAGGCGCTGGATCCGGCTCGCCTGGTACACAGAGAGGATAGCACCGGTCACCACTCCCTCGATGCCATGGCACTCGGCAGCAATATCAAGCGCTCTTCCCAAATCGACAAGTTCTTCCTCTTTTATTCCTGCACTCTCCGTTTCCACCAGCGGGAGGTCCGCCGCTTCGGCCTGGAGGCGGACCAGGCAGACATTTGGTGTGTGGAAGAGGTAGCTCTCCTCATTTTCTGCATGGACGGTGATCAGGCAGGCAACTTCTTCCCGCTCTTTTGCCATGCCGCAGGAATAGATCGAGTCCTTTCCACCCGAGCAGAGCACCCCGAGTCTCATGGGAGTGGGGTTGGGTTTTATGTGGCTTGAAACTGTCCGCGTGGTCGGAAGGTTTTATGAGCGCTGCACCCCGTATTCCTCTTGGAGGTTGTTTGCTGATGAAAAAGATGGAACTCACTTCACCGGCCTTCTCACCCGGAGCACGTATCCCCCCGGAATTCACCTGCACTGGGAAGAACGATTCGCCCCCCCTTGCGTGGGGGCCGGTGCCGGAAGGTACCGCAAGCCTTGTGCTGCTGTGCGAAGACCCCGATAGCCCGACCGGGCTGTTCATCCACTGGATCCTTTACAACATCCCGGCTGGCACGACCGCACTTTCCGGGGCTGTTGCCCGTTCCCCGGTGTTTCCTGACGGGAGCACCCACGGCCTGAACGATTTTGGCCGGATGGAATACGGAGGTCCCTGCCCGCCACCGGGAAAACCCCATCGATACTATTTCCGGTTGTATGCCCTTGATACCCTCCTCCATCTGAGGGCGCCGGTCACCCGGAAGAGCATCGGGGAGGCCATGGAAGGGCACGCGATCGGGGAAGGAGAGCTGATGGGGACGTTTTCCCGATGATCGCCCGGGCACAAGGGCCCGGGTCCTCTGTCGTCACAGGAGCGAGCAGGAAAACTGCCGGAAGAACCGGGACTGCCACGTTTGCAGCAGGGTGTTTCTGGGGCGTTGAAGCTTCTTTTCGCAGGGTGAAAGGGATCTTTTCCACCCGGGTCGGCTATACCGGGGGGGTGACCGATCACCCCACTTACCAGGAGGTATGCACAGGAAGCACCGGGCATGCGGAGGCAGTGGAGATGATCTTTGACCCCGCGACAATTACCTACCGGGAACTCCTGGATGTCTTCTGGGAGATCCATGATCCTACCCAGCTCAACCGCCAGGGGCTGGATGTCGGCACGAATTACCGGTCGGCGATATTCACACATTCCGGAGAACAGCAACGGCTGGCAGAAGAGTCGAGGGATGAGCTCCAGGCATCCGGCCGGTTCGGTTCGCGGCGCATCGTGACCGAGATCGTCCCTGCAGGGATGTTCTGGCCGGCAGAAGAGTATCACCAGCAGTATTTCGAAAAGCAGGAAAGGTCCGGTTACTCAGTCTGGTGATCTTCCGGACTCATTGAGTGCCAGCGAGCCTAACTCCCGCCGAGTGTATTCTTGGTTGCAATCTTCATCTCGCAGTTCCGGTCACCCTGGCAGGCGCTCCGGACAAAACGGAGCGTGTAATTGGGATTCAGGGCCTCGATGGCCGCGATGGAAAATGCCAGGCACCTGTTGAAGACCGCACCCGGCTCTGCCCTGAACTCCTCTTCCCGCAGGAGGAAAGGGCAGCGCTTCATCATCAGCACCGCACGGTCACCTTCGAAAGATGCCACTTCCGAAATAGTGTCAGGCCCAAAGAAGGTTGTGGTGATGATTGCGAGGGTGGATGCCAGTTCATGCGCCGTTTTGGTCGGCAGGTTGAAGCCTGTTGCCAGGGCTTTGGCCTCCTGCGCTAAAAAGACCCAGACCTGCTGCTCCAGTTCGTCGTACTGCTCACCGACCGTCTCCCGGAAGACCATCCCGTACAGGACAGGAGTGATTGAGGCGATCCGTGCTGCGGCCTGCCATCGCATATCTTCAGGTATGGGAAGTTTCGTGACCATGGATGTTCAGGAAGAGTTCGGAAGAAAAGCCTATATAGCTCACGTTTCCTGGGTTTTTCTGTACACCGTCCATTTCTCACAACTCTCCTGACTCATACGAGCTGCGGCATCCTGTTAAAAACCACATGATTCCCGGAGAGATACCTGCATATGGAATGAGATTTGAAAACACGGTTTTCCGGGAAAAGAGTTAGCTGAACAGGTCGTCACCGATCTCCAGGCGCTGCCGCAGCTCCTCTGCCAGGATTTGCCCATCCGGGGCAATCCGGATTGCGGCGATCTCTTCGGGGTATCTCTTCCCAGGGTCCCGGTCAAGGCCGATGTACCCCATCCTTTCGAGGTAGAGTAGGTTATCGTGAAGGATGTCGAGCGGAATATCGATCCTGGCTGTTATTTCCCCAGGCGTCGCCGAATTCCGGAATTCCCCGGCAAGGAGCCAGATAATCCATTCCTCGTTGTTCCGGATAAACCCAGGTTTTGGTTCCATATCTCCGTATCAGAATGGGATCGGGAACTAAAAAACATGGCGTAGTAAAGCACAGGTTCGGTCATCCCTCCCCGAAAACTTACCCGTGCCGCCTCTGTGCATACATCAGGCAGCGGGTGAATCCCCGTTTTCCTGTACAAAACAGGGATAACGGGGCTCCATGATGGGTGAAAATGACGCCTTTCTCCTGCCATACCTTGATGCATGCCAGGGTACCATGGTTATTCCATGGGCAGATATCCGTTCCTCATCTCGGTGCCTCACGGGGGAACCATTGTCCCGGAACCGGTTGCGTCAATGGTCGCGATCAGACCCCGGGATCTGCACTACTACAGCGATCCGTCAACGCGGTTGGTCTATTCGTTCCACGACCGGGTTACCTCTTTCCGGGACACCGGTATTTCCCGCATGATCGTTGATCTCAACCGGCCTCCCTATCATCTCCCCCCGAAACACCCGGACGGCGTGGTGAAAGTCCGGACCGTCCACGGAACCCAGGTCTACCGGGGCGGCATCACTCCGGAAATCACCCTGATCCACCAGCTGCTGATGGCCCACTATTTCCCTTACCATGCTGAACTCGACCGTCTCCTCGATCCCGGGCAGGTTTCCATCGCATTCGACTGTCACAGCATGCTCCCGGTCGGTCCTCCCACCCACCGCGATGCGGGTCAGGTGCGGCCGCTGGTCTGTCTTGGCAACAATGGCGATGCCGAAGGAAATCGCCGCCCCGGCACTCTCTCGACCTGCCCGGGAGGGTGGATCAGGGCCCTTGCCGCAGCGTTCCGCGAAGAGCTTTGCCCGGGAGCGGAGGTGGCCATCAACAAGCCATTCTCGGGAGGGTTCATCACCAACGCCCACTACTGGCACCGGGGTATCCCCTGGATCCAGGTAGAGATCTCCCGCGCCTTCTACGAGACCGGATCGGATGACCCTGAAACAGCTCTTGCAGATGCAGACCGGGCGCGTGAAACGGGGAAATGTGTCTGGAACGCCATCACCCGGTTCTGGGACGGGATTGGCTGAACATTATCCCTTCACAAAGGAAGAGAAAGACGTCCTTGTCATGACGCCTCTCGCCCTTCCCTCCCGCCCTTCGGAAACCCATTCTCCAGTCTGCCCTGATGCGAAACGGATCTTCGTGCAGGAAACCGGACAGCACGTCACTCCACGAGCGCAGGAAGGAATAATCCTTTATCCCGGTTCAGGCAGTAACTCTGGTAGTTCCGTTCAACGAGCGCTGGCGTTGCGTTCGCATAGCAGTACCGGCAACCGTGCATGCAGGTGCTGTAATGGCCTATATCCTTGCTTGCAACACATCCACACCATCGTCGCTGTCCTGGATCCTTCAGTTCCCGCTCGCGCACCCTCCGATCCCCTTCCGGCCTGAGGAACTCCATCAGCCGGTCATCGTCCGGAAATTCGCGGATCAGGGTTTCGTAGGAGATACAGGCTCCCCGCCCAATCCTCCATTCCGAAAGGTCAGATTCCTCGCCGCAGGCTCGTATCGAAAGGCCCCATTCCTCGTTCAGTTCGGCAATGCCGCGGGCGATGGTCCGGGCTTCCCCGGTGGTCGGCTCACGGACATCGGAATATCCGAAAGCGGCAAGGTTACGGCGCACCCGCGGGTAGCGCTTGATATCGATGAAGGAGATAACCATCTGACGGGTCAGCCGGAACACCCGGTCCCCGATTCCCTGGATCTTCTCAAGCAGACGGCTGACAGTGAGGGTATCCGAGAGAAGGATCGGGTCAAACCGCCAGGTCAGTCTCCCAGTCCCGATCAGCGATGAGAGGTGAGCGAAGGTCCGGATACGCTCATCCAGGGGCGGGATTCCGGGTTCGAGGCCTTCATCCTCGTAGTCGTTCAGGGTGTACAGGAAGAGGGCATGCCTGGGACCGGCTTCGAGCTCTTCTAATTCCGGGAGAAAGGGCCGGGGGTTCTTTGACCAGAAGACGAGCACCCGGGCCCGGGAAAAGGAGACGTTCTGGAGCCTCCCGGAGAACGGGTTTGCCCACGCCGCATATCCTTTCCGGAGCCGATCCATGAACCAGCCGCCGTAGAATGCAGGAATGTCAGTCGAGCGACTGGCCGAGATGATGACCGGTGCGATTGCCTCAATGCCGGCAGGATAGCAGGGGTCGCCGGGAACCAGGATGGCCCCGTCTTCCTGCCTGATCCGGACCTGTTCCCACCCTTTCCACCGGGCCATGCACGCTCTCCAACCCACCATCCCGCCATTGCCGGGATTCGGGAATTCTGTATATACCGGTTAGCTTAATCAAAAATAAGACCTAACATGAGACATATCAAAGACTAAAAGAGTGAGTGTGAGGGTTATCTGATGGGTGTCCGGTTTTTTCGCGGGGATAAGATACGGTACGAACACGAATACCGCCAGATAAAAGAGATCGTCAGCATCCTCTCCCGCGAATTCCAGAAGGAGCCAGTCTACGTACTGACCAATATCCTCGTGGCAAACGGCCAGCTGGACTGCGTCATCCTCACCAGGAACGGCCCCCTGATTCTCGAACTCAAGGCGTTTTCGGGCGAGATCCACGGCATAGAGAACGGGAACTGGGAGGTTATCACCAGAGACGGCTCAATCCAGCTCCCGAACCTGTTTTTCCAGGCACGGAGCCATCGCCAGGATTTCATCGACCGTCTTATCCCGATCTTCCGGGAGCAGCTGCCCCACATCCCGGGTAACAATCTCCGGAAGATGAGCTCCTGGCTCTACTTCTGCAAGGGTAGCGCCTACCCACAGAACCAGATCGATTTTCGCCGGGTGAAGTGGTTCCGCATCGTGACCGCAGAGAATCTCCTCGAAGCAATGCGGTTCCTTGATTCAGGCTACACGCTTCGGATGCAGGACATGGACGCCATCGTCCACGGACTGCACCTCGATGAGTATCAGTTTGAGAGTGGAAAGCCCCTTACCGCCCGGCCTGCCAGCGCCCCGAAGTCCTTCCGGTTGAGCAGGGGCTCTATCGCGATAATCGCCATTATCCTCCTGATCATCGGGATCCTGGCCCTGGTAGTGCTCGTCCCGGGCGCCAAGATGGCGATCATGAGCACGTTTTCTGCTGTTGGGACAGCCCTCTCGGGCCTTGTGAGAGAGAGCGGGGGGAATCTGATCAAGTCCAACAGCGGCCCTGCAGACGCCCAGGAAGCAATGGTCTACCTGAACCGGATCCGGATTGGCGAGGGGCTGGCCCCTGTCCCCCTTGATGATGGTGCGTTTGGGCTCGCACTCTCGCGGGCCGCGGACATGGCAGCGTTCCGCTATCTCGACTACACCAACCCAGAGACCGGTGAATCGGCACAGACCATGCTGGCAAGGTTCGGGATACCGGAAAATCGTACCGTTGTAGAGGCTGCATACGGCCAGTGGAACGGCTACACCTACGGTATCGAGCAGCATGCGGTTGATGCCTGGATGTCTGACGAGGGCAACCGGGATCGCCTCTTTGCCCCTTATTCCGGCGGATCGATCGCCTGCACCCGGGGTTACTGCTCTTTTATCGGGATCCTTGATATACCGGAGACCCCCGATACATCGGATGTCCCCGAAGAGAATGCCACCGCCCCGGAGCCCTCCAACCTCACAGTATCTTCCCGTTCAGCGCTTTCTTAACCGTGATCTGCTCAAGCACGGCTTCGAGCAGCTCATCCATCCCCATCTTCTGTTCTGCTTCCCGGATATCCTGCGGCACGGCAGCGGTGGCCGGCATCCGGGGGGCCGCACGGCAGGCAAGATCAGCAGGTTCCGGAGAAAATGTCCCGATCTTCCTGGCGATGGCAACCGTCTCGTTCTTGTCAAACGCGATCAGCGGCCTGATGAGAGGGGCAGTCGCAGCATCGGAAATGGTGGCCAGGTTGGCAAGGGTCTGGGAAGCGACCTGGCCGAGGCTGTCGCCGGTGACAAGTGCTGAAAACCGGTGGTCGCAGACGATCCTGCTTCCGAGGGCGAGCATGAACCGCTTGCAGAGCACACACCGGAAGCGCACCGGAGGCCTGCTGGCCAGGGCATCGAAGAACGGGCTGGCATCGGCAACCAGGAGTTCCATGGGATACCCGCGGCACCAGGTCGAGAGGGTTGCATGGCTGGCCATCGTCCGGGAGAGAGTATCGGCTCCTGCATATCTCCCCGCATCGATGTGGAGTGAGACTATCTCGCAGCCCCGTTTCATCATGAGCCAGGCCGCGACAGGGGAATCGATCCCTCCCGAAAGGAGCGCGAGTGCCCTCCCCTGTGTCCCCCAGGGAAGTCCCCCCGGAGCGGTGAGCGGCGAATCATAGATGAGTGCCCCAAATTCCCGCATCTCGATAAAGATTTCAAACTGCGGTCGCGACAGGTTCACGGTCGCATCCGGACAGGCTTCGAGAATTGCCTCCCCTACCCGGGCCCCGATCTCCTGGCTGGTGATCCCCAGGACTCCCTGCCTGCGGGCACGAACCGCAAAGCTCCCGCCGCTGGAAAGGAGGGAAGCTGCCCGCTCCACGGCAGCAGTGGAGAGGGCCTCAAGCGTGCTCACGGTGAATGTGCAGACGGCCACCTCAACGATGCCGAATATCCTGCTCGCTATCGCAGCGATGCGGGTTGGTTCATCGCCATGGATCAGGATACGGCCCCGGTGAAGCTCGAACCGGTGAACCAGGCCTTCAGATTCAAGCGCCCGGGAAATATTCCGCAGGAGGTGCTGGATGAACTGCCGTTTCACCGGCTCGCTCTTCAGGAAGAGCTCTCCGTACCTGACCATTACCACGTCCATTCAGTCACCCGTTTATCTCTAGGAGATAGGGATGCCCTCATGTTAAAAGATGAGCGCCTGGCAGTGACGACCGGCTATGCAAGGCTGATGTCCCAAAGTATGGGCCGGGCCGGACTCCGGGTACCGCACCGGGCTGATGGCATGTCAGTTGACGCACGGCTCACGACCGATGCTGGTATTCCGGGCCTTCACCTTCGGGAAGGATCCTTTCCTGCAATTCCGTTTCCCTTCCTTGTATACGGAAGCGAGTACCGGTAACTTACGATAAACCCCATCACCAGCGCGATTGCCATTGCCGGGATTAGCGCCGGGTCAAAAACGATTGCAATGATGAGGGCGAGGGCAATGGGGCTGCGGAGCAGGGCAACACATACCCCGCCGATAACGCAGACAAGGCACACCTCGAGCGGGATGAAAGGCAGGAGCCTGTACACGAGGAGTCCGAGCGTTCCCCCGATGAAAAATCCCGGGAAGATATACCCTCCCGCAAAACCGGTGGAAAAGGAGAAGGTTACCAGGACGATCTTTGCCAACACGAGGATGATGAGGAGGAAGATGCTCACTTCGAGGCAGTGATCGATGAGTACCTGGAGCTGGTTACTGCCCATGAAGAGGGTGAGTGGAAACAGCATCCCGGCAACCCCCAGTCCGAGACCCCCGAGCACGCCAAGGAGGACGGGTCGGTTCTCAAGCGGCTCAAACAGCGCTCTCATCTTCTGGTATATCACGATGAAGAAGATGCCGCATAGTCCGCCAAGCACCCCAAGCCCGATGGCATACACCAGGTAAATATCCCGGAAACCATCGAATGCCGGAAGCGAGAACATCCCTTCAACAAACGATCCTGCAACCAGGTAATAGACCGCAAAGCCGGCCGCTGCTGCGACGATGGATGGGAGTACGGCCTTCCAGGTCATCGTGCCTTTTTCCAGAGTGACTTCAATGAAGATGAGGGCCCCGGCAAATGGCTGTGCCAGGAAGGCACCGAAGAAGCCGCTGATAGCTGAGAGAGATGACAGGGTTGCTGCTGGCAGCGGCATGCGGGCTTTCTCGGCGATGTAAGTCCCTGCAGCCCCTGTTGCCACAGTCAGGGGTGCTTCGGGGCCAAGCGGAGCCCCGCATACGAGAGAAGCAAGTCCCCGCAAAAATAGTTCCACCCCGCGTTTCAGGTCGAATCTTCCCTTCTCATTGAATTCAATGAGATCTTCGGCCATGATAGCGATCTGGCCATGGAAATACTGCCGGATGAGCCCGACAAGAAGTCCTCCGGCAACGCAGATGATGAGGATCCATGGGTTGAAAACGGGAGCGAGGGAATGCACCGGGATATCGTTCCATATTATCCCGGAAAAAAAGCCTTCCAGGAAAAAAAAGGCGATCATCATAAGGGCCCCAACAGCCCCGATTATGGAGACAAAAATGAGAAGGAAATAGAACTTCCTGGTATTCAGCGATTCGGTTGCCTCATCGATCCGCGTGCTGCTCACCTCCCCGGGCATCGTCACACTCCTTTACAAAGTGAAAAACTGGTATGTATTAAATGCCACCGGTTTTTTGCAACCGTTCCCGTGTCAAAAAGCCCATCTTATCCCTTTATCGGCCGTTACAGCCGGATGGGGTGGGGGGTATCCCATAACCAATCCGTTCTTTTTCATTATCCGGCATCCGGGCGTCATCCCCAATCTGTAGGGGCATTATAGTTCCTACAATGTGGATTCATTCTGCGGCTCTAAAAATCTTTTTTATATGCGTTTTTTACGCTGTATATAAAATTACCGATTTTCCGGGCTCCGTTCGTGGTGAAAACCAAAAATCTTTAAGAATCAAGAGTCCATGAGGTAATAATGGCGAAAAAGAAAGGAGATGCGGGAAAAGGGGAAGAACCGCTCAAATTGTTTTATATCTTCTATAACCAGGAACGCTGGGACAACTGGATCTCCACGTTGCAGGAATGCTCGTTTGCAGTCGAACCAGGCTCCGATGAGATGCCCGACGGCTATACAACCCTCTACAATTTTTCCATGGATATCACCATCGAGGTCCTGAAGATAATCAGGCTCTTCCAGAACGGGAGGTTTTCCAGAGACGAGGCGCTCGATAAACTCGATGCCGTCGAACGCATCGTGATGGGCGACGCCCCTGCCGGGGAACTCGAAGAGTATATCGAGGCACTCCAGCTCTCCATGCTCGTCCTTTTTGCGTCCTGCAAGCGTTTCCTCGAAGGGGGTTACTCCACGGATATGAAAGCCCTTATCAAGGAGGGAAAGAAGATCGCCGCGACCGATCTCGAGGCTGCATTAAGCATCGGGGCCGATGTCGGGGCAAACGTGATCGCCGGGACGGCCTGCTGTGGCAAATACCTCAAGGAAGACCTCGAGCACCCCGGTCTTTTTGACGAGTGGCTCATAGAGATCGAGAGCATGCACGAGGCGATGGTCTCGCTCAAGAACTTCGACGAGGAGGCGGGAGAAGCATCGTGATCGCGGGAAGGGCACGGTTCCGGCATGCCCGAAAGATCGAACGGGCGGTCGGGTACCGGATTCCCGACCTCGCTTTCCACGGTGCTACCCTCGACGCACTCTCTTCCCGCCTTAACCTTGAGCGCCTGGACAACATCCTCCGGGACCAGGTCATCGCTTTTTTCGATTCCTTTCTATCCTGCTCCTGCAAGGATTCCCCGCACTGCGGTTGCCCGGAGAAGAAGTTTGCAAGAGAACTCATCGAGCTCCGGGAGAGCGGTCTTGACCACCGCCAGATCTCCCAGATCCTCCAGGATGAGTACGGGATCGACATCTATCCGGCTGACGTGCTCAGCTTCCTTGAAGATTCCGTCCACGTGCTCGAAGCGATACGCGACGTAGCCGCCCTGAAAGGAAAGACTGCACTCGAAGAAGCAGCGACCGGGCACATCGAACGGATCGAGCGGTAGCGTGTAACCACCCCGGCTGCGAGTTGCAACAGCAGCATCGTTTATCTGCTTTGAGATATCCCGTACTGGCATGAAAAAAATTCTCTCGGTACTCTGGCGTCATACTGCCGACCAGGTAAAACCCTGCCTCAGCTGTTCCGATACCGGGAGATCTTTTTCCGAGCTGCTGGACCTGCTCATCCCCGCCTTCAACGAGGAAGGGATCGTGCTCGACTTCCGTGAGGAGATCATCTCCGGGGATGCCGGAAACCCCGAGAATATCGTTCTCCTGAACGAAATTCCAATCGGCCTCTTCCTTTCCCATGCTGCCCGGGGCGAAGAGTACTGCCATGCCTCGCGGTGCCGGCCCCCGGAGCATATCCACCGGCATTACCCTGATGCTTCCGGGGTGAGGTGCGATGAAGCCCCTGAGATATTGTTCCGGAAGGCTATCCTCCTTGCCCTTGATGATGAGGTGCGGACGCATTATGCGGCGCTCAGGTGATACTTTATACCACCTATCCCTAACACCAGACATACGGAGCTGGGATGCCCCTCGTTCTTACAATCCGCGATATTTTCCTGGTCATCGATATCGTTCTTGTACTCGTCATCGTCTTTGACCAGCGCCGGAACCCCACGGCAACGGTCGGCTGGATACTCGTACTCATCCTGCTGCCTGGCATCGGGTTCTTCTTCTACCTTTTCTTCGGCCAGGACTGGACAAAACGCCGCCTTTTCTTCCTGAAAGAGGAAGATGACCGGCACATTGCGGAAACCGTTGTCTCCCAGAGAGAGGAACTCGAAGGGATTGGCAGGAGAAGCCCCGGGGAAGTCTATGAACGCTACATGAGTGTCGCACGGATGCTGCTTGAGGCCAACCAGGCTATCATCACCACCGATAATGAACTTGAGATTTTTACAGATGGAACTGCTAAATTCGCATCGCTCTTTGATGCCATCCGTGGAGCACGCCACCATGTCCACCTCGAATACTACATCATCCGAAACGATCCCCTCTCGCGTGAACTCATAGAACTCCTCACGAAAAAGGCCCGGGAGGGTGTGGAGGTCCGCCTCCTTGCCGATTCGATGGGCATGAAGGTTAAAAAAGAGGGATTGTTTGAGTTTACACAGGCAGGTGGGAAGTATGCCGCCTTCTTTCCCCGGATATTTACCCTCAATTACCGGAACCACCGGAAGATAGCCGTGATCGATGGCACGACCGGGTTCATCGGCGGATACAATATCGGTGAAGAGTACCTGGGCAGGGGACCGCTTGGCTATTGGCGGGATGCGGCGATCGGGGTCCGGGGGATTGGGGTTTTTGGCTTGCAGCTCCGGTTTTTCATGGACTGGAATTATGCTTCCGGGGAGCATATCGAATTTGACCTGGTCTATTTCCCGATGACTCCGGGTAAAGGCCATTGCCCGCTCCAGATGGTCTGGAGCGGTCCGGATGTCCGCTTCAGCCCGATCAAGGAAGGCTACGTGAAACTCATCCTGACCGCCCGGGAATCGGTCTACATCCAGACCCCATACTTCATTCCGGATGAAAGCATCACAGATGCCCTCCGGATAGCAGCGCTCTCCGGGGTGGATGTCCGGGTCATGATCCCCTGCAAGCCCGACCATCCCTTCGTGTACTGGGCGTCGCTCTCCTTTGTCGGCGATCTTCTCGACGCCGGGGTAAAGGCGTACACCTATGATGCCGGATTCATCCATGCAAAAACAATCGTGGTCGATGGAATCGCAGCATCGGTTGGCAGTGCGAATTTCGATGTGCGGAGCTTTCGGCTGAACTTTGAGGCAAATGCATTCTTCTACGACCCTCAGTACGCCGGACAGTTGAAACAGGCATTCCTCGATGACCTCCAAAAATGTACTGCGATTACTCCTGATTCGTACCGCAGCCGGTCCCGGTGGATAAAGGCAAAGGAATCTGTATCCCGCCTCTTCTCACCGCTGGGGTGAGGCCGGCCTAACTGTTACAAAAGAAATCAGAGGGTGAAATCGCGGAAATTTGAAAAATGAAGGACTCTCTGGTAAATCACTGCTCCGGCAGATCACCGATTGCGGAATGCAAGTAGGTGAGTGATAATTTTTCTCCTGGCGATCACCCGCTGGCGATCGCCTGGTTATTGCGAACGACAGGAGACCGATCAAACCCGTTGACCAGCACGAATGCCAGCATTTTCTGATCAAAAAAAGCCACAACTGCGATTAAGTGCGCGATGATGATATATCGCTTCGGTATTTTCTGTGAGAAGTGTCATAATCTGGTTCCCATGAGCACGGTCCGGTGCGTTCCTTCAACTGGGAAAAGTTACCGGAAAAGTAAAAATGAAACTTGGTATTTCAGGCCTTGCAGTATTCGTTCCTGATTGACCGTAGAGCCAACCCGGCAACGAGGGAGAGGATGCCATATATGATGAAATAGATCCCGATCAGGATGCCGAACAGGACGAGTGCTCCGATGAGCGGGTATGCCATGACCAGGATGGCAAAGATTACCGAGAGCAGACCCATTAAAAAGAGCAGCCAGCGGTGTGGGAATGCCTTTTCCGAGAGGGCGATGATGATGTTCACGATACCTATCACGAACAACACCACGGCGATGGTGATGGCCAGGATCGCCCCGAAGAACTGGGGAGCGAGGATTGAGCCAATCCCGACGATGAACCCAAGGACGGCACCAAGCAGGAGCATTGCCGGACGACCTGTCGTTCCCGGGCTCATAAGGCCGATGACCAGTGCCAGGAAGGCCAGCACGATCATCAGCACCCCGAAGAGCATCACCAGCACCGCTGCGGTGATCCCGGGAAAAATCATGATCACGATACCGAAGATGAGCGCGAGCAACCCTAGCATGACAAAGGTTCCCCACTTCACATCGCATACAGATTCTTTGTACATCACAATTTCTGTCATCACAATTCCTCCACTTATCGTCAGATTTTTGTTATTTATATGTATATGCAGGAGAGGATCAGTTTTAATTCCGCCTCCTCCCAATCACCTGTGCTGCCATGCCCGAGCTCCCCGAAGTCGAGACTATCCGCCTGTCTCTGGACCGAACCGTCATCGGTCACACCATTACGGCGATCAGTGGATCAAAACCGACCATTGACCCTGGTAACCTCCCTCCCGTCTCCGGCCGAAAGATTGCCGGTACCGCCCGCCACGGGAAATTTCTCTTTGCCGATCTCGATTCGGGCTCGTCACTGGTCTTCCATTTTGGGATGACAGGGAACCTCACCCTGGTTCCCGGCGATGAGCCCGATCCCCCTTATTCACGGGCGGAGATCTTCTTTGATGACCACGCACGCCTGGCATTTACCGATCCCCGTAGGTTCGGCCGGCTCGGATGGGCTCCAGACCGGGCGGCATTCATCGCTGGCAGGCGACTCGGCCCGGATGCCCTGACCATATCCAGGGAGAGGTTCCTTGCGGATGCAGCCGGAACCGGCCGGCGGGCAAAACTGTTCCTGCTTGACCAGCACCGTATTGCCGGAATTGGAAATATCTATGCCGATGAAATCCTCTTTGCCGCCGGGATCCACCCGCATTCGGTCCTGCAAGAGTGTGATCCCGTCCGCCTTTCGCTGATCGCCACCGCAGTCCCCTACGTGCTAAACTCCGCGGTGGATCATGCTGCCGATTTCGGGAAATTCCCGGAAACCTGGATCATTCCTTACCGGGCGTGCGGAGAGTCATGTCCATGCTGCAGCAGTCCAATAGACCGGGTCGTGGTAGCCGGACGATATGCCTATTTCTGTCCGTTCTGCCAGCGGTAGTGCCTGCAAACCGGTCACCATCCCGGTGCCTGTCTCTTTTGAAGTTACACCAAATCATGCAGCCAGAGATATCACCGGGATGGGCCTTCCTGGAAGGAACCTATATCCCATGCAAACAGTGATCATCTCCACAACGATACAGGCCGCACCAGGGCGGTTGCCAAATACCTGACCTGGCAGACCGGCGCCGACCTGATCCGGGTGCAATTGACATTCTCGTATACCTACATGTCCGGGGTGATTACGGAGTCCTGAGAGCGCTCTCCGGCACCCCCGATCCGATTGAGCAGCGGGAGATCGATGTGACCGGGTATGACTGTGTGACGGTCAGCTCGCCGGACTGAGCCGGAAATCCCACACCGGCCATCAACAGCGCCATCGACCGGCTCATGAGATGATCACGAGGTACATCAGGGCATGGATGGGGCGCCAGTATTTAGGGATTGCCGCCTGGAAGACTGCTGCCACAAACACAACCCAGAGGATGATGAGGGCTACTCTGCCGCCGGCAGCAAGGAAGCCGTACAGGGAACCGAAGAGCGGGATAAATAAGGCAAAATTAACGAGGGCGATGGCTAACAGTACCGGGTGGATGGTGGCAAGGAGCAGTCCGGCGGCCGCAAAAAGATGGTGTACCTTAACGAACGGCCTGCGAACAGCCGGTAGATTTCCGGCAGGAACGGAGTCATGATCGTGGCGATGGAGAGCGAGAGCAACCCGGGCAGAGCGGCAAGGCGTATTGCCGTGGTGAAGGTCGAGAGAGAGGGGGTACTCACTACCGAGAGTGCGACCGCGGCATACAGGAGTGCGATCATCACCACAAGGAGAGCCCCGTTCCGCGATAATGACATGTTGACCGGAATGGAAGCTCACAATACAAAAAGATTGTCCCTTAATTACTCCTGCAGAGGTGAAGGCAGCTGCAGTTCGAGGCAGAGCCGTAGCGCTTCGTGGGCATCACCGTACCCGTGCTGTATGGCCCGGCCGAAGAGCCGGGTGAGTATGACCGTGCTTCCACGGACATAGTGGCCGAGATCGCCGTTCATCGTATGCATATCGAGCACGTTGTCGATGCGATCGCAGATCTTTACCAGGGTCGCACCGGGAGGGGCCTCCAGTATCCGTTCCAGCGAATCCAGGAGCTGGTCGTCTTCGGGAAGCGACCTGTCTTTGGTCAGGGCAGTGATAATCTGGTAGATGGTAATGGCATCATCTCCGGGAAGTCTCAGCGAGGAGAGGCCGTAGGCCACCGCGGTCTCGCCATGCTTCGTATCCTCGATCACATCATGGAGCCAGGCGGCGACGATCTCATGGTACCCTCCCCCGAATGCTGCAACCAGCCCGGCTACCCGGGCGGGGTGGGCGATAGCGGGAGTTTTTTTATCCTTGCGGAACTGCCCGTCGTGTGCCTGTGCCGCGATCGTTGCAGCCTTGTGAATTGCACGGATCTGCCAGGGCTCCATCATCACGACTACCTGGGATGCCCTCCGTATTAAGGTTGCGGAGAAATAAGATAAGTTCCCTGAAACGGTTGAACCGTGTTCATGGCCCGGTCACCTGAGTGGCCGTAAATCGTCACGTATCTCGCATTCCTTCATGCTCTTCCGGAAGTTGTAAACCATGAAGAAAAACATCCCGATGCTGATGGCGAGAATTGCCCACAGGAAGAAGTCCTGGTTTTCACTGAAGACCGGCAGTGAGGCCACCAGGTAGCCGAACATGACAAATCCGGAGACCCAGGCGATGCCTCCAAAAGCATTGTATGTCAGGAACTCCGGGTAGTCCATCCGGATTATCCCGGCAACAAACGGGGCAAATGACCGGATCCCGGGAATGAAGCGGGCCATGATGATGGTGTTCTTCCCATACTTCCGGTAATACTCCTGGGTCATGGCCACGTGCCGCCTGTCTACCAGGCACCGTTTGCTATGGATGAGGCGGTCGCCGAAATAGGTCCCGATCCGGTAGTTAACCGAGTCGCCGATGATTGCTGCGGCGGAGAGGACAACGATGACGAACGCTATATTGATCCCCCCGCCTGCTGCAAGGAACCCCGTCAGGAAGAGAAGTGAGTCTCCCGGTAAAAACGGCGCAAATACGAGACCGGTTTCGCAGAAGATTATCAGGAAGAGTATGGCGTAGATCCAGGCTCCGTAAGTCTCCATCAGCTGGGGGATCATGTCCTGTATATTGCCAAGGATCTGGGAGATGGAGACGAGGTCCGGAGGGATCATTATCATCTCATGTTGATTGTTCCAAGGTTATGAGGCTGCTGCATCAGGAACGGGAAATTCCAATAATCGTGCAATTTTTCCAGCAGAATGGGATGGAACGCGGACAACGGTTCTCCTGGTATTCTCTCGTATAAAAAGAGGGAATGGTTGTTATGTCGGATTCAGGGACATGAACGGTACTATCTCGTCGTACACCTTGATCCTGCCAACCTGGGGGGCAACAGTCCAGATCTCCACCCGGTTCCTGGTGATGTTGCAGGGGATACCCACGTTCTGGCCCATGGAGAGGGGCTGGGTCCAGGTCTCGGTATGCCGGGTACCGTCCGGCTCGGTGAGGATGATGTCGATTCCGGAGATGAAGTTCATCCCGTTGCCGCCCATCAGACCGACAAAGGTGAGCGGGTTCGTGGTCCGTCCGTTCGGGGTCACCTGGAAGGTTACCGAATACTGTGGCGGAAGGGTATGGGTTGGTCCTGGTGTTCCCATTCCTGATGGAGCAGTGGTCGGTTCAGGAGTAAAGACCTTTTCAGTGGTCGGCACTGCTGTTGGTGTCGGGGTAGCCGGGGGAGCAGGGGGAGATTCGGTGCACCCGGCCAGGAGCAGGGAAGCGGCAACGACGAGCACTATGCCGGCAATGGCATGGTTCTTCATAGCTGAACGTGGTGACTGAAACGCATATAATCGTTGTTGTACAGGTTCACAGTTGTCGGATAAAGAATCCGGAAGGTGCTCTGCTCCGGCGACTCTCTTGAAGCCGGACGGGAGTGTTGCAGGCATCACCCGGAAAGATTTTTTATAACACTTCATGCTGTGCAAAGCCGAAACGGTTCGCCGCTTTTTTGTCACCATAATGACCCTTAAAGGAATGACCGTGTAGAGGTCTGTATGCATTCGTATGATCATCGAGCCGGGACAACAGGTCTGCCGGCAGTGCGGAAGATGCTGCGAGCGCTGGGGGTGGGGCCAGGAAGGGATTGTCGAAGACCTTCTACCCTGGTTAGAACAGGACCGCACGGACATCCTCCAGCATGTCGCAATCAGCCTTTCTGACGGGAGCAGGATCAGCGGACGCGATCTCCTTACAGAGGAACTGGCCCGCATCGTCCGGATATCCTACTGGCAGGACACCTCAGGGAGGATGACGCGGAAGTGCCCGTTCTTCGGCAGGGATACCGGGGGACTTTCCCTGTGCACCATCCACGATGTCAGGCCCCGGGTGTGCCGTGAGTTTACACCCTGGAACTGGCAGAACACCGAATTCTATGGGAACTGCCCGGCATGCCGGGATAAGTCGCCATAATGGTAGCCGTGCATACCTGGTAAAAAGGAAGATTGTTATTTCTTACGGATCGCACCCGCGATTAAACCGCCAAAAAATGAAAAGAGTGCAAGATACATGGTGATGGTAATGAACAGGATGTAGCCGATACCCAGATGAGGGAGGTGTGCGGCAATCGAGGAGGATGCCATCTCTGCAAGGATGACCAGCACGATCACAATGGTGGCCAGAACGCCTGCAGCGAGCCCCGCTTTCCCGGCATTCATGACACCGCCCTTCGCGATTATACCAGCAATGAATCCTCCTAGGAGGGGGCCGAGGAAGGGAACCAGGAGATCGATGATTATGATGATGAGACCTCCAATCCCTGCACCCAACCAGAAGTTCTTCTTCAATTCATCCATACCCGTTTACACCGGATAGGGATGGAGTGAAGGGGTATATAAATGTGGTGTGCTTCCGGGCAATCCATATCCGATCTTTTAGAGATGACGGCATTCTTCTCTCCAAGACATCCAGGAACCCGAAACAGGCGAGCGGGAGGTTTTTTAACCCCTACTACCCGATCATCCGGGTGATGAAGAGCCGCCATTCGGCGCCATGGATGCCGGATGTGATCCAGAACGTCTCTTTCTGAGCGATGGTGTTTGACGCGGTCTCGGTGAACCAGTAGGTGCCTGATCCGGACCAGTTCCCCGCTGCACGCTGTGCAATCTCCCGGATTTCAGGGAACCCGGCATACATGGGGTCGGAGAGAGTGTTTCGGCCGATCTCTTCCGGGTCCGGGTCGTAGAGCTGAACGCCGTCAGGCTGTATGACCATTATGGTGTACGGGGTCTCTTTCATCACCTCGTCTGCCAGGGGCCGGACGAGGTCTGCGGGCTGGAAAGAGAGGCTGACAATGCCAAGCATCGTACCGTTATAATCAAAGACAGGATATTCAAGCAGGGCTGCAAATCCCCCTTCATCGAGGGGCACGAGCCCGGTGAGGACCGTCCGGCGGGTTGCTAATGCCTCGGCAACCACCGGCTGGTAGCTCAGGTCGACACCGATCAACCCCACCGATGAACCGGGGCGGGCAGCCATTACCGTTCCGTTCCGATTGATGGTAACAGCGGTCCGGACCACGTCGTTATTATTCAGCACTGCGGTAAGTATCTCATCTGCAGCAGGACCTGAAAGGCCGACGGTCCCGAGATCTTGGGCCGCAACAGCGGCTGATTCATCGAGACTTCCAAGTTCAACATTCACCCTTCCCTGTACTTTCGCAAGTACGGTAAGCATATCAACCCGGGCCTTTGCATCGAGACAGTCATCCGGCGGAGATGGGCCGGGAGTACCGGTGCAACCGCACGCGAGAACAAGGAGAATTCCGGCAGCAAGTATGGCGTATATGGCGAATGTCCTCATGTATCACTTTTCGGAATTGGGGGTTTTAACAATACTGGTTATAACAGCCGAAAAATCCGGTTGCTGTTCTTCCAGGTCCATATACATCGTTTTTTCACCATTCCTCCGTCAATTTTGAAAGTCATGGCGTATTCTCATTCCATGGCAGATTCTCCCCATGGTCCGATATATCCTACCCCCCAAAACAAGCCCCCTCATTCCCGGCTCAATAAAGAGCAGATTTTCTGACCGTGGTTTATCCTTAATTTGCGAAAATAATCAGTAATAGGAGGAATTCTTTGGGACGTGGACACGATCGCCTCTTGCAGGAGCACAAGGCACGTAAAACAAGGCAAAATAAACCCGGAAACAGCCCCGTTTTACCTCAAATAACTGAAAAAACCATTAGTGACCATATAAAAGGTAGGGGGCGAGAGCGATTTTTCCCTGGTTTCCCGTGCCTCTCTCTCTCAAGCAACGGTGTGATACCAATCATTTCGCCAATATTTTCTCCATTCTCCCAGGTGCCGGGGAGTGGTCGGAAATTCCTGGAACTTTGAATGGCTGGTTGGTTCACGCCAGATAACACTGATATCCCAACAAAACTTATTTATCTGTCATCTTTTCAATTGGTTACTGCGTAGAGGGCATGAAACCGCAAACGAAATCCATTGCTTTGTTTGATGACAGGTCCCCGGTGGCAAACGCCATGCGGCTCTACTTCCAGAAGGACCCGGATTTCTCTGTTTTGCGGGTATATTCCCCGGACGAATTCTCTCACAAAATGAAGAACTCGTCGTTTGACTTCGTTATATGCCCCTCCCATATCCACCTTCCAGGCCCCGGGCTGCATGGCAGGACCCATGGGGACCCGATATACCTGTACTGGCAGATCCCTGGGCATGCCCGCGACCATCCCCGCTCTCCTTTGCTCAACGCACTCCAGTTCGAGATCGAGACGATGCACGCCTCTCTCTCGTATGCGTTCTCCCCTTTCGAATCGCTGGAGGAACAATTTCAGAAACTGTCGCGGCTGCTCCTGACCATCAGGAAGTACCAGCGGGAATTCGTCATGTTCCAGGACGATACGGAGGTGCTCCAGTCCATCGTTGAAGACGGTTCGGCGGCAATCCTCCACCTGGTCCGAAACAGGGTCCGGTGGCTGAACCGCGAATCGGTCCGGCTGCTGGGACGATCAGAGCGCGAACTCCTCGGAAGTGAGTTCTCCTCATTGTTCCCCGGTGAAGGTGACTACCGCGAGACAATGAGGCAGGTATTGGGAAACCGTGACCGGGGAGGGTGGGGGACCGCCTCCTGTTCCCTCGCACGGAAAACCGGAGGAGTCGTGGACTGCACCATCCGGATGCGGAGGCTGAACCCGATGAACCCCGAGAAAGGGTCCCTGGTATTCATCGAGGATAACCGGGATCGAAAGCGGCTTGAAGGGGTGCTAGCCGAATACCAGGAAAAGATTGCCAGCAACGAGGCAAAGTACCTTGAAATTTTCAGGAACCTTGACCTGGTGGTCATCAGGACCGATCTTGATGGCTCAATCACCTTCTGGAACAGCCTGGCAGAATCGATATTCGGGTATTCTCCCGCTGAAGTATCCGGGAACTGTATTGCCGATACCATTGCCGATCACGGTTCACGGACCGCACGGGATATCTCCGTCCTCCTCCACGATTCCGGGGTAGTCAGGAACCACGCTGCCATGCATGTCCTGGAGAACAGGAGGATGGACGGGTCATACGTGTGGGTGGCATGGAACACACTCATGTTCCGGGATTCGTCAGGGAGAGCGTCCGGGGTCCTGTGGATAGGCCAGGATATCAGTGATGCCGGGCCAGGGGGACCCACCGGCACCATCCAGGCATCGTGGAAGCAGGCGATCCTTGACGGAACAGATGTCAGGGAGGAGGTATTTGACATCCTTTTCCATGCTGCAATCGAGCTCGGGCGGGGTGGCAGAGAACTGCGAAAGGTTGGCACGTCTTTTATCATCGGAGATGCCGATCGGGTGATGGCGAATTCGCGGCAGTGTTCGATAAATTCCTTTGAAGGGAAAGGCATGGACCAGCGGATGGTCCAGGACAGGGAGACGGTTGAGAACATCAAGAACCTCTCACTCCTTGATGGAGCATTTGTCATCGATGGCATCGGTCTTGTCTGTGCCTCATCGCGCCACCTCCTCGCCCCGGGCATGGATGTCAGGATCAGGGAGGGTTATGGCACCCGCCACGCCTCGGTTGCGGCAATGACACAGGTATCGCGATCGGTGGGTATTGTTGTTTCGGAAAGCGATGGAACTGTCACCATCTTTCGAAACGGCACGATGGCAAAGAAATTCGCTGTATGAGGGTCCGGCAAAAAACCAGGTTGGCTGTTCACCACCGTTTCAGCACACCCGGTGATTGAGGCAGACTCATTTCGGAAGCGAGAGGTTTTTGCTCCTCCATCACACTTCGCGGTCTTCCCCTTTACAATAACCGGAAAACCTATCGGTCACCACGACTACCGCTAAAGTTACCTGCTGTCATATGCACCCCCTCGATCTCTCACAATACACCGGGCTCTCATCTGAAGAGGCAAGACAACGCCTGCTCAAATACGGTCCAAACGATCTGCCCTCCCGCGAGGTCCGCGGAATCTTTGGCATCATAGGCGGGGTTATCCGGGAGCCGATGTTTCTCCTCCTCCTGGGAGCAGGTTCGATCTATTTCATCCTCGGGGATGTCGTGGAGGGGGCTATCCTCCTCTCCTTTGTTCTGGTAATCATCGGGATTGAGGTCACCCAGGAACGGAAAACCGAAAAAGCCCTCGATGCCCTGAGAAACCTCTCCAGCCCGCGCGCACTGGTCATCAGGGATGGAGACCTCGTCCGGGTTGCCGGAAAAGAGGTGGTGCAGGGAGACCTCCTGTTTGTCAGCGAAGGCGACCGCATCGCAGCGGACGCCCTTCTTATCTCCTCCACGAACCTCTCGGTCGATGAATCGCTGCTGACCGGAGAATCGGCCCCGGTGAGAAAACAGCCGGCCGAAAAGGAACCCGGAGAGCGGAGGCCCGGAGGGGACGACCAGCCCTGGATCTATTCGGGGACCCTGGTGGTCCAGGGCCAGGGCCTTGCCGAGGTGGCCGCCACCGGCCTCCACACCTACATGGGCGGGATCGGCAGAGCGCTCCAGGCTGTCGAGCCGGAAGATACCCGGCTCCATGCCGAGACTGCGCAAATCGTCAGAAGCATCGCACTCATCGGGTTATTCCTCTCGGTCACCGTGGTTATCGCCTACGGTCTGACCCGGGGAGACTGGCTGACCGGCCTCCTTGCGGGCATAACCCTGGCCATGGCCATTCTCCCCGAGGAATTTCCCGTTGTCCTCTCCGTGTTCCTTGCCCTCGGCGCCTGGCGCCTCTCAAAGATCAACGTCCTCGCCCGGCACGTCCCGGCAATCGAAGCCCTGGGGGCGACAACAGTACTTTGCACGGACAAGACCGGCACGCTCACGGTAAACCGGATGACCGTAGTCGCCGGGAGGGTCCCCGGTTTCTCGTGCGATTGCCTGCCGGGGGGTGACAGGCCACTTCCCGACCAGTTCCATGAACTTTTCGAGTATGCGGTCCTCTCCTGCAAGAAAGATCCCTTCGATCCCATGGAACGGGCACTGCTCAGGATGGGAAACGAAGATCTCTATGGGACCGAGCACCTCCACGAAGACTGGGAACTCCTGCTCGAGTACCCGCTCTCCTCCGAACTGCTGGCCATGTCCAACGTCTGGAGATCGAGACAGGGCGACAAGTACATCATCGCTGCAAAAGGAGCACCGGAGGCTATCTTCGATCTCTGCCACATGGACGATCAGGAGGTCACTGCGCTCACCCGCGAGGTGGAGGAGCTTGCTTCTCATGGATTACGGGTGCTCGGAGTTGCAAAGTCCCATTTCCGGATCGGGCAGCTTCCCGAAGGCCAGCATGCCTTTTTCTTCACCTATCTTGGAATGATCGGGTTTGCCGATCCCATCAGACGGGATGCGGAAGCAGCAGTCCGCGAATGCAGGGATGCCGGTATCCGTGTCGTAATGATAACCGGAGACTACCCGGCAACGGCACGAAACATCGCTTCCCAAATCGGGCTTACCGACACTGATCCTGTTCTTACCGGCTCCGAACTCGAATCGATGCCGGCAGAACAGCGGGATGCAGCCATCCGCACGACCTCCGTGTTCGCCCGGGTCGTGCCCGAGCAGAAACTCCAGATCGTCGAGGCATTGAAGCGATCCCGGGAGATCGTGGCCATGACCGGTGACGGGGTCAATGATGCCCCGGCATTGAAATCCGCACATATCGGTATCGCCATGGGCGGGCGTGGGACCGATGTTGCCAGGGAAGCTTCCTCGCTCGTCCTTCTCGATGACAATTTCGCATCGATCGTTGCCGGGATACGGATGGGCCGGCGGATTTATGAGAACCTCCGGAAAGCAATGGCCTACATCATCTCGATCCACATCCCAATCGCCGGCCTCTCCCTCATTCCGGCCCTGTTTGGATCACCACTCATCCTCCTCCCGCTCCAGATAGTCTTCCTGGAACTGGTAATCGATCCCGCATGTTCGGTGGTGTTTGAGGCAGAACGGGGAGAGCCGGGCATAATGCAGAAGCCTCCCCGAAAACCGGAAGACCGGATCCTTGACCGCCCGACGCTGATGATCTCCACAATCCAGGGACTTGTCGCCCTTGGCATCGTCCTTGCCGTGTACTTCTCTGCCATGACACGGGGGCTTTCCGAAGGCGAGGTACGGACCCTTTCGTTCACCACCATCGTAGTTGCAAACCTCGCCCTGATCTGCACCAACCGGTCATGGTCCGAGAGCCTGTTTGCAAGCTTCAAAAGGCCGAACACAGCCTTCTGGTGGGTAATAGGGGGAACGACATTCTTCCTTTGTGCAGTCATCTTCGTTCCCGGCCTGAGGGCGATCTTCCGGTTTGCACCGGTCTCCCCAGGATACCTGCTGCTCTGCATCACCGGGGGGATCCTGTCTGTTGCCTGGTTTGAGATTTACAAGGTATTGCGTGCCCGGAGTGCCCCCTCCTGATCCGCTCGCTGCCTGCACCGGAATATCCTGGCAGGTGTCCGGGATTCATCCCTGGTGCCATGCACCACCAGAATAGATTTACCTTTGCGGGTCCTGGTGGAACAACGTTTGGAAATATAATTCACCCCGGTATGATGCCAGGGCTGCCCAATCCGGTTCAAGTTGTCACAGGAGCAGGTTCACGGCCCTGGTTTCTTTCTCCCCTGCCGCGGCGATTACCGCATCCAGACCTGCCCCCTGTGGCGAGGCTTCCACCCGGGTAAATCCCATACATTATCCCTGGGCGTGTGCCCCATTCCGTGGTGAAAGGAATATTGATACACCTGTAAAACCAGGAAACACTGTCCAGCTTTTACCCGCATTTAAAATAGTCCTGGACCAGGAGGATCAATCATGGGAGATTTTGACCCGAAGAAACATACCGCCGAGGAGAGAGGGTATGATGCCAATGGCAATTATGTCCGCGGACTCAAGATGCCCCCTACCCGTTTCGAGAACATGGTACACGGCCATCCGTCTGCTGAACAGCAGAGCACGAGGCAGCAGGTTGACGAGGCTGAAGTAAAAGGCCTCCGTATATACCAGGTGAAGCACGCCAGGGGTTACTATAACATCGAGAACGGGATCGTGGTTGGGAGCGCAAGAGGGTAGTGTTCCGCTGTTCAGGGAACGGATGGTTCTTTTTCCATCCATAAGAAAATTCTCGAAAGAATGGGGTAATTGCCGGACTGGTTACCAAGGGCGAATGAGAACGCAATCGAGTACCAGTTAAAAAAGATCTGATGGAACATACTTACACACCGGTTCGGTCGTTTGATGCAGTCCCTGTGCCTCCGGCAGGTCGCGTCTGTTTTTACCCGGCATACCCCGTTCCCTCTGCATATTTCTAATACTACAGGATCCCGGCAAGGGTATGACCAGATCCCCATTCCATTTCGGTACCATCGTCCGGCTTTTAGGATAGCAGGATCAGGTGGCCCGGCTGATTGCCCGGAATCGATCCCTGCCGGGACAGGGATCATTTTCCCGCTGACCGGCCGAGGATCAGTGCAACCAGCGCCCGGATTTCGGGGTCTTCCGTGGTATCAAGTGAGAGCTCGATGAGGGGCTCAAGGACGTTATACGCCCGGATATCGGCCAGGGCCGCGGCTGCTTCTTTCCTTATGGCAATATTCTCGTTCCGGTCTTTCAGCCGGTCGGTGAGAGCCGGTACCGACCGGACACTCCTGATCTGGTGCAGCGCCCTGATCGCGGAGCGCCTGATATCCATATCCTCATCCCTGCAGCATTCAGCGATCGGGATGACCGCCCGTGGATCCCTGTGGGATCCGAGGATTTTCAATGCAGCAATCCGATCGCGGATGGGCGATCCTTCCCGGACAATGCCTATGAGACGGTATATCTCATCCGTTGTCGGCATCTGGCTGACCTGTTCCTTGATTCCCGCATACATAACCTGAACCTCCATGATGATATTCTTCGGACAATGCCAAATTCCCGCCCCAGTCGGGCAGAAATTGTTGTAAAATCGTTTTAGAAGAGGGCCCGCTTACCAAGAGTGGGACCTGCCGCTTCCCGTACTACCGCATGTGCTGTATGAAACGCACGGGTTGGCATGTAATCGTTGATTATCCGTAGATCTATAAAAGATTTTTGAGCCTCCCGGTTATATCCAGAGTATGATTCATCGTTTCCTCCTCACCCGCTCGAAATCGATGAATCCCTTGTAGGGATCGGTCTTTTGCAGCCTCACACGGATCTTCTGTCCTACGGCGAGACCATGCTCACCGCTCATGACCTTCCCCTCAGCCGGAGGAGAAAGGAGCCGGACAAAGGTACCGTGTGCCGTTACTCCGGTCACGAAAGCATCAAAGATCTCCCCGGTCCGGTCCCGGAGCAGGACAGCAGCGGCAGCCTTCCGCATGAACCGCTCCACTTTCTGGGCGGCCTTGTCCCGGCCGGTCAGCCATTCGCAGCGAGATGAGAGCTCATCGAGCGTATACGGGCTTTCCCCTCCGGCAAGCACTGCCTTGATCATGCGCTGGTTGATGATATCCACGTAGCGTCGGTTCGGTGCCGTCGAATGGGTATAATCGGTGACTGCGAGGGCAAAGTGGCCGATGGGGATACCATGGGGTCCGAGCGGGACATACTCCCCGGGCCCCATCAGCTTGACAACGGTCAGGGACAAATCGGGGAACGAGTCCGGGTCTGCGTCTTTCCGGGATGCGAGGAAGCGTGAAAGGGCCTTTGAGTCGGGCTTCTGGGGGAGCCTCCAGCCAAGCTCCGCTCCAAGCTCGACTATCCGGTCCCAGTACTTCGGTTCCCGGACGATCCGCTGGATAGTCGGGATGCCGGCCTGTTCCAGGCGGTCGGCCATGGTCCCGTTTGCGGCGACCATGAACTCCTCGATGATCGATCGGGCAATGTTCTCCTCCTGGATGACAAGAGCGGTGACGATCCCGCCCTCCATGACCGCCCGGGCCTCGATCGTCTCGAGATCGAGCGCACCCCGGGCCATCCGGCGATCCCGCAGCCTGACCGCAGTTTTTACCTGCAGCCGGATCTGTTCTTCGAGACCCGGGATCGTTCGCACCGCATCTGGTATTGGGCCGGCACCCTCCAGCCACGCACTGATCTCCTCGTACACCAGCCTGGCCTTGTTGCAGACAAGGGCCTGATATATCTCCCCGTGCCGGGTACTTCCATCCGGCAGGACCGAGTACTCGGTCACTACCGCCCACCTGTCCTGGCCCGGGAGGAGAGAGGAGATCCCTTCCGAGAGTGCAACAGGCAGCATCGGGTAGGTCCGGACCCCGGTATAAACCGAAGTCCCGTTATGGGCGGCATGGCGGTCAGTTTTTGATCCTTTAGGTACGAATAAATCGACATCGGCGATGGCCACCTTCACCAGGATCTCATTATCAGGGCCCTGTTCGCACCACTCGATCTGGTCAAGGTCCATCGAGTCCTCGTTGTCGATTGATGACCAGAGCAGACCACGCAGGTCGCGTAAAGCCTCCTGCCCTGTTACAGCGGCATCTTCATCGATAGCCAAGACCTCCCTGAGCACGCCCTCAGAGAACCGCGGGGAAAAACCGTAATGCTCCATGGTCTCATCGGCAATTGCTACCAGGTCGACAGGGGGCCGGCGGGTCATCTGTATAAAACATGCAGGGCAGAGCATAAATACCCCCGGGAATGATCCATGCGGCCACTTCACGGTAGTGATGGGCCTTATATACAATCACGCTCTTGATCGCATATAGGAATATGAATACCGGGATCTTCACCGGTATAGAAGGTAAAATGTGAGACTGCCCGGGTGGAGGATACCGTTCAAATATCTCCTGATGGGGATCATCTTCTTAATCGTCATCATCATCGTTCTCTCCGGTATCTGGGTCAGCTACGTGAACTCCTGCGATAACCTCCGGGAGAATGCGGACCGTTTGCGGAGCATGACCGAGTCCCATATCGACAATTCGTTCCGGCTTATCGATTCCGGGCTCAAGCTCTACGACACCGCCTATAATCACGACATGGAGCAAGCATTCCCAGAGATCGTCGCAGAGTATGAGAGAACCGGCGGGGATCCCTCAAGGATGGATCTTGAAGCATTGAAAGCGGCAATCGGGGGAATGGATGTCTACGTTATCAACGATCGCTGTGTCATCGAATATTCGACAGTTTCTACCGACATCGGGCTCGACTTCGCGGTCATATACCCTGACTTCTGCAAGTACCTCCACGAGATCCGGAACAAATCCGGGTTTTACCCGGACCGGGTTGTCAAGGACTGGTCAACGGGGACCCTGACGAAATACAGCTACATGCCGACGCCAGATCACCGCTACGTCCTCGAACTCGGGCTCCAGTCAGAATATTTCGAGGGGGAGCGGAGACAGCTCAATTATAATGTCGTGGCAAGGGAGGCAAAGGAACGAAATCCCTATCTTGGAGAGGTGCTACTTTTCCAGAAACAGAAGCGCCTGATTGGCAATTCGACATATAAGCGCACTGCAGAGGATAATGCCATACTCGATTACATCCTCTGGGAGAACCGGACAACACAGGTGGTCCGGGATCCCAGAATGGGCAGGACAACTGTCTGGCAGGTCATCGACCTCCGCGATCCGGACTATGCCGCTGATATGAGCCTCTTTGCAAAGCTCACCTACAACGATGCCCTCCTGGCCCATGAGCTGGACCGTGTCGCCATACTCCACGCCTTCGCGTCTATTCTGGTTCTTTTCTCGGGAGGCCTTGTTGCTGTCATGGTCTCCCGGAAGCTCTCACGACCGATCGAACAACTTGTTGATGATGTTGATAGCATTGCCAGTGGAGACCTTGACCATCCCGTCCGACCGGTGTCCGGGTACGAGTTCTCGAGCCTTGCCGGGAGCATCCGGGTCATGGTGGACCAGTTGAAAGAGAAGATCCGGGAGTGTGAGATCAATGAAAAGCGATTCGCGGATCTAGTCCAGTTCCTTCCACAGGGAGTCTTTGAGGCAGATACCAATGGGGTCATCACCTATGCGAATCCTGCCGCCTTCGATCTCTTCGGTTATTCCGGGGAAGCCTTTGGACGGGGAATGAATATCCTGGAAGTACTGGCCCCAAAAGACCATGTGCGGGCAAAAAAGTCATTTGCGGCTGTCCTTCGCGGAGAAAAATCCGGAGGATCGGAATACACGGGAGTCAGGAAAAACGGGAGCACATTTCCCGTGATGATCCACATCACGGCGCGGAGAATGGAGGGAGGCGTGGTTATCGGCTCCCGGGGCACCATTGTCGATATAACCCATCTGAAGGGAATCGAGGAAGAGATGCGACGGTTGAATGTCGAGCTGGAACGCCGGGTTTTGCAACGGACTACCGAGCTTGCGGACGCGACCCGCGAGATGGAAGCCTTCACCTACTCGGTCTCCCATGACCTCCGCGCCCCGCTTCGTGCCATCGACGGCTACTCGTTCCTCCTCCTCCAGGAGGCAGGAGGCATGCTGGGAGAAAAGGAACGGCACTATATCGGCGTGGTCAGGCACAATGTCCAGCAGATGGACGACCTGATCAACGGGCTCCTTGCGCTCTCACGCATGGGCCGGGCCGAACTGAAGCGGGAGTGGATATCACCCGAACCCATGGTAAGGGAGATCCTTGCCGGGTTCCAGCCGGTCCTCGAAGGCCGGGGGGAGGTGCGGATAGAGATCCTTCCCCCCTGTTATGCCGATGCGACAATGCTTCACCAGGTCTTCTACAACCTGGTATCAAACGCGGTGAAATTCACCAGGTACGTGGATCGCCCTCTCATCGAGATAGGAGCCCTGGCAAAAGAGGGTCTGCCCACCTACTTCGTGCGCGATAACGGTGCTGGCTTTGACATGCAGTTTGCCGACATGCTCTTCAAGCCGTTCCAGCGACTCCACCCCATTGAGAAGTACGAGGGCACGGGGATCGGTCTTGCCATCGTTGATCGTATCATCCGGCGGCATGATGGCAAGGTCTGGGCCGAAAGTGAACCGGGGAAAGGAGCGACGTTCTTCTTCTCCATCGGAAATCCCCCGGGGTGACATTCTGCCGGGTTGATGTTTTTCCTGATGAAAGAACCAGGCCAGGGATCGGTCCGGTTGTCTGTGGTGTGATTATTATACCGGGTTAATCATTTCAGATACGCCTCGATGCCAGGAAACAGAGGAAGGCGAACAAAAGGATCATGGCAATGGCGGCCAGTCCGAGGGCGGTATTTGCAAAAAACAGGCGCAGGATAAGCTCAGATCCCAGTGCAAAGGCCAGGCATTCAACCGTTGAACCGATACCAACAGCAAGAAGAATCTCTGCTGGAGAGAGCCCGGCCATGACCCCCACGATCGTTGCCCCCACCCCTCCTGTTCCCTGCAGGGGGAGCATGACAAAGACTGCCACTCCGGGGATTCTCCACCGGGCGAGCCAGGGGTGCCGCTCCATGAACTCCCGGCCTGATACCAGCGTCCGGGTGATCCAGGGACCCAGGTAGGGGAACCGCTCCACCCGGTCAAGGTTCCAGACCATGAAGAGACTGGTGATGACATCGAGGTATGCCAGGGTTAAGGCCATCATCCACCACGGTATTCCGACCGCGATTCCCAGTGGGATGAGTGATTCCTTTCCGGAAGGAGGAACGTAGTAGGCAAGCATCAGGCCGCCAAGGATCATTACGCGGTCGGCGGGCATGAGGAGGAACGAAAAGAAGAATAACGCAAATCCCAGGAGAACCGGCAGGACCAGCCGGATTTGTGGTGAAACCCGTGGGAGGGGATACTTCCTGAGCCGGAGACGGTCAAAATCTGGAAGCCCCATGCAGATCAGGGAAAAGCTATGGCAGGAAGGGGTTATATCTTTATACGCGATCCGGGCTCTCTCCATCCAAAGGTCTTATTGGAGGCGGTTGTGGTTCCATCCGCGGTTCCGCATGGTTGAAGGCAGATCCAATTACAGGCGGACCAGGTGCAGGGAGAACTTTTATTTTACTGACAGGACGGCGGGCTTCCAGGGCCTGTACCGGGGACTCCACTCTTACGCCTATTCCGTGATCCAGCCCATCCTGACGTACCACTCGTACTCGTGTGCCCAGTTCTCCCGGTTTTCCATTATCATCTCCCTGAAATATTCACGCCGTTGTAAAAGAGCCTCTTCCTGGTCGGGATACCGGTGCTCCCCCCGGATGGCCTGGACCAGCGTCCGCCCCAGGACAACCGCGTCCTTCTCTGTACGGGGAAGAGCCCCCGGGTCCCGTCCCACCGCTGCTCCAACCCCCCCCACGGTTATGGCACCGAAGGACGAGAGGGCGTGGTTCATGTATTCTATCACCCGGTCGTGGTTGCTCCCGCCTGAAGTGCAGACCGAGCAGCCGAACTTGCCGGTAAACATCCGGCAGTGTATGGCATCGGCCATCCGGTCGAACACCGCCTTCAGGGGGGCCGGGACCGAGTCGATGTAGTTTGGCGCACCAAGCACGATCCCATCGGCATCCATCATACGTTCAAAGAGATCGGGGAAGTCATCCAGGAGAACGCAGTCGCCGGTCTTATAACAGGAGTTGCATGCCGTGCAATACCCGATCCGGAGCGAGTAGACATCGACCAGTTCCGTCTCCGCTCCCTCCTCCCGTGCCCCCTGCAGCACGGCATTCACCAGCCGGAGCGTCCTGCTATCCTTCCCCCGGGGGCTTGCGTTGAGTCCGATAACCTTCATGGCAGCCATTTTACTACGGTGGAATCGGGGGTGAGCCGGAATAAAGGTGTCGATCCGGCTCCGCGGTTTTTCCAGCCAGCACACCATCAGCCCCGGTTCCGGTGGAAAACAGCAGCGGTTGGCCATCGATCGATTGCCACCAGGCTTTCGATCCTCGTTGCCGATCAACCCTTGGCGAGCCCGGGGGAATTCCCGGATCATCCCCGCCCTCTTATAAGCCGGAAGGCCATCGTTTAGCCTTGCATTAGGAGTTGCAACGCCGGGTTTCTGGCGGGTGACCGGCCTTGTGAATGGAAAACGCCGTCTCCCCGGAACACCTGCATTGAAGTACCAGGAGAGCGTTGTCTCTCCTATGAAGGTCATGGTTCTGCCGGCACTAATTGCAGTCCTCACCCTCTTCTCTGCGGGCTGCACCACCCTCCCTGACACATGTATCGACGGCTCGGGGACCATCGCGAGTGAGTCCCGCGATCCGGGTTTTTTCCATTCCGTAAACCTGGCCTTGCCGGCAACCCTTACCGTCCGGGAGGGGGACAGTGCCGGAGTCGTTGTCAAAGCCGATGCCAATGTCCTCCCCTTCATCACTACCACGGTGAAGGATGGGACCCTGACCATCAGCCAGAACAGGCCATGCGTCCGGCCTTCCACCACCATCCAGGTAACGGCAGATGCCCCCACCGCGTTCCGGGAGCTTGCCATCCTCGGGGCCGGGGAGATCCAAAGCGATGGCGTCCTGCATAGCGATCGTCTTGCCTTAAAGATTACCGGGGCCGGCAGCCTAGATCTCGCGGTCGAGGCCGTAACCCTGTCGACCACGGTTACCGGGACCGGGAATGTCCGCCTTTCCGGCATTGCCGCAGACCACATCATTTCCCTGCCCGGTGCGGGGTCGGTCGATGCCCCCGGTCTCCAGACCAGCCGGACCTCAGTGAATATCCTTGGTTCCGGAAAAGCTCTGGTGGATGTGAGCGATTCGCTCACAGTGAAGATTACCGGGGCAGGCACGGTCCTATATACCGGAAACCCGGAGGTCAACCAGACCATTACCGGGGCCGGGAGCGTCAGGCATCGGGCCTGACCGCTCATAATTATTTCTTCAGGTCAAAGACAAAGCGGCCGATGCCCGGAGCGATCCACCCGCACCGGCGGTGGAAAAGGACGGTGTAACCGGTCCCCTCGAAATCGCCGATTATCCTTTCGACCTGGCGGTCTCCCTTGAAGGTATAGAAATGCAGTACCCCCCCGCTCCGGACCAGCGGAGTAAGGGTGGCGAGGATTTCATCCCTCCCGTAGGGGGTAGGGCAGATAACGCGGTCAAACGGGCCTTCCTCCGGCAGAGTGAGCCCGAAGGCATCAGAGGCAAGAATGCTGACCCGTTCCTCCACGCGGTTCAGGGCGAGGTTTTCCCGGAGCCACCGCACCGCTGCAGGGTTGTTCTCGACCGCAGTTACCAACGCTCCCCGGTCTGCTGCCGGAATGACAAACGGACCAACACCGCAGAACGGAACCAGCACCCGCTCTCCTGCCTCAACCTGCAGGGCGACCCGCTGGTGCTCGGTGAAGAGCCGCCCGGTAAAGAATACTTCAGAGAGATCCAGCCGGTACCGGTACCCGGACTCGCGGTGCTCGGTGACCGTTGAGCTCCCGACCAGGAACTCGTAGCGGGGGACCCGCTCATCATGCCTGACCGGCGATTCCTTGGCAAGGACTGTCCGGATGTTCCGGCGAAGCGACAGGACGCCAAGAGCTATATCCTGACGGAACTCCGCAAGTTCCGGGGGTACGACCACCACGGCGATGTCCCCGATGACATCGAAGCTGTCACGGATGTAGCGCTGCTTCTCATCGGGAATAATTCCGGCAAGCAGGGTTCGGAGGTTCATCAGTCAGGAAAGATTCTCTCTTCCAACCACATAAATGGCTCCCGGGACAGGGACCTGCCCCATTCCAATCAGAACCGCTCCAGCCGTTCGAACCCGGGCGGGGGTGCACACGAGCGTTCCCGGATGGAAAGCACAACCGATCCTGCCAGGGCGATTAACCCTGCACAAACCAACACGGCCCCGATGATCCTGACGATAGCCAGGCTCGAGAGGCGGGGTGAGAAGAGGATCAGGGCACCAAGAGCCGCAAGTACGATCCCGCCGGTTGCCGATACCAGCCGCCGGATATCGGGACCAGGACGGAATATTGCCGATATTGTCCCGGAAAGCCCGGCGATTATCAGTATAATCCCGAGGAGAACTGCGGCAAACGCCCCGATCAGCCCCGGATCGGTGAAGGAGAGGATGGAGAGCAGCACGGCACATGCTCCGAGGAAGAGTGGGATGACAAAGAGCATTCCGCCCGACCTTGAGAGCAGCCAGGCACCGATGAAGAGGCCTATCCCGGCGATAAAGGCCAGTATCCCGAACAGGAAGGCCACTATCCGGAGCGAACCCTCCGGGAAAAGGAAAAGGATTCCCCCCAGCACAATTAAGATTACTCCTGCCACCAGCGATGGTCTCCAGGACTCTGTGCCGCAGGACATCCGGAATGCCATGCAGAGAAGTGAACTGCCAGGGAGAAAAAGGGTGCGGGCAGGTTTGGCCTGATGAAAGGGTTGGAGAACGGGAAGCGGGTGGTGAGGAATTTCATTTTTCCTGCACTCCCTGGCAATTTCTCTCTCCCGTTGATTTAACCGGGTGCTATCAGTTTTGTGAATTTCTCCTGCAGAAAACCGATAGGAATCATTTATCCCCTTTCAGAACCAGGAGAGAATTATCTAATGGTGCCGTTTCCCCGGTCACCGAACGATCAGGGAGTTATACCGTGTTCCTTTCAAAGATCCTCTTTGCCACCGATTTTTCCGGGACGTCTCTCGATGCACGGGATGCTGTATTCGACCTGAAGGACGCGGGATGCCATGAAGTAGTCCTCCTGCATGTCCTTGACCCCGGGCAGGTCGAAGAAGTGCTTGCCGAGCCGTCTGGTATGACCCATCCTTCCGGGATCTATGATCGGACTATCGCGGCCAGGAAGGAAAGAAACGCACGGGAAAAACTTGACGAATGGAAGATCGTCCTGGAAGAGCGGGGGTTTTTCGTCCGGACCCGCCTGGTCTCCGGGGATCCGGCAACCGGGATCAACCGCATCGCCCATGCTGAACAGGCAGGCCTGATCGTGATCGGTTCTCATGGGCTCCGGAACCTGCGTGACCGCCTGCTTGGGACCGTCTCGGCACACGTCATCAGTCACGCAACCCGCCCGGTGCTGGTGATCCGGCGGCAGGAACTATGACCGGGCCCTTCATGTCACGTGGATTTTGATACCAGCCTTTCCATAGAACGCCATAAGCGTTCCCGTGCTCCCACCTGATCCATCCCCGGATATGTTAAGGACCCCGGGTTGTATCAGTGAGCATCCCGCATCATTGCATCAATCTGAAGCTTATTATTAGGGCAACCCTAACTAATTACAGGCAGAGATTATGGACGCGGAGGAACAGTTACTGGCCGCACTGGATCAGCTGATCAGGATGCGAAATGATACGTCTTCTGCGATCCTCTCTGAATGCGGGATTCCCGATATCACGGTGAAACAGATCAGATATCTGAAGACCATCGATGAACATGGCGAGGTGACGTTTTCACGGTTTGCCGAGATCACGAAAACTTCGAAGCCCACCATCACCGAGCTGATCAACCGGTTCGAGAGCATGGAGTGCGTCTACCGGGAGCGATCCCCCCGTGACAGGAGAGTCATTTTTATCCGGCTCACCGAGAAAGGCCAGAAGATCGCCCGGGCTGACAAGGATGCACTCTCCATGCTCATCAGGCAGATGAGGGAATCCCTCGATGATGATGACTTTGACATTTTTGTGAAGATCATCAGGAAGGTCAGGTAAACCAGGAAAGGAACCCGGCATCACAACACACCCGTCAAGGATCACAGGCTATGTTTGGATTCAGCACCCCAAAGAACCAGGAATTCCTCGTCATACCCCTCACCGGGGTCGTGGTCTTTCCAAAGACCCGGACAAAGCTGGACGTAGAAAAATCTATCGGCGAAGCACTGGCCGCTGCACTTTCGGAGGGCAGTTCTGCAGAAGCGATCACGATTGCAAAGTACGATGATTCCGGAGAGCTTCCTGCATCTCTCTCCCCGGTTGGATGCATCGTGAAGGTGATGGTTTCCGAGCCTGCCGATGAAGGGTACGTGATCGATGTCCTGGCCTGCCAGAAAGCCAGGGTATCAGGGGTGAACGAGCGGGACGGCCGGTTCTATGCGGCCTGCACCCCGTTCCCCGACCGGCAGGACCTCGATGAACCGATGAGGAAAGCACTCCTCACCGAGATCCGGGCGATCATTCACGACATCAGCAGCCATTTCAAAGGAGCTGGGCATTTCACCCACTCCATCGATGCAATGGAATCGGTCGACCAGGTCATCGGGTACATCCTGCTGTTTGCACCCGTTGCCACCAGTGAGAAGCAGGCCATCCTCGAGACCGAATCGGCCCGCGAACGGGGCCGGATGTTCCTCGATCTTCTCGAAAAGGTCAGGGAACAAATCAACTTCCGGGTCGAAATGGTCCAGAAAGTCTCCGAGAAGGTGAGCAAATCAAACCGCGAGGCGATGCTCCGGGAGCAGCTGAAGCTGATCCAGGATGAGCTGAACGAGTGCGACGGGGTGTCATCCGAAGGCGCAGGCTACCGGGAGCGGATCGAACAGTCAAGGATGCCTGAAGAGGTCCGGAAGAAGGCGCTCACTGAGGCCCGGAAACTGGAGGCCAACGGAGGGCAGAACCATGAGAGCCACATCATCCGGAACTACCTGGATCTGCTCCTCGATCTCCCCTGGGTGACGGATGAGAAGGCCACGGTCGATATCGTGGAAGCCCGGAGGGTGCTAGATGCCAACCACACCGGGCTTGAAAAGGTGAAGGAGCGGATCATCCAGCACCTTGCCGTGATGAAGCTGAAGCACGAGAAGCAGGGGTCGATCCTGCTCTTTTCCGGGCCGCCCGGGACCGGGAAGACCAGCCTTGGCAAGAGCATCGCCGATGCCCTTGGCCGGAAGTACGTCCGGATCAGCCTCGGAGGAGTCCGTGATGAGGCAGAGATCAGGGGGCACCGGAGGACCTATGTCGGGGCCCTTCCCGGACGGATCATCCAGGGGATAAAACGGGCCGGGGTGAAGAATCCGGTCTTTATCCTGGACGAGGTCGATAAGCTCGGCTTCTCCCAGCTCGGCGACCCGGCAAGCGCCCTCCTCGAAGTCCTCGATCCGGAGCAGAACAGCACGTTCTCGGACCACTACCTCGAAGTACCCTATGACCTCTCTGAGGTGCTGTTCATCGCGACGGCGAATACCACCGCCACGATCCCACCTCCGCTCCTTGACCGGATGGAGCTGATCGAGATCTCCGGATACACGAAGAACGAGAAGTTCTCCATCGCCAGGAACCATCTCATCCCTGCAACGCTGGATGAGCACGGGCTTGATGCCGGAAGCCTCGTGATCGAGGACGATGCCCTGAAAGGGATCATCGGGAGGTATACCCGCGAGGCCGGAGTCCGGTGGCTGAAGAAGCAGATCGCCCAGATAGCCCGGTATGCTTCGGAAAAGATCGTCTCGGGGACTGTTAAAAAGCCGTTCATCGTTTCCGAGGGGATGCTGGATACCATTCTCGGGAGGGAAGTGGTCCGCACTGAATCTGCACGGAAGGTCGGGATTCCCGGAGTGGTTACGGGGCTTGCCTGGACCCCGGTTGGGGGAGAGATCCTCTTTATCGAGGGTACCGCCATGCCGGGAAAAGGGAACCTCACCCTCACCGGGCAGCTTGGTGACGTGATGAAGGAGTCGGCCACCATCTCCATGAGCCTGATCCGTTCACGGCTGGCCTACCAGGCGACCGGGTTTGACTTTATCGCCAGTGATGTCCATATCCACGTGCCGTCCGGGGCAACGCCCAAGGATGGCCCTTCAGCAGGGATCGCCCTCTTTACAGCGCTCGCCTCCCTTGTCACAGGGACGACAGTCGACCCGAAGACGGCCATGACCGGGGAGATAACACTCTCCGGAACGATCCTTCCGGTCGGTGGTATAAAAGAGAAGGTGATCGCCGCTCACCGGGCAGGGATCCGGACGGTGCTCCTTCCAAGCGAAAACCGTCGTGATCTCGAGGATGTTCCCGGGGAAGTCCGTGACGAGATCCGGTTTGTCTTTGTGGAAACGATCAACCAGGTGCTCAAGGAGGCGCTCGGGATCGAACTCCAGGAGGCAATGTTGCCTTTCCCGGTGAGGAACCGCGCCATCCCGGTTGGGAACATCTGAACCGCCCCTCCCGGCTCTTTTTTTCCATCGTCCCGGGGTAGAGAGCAGCAAGAAGGATAACGGCCCGTTTTCTGAGTTATGGGTGAAGAGGTTGAAAGAAACCCGGAAACTGACACCAGCTGCGGGATGAGGCCCTCAAATGGCAGCAAGAACACCCATGCCTGAAGAGCCAGGGAAACGATGGAGGGTTGCACTAGGTAAAAGCCTTCTCCCAGCCTTCCCATCGCCTGTATGATCCCCGGATGAACAGGTATGCCGGGAAAAGCAGTCCTGCACTCCCGAAGGCGTACAGGGTATTGATCGATGCTGCACCGATCAGGCCGAGAACGACCGGCCCGATAAGGAGCATCGATGCGGCAAGCACCCGCACGTCATAGACCATCACCGCTGGCCAGAGCCCGGTCAGCCAGACCATGACCGATGCAGCGTAGACGGAGATCGAGAGGGCAAGGGCTGCTGCCGGAAGAAGACTCCCGTAGTCCCCGGAGGCGACAGCCCCGGCCAGTACCGCCACCAGGGTCAGGGGCTGCAGGAGCAGGAACGTTACAAGCTTGCTCCGGATGAGGTCCGCGGTGCCCAGTGGGAGGAAGGTATAACCGGCAATGGCATCGAATTCGGTGACCCAGGTATAGATAGTGGCGCCGATTACCCCGACCACCCCGGCAAAGTTTATCAGGAGCGGGGTATCCGGCAGCACCCGGGCTAGCACTACCAGGGTTACCCAGATGAGAGCGAGAGGGAGGCCGAAGGAGAAAATGGGCTGGCCGACCAGCCCGCCGCTTCTCCGGAGGTCGAGGAGGTCTTTTGCCACCGTCGGGCCGGAGCGCAGCCGGGAGAGGCGGGAGGCCAGGGGCGTGAACCGGTCGGGGAAGTGCTTCTCACTCCCGGGGAACTCGGTGGTCATGAAGAGGATGGCGATGGCAAACGGGACGGCAATCGCGGCCAGGGAATACAGCAGCAGCACCGGCGTGAAGGCCCGGGAGAGGGCATAGGGGGGAAAGAGATAAGCCGGATCAACGGTCCCGGTCAACAGGAGGAGTGTGGCCAACAAAACACCGGCGGCCACTATTCCTGCCAGGAGCAGTATCGACCGGGTATACATCGTGGAGAGGAAGAAGACCACTGCAAGACCGGTTAGAAACGAGAGGGTAAGCGTGAGCGAAACGGTGCCGATCGTGGAGAATGTGATGCCTGACCATGGAGCGGCAAGCACAATTCCGCTGATGAAGGGCAGGACCCAGAGGACGAAGTAGTAGACCGTGTCCTTAACCACAAATACGGTGAATATCCGGCGGTCGGAGAGTGGGAGGTTTCGCGAAGAGTAGGCGAGCAGGCTTGCCTGTCCGAACCGGCGGTTCATCACTTCCTGTCCAAGCAGGCCGAAACCGCCGACCATGACCCCGAGCAGGACGAACTGGGCATGCACGGTGAACGAGAGGGCCGGGCCGGGGATGATCTCGCAAAGGAAGGGGAGGGCCAGGGAACCCATGAAGGTGATGATCCCGATCAGCACAGGGAAGAGGGCGAAACTGAGATTGCCGAATATGGTGGCATGGAGCCGCCACTCCTCCTTCATCATGGCAAAGAACAGGTCACGCATGACTGCCCTTCCCCACCGCATCGAGGAAGAAGTCTGCGAGGTGCCTTTGCCGGGAGAGGATCGCGGTCACCGGCCCGGTATGCACGAGACGGCCATGGTGGATGATGGCCACATCCGAGCAGATCTCCTCGGCAATCTCCAGGATGTGGGTGGAGATAAAGATGGTTCCGCCGTCACGGACATACTCCTTCAGGTATTCCTTGACCGTCTTTTGCATGACCGGGTCAAAGTTTATGAGTGGTTCATCTATAAGGGCCAGGGGCGGGTGGTGGAGGAACGCCTGGGCAAACATCAGCTTCTGCCGGGTGCCCCTTGAGAGGTCCTTGCAGAGCACGTCACGTTTTTCGGAGAATTCGAGGAATTCAAACCACCAGTCGGCCTTCTCCTTCACCCCGGCGATTTTCCGGACCTTCCCCACAAAGGCGAGGTACTCCTCGGCGGTGAGGAAACTTGGGGGAGTCTCCTGTTCCGGGATAATCCCGATGTTTTCCCGGACCTTGACCGGGTGTGCAACCACATCGATGCCAAGCACGCTCGCCCTGCCCGCCGTGGGCTTCACCTGCCCGGTCAGCACCCGGATCATGGTGGTCTTACCCGACCCGTTCGGGCCTAGCAGGCCGAAGAGCGAACCCTCTTCCACGTCAAGCGAGACCTCGTCGACTGCCTTGACGTCACCGAAATACTTTGAGAGCTGGGATGCTGAGATAACTGCTGCCATGACGAGCGGTTTCCTTTACTGGGGGAATGTGTGTCGGATTGCAGGATATTTTTTTCCTGCACCGTACCTGATGGCGGACTTGTAGTTTTTCCATAATACATCTTTGACGCCATAGCCCGCGTGAGCGATATCATCTCCCCGATGTTCTGCGGTACGAGCCTTCCGGCAGGGTAATTTCGAAGCGTGCACCTCTGCCGGAAACCCCGTTTTCGATAACAGTCATACCGGTGATAGCGAGCATCTCGCGGACGAGGAATAATCCATGCCCGTTGTTTTTCCCAAAGCCGCGTTCAAATATTTGCCCTTTTTCTTCCTGAGGAATACCCACGCCATCATCTTCCCAGACAATTTTTGGTCTGTCATCAGATTCGCGGAATGATACCCTTATGCTTCTCGCGTGGCCTCCATGCCTGACAGAATTGTCGAGAAGATTGGTGAAGACTTTTTCGATCATCGGGTCGGCAAGAAGTTCGATGCCCCGGGCGTCAGTGGTCATGTTTATATCATCCGGGACCGGCAGCCGGGACAGCAGCATGTCCAGTTCCTGCCACTGCGGTTCCTTTGTCCCAAGCTCCGAATAGACGCGGGTGAACTCTATGTGGTCCCGGATTGCCATTGTGGCCTTCTCTATCTCGCGATAGTATGCGCTGGTGGTGGAATCCCCGGATTCCTGCCTGGCAAGTTCGAGGTATGCCAGGATGACGGTTATCTTGTTGAAGATGTCGTGCCGTGTGAAACTGCCAAGGAGAGCCAGCTGCCGATTGGCCTTTTTCAGGGCTTTTTCAGACTTTTTCATGATAGTGATGTCCTGGATGGATATTACACTCTTCTTCGTTCCTGGGATCAATGCCGCGGTCAATGCTGCATCCCTGAACCCCCTGTCCTTATGGATAAACCTGAACTCATATTTCTCCAATGCCCTGGAAGGATCGATCCGTCGGAGCCGGTGATGTTCAAGCATCTTTCCCTCATCATCCGGATGAACCATGGACGGCCATTTCACCCTGCCTTCAACCTCCTGCCGGGAGTATCCCGTTATCTTCTCCATCTCCCGGTTGACATGCAGGATGGTGGTATCTTCATCGAGGATGAGCATCGCGGTTCCTGTATTTTCAAATACGGTCTGGAACAATTCCTCTGCCCGTTTGCGCCCGGTGATATCGATGAGCGATGCGACGCTCTGGTTCGTCCCCGGCATCATGGCAATGGTGAGAAAAATGTTGCGAACATCCCCATCGCGTGCCAGGAAGAGGAACTCGTACTGGCCGGGCGTCTTTTCACGGGACATGCGACGGTCACGGTGCAGGCCACGCATCCGTTCGAGGTCATTTTGGGTCACGAACTCTGTCCAGCTCTTTTTCCCATCAATCTCTTCCCCGGAATATCCGGAAAGCCGCCAGAACTCTGCATTTGAAAAACTGATGGTTGTATCCTCTTCGATAACAACGAGTGCCGTGCCGGTGTTCTCAAGTATCGTCCGGTACCGGGCTTCACTTGCCGAAAGGCATTCCTCCGACATGATCCTCTCAATAGCCATACCGATCTGTGTGGCCAGCGTCTCCAGGGCGATCCGGGCAGAAGCGGGAACCCCATCGAGATGCCGGGATGCGACATTCATACAGGCTATCACCCGGCCGCCAGAGGATATCGGGATTAAGCCGAATCCACGAAGATTCTCTAATTTCAGAAAACGGGAACTGATGGGAACGGACACACCGGGTTTCGCGTAGACCGGCTTTCCTGCCATAACGATCTCTTCATTTGCAGAACCGGGAGGATAATGGGAGACATTCCGGATAAATTCTTCACCCAGATTGATGGATACGACAAGGTCGATCGAGCCGCTCGCAGGGTCAACCAGGTAAATTCCACCGGAATCCATGTTCGATATACCGATTGCTGCAGCAAGGCAGGCCTGCAATGTTTCTTTCATCCCGTGAATTGCCTGCAAATCGAGGCCAAGTTTTAACTGGGCTTTGAGGATGGACTCCTGGACTTTTCGATCGGTGGTATCCTGGAGGATGCCGATGATTCGGGCCGGCCGGCCCGCATTATCGGTTTCGGCAATCTCTCCTTTCATCTGGATCCATCGCCATGTACCGTTTCTGTGCCTGAGGCGGAACTCGCTTTCGAAGGTGGACGCTTTCCGGGAAATACTGTCTTCCAGACTACTGGTGATCACTGCCAGATCGTCCGGATGTAACAACTTATCTTTCCATGGTTCGATCGGGACTTTTGTCTCACCGGCCGGGTACCCAAGCATCTCCAGCCACTCCCGGTTATAAATGAGGGTTCTATCTGCAAGATTGACGTCGACGACACCGAGATGTGCTCCCTCTATCGCAAGCGACAGCCGCTCCCTGCTTTCCCTGAGTGCCTCCTCATCGTTTTTTCTTTTTGTGACATCCAGCCCTACAGACTGGTATCCAGTTAAGTGCCCCTGCCGGTCATATATGGCATGCATATTCCATCGCTGCCATCGGATGGAGCCATCCGGCATGATGATCCGGTGCTCGATGGCATCCACGGGATGTGCCGGAGATAACGATCTGAGAAATTGTTCCAGCCGCCAGCGGTCATCTTCGGGAACTTCAGGCTTGAACCTTTTCCCGAGGATCTGGTCCCGTTCAAGCCCAAAATAGCGGCAGTAGGCCTCGTTGACAAAAACGTGTGTTCCATCCGGCAGGGACCGGGAGATGAGTTCGGTCTGGTCTTCTACAACAGCCCTGTACCGCTCCTCGCTCTCCTGTAGCGCTTTTTCCGCGCACTTCCGCTCGGTAATATCCCGAACGAAGGACAGACCGGTTTGTTTTCCCCATAAGTTGAAGACGGTTGCGCTGATCTCAACGGGTATTTTGCAGCCATCTTTTGTAACAATATCTGTTTGGAACGTAACATGGCCGGATGCAAGGACCTTCCCGACGAACCCCGGCGTACGCATCCGTTGTTCTTCCGTATCAAGGTCCTGAGGCCCACCGTGTAACAGCTCTTCACGGGTATACCCGGTCAGCTCGCAGGCTCTTCTGTTGACCTCAAGGCACCTGCCAGGGCCATCTGCTTCCAGTTCATGGACAAATACTGCATCGTTTGCATTCTCGAGCAGGAGCCGGTATCGTTGCTCTTTTTCAGCGAGAGTATTGAACTGGGCCTTTATTTCCGCATCTGATGCTGCAAGCTGTCCGTACGCCGCGCGAAGCTCGTCTTCGGTCCGTTTCATTTCCGTTATGTCCCGGAACGACTCGATCGAACCGACAATCTCACCCTCCAGGTTATAGAGCGGGCCTGCGTCGCACAGGAGGGTTGTCACTTTTCCCCCGGGACGTGTGAAGGAGGTTTCAGCGATCAGGGTGTCGTGCCTGCGACCGATGCGGGTATAATACCGGGCAATGGTGTCCTCGGATTCAAAGATCAGGTCGATCAGAACCGGACGCCGGGTTCCATAAATCGGGATGGCATATTCGTAATTCCCTTTGCCCAACATGTCCGATGCCAAAACCCCTGTCATCTCCTCGGCGGCACGGTTCCACACGATGATCCGGCCATCGGTGTCGATGGCAAATGTCGCATCCGGGAGAAAGTTGACGATCTCGGTGAGCCTCTGTTCTGTCTCCCTGTGTTCGTGATCTGCCCGGTATAGCTCAACTGCCCTGATTACCTTTCGTTCGAGTTCTACAAACTGTGATTTCGGGTCACCACCTTTCTGGATATAGAAGTCTGCTCCGCTCTCAAATGCCTGGATCACCACTTCTTCCCGCCCCTTACCGGTGAATATGATAAACGGTATCTGATTGCCGGAACCACGGATTTTTTTGAGGAGTTCTATCCCGTCCATCTTCGGCATCATGTAATCAGATACGATGGCATCGTAGGATGTGTAGTCCATCTTTTCCAGTGCAATTTCTGCAGATTCAGCTGTATCAACCGTGAAGTTTCCAATCTTTTCGAGAAACAACCTCGCGAGATGGAGCAGGGAAGGGTCGTCATCGACGCACAGTACAGAAATCTTTGGTTTCTCCATAGGCAGGGCCTGGTTTTAATAACCTGTAGGAGAATGCGGTCATAAAATTATCGTGATCATTAAAGGCTTATATCAATAATTTCCGGGCAGCACCCGAAAATACAGTGCTCTTTTAAAGCCGGTGGCGCTGCCGTCGCCAGTTCCCGTTTGTTTTCAGAAATGTTCGGGCAGGGCTCTTTCCGGAATTGGTGATAAGACAATTCTCCGGTCGGCAGGGCAGAGGTACCTATGATAAATCTTCCCGATAACTTCGTTACGAGGTCTCCCGATCAGTGCCACACCTGCAATCGATATCATGCACCCTGCGGGTTCCCGGGTCGATAACTACCAGTCCGGTCTGAATCGCATCAAAAGGATGGAACCTGAATATTACTCATTCCCGCACTGCCGTTTCCGCCTGCATACTGCCGGTGATATCAAGACCGTAGAAATTGACATATTCCTGCCCGGCTACCGGGACAACGGAGATGATATATGTTCTCCCGCCGTTGGCTCTTTCCAGGTAGAATGGAGAACGGCGCACCCCTGCTACCTGGACCGCCTTTTCAATAAATTCCGGGATCGTCCTGCCCCCTGTTAAATGCCCTTCGCTGAACATCGATTCAGCGCTCTCATTGGCAAAGAGCAGAGAGCCATCATACCCGACCCTGAATACCGGGTTGGGATTTTCCCTCTGGATTTTTGCAAGCGATTCGGTCTCTTCTTCCGCCTTTCGACCTGCTTCGATGACGCGGCGGTGGTAATCAAGGGCGTTTCTTATCGACAGCAGGAGTTCATCCAGATTGATCGGCTTGGTGATATAGCCAAATGCCCCTGCAGAGAGTGCCCGGACCGCACTTTCCACAGAGGCAAATCCGGTTATCATGATGATTGGCACACCAGGGTTTATCTCCTGGAGAGGGGTGATCAACTGGACACCATCGGTATCCGGCAACTTGATATCAAGCAGGACCAGGTTAACCGGTCCCTCTTTTGCCATTTCAAGCGCTTCATGGCCGGTTGCCGCCAGCCCCACGCCATAACCGGTTTTTTCAAGGAGAAGACCGAGGCTTGTCCTTATCCCTTCTTCATCGTCAACAATCATGATGAAGCCTTTTTCTGTCATGCGTTATCCCCGGCCTGGAATGGAACGTTTCTAATCTCATCGACACTTTATAAATAGTTAGTGTATTTCCATTCCTGGTAATAGCCGGAGCCTGGGTCTTTTCCGCCCGGCACCGCCACCCCCATGGGGATGCGGGAACAGGAGGTGCTGACCGGCCATGACGGAGCATGGAGTCCGTGCAGGAGCATCTTTCTCCTTGCTGCCAGGCTTCCCAAAAAGCAAACCAATAACTCTCAAAGGCCCGGAAGTATTCCTGAGTAGCCATGCCGTCTATTGATGCCCGTCACCTGACCCGGCGGTTCGGGGCGATCACTGCCGTAAATGACCTCTCCCTCTCTGTGGATAAAAGGGAGATCTTCGGGTTCCTCGGGCCAAACGGCGCCGGCAAGACCACCACCCTTCGTCTCCTGACCGGTGTCCTCACTCCGGATGAAGGCACGATACAAATCGCCGGGATCGATCTTCGGTCCGATCCCCTCGCAGCCAAGCGCTGCATGGGCATTATCCCCGAGAACAGCACAGTCTACAGCGATCTGTCCGCGCTCCAGAACCTTGTCCTGGCCGGCAGACTCTACGGCATGCCGCCGGTTGAGCGGGAACGGCGGGCAAAGTCCCTGTTAAACGACCTTGGCCTTGCGGACCGGGCCCGGGAAAAGGTCAGGAACTTCTCCAAGGGCATGAGGCAACGGGTCAGCATCGGGTGTGCCGTGATCCACGAACCGGAAGTGCTCCTCCTGGATGAGCCCACGAGCGGGCTCGATGTCCAGAGCAGGCGCCTTGTGGTGGCCATGATCCGGCGGATGCATGACCAGGGGTCGACTATCTTTCTCACCACCCATAACATAGACGAGGCAAATGCCCTGTGCACACGGATCGGCATCATCAACCGCGGTACCCTTGCTGCCACGGGCCGACCGGAGATCCTGAAACAGACCTTCGACACCACCCGGTCCGTGGAAGTATCCTTCACCACCATGGTTGGCCCGGAGTGGTTCTCCCATCCCTCGGTCCTCCGGGTAGAACCGATGGGGGACAAGTACCGGGTCTTCTCAAGGGATCCCGACGACTTGGTGAAGTCCATTGTCAATAACGCCGTCCGGGACGGGCTGGTTATCGCTTCCCTGAACACCCGCGGGCCAAGCCTCGAGGAGGCATTCCTCGCCATCACTGGAGAGTCCTGATGGAGATCCACCTCTTTTTTTCGGGAGTACTGGCAGTGGCCGAAAAAAACGTGAGAATCTACTACACCAAGCCCCCGGTCTTCATCTTCGGCCTCCTCTTTCCCCTATTCCTCTTTATCGCCTTTTTCATGGGGCGGGGGCTCGATCTGGCAATCTTCTACCCCGGGTTCCTGGCCATGACCCTCTTTTTTACAGCGTCCTCCGTCGGGCCGATCATAACCCCCTGGGAGAAGCGTGACCGGACCTACGAGCGGCTCCTCTCCTACCCGCTCATCGTGGAGAGCATCATAATCGGGGATATTTTTGCCGGGGCCCTCTTTGGCCTTATCATCTCACTCGTGATCTGGGCCGGGAGCCTGCTCGTCCTCTCCCTCCCCCTGGGAAACCCATTCCTCCTGGCCGCCGCATTCATCCTCGGCACCGTTGCATTTGCATCGCTTGGGACCCTGCTTGCTTCCCCTGCGACAGACTCTCCCTCAACAATCATGATGCTCTCGACCATGGTCCGCCTCCCCCTTATCTTTATTTCCGGCATCTTCATCCCGCTCGCTAATCTCGGGGAAGCGGCACAAAGGCTTGCTCTCCTCTCACCCCTGACCTACCTCGTCGATCTCTTCCAGGGGGCGATGAACGGGGCAGCGGTTTTCGGGCCGATGTTCGATATCGCAGCCCTCCTTTCCTGGATAGCCCTATTCGGTGCAGGCTCAGTGTATTTCCAGCGTCGGAACCTGGTGAAAGGGCTGTGACTTGTGGAGCTGGATTCTCCTGGTGGCTGGAGGAGTTGTCGGTATTGCAGTCATCGTGGAGCGGGTGGTACTGGGAATCGGAATCCCCAGCCTGTTTATAAAAGGCTGCAGCCTCGTCAGGCCGCCCCCATGAACATTGATTTGGTAAACCGGAGCCAGTCCCGGTATAAATTTCCCTCACACTTTCACACCACCTGCCACCTGAGCTGATACCCTCTCCCGGTTTATTTCACACTGCCTCACCTCATCGCACAACCTGAGGTGCAGGTAATGCCCGTGGAATCAACACGAAGATTCTGGCCGGTTTGTGTGCTGATGGACCGGCCAGTCAAATATCTCAAAGGATGGTGGCACAAATGTTGACCAGTATCAGGATAACCTGCCCACGGTGCGGTTACGAGAGAACCTACATGGGTTCCAGGCTTGCACTTCTCGGGAAATCAAAAAGGCCGATCCGGATTAAATGCACAAAGTGTCTGTCGAGTATAAGGATTAACTAGGGCTTCTCCTGATATTCACGTTGTAATAGCAACGGATAACTGGCGCGAAACTACAAGGAATAACGCATAGAGCCGGTGCATTCCGGAGCTTTTATGGATACCAGCTTCGGGGAAGAGAACCACGCCCGTCTGTTATTTCGACACCACTGTCATTGCGGCTGCTCCCGGATAACATCGCCCGGAGGTTTGTCGTCCCGCAATCCAAGGAACCTGGGGTGGCGGAGTTTCCCGTCAGGGGTCCATTCGGTAAAGGCCACCTCGCACACCAGTCCCGGCGAAACGAAGTGCTCTCCTCTCTCCGGCCGCTTTTTATCGGCAAATGGTGATGCCTCCTGCTCCTGCGACATAAGGCGTCCGGCGATGATCTGGAGGCTTTTATCATCAAACCCGGTGCCAACTTTCCCGGCATAGATCAGGTCGCCACCCCGGTAGTACCCGAGGAGGAGTGCCCCGAAACCCTGGCGCCCGCCCCGGGGATCGGAATAGCCCCCGATGACGAACTCCTGCTGGTTGATGCACTTGAACTTCAGCCAGTCGTTCGATCGCCGGTGCAGGTAGCGGCTGTCCGCCCGTTTGGCGATAACCCCCTCCCACCCCTTCGCACAGGCTTCCTTCCAGTATGCCACCCCGTCCTCGTTCCGGTGGGTGGTGAAGCGGAGCGGGTCTTTAAATGCGATGAGGTGCTCCAGGAGATCCTTGCGGGTGCAAAGGTCAAGATCGCAGAGGTCGCAGCAGTCCAGGTACACGAGGTCGAAGAGGTAGAGGTATACGGCCACACTGCTCCGCTCCGCCACCTTCCTGTCCGAAACCTGCATCCGCTCCTGCAGGCGGGAGAAGCTGGTAACCTCCCCCTTGAAAGCCACAACCTCGCCATCGGCGATGAACCGTTCATCACCGGCGTCCAGGAACGCGCTCTCCAGTTCGGGATAGGTGTCGTTGAGACTCTTTTTATTGCGGGAGAGGAGAAGGACCGAGCCTTTTTCCCTGAACACCATGCACCGTTCCCCGTCAAATTTCTGCTCGAAGACCCAGTTGCTGTCCGAAAATCTCCTTTCTGTCAGGGTGGCGAGCATCGGTTCCACCCATGCCGGCTGTTTCTTCCGGACGAGCAGCGCTTTTCTCCCATCGTCCAGGGCTTCGAGGAGAGGGTGCACGGGAGATCACACTCCGGGCCGGGTGAGCGGGAACTGGTCCGGTGATGCTACCAATTCGCCAGTCCCAGGTTCCATCCTATCGCAGACACCCATGGCCGGGATGCCATATCCTGCACCGTGCGCCGCTATCTTTTCTTCCGCTCCCCAGTTGACAGGGAAGGAATCGGTGAAGAAGAAGGCATGGTCCGTGTAGAGGTGGGTGATAAAGAAGTGGCCGGGTGAATGGCCGGAGGACACTTTTTCGGCAGGTTCAAAGAGGAGGGTCATGTCGATAAGGATGCCGGAACGGCATAAATGATTGAAGGGCTGATCACTCAATCTCCCCGGGTGCCGGGAATGGTGATATGCATGGTTGAGCGCTGGATAAGACTATATCTGCGGGACTCTTTTCCAGGCCCTGCATACAATACCTGTTGCCCAGGGGTGCTGCAGGATCACCGTCCCGCTTTCTGGTGGAGCGCTGCGGCTACCCGGGCATAGGCCAGCGATGCCGCGGTGCGGACCAGCGCGACCGGGTCATCGAACTGCACTCGTTCCAGGACATCGCTGACCTGTTGATTGGGAAAGCCGGAAAGTGCCACCACCGCAGCCCGCCGCACGTACTCATCCCTGTCCTCGAGAGCTTCCAGCAGCCCGGCCACATCGCCGGCCTGTTTCTTCTGGTATACATCATCCATACTCATGGTTCTGCTCCAGCCAATCGATCTGCTGACGTACCTATAAAAGGTATGGTGGTGACAGGCAGCATCCGGCCATGGAACCGGAAGGCATTCCAGGGTTAGCGGAAAGCGACCGGAGGCCAGGTTGCATTTCCACCAGATAAAGGGATACACCGTCCGGATGAAGGGGGTCCCTTCCCAGCGCTTTGCCGGGCTTTCGGACTCACCGGGTAACGGTGTATCCGAACCGCTGCAGGATGCGTATGACGTTGCGCTGCCATTCCTCATCGTCGCTCCGGTCCAGGGGCCGAATATGGTTCTCCCAGATATGGCTGAGAATATCGTCGTCAAACGAGGCATGGCCTGCCTGCATCACCCGGCCGGCCCGCTGGCCACGGGCGTCCCGTATCAGGAGGATCCAGCACCCGTAGATCCGGCAGAGTTCCGGGCGGGTCAGGTGGACGGTGCAAAATGCCTTCCCCTCGTGGTTGAACCGGAGGAACGGGCAGGCGTGGGGATAGCGGTCAAAGACTGCGCGGTCGAGGAATAGAGGGACCATCTCCGGAGCCACCCGTACATCGGTGCGGTCGCCGAGATACTGGTTTCTGACCGTGTACGAGTATTCTCCGTGGTCAGCGATGATCTCGAAGACGTACCCCATGCGGGTACAGCATTCCCCGCACTGATCACAGGAGAACGGCATGCAAAAACAACGTGGGGCAGGGAGAAGGATAGAAGTTGCGTTGACTCCGTATCCGGCAAGGCAGTCTGCCCTGCGACCGTCGGCGCGGTGCAGAAGAAGCCTATCGGATCTGCCTGGAGCTCGAGTTGACGGGGCACCGGACGATACTGTGGTAACCGGTTACGGTGTTGCCGGGAGACCCCGTCTCTCATCCGTTGCCATGCTCATGGTTCTCTCCCGTGTCCTACCCGGCCGATCCTTATCGTCGTTTTGGAGACCGTTTCCGGTATATCTGCAGGATCCCTTCCACGACGCCGGGGGAGAGCCGACCCTTCTTTCCGATGACTTCCCTGGCTGATATCTGGCAGATATGGAACGGGAGGAGGTAACTCTCTTCGAACAGGTCGAGCCCGCCTGCGGCAAAGTCACCGAGTCCGATCGGAAAGGCTGGTGCGCCGTCCGGTGGCCTGCTCGAGATCGGGCAGACCAGGAGGGCGCCATTGTCAACAGTGTCAACAACCATTACGGGCCGGACCTTACTGGCTGCATTTCTTCTCATCCGGACGGCAACGAGCAGCACATCGCCGGCATTGTAGGAGCCCATGGTGACTACACACCAAGGTCTTGGTTCTTCAGCATTTAGCCATTTGGCGTGCAACTGCAACAGGCAGCGTGCGCCTACAGGGATTACCTGTCCCGCTCCACGCAAGCTTTTATCTTACTGGAACTATCTTTCTGCATGCAGCGGCTCTACCGGTCACGGACCGACCGGATTCTGGGCGGGGTATGCGGGGGGCTCTCGACCTATGCCGATATCGATCCCAACATCATCAGGATCCTCTGGGTGGCGCTCACCATCATCTCGGTCGGCATCGGTGTCGTGGCCTACATCGTCGCCTGGATCCTCATCCCCGAGGAGCCGGAAAAATCACAATGAACGGCGTGAGGATTGCAGCTCATCCCTCAATGACACTGGCTTACACTGCCCTGCAGGGGACATACCTCAGTCCCGATCGCGGCATTTTTTTAGGACCGACCTGACCGGCATGTTAATGGGTCGGCAGCCCCCATAGCAACCCACGATATAATCGTCTTCAGACGGAGGTGTTTTGCATCATCCGCTCAAGGAGTTGTTGTACTGTCTGCATCACCAAATCACCGGAACCCAGGACCCGAGCAGGAAATTGTCCGTGTACGGCTGCCGAAAAAGAAATACCAGGAACAGTTCGCCCGCGCTGAATTGATGCTTGGTGCAAACCACATCTCGGTGCGATGCGCTGATGGCACCACGCGCCTGGGCAGGATAAAGGGAAAGATCAAAAAACGACTCTGGATCAGGGAAGGGGATCTCCTGATCATCATACCCTGGAGCTTCCAGGACGACAAGTGCGATATATCCTTCCGCTACACCCGTCCGCAGGTCGAGTGGCTGCAGCGGAACGGGCACCTGAATTTCTGATTTTTTTGCGTCCAGGGCACACCCCCGTGTGCAGGCATATACGCTGCCATTTTTTTCCACCACCTGCCAGATAAACACGGTATGAAGTGTACCATAGTAACTGAACCGTTTGCAGAAACGCTGCCATCTCCATAATTTTTATACCAGGACGATGTACGCTCCACCAATCGATATGACGGCGTGTGGGCGACACATCTCCATTGTTCTCCTGGTATTCGCGTTACTGGTCCTTCCGTCAACGCCGCTTGATACCGGAAATTATCCAGGCGGGACCGGTACTGATAGTAATACGATACAGGACGAAACCGGGTTCTGCTATCAGATCTGGAGTTCGCTCAATAATGACGTATGTCCTTACCAGGAGGGCCTTGACGATACAGGCGATTCTTGCGTAACAGGTTCCGATAGCAGTCCACCATTCGCATTTGACAGAAGGGTGACTACTGCCTACAACACCCCGGTTGAAATCACGCTCACAGCAACCGATCCTGATGGCGATATGATCATCTGTGACATTAAGACCAACCCCCTGAACGGGACACTGGGGGAACTGGACGGAAACAGTGTTATCTATACTCCGGATGAAGGCTTTTCCGGCATTGATTCGTTCATTTTCAGGGCTGATGACGGGACCGTGGAGTGCATTGTCACCATCACCATTACCGTGGAGCCTACCTGTTCACCAACCCTGCCCCATACCTTCTATGGCATGGTTACTGTTGATGGGAAACCGGCTCCTGGAAGCACCATTGTATCCGTTGCAGGAGAGGGGGCGTTGCCGGATAACCCCGGAAACCCGGTAGCAACACATCCTGATGGGTCCTACGGTTCTGCCAGCGGTGCCGGCCTTGTTGTGGAGGGGTGTATTGAGGACGGCATTCCCCTGTCATTCTTCGTGGACGGGGTCAGGGCAGAAGTCCTCGATGCTGCAACAAGCGGGTCCTGGCAGCCCACATACCCGTTCACTGCCGGTGGGGTGACAAACCTCGATCTCAATGTCAAAACCCCGGTCCCACCACCACCCGATTCAGTATACATCAACGTTATCGATCTTTCCATCTCGAATGCATCATATGGGTATGTCCAGACGATCAGGCTCGAAAAGGATCCCTGGGTGGAGATCGCGGTCACACCTGGCATATTCACCATCCGGGTTTCTGCTACCGGCTATCATGACTTCCATGGTCTGCCGATAATGGGAAGGCACGCCACCCTTGCAATTTACGAGGGCGAAACCCCCGTTTCGCCGAAACTTACGGTCCCGTTCGGTGCAAAGACGGTGACCTGCGAGTATTTTGCAAACGAGACAAAAACATTCGATGTCTGTATTGCAGTGGACGAATCCCCGGATATCATTGATGTGAAGCATATCACTATTCTCACTGCACCAGCCTGACCAGTGACCGTGCGACCCCACGCAGGGCAGAGCAGGGAAACGAACGACTTGGAGATCATGCACCGACTGGGTGCAGGATCTCCGGCAACGGTAAAAAAAGAAGAGAGCCTACCACTGTCGCCGTGTTTTCGCCATGAAAATCAACCCGAGGGCGGCAAGGACGGTCACCGGCATGAGCGGTGCCGGTGTGGGGGTGGGCGGGGCCGGGGTGAGGGTTGCGTCCAGCCTTGTGGTCTGACCGGCGGCGACCCGGGCCGTCGCACTCCAGTCGGAATATCCGGAAAGTTTCAGCAGCACGGTGTAGGAACCCGGGTTCAGGCTGTCCAGGGTTACCGGGGTCAGACCCCTGAAGGCGTTGTCCAGGTACACTTCTGCCCCACTCGGAGAGGATACAGCAGATATCGATCCGGTGGTCGGGTTCGGAACCGGAGGGAGGATAACATCGAGATTGTAATTCTGCCCGGCAACCACGGTCCTAGTTGTCGTATAGTCCTGGTATCCCTGTTTTGAGATGAGGAGAGTATGGGTGCCCGGTATCACATCGGTGAACGTAAGCGGGTGTGATGCACTGGTCTGGCCTACATACACCCCGTCACCATAGACGCTTGCGCCCGGTGGGTCCGATGTGATGCTTACCGTGGCATACGTGGGCTGCAGTTCCAGGACCAGGGTCGGAGACAGGTAAGTTGTTGATCCGCCGGCGATGCTGACCGTTCCCACCCAGTCCCTGTACCCGGCCCTTGAGAGCAGGACTGAATGCGATCCAGGATACAGGTTGCCAACCACAGTCGGAGTAACCCCACGGTAGATGCTATCCACATAGACCGCTGCGCCGGAAGGATTCGAGCTGACCTGGAGGTTTCCGGTGCTCACCGAAGGGTTCAGGACGGCATTGATGTATGCCGTCTGGCCACGGTTCACGTTCACATTGGTGTAGAAGGTATTGTACCCTGAAAGGTACACAGAGATCTCATGGGAGCCGACCGGGATGTTCATGAACGTGTAGGGAGTGGTCTCCGTTCGGGAACGGTCCAGTGTCACAGTGGCCCCGCCCGGAGACGAGACCACCTGGATGTTCCCGGTCTGTGCGCTTGGCGACAGGGTTGCAAAGATGTTGATGGTCTGCCCGATCCCGGGGTTTTGATGGTAGGAGGAAGTCCAGGTCTCGTATCCGGGCAGGTAGATCTCTACTGTGTGACTGGGGTTCCCGGTGGTGGAGACAGGGACGTTCACCGGGGTCTCTCCACGGAAAATGTTATCGAAGTAGACATCGGCGTCCGGAGGATTGGACTGGATATAAAAGTAGCCGATCTCTCCTCCCGGCACTGCCGAAAGGGGTCCCGTAGCAGATGTCGGATCGGCCGCGATACCATGCATGGGGACTGCCAGGCAAAGTGCAAGAAGTGCAACAAAAAGGATGTACATACGCATTGGAAGCATACCTCCACTTGGTAAAAGCGTAATCAGCCGCAACTGTATTTGAAACTGCCGGTAACCGTGCGGCGATATTCACCCCAGAAACCGGATACCCGATCCACTCATGATTCCCGTCTGGTGAAATGCCCCGGCAGAGATCTTCAAAAAAGATATTTACGTGGGATTGATGTTCCTGAACGGAACCAGCACATCGGTCACCGTGTATGACGATCCGTCCACGTAGGATACGTTCACGATGACCCGATCTGTCCTGGTGGTCCCGGAAAAGAGGATCTGGGTTCCCTTTGCCGGCCTGTAGGCCGATTTCTCCTCGATTACTCCGTCAGATCGAATCACCATCGCTTCCATCAGGGTAGCATAGCCCAGGCCGGATCCGCCCTCGAATGTGACCGATATCCACGGGTTGGTGGAGACGACGTTCTTCTGGACCTGGATGCTCACCGTGTACACTGGCGGGACGATGCTGGTCGGTTGCGGCTGGAGGTCCGGAACTGCTGTCGGCACCGTGGTGGGCTCCGTGGTTGGGACGATCGGAGGGGGAGATGCCGGCGCTGTGCACCCGGCAATCAGCAGGATGGCGATGCCCAGGGCAAAGAGCGCGAACAAGGCTTTCATGGACATTACGTATCCGAAGGGGTTTAAATTAATTTCGAACCTGGAGGTTATACGGGAACGTCCGCCCACCACCGGTCGTCCAAAGGACAGGGATGGAAGAATGCTTCATGCACACTTTTCAATCGAACGAAAAGAAGAACGTGGTTCCTTTCCCCGGGACAGACTCGACCCGGATACTTCCCCCGTGCAGCTCGATGATGCGGTGGACTATGGCAAGGCCGACACCAGTGCCCTCATACATCTTTTCATCGTGCAGCCTCTGGAAGACTCCAAAGATCTTATCGGCGAATTGCATGTCAAAACCAACCCCGTTGTCCGAAATGAAATAAACCTGCCGTCCCTGGTCCATGACCGATCCAACCTCCACCACCGGGTGTTCGCGGCTCCGGGAAAACTTAACAGCATTGGAAAGGAGGTTTGCGACGGCCTGCCTGAAGAGGATCGGGTCGGCCTGGCATGGGGAAGGCTCCCGATCCTGAACATGACCGCCTTGTTATTCGGATCACTGGAGAGTTCCCGCACGAGGTCCCGGACAACTGCTCCGGGGTCAAGAATCTGTTTTTGTAACGATTGTCGCCCAAGTCTTGAAAAATTGAGGAGATCATCGATTAGCCGGCCCATATCATGGGCGTTCTGGCGCACAAGTTCAAGGTAGCGCCGGTCCTTTTCAGAGATGTCCTGAAGTTCCTCCAGCAGGATGGTGGAGTATCCCGATATCGCACGGAGCGGGGCCCGAAGATCGTGGGAGACTGAATAGGTGAATGACTCAAGGTTCCTGTTAACATCGACGAGCTGCCTGGTCCGCTCGGACACCCTCTGCTCGAGCTCGCTGTTGAGGGCCTGTATCTCGTTTTCCACCTGCTTGAGGCGTGTTATATCGTTGCCGATGGACAGGATCTCGGTGAGGTTTCCCTGATCATCCCGTAGCGGCCGGTTTGTCCATGCTATCCAGACCCGGCTCCCGTCCTTCCGGATATTCTCGTTCTCGCTTGCTGCATAGTTTTCGGGGTGGGCGACAAGATCCCGAATCTTGGCTTCGAGATCCTTGCCGGTGCTTTCAATGGCAGGGACAATGGTGCCGACCAGGTCTTTGCCGATTATCTCCGATGCGGTATATCCGAAGAATTCCTGGGCATACTCGTTGATGAATGTGACTTTCCCGTGGCTGTTGAAGCGGAGAATTATGCTGTTTGCACCCTGTACAAGAGTGCGGTAGTTCTCCTCGCTTTCCCGGAGTTCCTGTTCCACCTGCTTGAGACGTGTGATATCGTTGCCGATGGACAGGATCTCGGTGAGGTTTCCCTGATCATCCCGTAGCGGCCGGTTTGCCCATGCTATCCAGACCCGGCTCCCGTCCTTCCGGATATTCTCGTTCTCGCTTACTGCATAGTTTTCGGGGTGGGCGACAAGATCCCGAATCTTGGCTTCGAGATCCTTGCCGGTGCTTTCAATGGCAGGGACAATGGTGCCGACCAGGTCTTTGCCGATGATCTCCGGAGCGGTATATCCGAAGAATTCCTGGGCATACTCGTTGATGAACCGGATTGTACCGTCAGGTGCGGAACGGATAATGACGCTGTTGGCACTTTCTACAAGGGCCCTGTACTTTTCTTCGCTCGTCCGCAGTTCGGTGATGGTGTTCTTCAGCCTGGAGACCATGGCGGAAATGCTCTCTTCCAGGCCGATCATCTCTTTTCCGAAGGGTGAGGTGATGGGATGGTCGAGGTCACCGCTGGCAATGGTGTTCACGTCCTCAATCATCTTCCTGGTAGGGCGGATGAGGTTGCGGATGGAGACAGATGTGAGGAGTGTACAAGCCAGCAGGGCTACCAACCCGAGGAAGAGGTGGTATCTGATACTGGATGCGAGCGCTTCTTTAATCGGCTGGTCCGTGTATGTGAGCTCGATGATGCGGGAGAGGTCTGATCCGTAATTATCGTTCCCAAGTTCGACAAACAGGTAGCGGGTGGTGATGCCCCGGGCCTCATCCCGGAGGGTCAGAGACGTCCGGTTGGAAAGGACGCCACCGAGCAGAGCTTTGAGGGCGGGATCGGAAATATCCACAGAAGTATCGTTGATCCGCTCGCGAAGCGTGGTCTCAAATACCCGGGCATCGACAAGATAGGGATTTGCATGCTCCACCTGGCCGATGAGGTCGTGGTCCAGGTACCCGAAACTGGCAATCGGGACGGATTTTACCGTAAGCCCCAGTTCCAGGATGTAGCGGTGATCCGCAGTCGGGTAGTAAGCATACTTCTTCATCTCCCCAGTTGTTTTTGCCGAGACCGCACGGTCCGGGTGCATGCCGTCCGAGACCCGGATCCGGTCAAGGTAATCGGCAAAGTAGGGGGCATAATCGCGGAACCGGAGTCCCAGGTCGTCATCGTAGGTAGTGGCGATGATGGTGGCATCTCCATCGATGACGTAGAGGTCCATCCCCTCTCCAAGCGCCCGCTGCACCGATTCAAGGTCCATGGCATAGGGATTTCTACCGGAACGTTCGTACTCAGCGAGAAAAAGTGGGAACGATCCCTCCATGCGGCTGTTCAGACTGTCATCGAAGATCCGGACGCCTTCCTCCTTGGTCCTGAAAACCGTGACAAGGCTTTCCTCGGTCTGGAGCTGGACCGCCCTGGCACTATCCCGCAGGGTCTGCTCTGTTGCATGGAAACTGATGCCGATCAGGCAAACTACGGCAATGGCCAGGATCGCAAAGATTGCAAGTATCAGGTAGTACGAAAACGGCCAGTCCCTGAAAGAAAATCTCCTCATGCAACCCTAGAATTTTCTATACGCCGGAGTAAAAGATACTTTCCCGGGACCTGGTGAACCGGTTCCACGAACTCTGTGCAACCTCGAGGGCTCGCTGGTTTTTCCGGTGCATGGGCGAATTTCGTGCCTTAAAGAGGGTTATGCAATGGGTGTGATACAATCTCCCCGTTTCCCTTCGGAGCCTATTTCTCCCACGCGATCCAATAAACTGTGATAGTGCATGGAAACGTAGGGAGCACCATGGGAGAGAAGGTCAGACTGGGAATCATCATCTGTGACAGGTACCGGACCTGTGCCGGAGGAAAGTGCCTGCGGGCGCTCCGCAACCGAGAGGGTGCGTTCGAACGCTACCGGGGAATGGAAGTGGAACTGGCCGGGTTTGCCACATGCAGCGGCTGTCCCGGCGGCAATGTCGAGTATGTCCCCCAGGAGATGAAGAAGAACGGTGCCGAGATTGTGCACCTTGCCACCGGCATGGTGGTCGGCTATCCACCCTGCCCGCGGATTGGATACTTCTCCCGGTTCATCCGGGAAAAATACGGCATGGAGGTGGTGGTTGGAACCCATCCCATCCCCCAGAACTACTATACAACCCACTCCAGGCTCGGTTCCTGGGAAGGGGCTTCCTGGAAGGATATCATCGCGCCGACGCTTACGGATGAAAAGACCCGGCTGGCCTACGACTGAACCCATTTTTTCCTGTAAAACTCCGATGATACCTCCTAGCCACATACCCCGCCGCTGAAAACCGAGTTGCGGTTTTCATGCGAGAATGCCGCTGGCAGCATTCTCATCCTGTATGCGTGGCCTTCAGGAGATCATACCATTGTTACATAGCAGGTGAACCCCTGTAAAAACGGGATCACAGTCAGGCTCAGGCATATTCCTCCCGTTTCATCCCTCACCAGGGCTACCACTGGACCGGTGATCACACCAGGGGTGCGGCTCTCAACAGGAGCCGCTCGTCTTTCACAGTGTAAACCGATCCATCCAGGTAGGTGACCGTGACGATGACCCGATCGGTACCGGTGGTGCCATTCAGGAGGATCCTGGTTCCCCTGGCCGGATTGAATGCCGATTCTCTCTCGGTTGTTCCATCGGAACGGATGACGGCCAAGTCTATCCGTGAAGGGAGGACTAGGCCGCTGCTCCCTTCATACAAGGCAGAAATCCAGGGATCTATTGCAACGGTATTTTTCTGTACCTGGATGCTGATCGCATAAATCGGGGGGGCGGTGCTGATCGATGGAGGATGCGATTCAGCAGGGATCGTTGGCACGGATGTTGCGATCTCTGTTGGCGGTGGCGGGGGTGGCAGGGGTTCTGGCACGGTTGTCTGACCCGGTGCAACGGTTGGCAGGGACAGGGAGTGCTCGAAGGTATTCACACACCCGGCAATAATGCATACCAGGGTGAAGAGACCGAACAGGGAGAGTAAGATTTTCATACTTTCACAATATCGCCTTCAATGATTTTAACATTCATACGGTAACGTGAATCTCACCCGCGGCATTAAGATACCAAGGTCCAAAAGAGATTGCGTCCACTCTAGGGTACGGGGACATAAGCCCATGGACGAATTTATGCAGGTTGCAATCGAAGAAGCAAGGATGGGGGCTGCCGAGGGAGGCATCCCCATCGGCGCGGTGCTGGTCATCGGAAAAAAGATTGTCGGGCGAGGGCATAACCGGAGGGTGCAGACCGGGAGCCCGACCCTGCATGCCGAGGTGGACTGCCTTGAGAATGCCGGAAGGCTCACGGCACAGGAGTACAGGCAGGCAGTCCTGTACTCGACTCTATCGCCCTGTGACATGTGCAGCGGAGCGGTCCTTCTTTATAAAATCCCGAGAGTCATCATCGGTGAGCACAAGACATTCCGGGGACCTGAAGAGTATCTCCGCTCAAGAGGCGTAGAGCTGGTCGTCCTGGACAGCGAAGAGTGTATCCGGCTGATGGAGGAGTTCATTGCCTCCAATCCGGCGCTTTGGAAAGAGGATATAGGAGAGGAATGAAGCGAGTGCACAAACAGCTTCAGGGCCTGGCTTTTGGACCGATACAGACTTGTTTATACCTTACCGGTCACCTGCAACAGGTACCTGTAAAGGAGATCCCTGCAGGCACGAGTGCCTGCCCATGAAATAAATAGACTCATCGTCCTTAAAAGTACATCTCTTCTCCTGTGACCTCCCCGGTTGAAAAGAGGGTTCTGCTCCTCGTGGCGTCACTTTCCTCGTTCCTTGTCCCCTACACCGTATCATCGATAGCAGTCGCTCTCCCGGCCATCGGGGAAGACCTTGGTCTTGATGCTGTCGGCATGGGCTGGGTCACTTCAGCCTACCTGCTCACGGCAGCGATCTGCATTCTCCCCTTTGGCAAGCTTGCCGATATGCACGGCCGAAAACGCCTCTTTCTCCTGGGAAACGTCCTTTTTATTGTCGGCTCCTTTTTTGCTGCCCTGGCGTGGTCCGGCACCGTCCTGATCGCGGCCCGGGTCGTGCAGGGGCTCGGGGGGTCGCTTGTCTTTGCGACCTCGATTGCCATCGTCACCGCAGTGTTTTCACCGGGTGAGCGGGGGAGGGCAATTGGGATCATCACCGCCACGATCTACGGCGGCCTCTCTATCGGTCCGTTTCTCGGGGGCATCCTCACCCAGCAGCTCGGATGGCCGAGCATCTTCCTGATCAATGTGCCGATAGGAATCATCGCCACGCTCGCCACGCTTGCATACATTCCCGGCGAATGGGCGGACGGAGGTAGTCGCCGGTTTGATGCTGTTGGCGCGATCCTCTACGGCCTGATGCTCATCGGAGTCCTGTACGGGCTCACCCTCATGCCTGCACCCGGTGCGATTCTCTGGATGGCGACGGGGGTTCTCTTCCTCTACGGGTTTGCCCGGTGGGAACGGGGGCATCCGGCCCCCATGCTCGATCTTGGGCTTTTTCGGAACAACACGGTATTTCTCTTCTCAAATGTCGCCTCCCTGATCAACTATGCAGTGGTCTTTGCCGTAAGCTTCCTAATGAGCCTCTCCCTCCAGTACAACGGGGGGTTTGATGCCCAGACTACCGGGATCATCCTCGTATCCATGCCTATTGTACAGATGGTCGTCTCTCCACTATCAGGCCATTTATCGGACAGGATTGATCCCCGGATCCTGGCCACCGCAGGGATGGCTTTCACCACGGCAGGGCTCGGCATGATGGCGTTTCTCCCGGAGTCAACATCGCTTATCTTCATCATTTTCGGGCTGCTGATCCTCGGCCTTGGCTACGGTCTTTTCGCACCGCCGAATACCAACGCCATAATGAGCTCCGTGGAGGTTTACAACCTCGGTGTTGCATCGGCCATGGTCGCCACGATGCGGGCCATCGGCCAGATGGTGAGCATGGCAATCGCCATGATGGTCTTCTCGTTCACGCTCGGTTCGCAGGCCATATCGCCCCTGGTCTACCCGGAGCTCCGGAATGCCGTCACCATTACCTTCTCCATCTTCTTCTTCATCGGGCTGGTTGGCATCTGGTGCTCTTATGCACGGGGAAAGACACGATAAGAGACGTTCGCTGGCGCCACTGCCCCGGCTTCTTTCCGAATGGAAAACACCACAAACACCATGCACTGAAGACATGCACAGCAGCAGTACTGGAAGGCACTGGCGGTTGGCAAAGGTCGCGGCACGGAGAAACAAGGAGATTGACTTGATAATAAGAAAGGTTTTAAGATAGTTACGAGATATGAAGCTTGAACACTGATCCTGCTTCAGTCCTGCAAATGGAATTTGGCGGGTTCTTTAAAGAAAAATGGTATGGAGACGATTCCAATGAAATATACAGGTATCCTGGCAGTCATGACCGTCCTCCTGGTCGGATTAAGCAGTGCTGCAACTGTAACTGATTACGAACTCATCCCGACCGGATCCGCGGATTTCTACAATTCCTCACTCATTCCGACCGGATCTGCTCTCTCTGATTACAAGCTCATCCCGACCGGATCTGCGGATTTCTACAATTCCTCACTCATTCCGACCGGATCTGCTCTCTCTGATTACAAGCTCATCCCGACCGGATCTGCGGATTTCTACAATTCCAAGCTCATCCCATCCGGATCTACACTCTCTGATTATAAGATCATACCGACGGGATCTGCTGCCCTCTACGACTACAAGCTCATCCCGACGGGATCTGCTGCCCTCTACGACTACAAGCTCATCCCGACGGGATCTGCTGCCCTCTACGATTATAAGCTCATCCCGACGGGATCTTCCAGCTGGTATGATTATAAGTTATTCCCTATCTGATCTTGAACGGCACAATAAATGAGAGATCAAAAAATCTCCTTTTTTTCAGAATGACTCTCAAAGGTAAAGTGATAAACGCCCTGTATCCCATTAAATAAATCCTTCACAGGTTTCCTGGCACTGCCAGGAATTCGGATGAAACAGTTACCGGTTGAACCGGGGTCCTGCCAGAATCAGTTTTGAGTGAAACAACCGGGTTTCGGCCGTTGAACTTTCATGCGGCAACAGGTGTCCTCAGAATTTCTGAAAAACTCACTTTTCTGTATGATCTGTGAACGCGTATGGAATAAGCCGGTTCCCAGTAAATGGCCCCCATAAGAGAATCTAGGCCGGGATATCATTTTCCTTCACTGTTGAGATAATACCCGGCCTCTACCATGGTGCGAGAGCATTGCCCAGGAAGCGTTAAATCACATGATTCTGGTGGGAGGTCAGGTATCTGTGGCCCAACCCTTATCGCCTCAGGAAAGACACCCACTACCATGACATCCCGCCTTCAGCTGACCGTTCTCGTCGATAATAACACACTGACCGATCGGTTCTTCATGGCAGAGCCCGCCCTCTCGTTCCTGCTCCAGACATCCGGGAAAAAGATCCTGTTCGATGCCGGGTATTCCGGCCTTTTCCTGGCCAATGCCGGGAAGATGGGACTCGATCTCCGGGATCTTGACACCGTGGTGCTCTCCCATGGCGACCTGGATCATTCGTGGGGGCTTGTCCCCCTTGTCCAGTCCCTGACAGAAGCACGGATCGAAGGCATCGCCCACAGGATCCCGGAACTGGTCGCCCACCCCCTCTGTTTCTGCCCGCGGGAAGCACTACCCCTGCTGGATATCGGCTCCATTTTCGATATAGGCGAGGTCCGACGCCAGTTCCCGCTAAACCTTTCGGGCGGGCCTGTCTGGATAACCGATCGCCTGGTTTTCCTGGGGGAGATACCGCGGAGGTTCCCGTTTGAAGAGATCGATCCTGGAAAGAGGAGGATCCGCCTGCCCGATGGCAGGATAGAGCCTGACCAGATCCTCGATGACTCGGCACTCGCGTTTCGCTCCGACCAAGGCCTGGTCATCATCACCGGTTGCTCGCATTCCGGTATCTGCAACATCACCGAGTACGCCCGGGAAGTCTGCGGAGAGCCCCGGGTCACCGATATCATCGGGGGTCTCCACCTCCTCAATCCCTCGCCATCCAGGCTCACCGGGACCGGAGAATACCTCCAATCGCTCTCCCTGCAGGCCCTCTATGCCTGCCACTGCACATCGCTTGCCTCAAAGATCGCCCTTGCGGAGTTCTGCCCGGTGAAGGAAGTGGGTGTGGGCCTGAAGCTTTCGTGGCCATAGTACCCCAGGACAATGGGCTCCGTGCAGCCCCTGGAGAGGGAGGAGCCCGGTTTTCCGGACGTTGATGCGCAGTAATCTTTCCGATATCCGGTAAGAACGACATGGTTTTTCGATGAGGGCAATAAGATGGCCGAGTGGATCCGGAAGGCTCGTAAGTATGTGTTAATATGGAAAGTTTCTTTTTATGCCTCTCCTGCCCGGTATCTTGATGCAAAAGCGGAGATGAGGGGTCAGGGTCGATTGCTCCATACTATTATAGGCAGCCCTGCCGGAGAATTCTAGGAAACGAACACCTGGCCATGTATCCCTCTGCCACTCTTTCGGAACCCGAAGTCATTGCCAAGTTTGAAACATCGCGTTCGGACGGGCTGTCGGTCCGCCAGGCCAAGGAGCGACTGGCACAGGTGGGGTACAACGAGATCGCGGCGCACCGTGTCCAATGGTGGGAAATCGCCATCCGGCAATTCTCTTCACCGTTCATATACCTGCTCCTGGTCGCTTCGGCCATCCTGTTCGTCATCGCTGATTACATGAATGGAGCGGTGATCTTCGGGTTCGTGGTCATCAACGTCATACTCGGGTTCACGCAGGAGTACAAGTCAGAACAGTCGCTCCGTGCCCTCCAGCAGTTCATCAGGCCAAGAGCCCGGGTGAAACGGGATTCGGGGTGGCACACCATCGAATCCCGGGACATTGTGCCCGGGGACATCATCCAGCTTGTAACCGGGGATATGGTGCCGGCCGATATACGGATCCTTTCTTCAGAAAACCTCATGGTCAACGAAACGATCCTGACCGGGGAGTCCGTCCCCGTTCCCAAGCACCCGGAGAAGTCTTCATCAGAACCACAGTCCATCCATGACAGCCATAACCTATGCTTTAGCGGGACTTCGGTTGTCGGGGGCAAGGCCGATGCCCTGGTCGTTGAGACCGGGGTCCGCACATTCATGGGGAGGATCGCAAAGCTGACAGTGGAGACTGCCCGGGAGAGTGAATTTTCCCGGTCGATCGGCCGTTTCAGCCGGTTCATCATGCAGATGGTCATCGTCACCCTGGCCTTTGTGTTCGTGGCAAACGTGCTCATCAAGGGGGAGTCGGCAGACATCATCGAACTGCTGGTCTTTTCCATCGCACTCGTGGTAAGCGTCGTTCCGGAAGCACTCCCTGTGGTGACCACCGTATCTCTCTCCCGCGGGGCACTCCGGATGGCCCAGCATGACGTGGTGGTAAAGAGGCTCACGGCCATCGAGGATATCGGCAGCATCGAAGTCCTGTGCTCGGACAAGACCGGGACGCTGACCGAGAACACCCTGACCGTCACCGGGTTTTCTCCGGGAGCCCATCCCGACCTGCTGCGGTACGCCACGCTCACCATCGCAGAGACCGGGGAGATGACCGAACCGTTCGATATTGCGATCGCGGATGCCACTGGAACAGACCATCGTTGGGAGGTGCAGCGGCTGACAGAGCTCCCATTTGACCCCCGCCGCCGCCGCAACGCGGTGCTGGCCAGAACTCCGGATGGTACCGTGCTGGTGGTTCGTGGTGCTCCTGAAGAGATTATCCTGCGGTCACAACCCGGGACCGACCGCGAAGCACTTGAGACCTGGCTCTCGGACAGGGGCCGGGCGGGGGAGAGGACCATCGCCTTTGCGGTGCGGACAATGCCCCGGGGAACCACCGGGATCGATCCTGCCGATGAACAGGATCTCATGTTTCTCGGCGCACTCGCATTCACCGACCCGATCAAGTCATCGGCGTTCCTGGCCGTAGAGAATGCCCGGAAGATCGGTGTCCACCTGAAGATCGTTACCGGGGACAGCCCAGAGGTTGCCGGGGCTGTGGGAGTAAGGATCGGGCTCATTGATGACCCGGCCAGGGTAATGGCCGGCTCAGCCCTGATGGCGCTTTCTCCAGAAGAGCGGGAGCAGGCGGTCACCGGGCACTCGGTTTTTGCCCGTGTCACCCCTGAGCAGAAGTACGAGATCGTCCGGGTCCTGCAACAGACCCGGACTGTCGGGTTCCTCGGCGAGGGGATAAACGACGCACCTGCCCTCAAGCTTGCCGGTGTATCGCTCGTTGTGGACAGTGCCGCCGATATCGCCCGCGAGGCAGCCGACATCATCCTTCTTCAAAAGGATCTCGAAGTGATAATCGAAGGGATCCAGTGCGGGCGGGAGGTGTTTGCCAATACCGTCAAGTACCTCAAGGCAACGCTCTCCTCGAACTTCGGGAACTTCTATGCCGTCGCCGTTGCCTCGCTCTTCATCGCCTTTCTGCCAATGCTGCCGATCCAGATCCTCCTCGTCAACCTGCTCTCCGATTTCCCCATGATCTCTATTGCCACCGATACGGTTGATGCAGCGGAACTGGGCAGGCCACGCCACTATGACTTAAAAGAGATAGTGCTAATCGCAATCCTGCTTGGGGTCGTGAGCACCGTGTTTGACTTTGCGTTTTTCGCAATCTTTGTTGGAGATGGGGAACAGGTATTGCAGACCTGCTGGTTCATCGGAAGCATCCTCACTGAGCTTGTCTTCCTCTTCTCCATCAGGACCCGCATGCCATTCTTCCAGGCCAGTCGCCCATCGGGGTACGTGATTGTGCTGACCGGGGTAGCTGCAGCGGCGACGATCCTGTTGCCCTACACAACGTTTGGACAGGAGGTGTTCCGCTTTGTCCCGCCCCCGGCCGGATCGCTTGCGATCATCCTTGGCCTGGTTGCCGCATTCTTCATCACGGCAGAACTGGTCAAGATCTCCTACTACCGCTACACGGGCTGATGCCTGCCCCCGGTTTTAAATCCACGCTTCTGTGAAGAGGAGGTGGCGGGCGTATCTTTACCAGGATGCCGGAGCGATGGAAGATGGATCGGCATAGCCTGCAAGCCCGCCTCTCCATGAAGAATTCAGAAAAACCCGCTGCCTCTTCCTGAGAGCCTCATCGGCAAGAGGAGTGCCCGGACTGGGAAACCATCCCGGGCGGTGATAATAAATCATCGGGTGACAGAGCTCAACCGGGCGGTTCGGTCTACCGATCTTTTGGGGTATCCATGAGTTTCCCTGGTCACAAAGACGGTTCCCCGGGTCTACTGTCCTCAACTTAGATGAGCCTTACCTGTTTTGTTTACCCTCCTGTCACCGCAGCGCCCCTCCCACCGGTTCGACCGGGAGGATGAAGGGCAGGACACCCTCTCTCCCGACAATGGCCGTAACCCCGTAGACCTGCTCGATGAGGGCGGGGGTGAGGAGCGATGCCGGAGGACCGGCAGCAACCACCCTCCCGTGGTGGAGGACGATGATAACATCACAGAACCGTGCCGCGAGGTTCAGGTCGTGGATGGCCATGAGCGCCCCGATATCCCGCTCCAGGGTGATTTCCCGGATCAGGGACATCACTTCGAGCTGGTGGCGGACATCCAGCGCACTGGTCGGCTCATCGAGAAGCAGGAGCGAGGGCTCCTGGACCAGGGCCCGGGCGATCACCGCCTTCTGACGCTCCCCGCCGCTGATCTGGGTCATCTTCCGGAATGCAAGATGGGATATCTTCAATCGCTGGAGCGCGGCGCTGACCATCGCAAGGTCAGATTCTCCCACCCCCCACCGGACGTGCGGTCTCCTGCCCATCAGGACCGATTCAAAGACTGTCGTGGCCATCCCCATCGAGAGAGCCTGGGGGACATACGCAAAATGCTTCGCACGGTCCGCAGTGCTCATGCTGGCGACATCATGCCCTCCAAAGCGCACGCTCCCTTCAGGGCTCAGGACGTGGTTGACGCACTTGATCAGGGTGGTCTTTCCGCACCCGTTTGGCCCAAGCACTCCAACGAATTCTCTCCCGTCCACCCCAAAGGTGATCCCTTCAAGGACACGGTCGTCCCTGTAGGAGAAGGCGAGATCCTCAACCTCCAGCCTCACCAGTATTCCTCCCTTCGGCGCATGAAGAGGTAAAGGAAGAACGGGATGCCGATGAACGCGGTCATAATACCAACAGGGATTATCTGCGGTGCAAGGATTGTCCGGGCAAGGCCGTCTGCACCGAGAAGGATGAGGGCTCCGACCATGCCCGATGCCACGATCAGGTAGCGGTGGTCTCCGCCGATGGCAAGCCTTGTGATATGTGGAGAGACAAGACCGATGAACCCGATGGTCCCGGTAAAGCAGATGACTGAAGCTGTGATGAGGGATGCCACCATCATGTGGAGGGTCCGGGTCCGCTCAACCTTCACCCCAAGGCTCTGGGCAACCTGGTCCCCCATTCCAAGCACATTGAGGTCCCATGCCCGCATGATGAGGAAGGGGGTGGTGACGGCTACCACAAGCGTAACCAGGGCAAGCTTCTCCCAGGACGTGTTCTGGAGGCTTCCGAACATCCAGAAGACCACGGCCTGGAGCTGTTCGGTGGTGCCGATATACTGGAGGAACGAAGATATGGCGCCAAAGAGGTACATGAGGATGATCCCTGCAAGCACCATGCTCTCGGCTGAGACCCCCCGGTACCGGGACAGGCCGTAGATGGTGGCCGCAGCAAGCGCACTTGCCAGAAAAGCTGAGGCAACGAGAGCAATCTCACCGGAAAGAGCAGTTGGGATTAAGATAATGGCAAGCGCAGCCCCGAATGTTGCCGCAGAGGCGATGCCCAGGGTAAAAGGACTTGCGAGGGGATTGCGAAGTACTCCCTGCATAACCGCACCCGCGACAGCGAGCCCGAACCCGGCCACGATTGCGAAGAGAACCCTGTGGAGTCGAAGATCCCAGATGATGGTATATGACAGCAGATCGGATGAGAAGAAACCTGGCGCGATGCCAGCGAGGACTGCAGAGATGACCTCCCCTGCAGTCAGCCCCGCAGATCCGATGAGAGTCGATACGATAGCGAGCAGGAGGATGGATACAGCCAGGACCGTTACGAAGAGGAGCCTTCTGCCCTGCATGTGGCGGTACTGGCCAGTAATCTTCCTGCTTTCCTCCTCCATGCTCTGCACTCCTCACCGCTCCGGGAAGACGAACAGGTCCGGGTTTGCCAGTTCAGGGTCGAGCCGCTGGAACTGTTCAAGATATGCGCGGTGCAGGGATACGGGGTCAAGGTCGCCTGCCCTTTCCGGATGGAACCAGCGGGCCATATAGGTCACGCCGATAAGGTACTGAGGTCCTCCAAGGATCGCATTGTGCAGGACGTATACCCTCCCGTTCCGTACGGCAGGGAGGGTGCTCCACCCGGGTCTTCCGGAGATTGCATCCCTGACCTCTTTAAAACGGGTGCTGTCCTTCCCAAGGTATCCCCCGAAGATGTAATTAACGGAGCCCACGAGCTTGATCACCACGTCGGGCTTCCGGGCGATGATTGACTCGGGATCGATCTCGGGATACTCGGCAGGGTTGTCGCGGAAGATGTTGGAGCCTCCGGCCATGGTGATCTTGTCATGGTATCCTGAACCCCTGGCCACAGTCTTGTAATCATTCCAGTTCTCGAGATATACCTCGGGAGGTGCAGAAGACGAGGAGACTGTGTCTACTCTCGAAAGAGCATCCCTGTAAAACGATACAAGGCATGCACCTTCCTCTTCCTTTCCAAAAATCGCCGCCAGGCGGGCCACGTCATCGAGGTAGGTTTCGGGATGGTAACAGTCGATCCTGAAGACCGGGACATCCGGCATCGAGGCCGTGACCCGGCGCTCGATCTCGTCGCATTCCGCTTTGCACACCGTTGCATACAAAAAGAGTGCATCGGGGCGATGCGATAGGATTTTTTCGTAGTCAGTGGCCCAGATCGATCCAACTGAGGGATATCCGGCAAACTCCGGGAAGAATTCTGGTTTTTGGGCGATGTACTTATCCACGGCCACAATCCGTTCTTTTCCGATCCCAAGCGATCGCATGGTCTCCAGGGTCTCGCTGTTCATAACTATGATACGGTGAAGCGGGCGCGTGAGCGTTATCATTTTCCCGGAGGAGTCAGTCACCGTTCGCGAGGTACCATTCCAATAGAGATACACCCATGATGCATCCTGCAGTTCCCGGACAGACGGGTCCGAAAGGGTTGCGCCAGACCTGAGCGTGCTGACAAGGGAGCGGCCAAGTTCTTCCCTGGCAATGACCCCGTCACCATTTGAGTCACCGGGAAGAGCTGCATCGGCAAGCACAACCGGGCACAGGATCAGGAACGCTGCAAGAAGAACTGCCACATGCCGTGTCAACTCTCATCCCTCCCGCGTTTCCGGGACAGTGCGGCACCCGCGAACACCAGCCCCGTCCCGGCAAGGACAGGAAGAAGAGAGGCTCCTGCCCTGGGGGTGCCGGATGTGTCCGGGGCACCGGTATGACTGGTTGTGTTGTCCACGCCACCGGATACCATGCCCGTTTCACCGGCAATGTAATCTGTCCACGTCCCATGGATTGCGCCGGCTGGGTGAATGGGCCCTTTCACCACGTAGGTGATCTCGCGCTCGCCAATCACCGCGAGATAGAGGGTCGTTTCTTCGGCATGGTACTGGTCAGGGGGCAGGGATACTTCCAGTATTTCCATTCCGGAGGGGAGGGTCTCCGTGATCCCGGCGACAGTCTCCCTGGGAATGGACAGAATTATACGGTAGGTGGAATCGCCTGCCGGCAGCACAGACCTTTCCAAAAACCCGGCAGACACTCCCGGGACCAGTATGGTCACCACGACCATAGCGGCAATCCCGGCGATGAGGTACCCTCTCTTCATACATGTACTCCTTTGACTGTGTTACATTAAATAATACTGGTTATACTTTATCTGTATCGAAAACTGGAAATAACAACTCATCATAAGATATTTCCAAAGAAATAGTATTCTGTAAGATACCAATATTTCAAATTACAATTTGTGCTCTCTCCACGAATGGCTGTGGAAGGCTCTATGGCTTTCGGAAACACTTTCTGCCATGGTACAAGAGAGAATACTCTGAAAGGTATCCTGCCGCAGGAAATGAGAAAAGAATGATCCCCCTTGAGACACACGGCCTTACGAAACATTATGGGTCCCTATGCGCAGTGGACCACCTGGATCTCTCCATTGGAAACGAGATATTCGGGTTGCTTGGGCCAAACGGATCGGGAAAGACCACCACGGTGCTCATGCTCACCACCCTGCTGAAGCCGACGAAAGGATCAGCCACGGTATTTGGCCACGATGTAGAGAGAGAGGCACAGGAAGTGCGAAATCTCATCAGCTACGTGCCCCAGGATATGGCCGTCGATATCAAGCTCACAGGGCGGGAGAACGTTGCATTCTTTGCAAAACTGTACGGGATACCACGGCGTGACGAGACTATTGACCGCGTCCTTTGGATGATGGACCTGTCGGAGCGTGCCGATGATCTGGTCCGCACCTACTCAGGGGGGATGCGACGAAGACTTGAGCTTGCACAGGCGCTCGTCCACGAGCCAAAAGCCCTCTTTCTCGATGAACCCACCATAGGGCTCGATGTTGCAGCCAGGAAGAAGATCTGGGAGCACATCCGCATTCTCAAGTCCCGGGGGATGACGGTCTTCGTGACCACCCACTATATGGACGAGGCCGAACACTACTGCGACCGGGTGGCCATCCTCGATCACGGGCTGGTGGCAGCAGTTGAGAGTCCTTCCCGCCTGAAGGGGATGCTTGGAAAGGATCTCATCAGTGCCAGGATGAGCGGCAGGATCGGCGGCAACCTTCCTGAGGGAATCGAGTGCCTTGGGGGAAAGGAGGATGGAGAGTTCGTGTTCTCTTCTGAACATGCATCCGAGAAGGTGCCGACCCTCTTCCGATGGCTCGAAGAGCAAGGAGCAGTCATCCACTCCCTCTCGGTGCGCGAGCCCACCTTCGATGATGTCTTCCTTGCCCTCGTGGGGACGGGCGATGAAGCGACGGGGTTTGATGACCGGAAGTTCAGGACCATGCTCCGGAGGCGATGATGCGCGACATCTTCTACTATTTCGAGCGGGACATGCTCCGCTGGCTCCGGGGCAGGTTCTCGGTCGTATCTGCGCTGGTGATGCCTGCCGCCTGGCTCATCTTTGTCGGGCTTGCGCTTCCAACCACGTTCACCGAGAACTACATCGACTTTATCACGCCGGGGATACTCGTGCTGACCATGCTTGGCGCTTCGCTCCAGGGGGGATCGCTCCTCATATTTGACAAGATCCTCGGCTTCCTTAACAAGTTCCTGGCACTGCCTTCGTCCCGGGAAAGCATCCTTTTGGGAAAGATCCTATTCATCACCATCAGAGGCCTTATCCAGGCAACGGTCATCATGTTACTTGCCCTCATACTCGGGGCTTCATTTCTGAATCCTGCAAGCCTGGCGCTGACTTATGGAATCCTTGCCATTTTAGGGGTTCTGCTCTCATCCTTTTCTACCGCCATCGCTCTCTCTCTTTCGGACCATGACGCATACGCTGCATTCAATTCCATGGTGAGCATGCCGCTATTCTTTACCAGCAGCGCCCTCATGCCCTACGCGGTGATGCCTGCATGGCTCTCTTCGATTGCTTACTGGAACCCGGTCAGCTACGCCATCGATGCGATAAGGGCTCTCCAGGGTGGTGTCCTTGCATGGTCACGGATAGGTGCGTTAGCTCTCCTCTCCGTGGTGGTAGTATGCATCAGCATCAGGCAGTTCCGGAAGGCTACCCTGTAGGCGCCATACCTGTCTATTCCGGGATCGAATTGGCCGGATTAACCAGGGGAATGAAGGGTGAGGGGAACCTCCCGCCCGGGCAGGACCACCGTCTCAAAGTCCCGCTCGCCATCTTCCCAGCGCACCTTCCCCTGAATTTTCCCGATCGCAAGGCAGTCAAATGATGCAGGTGTCTTTCTGCCGGTATCCTTGTTGAAAAAGGAGATCTTTGCACCCTGGGGCTCGCTGTCGATGGTGAGGGTCCCCGAATGATATTCTTCCAGGGCGAGCGTAATGCACATGTCAACCGGATCATCCCGGTAGTCAACAAGGGTTACGACCTTCGATGATGGATAATAGCCAGGGAGGAGAAGTTCAATACGGTGCTGCCCCTGGGAAAGGTTCCCGATGAATGCGGGGGTCAGTTTCCCGGTGTTGAACCCATCAACGAGTATCCGGGCCCCGGCTGGCTTCGAACTAACCTCGATGCCTGCAAGCCCTTCAGCCGTTTTCTCGATACAGACCTCTGAACCATCACTGATCGGTGCAAAGAAGGTCGTTGAATACCATGCACCATCGGAGAACACCGTCACGAAAGGCGAAGCCCCCTCAGCACTCACCTCGGAAGGGATCCGGAATACCGGTCCTTTTCCATTGACGGTGAGCTCTGCGCCGGCCCAGCTGCTCGAGTTGACAGTAAAGCGCCGCACAGCGGTAGCGCCGATCGAAAATTCTGCAGTCGCGATTTCTCCGGGTGTGACCCATACCTGCCTGCTTTCCGGGGTGAAAGTGAATGATTCTTTCTCGAGCTTTATGATGTGCATTCCACCCTTTAACCAGTTAGCCACAAACGGCGTCTTTGCGGGCACCTTCCTGCCATCGATGAAGATGTCAGCACCACTGGGATAGGAATCGATGAAGACCCCGCCTGTGATTTCCCTTTCCCGGGACCCCTGCGGGGATACCCGGGAGATATCCTCCATTTCAGTGAGTGGGAAAGCTTCTGTAATTGTCCCCTTCATTCCCGGAGAACCTTCAGGCTCCTCCTCTTCATCATCCACGGCATGAGTGGGGTTCGGGAAGCCGGGATTGCCGGGAGATGCCTCAGAGATCCCTGATCCGTGGCCCTGATTGTCTCTATCGACTGCTGAACCCGCGGTTGTTCCATAGTGGGAAGGGGTCATTTGAACCCCAAAGATGTCGAATAACCTTGCAAATACCCATTCCACGACATTCCATGGAAACCCGGCATCCCCTGCTGGAGGGACGAAGTTCCCTTGGGAGTGGGGCAGGGTCTCTTCCCACCTGGACGGTGGTTCCTGCATGTTGTTTTCTGAAGTCAGAGCTTCAGACCGGGTGCTCCCAGGTATATGGGAGTTTGCAGGAATCGGATGACCGGGATCGCTTCCCACTGCAGGTTCCCCCCGGGTCAGCACCAGCACGGCGTTCCGGTTCTCCATGTAGTCGCCTGCTCCTGATACCGGGAGGCTTGCGATCTCAAGCCGGTTCCCGGAACGTTCAAGCCAGGGGAGGACTTCGAGTGTCACAACGCTTACGCCCGATGATCCACCGGTGAGCGGGTTGTACCACTCGCCATCGTTGAAGATGACCACGTGTTGATCGTTCCCTTCGCCAGAGGCAGCACAACTCACCAGGAGCAGGGTGGCCTGCCCGATTCCTGACACGTCCAGCATACCGGGAAACTCCGCATTGGTCCGTGAACTCTCTTCGGTGGTACCAAAGCGGGGGTCCGCAAACACGACGTCTGATCCCTCGCAGATCCAGAACATGATCTCGGGGGCAGCGGGATCCTTTAAAAGCGTAATGAGCATGACCCCGTATACCGCAAATTCATGGCCGCTTCCTCCGCTGTTTACTACCGTCACCTTGCCCCGGTCGCCGGGGCAAATTACTCCCTTCAGGTCATAGGCAAAAGTCTGGACAGGGTAGTCATAGATTCCATCACCCTTCCTGTCAGTATAGGTAGCATCTGCCTTCAGCGGTTTGTCATTCCAAGAGACAACCGGCATCGCGGACACCCCGCCTCTCGTCATCGTATCATGGCTCCACGTGGTGTAGAGGTAAAGGCGCGAGAGGACAATCTCCCCTCCTGCTGGCACGGCATCCGGCAGCGTATAGGTGTGTTGCCCGCCGGATGGTATCAACCCCGAATAATCGCCTGCAATTGTCGAGAAGATTGTCCCGTTCAATGTCCCCTGCCGGTACAGTGTCAGGGCCGACCCGCGGTAACCAGATAAACCTGCCGCCTCATTACCTGTGGAATCTCCTCCGGGTGAATATCCCAGGCTACTCCCTGGCACCAGCTTCGTGTCGATCGAAACCGTCTCCCCATTGATGACCTCTACCGTCTCCTTCCAGTCATTGTACCCGGAGAGCCTGATCGTCACCTCCCGGTAACCGGCGGCGACATCGGGGATCGAGCATGGGGTTGTTGCAGTATGCTTCACTCCGTCAATCAGGATGTTGGCCCCATCGGGGTCGGTTGCAACCAGGAGAGTCCCCCGGCCCTGCTGGAGGGTGAAATGGACATTCGTGGTCTTCCCCGTATGCACTGTCACCTGCTGCAGGCCCGGGTCCCTGTACCCCTCCTTCTCCACCATGACGATGTGGTACCCTTGCGGGACCTCTGTGAGTGTGGTGTTGGTCAATGAATCCTGTTCCTCGCCGTCAAGGTAGATTGTCGCTCCCGCAGGTGCCGAGGTTACCTTCAGGCTCCCGGCTTCGGTCCCAGGGTATCTGACGACAAGGGTGGCCAGCATGATCTTGTAGTACCTCGCAGTATTGTCGTAGGTGAGGTCTGAGTCACTGCCCCTGTGGATGCTGTCGGTTACGTCATGCCGGTCAAGGCCCGCATATCCGCCCCGCGGCTTTCCAGCCGCCAGGCTGTCGCGGTTGAACTCGTAATCCGCATTTTCACTTGCCAGGTGAACCACAGTGAGTTCGGCACTCTCCCATTCATCATCGAGCGATGAGGTCGAAAAGGAGGTTTCCCCAACATAGGTCTCCCTGAGCATCTCTTCGACCAGCTCACTGTCCTCGTCATGGCCCTGGTTGACCCAGTAGACCACCCTGTCCAGGTCGCCATCATCGTAAGCCACGACTAGGGCCACCATCTTGATACGGCCGTCAAAGGTGCCGGTATAACCGGCAGGTCGGGTGGTGCTGGCCTTTACCTGAACGTTCTGGCCCCGGATATGATTCTTTACATCGTACCACATGATGTAGTCGCTCGTGACACGTGTGGTATGGTCATTCAACCTGACTGCGCCTGTCCCTCCCTCGCCAGGAAAGGTATAGGGGACGTTCAGGAGCTCGGTGGCAAGCGTGGAGGCTCCCTGTCCACCGTTGAAAATGATCTCCGCCTGTGCCTGGTGGTTATTCTGCATGTGCCCGCAATACACGATGACATAGAGCCGGGCCCACTGGACCGCAGTGTGGGCCGGGAGCGAAAACGAGGCGCTCGCATCGGTCGACATCGGGTACGCCGCGTCCACGAAGAGCCCACCTGACACCTGGCCATCGTGCACGGTCTCAAGCGGAATGCCTCCGAGGTAAGGGTCGGCGACCGCATGCGTTGCACATGCGAGGAGCATGCATAATGCCAGAATAACGATGTGTATGGTTTGCGTGGTTGTTCTCATTGTCTTCTATCTCCCTGAACGAATTGCCTCCACCGGGTTGAGCCGGGACGCGTTCCATGCCGGGTAAAGTCCGGCCAGGAGGGAGAGGCCCACCGCTAGGCCAAACCCGGCAAAAAGCAGGGGCCAGCTCACCAGTGCGATCTCGGTGTCAAGGAGTCCTGCAAACGCGTCTCCAAACCTGCTGGCGAGAAACGGTCCGCCCAGTGTATTCAGCAACCCTGCGACTGCCGCCCCCAGCAGGTCGCCAATAACCCCTCCAATGCCTCCAAGGACCGCACATTCCGCGAGGATCATTTTCATCACGTCCCCTTCCGAGGCCCCGACTGCCATGGCAATCCCGATCTCCCGGGTACGCTCGTACACCGAGGTGATCATGGTGCTTGCGATCATCAGTCCCCCGACAATTAGGGAGAGGCCGGCAAAGATGCCAAGGAATATGACCACCATGTCCATCATGCGGTTCACCGCCTCAATCTGCTCAAAAGAGCCTCTCGGAGAAAGGCCTAAAGACTTCACCCCTTCAGCGACCTGGAATACCCTCTCGGGGCCTTCAGCGCGGATAAGAACTGCGCTGAACCCCTCCTCCCCGTCACCAAGTGAAAGTGCAAGGTCAAGGTCCATCAGGAGCGCCTGGTCGTACTCATCTCCCCGCTCTCCCACGATCCCGACCGGGATCACTGTTATCTCTTCGTCAACAGGCCTTCCCCGGGCATCGTAGGATCGCCGGAGGAGAACCAGCGGGTCTCCAATGCGGACCCCCTCAAAGCGCTGCAACTTCTCCCCAAGCTCAGCACCCAGCACCACTTCAGTGGAACCCGGGGAAAACGCAGAACCCCTTAGGTACGATGGGTTCAACACCGCTCCCAGCGATCCTGATGGAATCCCCACCACCTGGACATATGTCTGCCCGCGGGTTGTAAAAGTTCCCAGTACCATGGGAGCAGAGGCTTTCACCCCGGGCAGCATCTCTATTGCAGACACCCTTGTCGGGGTGACAAGGTAAACGATATTTCCTTCAACGCCAGGGATGGCTTCAAGGAGCGTGAGGTCTGACTGGGTGCGGATTGCCTCGACTGCCTGGGTGCGGATCCCATCGCCAAGGGCAACTGTCCCCACCAGTGCGGCAACACCGATTGCGATCCCCGCCACGGTGAGGATGACCCGGATCCTCCGCCGTGAGACCTGGCGAACCGCGAGCTGGAAGAACTCGATGATGCGGTTCATGTGATCACTCTGCCGTCACGCATCTCGATCATGCGGTCTGCATAGGCTCCGAGTTCCCGCTCATGGGTGACAACAAGCAGGGTAACGCCCCGCTCCCGGTTCAGTTGGCGGAGGAGGGAGAAGATGCCCTCACTTGTAGATGAGTCAAGGTTTCCAGTCGGCTCGTCCGCAAGGACAAGGGGTGGGTCTGCGACAAGCGCACGGGCAATCGCTACCCGTTGCTGCTCCCCACCTGAGAGCTGGCCAGGGTAGTGGGAGAGGCGGTTTTCGAGGCCTACCATGGTGAGGAGCCTGGCGGCCATTTCCTGCCTCTCGCGGGGAGGCCGGTAGTTGAAGAAGAGGGGATATTCTACGTTTTCCTGCGCGGTGAGGGAGGGGATGAGGTTGAACTGCTGGAAAACGAATCCCACCCTGGACCTCCTAAGCGCAATAAGGCCGCTCCTGTTGGAATAATCCAAAGGGATACCATTGATATGCACGTATCCGCTGCTTGGCGAATCGAGGCCCCCGATGATGTTGAGGAGCGTGCTCTTCCCGCTCCCGCTCCTCCCGATCAGCGCCACAAATTCACCGGTTTCTATCTTCATGTCAACGCCCCTCAGGGCCTCCACTCCTCCAGGATAATGCCTGGTAAGATTGCAAATCTCTACTACAGGTGGGATCACGGGGCCTCCCCTCTGTAAGTCACCTGGAGAATTGCATTGCAGAGCTGGAAATAGTCCCCGTTATCACGGACTTCGATGAAATTGTCCGAGTAGCGTAGGAAGGGCCGGATCTCCCGGAAAGCGGTCCCTACCTGGCGGTTCTCATCGGCCGAAAAGACGTCAGTCCAGGACTTGCCCTTGTAGCGTGGAAAGAGGACTGACAGGAATGGCTCGATGAGGGGAGGAAGTGCCCCTTTCCCCGGGGTATTGAGAAGCAGCTGGTTCATCCCGGTGGTCTCATCCCGCGAAAACCCGGCGGAAGGGGCGACAAGGAAGAGGCAGGCCGAGTCAACCCGGGGGATGTCGATCCTTCCCGGGAACTCCACCCTGGTGGTGGCAAGCTCCGGGGGAATGCCGTAACTCCTGTAGAGGAGATCCCCTCCCTCGGCGACCCAGATCGCAGATTCCAGCGCATTTGGTTCGTTGTACACGGAGAGGATGGCCGTTCCCTGGATGATGAATGTGCTTCCATCGGAGGCGCTGTTGTTGATATCAATTGTAAGTGTATCGGCGCCTGTCTCGGGGAGCAGGTAGCTGTCCATCCCTGTGAAGAAGTCGTTTTTGCTCGCAAACCCTTTACTGTCTGCATACCTTGCGGAACGCTCCAGCAACGGACCATCGGGGCCTCCAGTCCTGATCTCCATCACAGGGTAGGAGGCGACCTGGTCGTGCCTGCTCCAGGCCCAGTACACGTAGAGGCGCTCGAACATGACCTCCGATCCATCGGGAAGAGTGCGCGAGAAGGACGCAGTGTATCCTGTTCCTGGCATCAGGGTGCCGCTGTAACCACCGTCCCCCTCGGAAAAGAGGTACCCCCCGTGAAGGTGCCGAAAAAATACAATCTGAAGCGGGAGATCCCCGGCATAACTCCCGTCCACCGGTACAATTCCTGCGATAAGGCAGGCACCAAGCACAAGCCCCCAGAGCACCTTACGGGAACTCAAATCTCGCATCGGCACGGTTGTTCCCTCTCTCCTGCTCTGGGACGACCCCTTTCTCATCAGCAATTACAGAGACCGAGTGAGTTCCTGGCATTGCATAGAGGGAGACCTCCTCTCTGATTGTGCCTCCGGCAGGGACACCAGCAACTGAAAGCACGGTTACCTTCTCCCCGTCAAGCAAAACGGTCACTTCGAATGCAGGGGTACCACTTCCGCCAGCGTTTCGTATCCCGATAGGCAGGGTATAGGTGACAAACTTTCCCGGTTCTTCCGCAGTCGCGATCGGGGCGAGCAGGGCAACTGCTATGACTGCGGAGGCCAGCAGGAAAGGGATCGCCCTTACCTTCCGCGAATACAGCCACCAGCCCAGCACCGAAGCACCCGCGAGTCCGGCAAGAGGGAAGGGAGTGGTTGGGTGCGGGGCCGCCACGCTTTCCTTGCGAACGGGCTGCCCTACTGAGACAACGAGGTCGGGCGGGGTGCCTACCTTCATGGATTTATCAGCCTTTCCCGTCAATGCTCCTTTACCGGACGCCTCGACAGATATCACATGCGTACCCTCGAGGGCCTCCCACGGAACCGCTATCGCCATCCATCCCTCTGGAGGCAGTGTAACTTCCCTACTTTCAAGCAGGTCCCCGTCAACCATGAACCGCACTGTGACCGGCCCGGAGAGTGGGCTGCCGGTGTTCCTCACCACCGCGGAAATGGCCGCATCCCCACCGGCATACGCGTTGGCCACCTCAAGGGAGTCGACCGATAGTGCAGGTGCTGCACTGTTCCCCTGACGCCTCACAGTCAGGATTGCAAGGACCGGGTGGATGTAGTCCTCTCCTTCCGGGGTTGCACCGATGGTGCTGATGTTTCCGTCGCCGTCTATGTCCCGCCCGCGCTCGAATACGAGGAGGTTGTTTTCGCGGACCATCCCGGTCACATCAAATGACTCCTTGTCCACGTACCGGGTCTCGACCCCTACTCCACCGGTCGCATCATATGACCGCTCGTTCCCTATGTCCTTTGCCCCTGGGAGGTACGATCCCGTTGCCGGGGTTGTGCCGAGGTCGTCTCCATTGAAGAGGATATAGTCAGGCTGGCCCCGGTTTGTCGCAACCAGGAGGACCGAGAGTTCAGCCTTCTTCACACCATCAGCAGGAATACCGCCAATCGGCACTTCCACTCTGTCTCTCCGGGTCGGGTTTGCCCCTGACCACCCCTCTCCATGGAGGTTCTCGTTTCCCTCCAGCACCACGTAACGGGTCGCATCCCCACCGTCCTTTTTAATCGCTGCAACCACCATCACCGCATAAATACGCCCGTCGATCTTGTTCCCCGGTTCGCCCTTGCTGGTCGAGACAGTGACAGTATTTTCGCCCGGGACAAGGAGATCGGTAACGTCCTTCGCGATCCAGTACACTCCGTGGCCCGCACAGTAGGTCCCCTCCATTATATCATCCTGCCCATGGAGCGTGATTCGTTCCATGGGCCGCCCGTTCACCGTGAACTGCGCCCATCCCGAGTATCGCTCGGTTCCGCCCCAGACCCCGCAATAGATCCTTGCCCAGTCAGGTGCCCGGTCAATAGTGATGCGGCATTCCATGGGAGGGTTGTTCAGTCCGAACTCTCCCGCGGTGACAACATCTCCCACCACCTCCCCCTGCGCAGCCGGGCGGAACGCGAGGCCTTCGAAGTCGTATAGGGCGACACAGGGATTAGCGAAAAGGAGGATGCTGAGAAAAATGCAGGCGAGGGGTGCGGACCGGGTGATGTGCATGTAGAGATAACTTACTGTGAAATTGTATTAACATTGTGTTTTTAATGCCATTTTTTTTATTCATGGTAAATACTTACAGTAGAAGTATGAACATTATAGATGATTTACACATAAAAGACGAGTACTTCATCATCAAATTTTTTTTATACAGAGAGTCATCCAGAAGCAAAGTCCCGGGAATTTGTCGTAGAGTAACTGCACAATGATATTGTCATATTTTCTTCAGAGAAATTCGAAAGAAAAACTATGGTTTTGAGGGTTGCCTTTATTGAAGGTAAATAATGGCGTTTGTAAATTAACCCATACTATATCCTGGTCATATTACTAAAAAGAAATAAAATCATAATATTTATTTGAACAAGAGTTCCAGATAGAATTACTCCTGCGGTATGCTACCCGCAGATGGAGTACTGCACATGAAGCTCCTCACAATCATGGGCGTTCTTACCCTTTTCCTGCTCCTGGTAATTCCTGGAGCTGTATCGGCTGCGGACGTGGCGGTGTCCGGCGGCATCGTGGGTGTGGGCGTTGCCTTCTTTGCAAACGAACCCGGTGTGGTCCCGGTCACTGTCATGAGTACCGGCGGGATGGACGCTGTAGCATCGACTCTCCCGGTCATTGGTGATGGCTTGGCGAATATCAGAAATTGCGGGGAAAACCTATGAAATCTATATCGAAAAAGTTGAAATGGAGTTCCGTGCTGGCTGTTATGCTGGTCCTCAGCCTGGCACCATGCGCTTTTGCTGACGAATACGTGGGTGGAATCCCTCTCACAACCGTGCAATCCGGCACCGTATCCGGAGGTCTCTATGTGGATGCAGAACTCCCTTCGTGGGGATCGGTGGATGTCACCAAGACCTTCGCATCAATCCCTTCAATCGGTGATATTGTATGGGCCCGGCTCTATGTTTTGGTCTACGCAGGAAGCATGCAGAACAATTACCGGGGGACTGCGACCGTCTCGTTTGACGGGAATGGAGACGGGACTTTCGAGACAATTCTCGGCAATGAGGTGCTCGACACCCCTGGCGGCTACACCTACCCTGGCGAGGGGAGGGATGGTCCGATCACGGTAAATGACCACTGCAACCGGGTGACGAGCGACTACCTGATATGGTATGACGTTTCGTCCAATATCACTTCACAGACGCCTAAGTGCAGGGTAGTGACCGAAAAGACCGATAGCAGTTTCGATGGCCGGATCAAGATGATCACCCTTGTCGTTGCGTACAACGATGGGGACACCGACAAGGTGTATTACTGGGTGAACCAGGGGCATGACGTAGACTCATACCTTGATGATACACCGTATTCCGGCCAGACTTTCTTTGACCTGTCTTCTCTTTCAGGGGAGATCGAAAAGGCAACTCTTGTCGTCAACCACCTGGCAAGCACTGATGGAACTTACAAGTGGAACGGGGAATCGATTCCTACAGACCCCTCCAGTGGGAATTCCCAGGGGGCATTTTCCGGATACAACATCTGGGACCTGAGTTCCAAAGTCATCCCTGGTGGGTCAAATCACCTCACGTATGACCGGACCGCGAATTTCTATAAAATCCCTCTCGCCACCCTTTCGGTGGAGCAGGTATCCTCCCCACCCTGCGACCTCGAGGTCACGCTCTTAAACCCGGTAGCCGCAAATGTCTTTGCAAAGGAACCAAACACTGTCCGCATCACTGTGAGGAACAACGGTGCCGGCCCGTCACCTGCGACAGAGGTGCGCCTCACTTCCTCCGACGGGTTTGAGGGCCGTGGCAGCGTCCCATCCATCCCCGCAGGAAAGACCACAATCGTCCCTGTTACCGATACTACCGTGAGGGACCTTGCCGGCGGAACGGTGACTTACACCGCCACGGTCGACCCCGACAACACCATCCCGGAGACCAGCGAAGGGAACAACGAGAAGAGCAGCGCGGCAAAGACAGTCCTCTACAACGGCTACAAAGGATCCCGTTACTGGGAGGGAAAAAGTGACGTTCTTACTGCCCGGACCTTCGACCTTCGGGGCAACCTCCTCTTCTCCCACGGGGACAGCGTGTATAAGGCCGGCGGCGTGGGCGGATCAGGATGGTCATCTTACACCGTGACCTGGACTGCTTCCGACATCCCACTGCCTACAGGCGCAGCTGTCCGGGAAGCGAGACTGTACGTGCCCTACACATGGGACGATGCACAGCAGGTCCCGGACCACTTCCACCTTACCTTCAACGGGAACGCGATGGCCCCCGAATCACATTATACTGACAAGAGTAACTTCGGAGGCTATGCAAACCACGTATACGGGCTGCTCGCCTACAACGTGACGCAATGGTTTAACCCGGCAGAAAATACTGCACTGCTTTCCAAAGACAATGTCAATACCAACCTCGCCATGTACGGCCTGACTCTTGCCGTGGTGTACGAGGACCCTGCTTCGGCCAGGCGGCAGGTGTTCCTGAACGAGGGCTTCGATCTTCTCGGTGCGGACGAGACCCAGTACGGCACCACGCCCGAAGAGGCAACCGCGTATATCCCGTTCTCCGGGATGACCATCACCCCGGAAGACGCAGTACATGCCTCCCTGACCACCTTCGTTCCGTCAGGAAACGGTCCTGAAGGCGATCTCCTCTTGAACGGGGTCACCATTGACACTGGCGTGTGGGATTACGGCCTCTCGACAGGGACGCAGGTTGCGGTGGATACACGGGACGTGAAGAGCTCGCTGCTCACCTCCGGAAACGAGGCAGGAATCAGGAGCACCGCTACGGGTGCAACGCCTGTGATGGCCGCATCCCTTGCCTTCCTTGTCATCGAGTATCCTGAATCTGGCCCCGTTGCAGGGTTCTCTGTGAATGTCACGTCGGGCACAGCCCCTCTGGCCGTCCAGTTCACCGACCAGTCGACCGGTCAAGTCACATCATGGGCCTGGGATTTTGAAAACGATGGGATAATTGACAGCACCGAGCAGAACCCGACATACGCTTATACCTCCCAGGGCACCTACACGGTGAACCTCACGGTCACCGGGCCGGACGGGTCCGATAGCGAGGTGAAGACTGGTTTTATCACCGCTACCGGGCCATCCCACCCGGACCTCGTGATCACCCAGGTTACCACCAACGCAGACGAACTATTTGCACATGAGTCAAATACCATCAACGCAACGGTGAGTAATGACGGCACAGCAGATGCTGGTGTATTCACGGTCAGGATCAATGCATCGGGGGCAGTATACAATGTCAGCATTCCCGGACTTGACCACGGAGAACAGCAGCAAGTCCAGGTAACCGACACCACGCTTCGGACCATGGGGGATTCCGTCACCATCACTGCAACCGCGGACCCTGGCAACGCAATAACAGAGTCCGACGAGACCAATAACGCCCTCACCATCACAAAGACTGTTGTGAATAACGGGTACAAGGGCAAGCGGTGGACAGGTGGAGATGATTTGCACACCGTTTTGGTCTTTGACGGTCCATACGAGGTCGTTTACTCTGCCGGCGACTCCGCCTACCGGGGTGCAAAATGGCTATTTGCGACTGCCAACTGGACATCCACTGACCTGCCTGTCCCGACCGGGGCGACCGTTATTGACGCCCGGCTCTACCAGGGATATTCGTATAACAAGATGGGCACCGACCCTGCATTTGCCGCATCTTTCAACGGCAACACAGTATCTCCTGTCGCGACCTATAGGGACACCAAGGGGTACGGGTCCTATAATTACCCTTACGGCCTCTACGTCTACAATGTGACAGACTTCTTCAACAGCGATGGGAATACGCTCGTCCTGACCCCGGAGGGAACACCTGGAACAACCAATGATTACTCTCTCTATGGTGCATACCTGGTGGTCACGTACAGCGACAGCGCAACAACAGAGAAGCAGATCTGGATCAATGAAGAGTTCGACATGGTCTATTCGGGGTCGGCCCGGTCGGTGACGTCCGATGAGGGAACTACTTATGCGGTCTTTGCAGGGATCGACACGACCGATATGACTGGTGCCGAGGCTGTCGCGATACTCGCCAGCGCAGGGGATACTGGGAAGAGCCGTTTCTTCTTCAATGAGTACGAATACACCGGTTTCTGGGAAGATTACATTGCAACCCCGCAGATCGGGTTCTCGGTCTACGATGTAACCGATGCGCTTTCCAGCGGTGAAAACACCGCCCGGCTCCAGAGTTACGATTCCGGGAATGGCGGCGACAACATGTACGCGATGACAACAATACTCATCGTGGAAAAGAGCGCAACTGGTATCTTTGCTGATTTCAAGGCAAGCTCTACATCAGGTGAAGCCCCTCTGGCCGTCCAGTTCACTGACCAGTCGACTGGCTCCCCTGTCTCATGGGCCTGGGATTTTGAAAACAATGGGATAATTGACAGCACCGAGCAGGACCCGACTTGGATCTACAATTCAGCCGGCACCTACACCGTGAATCTCACGGTTACAAACGCAGCAGGCAGCGACAGTGAGGTCAAGACGGACTTCATCACGGTGACCCCTCCGCAACAGGGAGAGCCGACAATTATCCTGTCTCCGTCCTCCCCCCATGTCGCAGAGGGCACGACCTGCGATTTCCAGATATTCGTCTCCTCGCTTCCCGAAGGCCTTGCCGGGTATGACCTTGTCGTTTCCCTGAGCAATCCCTCCATCGCGGAGATCACAGGAGTCCAATACCCCGGTTGGGCAGTACTTAACGACACGACACCCTTACCACCAACCGATTCCCTGCGGTTAAGCGGGGTTGACCTTGATAAGAGTGTTCAGGCAGGAGCTGTAAATGTCCTCCTCGCAACCATCACGGTCAGGGCTGACAGCATGGGAACCAGCGCAATAGCCATATCGAACGTAAACATGGACGC